>JACXTT010008124.1_pt1 | contig 14624 bp, 12 predicted proteins | sample 9270951 | NCBI WGS metagenome assembly JACXTT01 (sample SAMN15532306, study PRJNA645909) | rock metagenome | isolation source: weathered quartz diorite | place: Puerto Rico | collected 2017-06-21
GGGCGAGCGGCAGCGCCAGCTCGCCCGCGAGCGCCGCGGCGAGCAGCCCGGCCGGGTTGTAGCCGCGCTTCATCCGCCGCCACCACGGGCTGGGGACGGCGACGACGGCCGCGCAACCGGTCGTGAATTCGCGCAGCTCCGGCCGGGCGGCCAGCGCGGCCTTGGCGAGCGGCGCGGCGAGCGGGTAACGGCCGCGCGATTTGTAGCCGGCCATCAGCGCCGCGCCGACCTCGCCATAGCGCCACACCGCCTTGCGGGTGAATTTCGGGGGCCGGACCGCGCACACGGCGCATGTCCCGACCTGCGCGATCGGCGTCCCGCAGCGGTCGCAGTCGACCGTGATCGGCGAGAGGGTCGCCGCGCAGGCCGCGCAGAGGCGGAGCGGACCGGACTCCGCCGCCCCGCAGCCGAGGCAGGGCGCCGGCAGGATCAGGTTCAAGAGCCCCGAGGCCGCCTTCATTCGATCGTCCGGTTGAGCGTGCGGTTGGCGAGCGCGAAGGCCGCGAGGATGAAGAGCGCGAAACCGAGCGCCGCGCGCGGCGTCGCGGCGCCGGCTCCGCCGCCCATCGCCGCGCGCATCAAGTCGATCTGCCAGGTCGCGGGGTTCCACGCGGCGAGCGGGCGCAGCGCGGCGGGCAGCATCTTGGCCGGGTAGAACATGGTGCTGCAAAAGAGCAGGTAGAGGTAGAGCGCGCTGGTCGCGGTCTGGTAGGCGTTGAAGCCGCGCAGGGTGAGCACCAGCCAGAAGTAAAGGAAGAACCAGCCCGCGATCCCGGCGACCGTGAGCCCCAGCAGCGCCAGCGCCGCCCGCGCGTCGATCGCCACGCCCATCCCCCAGCGCGCGACCGCCAGCGAGAGCAGCGCGCCGCCCAGCGCGAAGCCGACGTTGAAGAGCAGTTTGCCCAGCAGCAGGTCGCGGCGGCGGATCGGGTAGGTGAGCAATTCCTGGAAGACGCCGCTGCGCAAGTCCTCGAACTGCGCGTACGAGGTGTTCCAGGCGATGATGATGGTCGTCATCGCGAGCACCCCGCACAGCAGGAACGCCCCGTAGCCGCCGGCCACCGCGCCGCCGGGCAGCCAGCGGTCGAAGCTGGCGCCGAAGACCGCGAGGTAGACCAGCGGCGAAAGCAAATCCCACAGCGGAAAGATCGGGTTGCGCAGGCGGATGCGGGCCTCGCGCCAGGCGAGCGCGGAGATGCTCATGCCTCCTCCCGCGCTTCGCCGGACGGGCGCGCCGCGCTCCCGCCGTAGACCTCGATGAAGACATCCTCCAGGTCGGCCGCCGACAATTCGAAGCGGCTGAGCGGATGGCGAGAGGCGAGGTCGGCCACGCGGCGGATCCACTCGTTCTCGTCCCCCGCCACGGTGAGCGCGAAGCCGCCGCCCGCCTCGCGCCGGTTCAGGCACGGCCAGGCGGCGATCTCGTCGTGCGCGGCCGCGTCGGCGCGCGCGAGGGCGATCGCAATGCGCAGCAGCGGCCGGGCGTGGGCGCGCGCGCGCAACTCGGGCAGCGTCCCCAGCGCCGCGACCTTGCCGCCCTTCACCAGCGCCATCCGCGCGCAGAGCGACTCGGCCTCGTCCAGCAATTGCGTGGTGAGCAGGATCGTCCGCCCCTCCCGCGCCTCCGCGCGCAGCGCCTCGATCACCCGCCGCTTGACAAGCGGATCCATGCCGGTGGTCGCCTCGTCGAGGAACAGCACCGGCGCGGGCGCCATCAACGCCTTGGCCACCTGCACCCGCCGTTTGGTGCCGGCCGACAGATCCTGCCCCAGCTTGCCGAGGTGGGACTCGAGTTCCAGCAGCGCGACCAGCCGCGCCTCGGCCGCGCGGCGCGCCGCGGCGTCCAGCCCCCGCAGGCGGCCGCACAATTCGAGGTTGTCGCGCACGGTGAGCAGCGGCTCGACCGCGGTCTCCTGCAGCACCGCCGCGAAGGCGCGGCGCGTCCCCAGCGGGTCCCGCGCCGCGTCCTTGCCCGCGATCAGCGCCCGCCCGCGCGCCGGCTGGAGGATGGTGGCGAGCATCCGGACCGTCGTGGTCTTCCCCGCCCCGTTGGGTCCCAGCAATCCGAAGATCTCGCCGTCCTCCACCGCGAACGAAATCCCGTCCACCGCCGGCTCGGAGGCGCGCCGGTAGCTGTAGGCAAGATCTTCGACCACGATCGCGCCGGACATGGCCGGTAATCTTCGACGGCACGGCGCGCGCAAGCAACCGCCTCCGTCATTCACCCGTTCACCCGGGGAAAAATCGCGTTGCGAAAATTTCAACGGCCCGCCCGCAGGTCTCAGGGGCGCGGGACGGGCCGTCTTTACAACAGGAGGATTCGCCGGAAGAAAGCGGCGTTTCCTGAGGGGAGTTTGACGAGCGCGGCGGACCTTTTCAAGAAAATCTTTCTTCGTCCCAGTGGTTTTTGTAACCCTTGAAAAATATTCAGGTTATTTGACGGTTTTCGGCCGATTTGATAAACTGATGGCTTGGGAACGGCATCGGGCTGCGGAATGGCCTGAAATCGGGTTCAACCCATTTGTCACCGGAAAGTTAGCATGGAATTCAAATCCTTTTATCGCAAACTGGACAACACCCTGCGCACGGTGGAGGGAATTCACACCGTTCCCGACCTGCTCACGCAGATCGCGGAGCGGATCCTCAACGACCTCGGCGGCGATCTCGGCCTCACCGGCGCGCGCCTCTACGAATTGCACGGCGACCACTACATCCTCACGCAGAAGTGGGGCAAGACGCGCGCCGCGCTCGGCGCGACCGTGCCGGTCGACTATGCGGTGATCGCGATGCTGCGCGACAAGGGCGCGGTGTTGCTCGACAACAAGTCGCGCGAGTTCGATCCCGCGATCGAGGGGGCGATCGACGTCAACATCTTCGCCGCGCTCACGCTGGGCGACGACGACGGCTTCCTGCTCGCCTACTCGATCGAGGGGACCTTCGATCCCGAGTTCATCCTCAGCTCGCTGCGCATGGTGCGCAACGTCGTCAACCTGAAGATGAAGCAGGATCTCTTGCAGAACGCGCTCAACAAGGCGCGCGAGATCCAGATGTCGCTGCTGCCGCTCAAGGCGCCCGACTTTCCCGGCTACGACATCGCCGGCCTCTCGGTGCCCGCCGAGGAGGTGGGCGGCGATCTCTACGATTTCCTCCCGCTCGACGCCGGCATCCTCGGGGTCGCGATCGCGGACGCCTCCGGCCACGGGCTGCCCGCGGCGCTGCAGGCGCGCGACGCGATGATCGGCCTGCGCATGGGGCTGGAGAAGGATTTGAAGATGGCGAAGGCGATCGAGAAATTGAACCGGGTCGTCCACGCCTCGCGGCTGTCGTCGCGCTTCATCTCGCTCTTCTACGGCGAGCTCGAGGAGTCCGGCCACCTCCTCTTCGTCAACGCCGGCCATCCGCCCCCCGTGCAATTGCGCGGGACCAAGCAGGTGAAGATGACCGAGGGCGGGATGATCCTCGGCCCCAATCCGCAGGCGATCTACCAGCGCGGCTACGCCCGCCTGGAGCCGGGCGACATCGCGCTGCTCTACACCGACGGGCTGACCGAGGCGATGAACCCCAAGGGGGTCGAGTACGGCCTCAACCGCGCGGTCGCGGCGCTCCAGGAATTGCGGGAGAAGCCGGCGGCGGAGATCTGCAAGGCGCTGGTCGAGCGCGCGCGCGAATTCCGCAAGACCCAGATCCACTTCGAGGACGACGTGACCGTCGCGGTCATCAAGCGGCTGCCCCTCCCCTCCGAGGGGGAGGCGCCCGCGCCGGAAAAGTCGCCGGCCAAATCGGGCGCCAACCCGGTCATCAAGACCGGCCCGGTGGCGCCGGTGAAGTGACGGCCTCCGCATTGCTGAAGCAACACTTGAAGGAACGGCCGCCCGGGGATGCGCCGGAGGGCCGCGCTTGACCGCGGTCATCGTCCGCCGGTAAAATTTTCGCGGCCGCTCGATAAGCAAGCGGAACGGTTTCCCCTCCCGGTTTTCAGTCCAGTCACGACCTCCGGCACCCGAAGTCATTTGCCCCCTGAATACAAAGCGAGGCAAACGGCGGCGGGGATCTGTTTTTTCAATTTCCCTCCCGGGCGGCAGGGATTAAGGAGCAAGCCCCATGACGACGACGGCCAAGACCCCGAAACAGGTCATCGAGACGGCCAAGGCGGCGAAGTGCGAATTCGTCGACCTCAAGTTCACCGACATGATCGGCGCGTGGCAGCACGTGACAGTGCCGATGTGGCGCCTCGAGGAGGACTCGTTCAAGAGCGGATTCGGCTTCGACGGCTCCTCGATCCGCGGCTGGCGCGCGATCAACGAGTCGGACATGCTGATGGTCCCGGACCCCGAGACCGCGTTCGTCGATCCCTTCTACACCGCCCCCACCCTGTCGCTGCAATGCGACATCTTCGATCCGATCTCGGGCGAGTCGTACGACCGCGACCCGCGCGGCGTGGCCAAGCGGGCCGAGGCCCACCTGAAGTCGACCGGCTACGCCGACACCGTCTTCATGGGCGCCGAGACCGAGTACTTCGTGTTCGACGGCGTGCGCTACCAAAATGAAGGCCACACCGCCGGCTTCGAGTTGATCTCCGACGAGGGGCTGTGGGCGAGCGGCGACCGCAATCTCCAGAACGGCTCCCTCAACCTCGGCTACAAGGTGCGCAAGAAGGAGGGCTACGCCCCCGTCCCGCCCATCGACACTCTCATCAACCTGCGCCAGGAGATGTGCCAGCTCCTCGCGGTCCTGGGCATCGAGGTCGAGGTCCACCACCACGAGGTCGCCTCGGGCGGCCAGCAGGAGATCTCGCAGAAGTTCGACACTCTGGTGCGCGCGGCCGACAAGACCGCGCTGCTGAAGTACGTGGTCAAGAACGTCGCGCGCAAGCACGGCAAGACCGCGACCTTCATGCCCAAGCCGATCTTCGGCGACAACGGCACCGGCATGCACGTCCACCAGTCGCTGTGGAAGGGCGCCACCCCGCTCTTCGCGGGCGACAAGTACGCCGGCATCTCGGAGATGGCGCTCTACTACATCGGCGGCCTGCTGAAGCACGGCCCCGCGCTCGCGGCCTTCATCGCCCCGACCGCCAATTCCTACCATCGTCTGGTGCCGGGCTACGAGGCGCCGGTCCGCCTGGCCTACTCCCGCCGCAACCGCTCGGCCGCGGCGCGCATCCCGATGTACTCGCACTCCCCGAAGGCGAAGCGGATCGAGTTCCGCCCGCCCGACTGCTCGGCCAACCCCTACCTCGCCTTCGCGGCGATGATGATGGCGGGCCTCGACGGCATCGAGAAGAAGCTCCATCCCGGCGAGGCGATGGACAAGGACATCTACGAATTGCCCCCCGAGGAGCTCAAGAACATCCCGCAGATGCCGGGCTCGCTCGGCGAGGCGATCGACCATCTCGAGAAGGATCACGAATTCCTCCTCAAGGGCGGCGTCTTCAACCCGGGATTGATCGAGACTTGGATCGATTACAAACGGAAGCGCGAGATCGACGAATTCCGCCTGCGCCCCCACCCGATGGAATTCCAGCTCTATTTCGACTGCTAGAGCCGGCGGACGGACGGACGGCGACGGCGGGGCCGCGGCCCCGCCGTCACGCTTCCCGGGGAACTCCCCGCGCTTCGACGGGTCTTAGAATTCCTCCATGGCCGACCCCGTCTTCCAAGGCGAACTCGCCCTCCTCGAGGCGCTGCCCGGCGGCGACGCGCTGGCGACCCTCCACCTCGCGCGCCTCGCCTCGGGACCGGTGCTGCTGGCGCAGACCTTCGGCAATCCGTCCGCGGCGCAGCCGGGCTGGACCGCCGCGGTCGCCGCCGCCAGGGCGCTGGCCGAGCCGAAGACGACAGCGCTGCTCCCGGTGGTCCATGCGCAGGGGGCGCCGCAGCCGGCGCTCGCCTACCGGCTTTTCGCCTCGCTGCCGCTCTCGGCGATCCTCCTGAAGTCGCAGCAGGACGGGATGCCGATCGCCGCCGACCTCGCGCTGCTGATCGCGGAGCGGACCGCCGAAGCGCTCGGAAAATTGCCCCCCGGGACCCGCCACACCCTGCTCACCGCCGCCAGCGTGCTGGTCGGCTTCGAGGGGGAGGTCGCGGTCATCGACGCGCCGCTCTCGGCCGCCCTCGCCGGCCGCGCCCTCGCCGCCGCGGAATTGGGCGACTGGCGCGCCGCCCGGCTGCACAAGAGCGCGCTCGCGGGCAAGCCGACCCCGCGCGCGGAGATCTGGCAGATCGGCGCGATGCTGCTCGAGATGGTGGGCGGCGAGCCCTTTTCCACCGGGGGCGACATCGCCTCGACGATCGCCCGCCTGTGCCAGGCGCAGGAGGTCCCCGCCGACGTGCAGGAGGTGATCGAGCGCTGCCTGGTCGAAAACGCCGACGCCTTCCGCACCGTGGACGAGATGAAACAGGCGGCCGGGAAATTGATCTACCAGGGCGCCTACAACCCCTCGAGCTTCAATCTCGCCTACTTCATCCACACCCTCTTCCGCGGCGAGGACGAGGCCTTCGCGGCCAGGGTGAAATCGTTCGCCGCGCTGCCGCTCGAGTTCCCGGCGGCCCCCGCGAAGCCGGAAAAGAAAGTCGCGCCCGCCAAGCCGAAAGCGCCGCCTCCCGCGCTCAGTTTCGGCACCGTCACCGGCGGCGATGAAGGCGGGCCGCCTCCCGCCGATCTGCCGCTCCCCCCGCCGGTCCAATCCGGCGGCAAGGGGATTCTCGTCGGCGGCGCGGTCGCGGTGATCGGCCTGGCGGTCGGCGGCTGGCTGATGTGGAGCAAGATGCAGAGCAAGAACGCCGAGCTCGAGCGGCAGCGCGCCGCGCTCGCCGCGCAGCAGGCGCAGGTGGCCCAGGAGCAGGCGAAGCTCGACGCGGCGAAAAACGAGGCCGCCGAGTTGCAGAAAAAAGAGGAGGCGCTGAAGCGGCTCGCCGCCGAGGCGAAGACCACCGCCGAAAAGAAGAAAGCCGAGGAGGAAGCCGCCCGGCTGACCGAGCAGCGCAAGAAGGCCGAGGAAAAGTCGAAGCAACTTCAGGCCTCGGTGCAGGAGAAGGAGCAGGCGGTCCAGCAGGCCGCCACGGTGAAACCGAAGACCATCGAGACGCCGTCGCCGCCCGCCTCACCGCCCGCTTCCGCCGTCATCGCGACCCCCGGCGGCGCCGCGCATCCCGTCTCCCCTCCGGCCGAATCGGCCCCGCTAACGACCGCGCCGCCCTCACCGGCTGAACCGATCAAGGAGATCTACTCGCCCGCCGAGGTGGACATCCCGGCCTCGCTGAAGGCCGACGTCAAGCCCGAATACCCGTCGAAGGGACACGGCAACGCGACCGTCATCGTCCGCTGCACGGTGGACGTCTCCGGCGCGGTGGTGGACGCCGCGGTCGCCAAGGGGGACGAATCCGGGCTCGGCTTCAACGAGGCCGCCCTGGAAGCCGCGCGCAAGCTCCGCTACGCCCCGGCGATCAAGAACGGCCGCCCGGTGAAGAGCTACTCCAACAAGACCTACCTGTTCAAGGGTTGAGCGACTGCGGAACAAACCGGTCCCCGCGCTCCTGATCGGCCTCGAGACGCCCGGCCAGCCGGGGACGGTGCTCGCGGCCCACTTGGACGAGCTGGCCGCGCTCGCCCGCACCGCCGGCTTTGCCGACGCCGGCCGTTTCACCCAGAAGCGCGCCAAACCCGACCCCGCGCTCTACCTCGGGCGCGGCAAGGTGGACGAGGTGAAAGCGGAGCTGGAGGCGAAAAAAATCCGCTGGCTGCTGTGCGACGACGACCTCTCCCCCTCGCAGCAGGCGGCGCTCGAGAAGGCGACCGGCGCGCGGGTCCTCGACCGGGCGCTGCTCATCATCGAGATCTTCGCCCGGCGCGCGAAATCGCGCGAGGCGAAGAGCCAGGTCGAGCTGGCGCGCATGGAATACCTGCTCCCCCGGCTGCGCAAAATGTGGTCGCACCTCGAGCGGCAGTCCGGCGGCGTGGGCGTGCGCGGCGGCATGGGCGAGCAGCAGCTCGAGATCGACCGCCGCATCGTGCGCGGCAAGATCGACGCGCTGCGCCGGGAATTGAAAAAAATCGCGGCCCAACGCGAACTGCGGCGCGGCGGCCGCGGCTCGCTGCCGGTGGCGGCGATCGTCGGCTACACCAACGCCGGCAAATCGACCCTGATGGCGGCGCTCAGCCGCGAGGCGACCTTCGTCGAGGACCGCCTGTTCGCCACCCTCGACCCGCTGGTGCGGCGGATCGGCAACCGCGGCCGTCCCTACCTGCTGATCGACACCGTCGGCTTCATCCGCAAACTGCCCCACCATCTCGTCGCCAGCTTCCGCTCCACCCTCGAGGAGGCGGCGAGCGCCGACCTGCTGATCCACTTGGTCGACGCGAGCGACCGCGACTTCGAAGCCCACACCGAAGTCTCGCTCGAGCTGATGAAATCGCTGGGGCTCGCCGAATTGCCGACGCTCACCGTCTTCAACAAGGCCGACCGGTTGTCGCCCCAGCGGCTCGACTTCCTGCGCAACCGCCACCCGGAGGCGCTCTTCCTGAGCGCCCTGAAGGCGCGCGCTTCCGCGCTGCCCGAAATGATCGACCGGGTTTTGTTTGCCGAGGAAAAAATCGACGCGTAATCGGGGATAGGGGCTCGTGGAGCGCATCGGCCCGGCCGCTCGAGCTTCGCGAACCGGATCTCCACCGGGCTCAGCCCCGAGGAGCGGGTGGTGACGGCGATGGCGCACAGGGGCTGCAGAAAAAAAGCCCTCGATGGGGCGCTTCTTGACAAACCGGGTTCGGGCGCAAGCTCGGGTCCGGGCACGGCACTTGGCCCTTGACCCGGCTCTCCAGCTTGCGCTTGCGCCCGTCCTTGCCCCGATCCCCACCCCCGGCCCCACCCAGCAATTCCCCTAGAATTAACCGGATGGCCGTCCCTCAGTACGACCCCTGTCTGGCGCAGAACCGCCACGAGGCGGCGCTGCTCGAGCGCCTCGACCCGGCGCGGCTGCCCCGCCATGTCGCGGTGATCATGGACGGCAACGGCCGCTGGGCGCGCCGGCGCGGGCTGGAGCGGGTGGCCGGGCACAAGGCCGGGGTGGACGCGGTGCGCGACACGGTCGAGACCGCGGCCCGACTCAAGCTCGCGGCGCTCACCCTCTACGCCTTCTCGACCGAGAACTGGAAGCGGCCGCTCTCCGAGATCCGCGCCCTGATGGCGCTCATCCGCCGCTACCTGCACGAGGAGCTCGACCGCATCCACGGCGAGGGGATCCGCTTCAACGTCATCGGCCGCATCCACGACCTGCCGCTGCCGGTGCGGGTGATGCTGCAACGGGCGATGAAAAAGACCGCCGCCAACCGCGGGCTGCTCTTCAACCTCGCGCTCAGCTACGGTTCGCGCGACGAGCTGTGCGACGCGGCGCAGGCGCTGGTCAACGAAGCCGCGAAAACCGGGAAAAAGTTGAAGGTCACCCCCGAGGCGCTCGCCGCGCGCCTCTACACCGCCGGGATGCCCGATCCCGACCTGCTGATCCGCACCAGCGGCGAGCAGCGCATCTCGAATTTTTTGCTGTGGCAGATCGCCTACGCCGAGATCCACGTCACCCCGACGCTGTGGCCCGACTTCCGCCGCCGCCATTTCCTCGAGGCGCTGGTCGATTTCGCGGGCCGCGAGCGGCGGATGGGGAAGACCTCCGAGCAAGTGACCGCCGCGCCGGCGCCCGTCGCCCCGTTCCCGAAGGGCTGAGCGGCGCCGGATGCTGAAGCGGGTCCTCACCGCCCTGGCCGTAGCGCCGGTCGTTTTGGCCGGCGTCTTCTGGTCGCAGCCGTGGATCATCTTCGCGCTCTGCTTCATTTTTTTCGGGATCGGCGCGCACGAGTACTACAAGATGCTGCGCGCGGCGGGCCACGCGCCGCTCGTGTTCGAGGGGCTGCTGCTCACCCTCGCCTTCGTCACCGCCTCGCTCTTCACCAATTTCGACGGCATCGACGTGCTCTTCGCGGCCGGGGTCGCGGGCATCCTCGCGAGCGCGCTCATCCGCCGGATGGAAGCGGGGAAAATCCTGGTCGCCACCGCGGGGACGCTCTTCGGCGCGCTCTACGCCGGCTACCTCGGCGGCTTCGTGGTGCGGCTGAAGGCGCAGAGCGGAGAATGGGGGAAGGACCTCCTGCTGCTCACCTTCTTCCTCGTCTGGTCGGGCGACAGCTTCGCGATGTGGTCGGGGATGCTGTTCGGCAAGACCCCGCTCGCCCCCTCGGTCTCGCCGAAGAAAACCTGGGAGGGCGTCATCGGCGGCACCTTCGGCTCGCTGCTTGTCGCGGCGGGCATGAAATTGTGGGCCATCCACAAGCTCCGCTGGGCGGACGTCCTGATCATCACCCTGATCGTCGCGGTCTTCGGGGTCGTCGGCGACCTGTGCGAGTCGATGCTCAAGCGCGCCTCGGGGATCAAGGACTCCGGCGGCCTCCTGCCCGGCCACGGCGGCATCCTCGACCGGCTCGACTCCACCATCTTCGCCGCCCCCGCGGTCTACTACTATTTCCACTTCGTCCTCCAGGCCCGCGAAAACGGGCTGTGGGAGCGGCTGCTGGGGCGCTGACGCGCCGAAGTGCTGAGTGCTCAGTGCTTAGAACTCAGTACTTAGAACTCAGCACTGATCCCTTGACCCCCCCCGTCCGCGTCTCCCTCCTCGGCGCCACCGGCTCGATCGGGCGGTCGGCCGCGAAGGTCGCGCGCTTGTTCCCCGAGCGGATCAAGATCGTCGGCCTGGGCGCGAACCGCTCGGTCGCGGAATTGCGGCCGCTCATCGAGGAGTTCAAGCCGGCGCTGGTCGCGGCGGGCGACGAGGCGGGGCGGAAGCTCATCGCTGAACAATTTCCCGGGCTCCCGGTCGAGGTCGGCGAGGCGGGGCTGCGCGCGCTCGCCACGCAGCCGGAGGCCGACGTCGTCCTGATGGCGGTGGTCGGCGCGGTGGGGCTGGAGCCGGGGCTCGCCGCGCTGCACGCGGGCAAGCGGCTCGCGCTCGCCAACAAGGAGCCGATGGTGATGGCCGGCGCGCTCTTCAACGCCGCGGCGAAGGCGGGCGGCGGCGAGATCATCCCGGTCGACTCCGAGCATTCCGCGCTGTTCCAATTGCTGAACGGCGAGCCGCGCCCATCGGTGCGCCGCCTCGTCCTCACCGCCTCGGGCGGCCCCTTCCGCGACGCGCCGCTCGAATCCTTGCGGACGGTCACCCGCGCGCAGGCGCTCAACCACCCCACCTGGGCCATGGGCCCCAAGATCACGATCGATTCGGCGACCCTGATGAACAAGGCGCTCGAGCTCATCGAGGCGCGCCATCTCTTCGATTTTCCCGGAGAAAAAATCGACGCGGTGATCCATCCCCAGTCGGTCGTCCATTCGCTCATCGAGACGACCGACGGGGCCTACCTCGCCCACCTGGGCAAGACCGACATGCAGGTGCCGATCCAGTACGCGCTCTCCCACCCGGATCGCTGGACCACCGAGGCCCACCGCAAGCCGCTGTGGGAATTGGGCCGCCTCGATTTCTTCCCGCCCGACGAAAAAAAATTCCCCGCCCTCCCGCTCGCCAGGCGGGCGCTCGCCGCGGGCGGCGCGGCGCCGGCGATCTTCTCCGCCGCCAACGAGATCGCGGTCGAGGCGTTCCTGAACGGAAAGCTGGGCTACCTCTCGATCGTCGAGACCGTCGCCGCGGTCCTCGACGCGCTGGGCGCCCTCCCCGCCGACTCCCTCGCCCACGTCCTCGACGCCGACCGCCGGGCGCGCGAGGCCGCCCGGACGCGCATCGGCGGCTGACGCACGCTCACGCTTCCAGCTTGTAGCCGATGCCGCGCACGGTCTTGATGAGCCGGGGGCCGGCGGGGCCGAGCTTCTCGCGCAGCCGTTTGAGGTGGACGTCCACGGTGCGCGGGGTGACCGCGAAGCCGACGCCCCAGATGCGGTCGCGCAGCTTCTCGCGCGAGAGGGCGACCCCGCCCGCCTCGGCCAGCGCGACCAGCAGCTTGAACTCGGTGGCGGAGAGGGCGGTCGGTCTGCCGTCGAGGCGCGCGGTGGCGGCCTCGGGATCCACCCGCAGGGGGCCGAATTCGTAGACGGTGCCGGCGCGCGGCGAGGGGCGGCGCAAGAGCGCCTTGACCCGCGCCACGGCCTCGGGCATCAGGAACGGCTTGGGGAGGTAGTCGTCGGCGCCCAATTCGAGCCCCTGGACGCGGTCGAGCGCGTCCCCCTTGCGGGTCAGCATCAGGACCCGCACCTGCTTGGTGCGCGGGGCGGCGCGCAGCCGCTTGAGGACCTCGAAGCCGTCGATGCCGGGCAGCATGCGGTCGAGGACGATGATGTCGGGCGCCATCGCGAAGGCCAGCTCGAGCCCCTCCTCGCCGTCGTGGGCCGCGCGCGCGTCGAGCCCCTCGCCCTGGAGGCGGCGGGTGAGCAGGAGCCGGTGCTCCTCCTCGTCATCGATGATGAGAACGACGGCCATGCCCGATTCCCTGCGGCCCCGGCTTTGCCCCGCCGCGGCCGAGCCGCAAGCATAGCAAAGGCGGGGCCGTCCCGCCGCCGGCTTTCACCGGGCCGCGAGCCAGCCGTCCGTCGCGACCGCCGCGAGGTAGAGCATCGCCACCCAGCCGTTGAGGGTGAAGAAGGCGGTGTTGATGCGGCTCAGGTCGCCGGGGCGGACGATCCAGTGCTCCCAGGCGAGGATCAGGGCCAGCAGCGCGACCCCCGCGGCGTGGGCGACGCCGAGCCCCGCGAGATGACCGGCCAGCGCGAGCAGCGCGATCATCGCGACATGGAGCAGCGCCGAGAGGACGAGGCTGGCGCGGATGCCGAGGGCGACCGGCAGCGAATGGAGCCCCAATTGCGTGTCGATCCCGACGTCCTGACAGTGGTACATCAGGTCGAAGCCGGCGACCCAGCAAACCACCGCACCGCACAGCACCAAGGGGAGCGCGGCGAAGCGGCCGCTCACCGCGACCCACGCCCCGACCGGCGCGATCCCGAGCGCGAGGCCGAGGAAAAAATGGGTCAGCACGGTGAAACGCTTGGTGAGCGAGTAGAAACAGACGATGAAGAGCGCCGCGGGGGAGAGCTCCAGCGCCAGCGGGTTGAGCCACGCCGCCGCCGCGACCAGCAGCGCCGCGGAGACGGCGAAGACGCCCCACGCGAAGGGCACGCCGAGGGTTCCCTTCACCAGCGGCCATTCCCGCGCGCGGGGGTTCTCGCGGTCGAATTTCAAGTCGACGATCCGGTTGAAAGCCATCGCCGCGGTCCGCGCCCCCGCCATCGCGACCAGGATCCCGCCGAACCAGCGCCACGGCTCGCGCGGCGCCCCCGCCGGCAGCGACCGCCACGCCAGCAATCCGCTCGCCAGCGCGAAGGGGAGCGCGAAGATCGTGTGGCTGAATTTGACGAGGCTGAGGGTCAGCCGGAGTTTGTGCAGGAAGCCGGTCATCGGAATTTCGCGCATCCGGGTGAACCGAGTCGGCGGCGGGGATCCGGGGTCGGGGGATTGGCGCCGGCCGGTCAAGAAATTGCAACCCCCTCGAAGCGGGGCGCCGCGTTCGCATGCGCACGATCCCGCGCGCGCAGCCCCCGATCCCCGGAGCCTTGAAACTACATGAAGTCCTTCGGCACGCACTTCAAATAATCGGTCAGGCAGCCCTTCAGCAAGCCGAGGATCTTCTGCGCGTCGTCGGGGGTGAAGTTGGGGCCCGCGGAATCGGCGTCGGCCCCCTTGCGGCTCACCTCGACCACGCCCGCGACCCGGGTGCCGTCGATCAGCGGCAGCGCGAGCATCTTCTGGATCGGCTGGCCGCGCTCCTTGCCGAACTTGGTCATCTCGAAGAATTTGAGGTGCTTGCTGTCGGAGAACTTGTTGTCCACCTTCCCCTTGCGGGTCTGCAAGACCTGCACCGCGAAGGAATCCTTCTGGGTCGCGGGGAAATTGGCCTGCGCGTCGTAGAGCGCCTTGGGGGCGACGAATTTGAGCAGCCCGCCGGTGGCGTTGAGCAGCAGGATCGCGACCTCCGCGTCCCCCTTGACCCCGATCGCCTCGCCGATCGCAGCGGCGAGCACCGCGCTGGCGGCCTCGAGGGTCGGTTTGCCGGCGCCCTGCGCGGCGGCGGCCTTGAGCTTCTCGGCGGCGGTGCTCATCGAATCCCTCCGGCGGGTTGATCCCGCGGTCGAGGCGGAATTATCACTTTTTCGCGCCGGGGGTCTCGTCCCGGCCGGGGGCGCCCTCCCCCAGGCCCTCGAGCGCGTGGACGTACTCCTCCGCCTTGTGGATCTCGAAGGGGCCGTGATCCGGCGCCACCCCGCGCAATTCCCCCATGCAGTTGTAGCAGACCGACATCGGCGGGGTGAGCGCATAGGCGGCGATGTCCACGATGACGAACGAGCCCATCACCAGGAAGGCGTAGAAGGGGTGGCCGGTGGCGACCAGCAGCACGGTCGCGGCGAGCCCGAGCGCGACCAGCCCCCAGCCGAGGCGGGCCGGGAAATCGCGCTTGTCCCACAGCCCCGGCGCGCCGCAGTGGGGGCAGGATTTGACCGAGGGCCGGCCCGCCGCGTCTGGCGCGCCGGACGCCGCCCCCTTCAGCGCGTTGGCGGCGTCGCACTCGCGGCACGCGCGCGCCGCGGG
>JACXTT010008125.1_pt1 | contig 14620 bp, 13 predicted proteins | sample 9270951 | NCBI WGS metagenome assembly JACXTT01 (sample SAMN15532306, study PRJNA645909) | rock metagenome | isolation source: weathered quartz diorite | place: Puerto Rico | collected 2017-06-21
TCCACCGGCCCCCGCCACTGTCAAGGACTCGCGCCTTGCCTGACACCGATTTGGCGGGTTTTCCGATCGATGATGGATTGCTGTCCAAGACATCATTTTACTGGTCTCCAAGGTTCGCGAGTCATCCCACGAATTAGCGGAACGGGACACTAGCCCGCCGCGCCCACGGTGGAGTTGCCCGTCGCGGGGACGCGAGCCCCCGCCGCGGCCCGCCCGGACCGGGCAACCAGGTAATGCAATTGCTCGGCTTCCCAACGAGCGATCACCGGATCCCCTATGGTCAACGGGTCGGCGAAAAACTGGTCGTCGGGAACGTTGGCCACGAAGCCTTCGCCGCAGGCATCCTCGATCGATATCTTCAGCCAGGTGCCCTGGTATTCGATTCCGCTGACACGGCCGCTGACTGCGTTGACGCCGGATTCCGCCGTTTCAGAGGGCGCGCGGCTCAGGCGCACGCGATCGCGGCGCACCGCGACCTCGAACTGCTGGCCGACCACAGGGCCCGCCGCGGCGGCGGAAGGCGGGGCCGTAATGTCGATCATCTTCTTTCCGCTGGCGATGGTGACGATACCGGCCTGGCGCCCGGTAACCGTACCGGCGAGTACATTCTGTCCGCCCATGAAGTGCGCCACGTAACCGGTGCGCGGCCGATCGTAGACGTCCCGCGCCGAGGCTGCCTGCTCGATCTGGCCCTGATCCATCACCACCACCATGTCTGCGAGCGCAATCGCCTCCATTTGGGTGTGCGTCACGTGAATGAACGTGATGCCGAATTCCGCCTGGATGTTTCTGAGCTCGCCGCGCATCTGCAAACGCAAAAACTCGTCGAGCGCCGAGAGTGGCTCGTCGAGCAGCAGCACGCGCGGGTTGGTAATGAGCGAACGCGCCAGTGCGATGCGCTGCTGCTGCCCGCCCGAAAGCTGCGCAGGCAACCGGTCCGCGAAGGATTTCATGCGCACGCGATCGAGCATCTCGCGCGCGCGCGCGCGCCGCTCGGCTTTGTCCACACCGCGCGTCTTGAGGTTGAAGGCGACGTTATCCGTGCAACTCAGATGCGGAAACAGCGCGTAACTCTGGAACATCATGGCCGTCCCGCGTTCGACCGGGGCCTTGCCGACCACGTTCTCGCCGTCGATCAGCACGGCGCCCTCGGTGGGCGATTCGTGGCCGGCGATCATGCGCAGTATCGTCGTCTTGCCACAGCCCGACGGCCCTAGCAGACAGCAATAGCATCCACCGGGTATTTTCAGATCGATGCTTTTCACTGCGGTCGTTTCGCCGAAGCGCTTGGTGACGCCTGCCAGCTCGATGCTGCCTCGCGCGGCAGGACGCCGATCTCCCGGGTTCATTCTTGTTCCTTTGCCAAAGATACATTTCCAACAGGTCGCGATCTGCGCCACTGGATGATGGCGATCGATCCCAGCGCCAGCGCGATGGCGATGAATGACACCAGCGTTGTGACCGTTCCGAGCGCATACAGCGCCGGCGAGGTCACGTTGGTGGTCATGCCCCAGATTTCCATGGGCAGCGTGTTCGCCGCCCCGGCGGTTAACAACGTGCGCGGAAACTCGTCATAGGACAACGTGAATCCAAACAAGGCCACCGCGATCATGCCGGGAAACAAGATAGGCAAAACCACCCATAGAAAGATCTGCCAGTTGGTGGCGCCGAGATCCCGCGCCGCCTCTTCATACGCCCGATTGAAACGGCTGAACACGGCGAACATGATCAACATGCCGAAGGGCAAGGTCCAGGTGAGCTGCGCGCCCAGCGCCGAAGCGAACCACTTGGTTTGCACCCCCAGCGTTTGGAAGGTGAGCCCCACGCCCAGCCCCACCAGCAATCCCGGCATGATCAGGCTGGCAACCGCCAAATAGAAGACGAAGGCGGATCCGGCGAATCGCCGCCGGAAGGCGAGCCCCGCGATCACCGAAATCGCCACCGTCAGCAACAGCACCATCAGAGCGAGAATCATGGAGCGGGTGAATGCGCCCGCGAAATCCCCGGTTCTTTGCTGGTTGAAAAGAGCGTCGAACCAGTGGAACGACCAGCCTCGCATGGGAAAAGTCAGCCCGCCCGTGGGGCCTTGAAAGGACAGGATGTAAATGGCCGACATGGGGCCGTAGAGGAAGAGAACGAACAGCCCGAAAAAAACACTCAGCGCGTAAAAGCTCAACGGACGTTTGCCGGTCTGTAGTTTCTGCATGACTTATCCCGCAATCTCTTTTCGAACATCGACAACTCGCAGAATCGCCGCCACCATCAGGCTCACGACGATCAGCAGGATGACGGCGCTGGCCGCCGCCGGGGGGTACTGCACCATGGCGATCTGGTTGGACATGGCCATGGCAATAGAGGCGGACTGGCTGCCGCTCATGACCTTGACAACGAAGAAATCGCCCATCACCAGGGTAATCACGAAGATCGATCCCAGCGCGATACCCGTCTTGGACAGCGGCACCACGATGTCCCAGATGATGCGCCAGGCACTGGCGCCGCCATCGCGCGCCGCCTCGACCAGCGACTTGTCGATTCTCGCCATGGCATTGAAGATCGGCACGATCATGAACAGCGTGAACAAGTGCACGTAGGCGATGATGACGGCGAAATCCGAGAACAGCAGGAATTCCAGGGGCTTGTCCGTAATGCCCGCCCCGATGAGCGCGTTGTTGAAGATCCCGTTCCTGCCGAGAAAAGGAATCCACGAGATCATGCGGATAATGTTCGATGTCCAGAAGGGCACGGTGCACAGGAGGAACAGCGCCATCTGCCAGATAATGCTCTGCACATGGAAGGCCAGGAAGTAGGCAACGGTGAATCCGACCAGAAGCGTGATCGCCCATACCACCACCGCGTAGTAGACCGTTTTCAAATACCGCGACAGCGTGACCCGGGAAGTCAATACATCGACGTAGTTAACGAAGTCGAAGGCGGGAACCGAGTCGAGACCATCGAACTGAAAAAAACTATAGGCAACGACCACCAGCAAAGGAATGCCGAAAAACAGCAGCAGCAGCAGCAGCAGCGGACCGATTTGAAGATAAGACGTCAGGGCGGGCGAGATTTTCACGGGCGTGCGCCTCTTGTTCTGTCAGATGATCGAAAGGAAGGAGAAGGGGGAGGAGAAAAAATCTCCGTCCCCTATTTCCCCAATCCGAGTTCCTGGTCGCTATATCTCAGGACACCAAATTTATTTCAAGACACCAAGATTTTCATGAAGGAGATTGATGAAACCACGATTTCATGAAGCCAGGAACTCGTTCCACTTCTTGACCATGTACTGGTTCTCGTCCATCAGGGTATTCCAGCAAGCCACTTTACCCATGCGGTCCCAGAAAGCTCCGCCGTCACGCACGGAACCGGCTTTCTCCATGACGTTGCCGTAGGGATCCTTGATTTCACCCTTGGCCGGCTTCCCTTCGTACCAATAGCCGTACTCATCCTCGGTCATGAATTTCTTGGCGGTCTCGGGAACGGAGCTGTAATACCCCTGCTTGGCAATAAAGCCGGCCTGCCATCCCGACATATACCAATTGATGTATTCGTAGGCCGCGTCGAGTTTGATGCCCTTCAGGTGGGCCATGGGAGCGATACAGCTGCCCCAGGCGCGATAACCTTCCTTCAACGGCGCGTAGTAGCACGGAATCCCGCGCGAACGCACCGCCGTCACCGCCGGCGACCACATAGACTGGACGATGGTTTCGCCCGCCGCCATCAGGTTAACGGACTCGTCGAAGGTGGCCCACATAGCGCGGAACTGGCCCGCCTTCTTCGCCGCCTTGAGAATATCGATGGTCTTGTCGATTTCGGCCTTGGTCATGTTGCCTTTGTCGCCGTACTTGATGTCGCCGCGCGCTTCGATGGCCATGGCGGCATCCATGATGCCGATGCCCGGCACGGATACGATTGACGTCTTGCCTTTCCACTCGGGATTGAGCAACTCGGACCAGCTCTCGATCTTGCGCTTGACCAGGTCGGGTCGAATGCCCAGGGTGTCGGCGTTGTAAACCGTGGGGATGCCCGTGATCCACTTGGTGGGCCCTTTGGCGAACTCTTTCGCGCCCGGTCCGCTCACGTATTGCACTTTGTAGGGCAGCACGCCCTGGGTGGACACCTTTCTGCCGTCGGGATAGGTGCCCTTGGTGAAGATCGGAACAACCTTGTCCCACAGCTTGATCTTCTTCTCCTCCATGGGTTGAAGCGTGCCGCGCTTGATGAGGTGTAACTGGAAAAAATACTCGATATCGGCAATATCGATGGTCTGGGGTTGGGTCACCAGGCGGTTCAGCAGCGCGGAATGGTCGGCGGTCTGCATCTCCACCTTGAAGCCAAGGTCCTTGGTAGCCTGGTCCGCGATATCTTTAATGGCGGAGTAGGAGCCGCCCACTTGCATCAGCTTGACGTCCTTGATGTTCTGCGACCACACCAGCGGGAACCCATCAATTAAACCCGTGGCCGCGGCGCCTGCCGTCAGCGCGGCGGTCCTGAGGAAGCACCGGCGTCCCGTCGAGGTCTGCGTACTGGCCCGCTGTCCCGCTGTCTTCGCTTTACCCTTCTTCATGGTTTTCTCCTCTGGTTGCAATGGAAGTACAAGTCAAGTCGAGATCATTTTCTTCTCGATTCCCACGCCTGCGGCGAGCGCCCTCTCGTACTCGAGCGGGATGGTGGCCGAGTCCTGCAGTGCAATGCCGGTGGAGTCGAACAAGGTGATGTCCTTGTCCGAATTCCGCCCCTTCTTTTTCCCGACGATCACTTCGCCGATTTCCCCGGCGATGTCCGTTTCCTTCAGCACACCCTGCGACAGGGGCACATTGATCTCTCCATCGGTCCGGCATTGGCGGATGTCGTCCACGAAGATGCGTGCGCGTTTCAGGATCGCCGGTTCCAGTTCCTGGTCCCCGCCCTTGTCGGCGCCGAGAGCAGCGATATGCATACCCTCGCTGATCCATTCGTTCTTGACGATGGCCCCGCGCGCCGGGGTTACCGTCACTATCACGTCCGCGCCGCGCACGGCCTTCTCCAGGTTGGTGGTGCCGGTCAGCTTGAAACCGTCGTATTTTGGCCGCTGCTCCTTCACGAAGTGATCCAGCGTTGCCTGCGAGCGGCTCCAGACCCGGACCTCCTCCCAGCGGAAGACCTCATTGCAGGTGGCGAGCACGCCGGCGGCCATATGGCCCGCGCCGACGATGGCCAGCACCTTCGAGTCCTTGCGCGCCAGCCACCTGGCCGAAACAGCCGCAGCCGATCCCGTGCGCATGACAGTGTGGTGGCTGCCGTCGCAAATCGCCAGCGGGAATCCGGTCTCAGGGTGGGTATAGATCAGGATCGAAAAGACCGTAGGCAGATCGTGGTTCTTGCGGTTGTTCTCGCGGATCGACACCCACTTGCACGCCGCGGCCTCGGGTTCTTCGATATAGGAAGGCATCGCTTCCCACTCACCCGGATACTTGGCCAGCACAATGTGGCCCTTGGGGTCCATGTAGAAGCGCCGCTCGCCGTGCATGCGATACGCCTGTTCCACGCATTGATTGTATTCCGCCGGGGTCAACAATCCCATCATCTCGGTGCGTCCGAGGATAAGGGTCTTGCGGTTGCGCCAACTTTGCATTTGCGGTGTCCTCGATCCGGTGCGGCGTTTGCCTGACTGATTCTGTCGCACCTATTTTTTCTTGCGCGGGCTGCGCAGGGCGAAGTCGTTGGCGATGTCGTCGAACGTGGTGAACCTCACGCCGGGATGACGGATGATGTGATTGAACAGGCGCTCGAGCATCAGCAACACCTGCGGGCGGCCGGACACATCAGGATGGATGGTCAAGGTGAAAACGGCGTAATCCATTTCCCTGTACACCCAGTCGAACTGATCACGCCAAATTTCCTCGAGGTGGCGCGGATTGACGAAGCCGTGGGAATTGGGCGCCTTCTTGATGAACATCATCGGCGGCAAGTCGTCGAGATACCAGCTTCCCGGAATCTCGATCAAATCCGTTTCGACGCCGCGCACCAGGGGCTTCATCCATTCCTGCGGCTTCTTCGAGTAGTCGATGAGCGTCCAGGTGTCGCCGACCCGCACATAGTAGGGCTCGAAATCCTTGTGCATCAAGCTGTGATCGTACTTGATTCCCCTTTTCAGCAGCAATTCGTTGGTGACCGTGCTGAACTCCCACCACGGCGCGACGTAACCGGTAGGACGCCGGCCGGAAACCTTGGTCACCAGGTCGATACACTTGTCGAGCACCGCCTCTTCCTGCTCGCGCGTCATCGAGATCGGGTTTTCGTGGGTATAGCCGTGAATGCCGATCTCGTGGCCTGCCTCCACCACCATGGCCGTCTGCTGCGGAAAGGTTTCGATCGAGTGTCCGGGAATAAACCAGGTGGTCTTGACGCCCAGGCGCTTGAACAGGTTGACCAAACGCGGTGTGCCGACTTCGCCGGCGAACAGTCCACGGGAAATGTCGTCCGGAGAATCTTCACCGCCGTAGGAACCCAGCCAGCCCGCGACTGCATCCACGTCTACACCGAAAGCACACAAGATCTCTTTGGCCATTTGTTCCTCCTCGAGTTTTTTAGGGCCCTCAGAATAAGATTAACCCGCATCCGGCAGCGTCGAAAAAAATCCCGCCTTATGATGTTTGGCGCTTTGCGATGTTTGGCGGGCTTGGCAGACTATTCTATAGAATATAGACTTTTACTTGTCAATCGAAATGGCCATCCCTGCCCCCCTCAGAAAATCCGCGGACGAATCGGTCAAGCGCACGACGCTGAGCGAGGCGGCGCATCAGGCGATTCGCGCAGACATTATCACGGGCGTCCTGGCACCAGGTTCCAAATTGGTAGTCAGCGCGCTCGCTGATGCTCTCAGGCTTTCTGCCACCCCGATCAACGAAGCGCTCGCCGGGCTCGAGCGCGAAGGTCTTGTGACCTGTTTCCCGCACCGCGGCTATTTTGTGCGGACGGTAATCCCTGAAGATATCGAAAAGACCTATTCGGTCAGGGAGGCATTTGAACTGCTCGCCGTTCGCAACGCCGCGAAAAGCGCCGACAAGACCGTCATCCGTCAACTCAAGGAAATCCTTCAGCAAGCCCGGCAGTCGCTGCAGGAAAACGACACCTCCCGATTCAGCGACCTTGACCTGGAGTTTCATCGCGTCATCTGGAACAGCCTCGGTAATTCGCTGGCGACCCGGGTCGGCGAACTCATCGGCGTGCACATCCGCCTGCTGGTGGCAACAACGGCTCGCGCTCCCGGGCGCTTCCGCGGCGCCTTCGAGGAACACAACGCGATTTACCAGGCCATCAGGAACCGCGATCCGGCGCGGGCTGAAAGCTCGATGAGGACACATCTTCACAATGCCAAGACTGCCCTGGAAAATGCCGTTATCGAAGAAGCCGGCAACGGCCCCTATGTCCCGCCTACCGGCGCCTCCAAATCGAAACCGGAATCCAGGCGCAACCACGCGCGCGAAGTGTCAGCACAATCCGTGCCAAAGCAAAGAACGTGATTACGTTTGTATTTGAATACTTTGTCGGTTGGAATCCGCTGAACATTGCTCAGACACGGTGCAGAGAGGTCGATGACCTGCACTACCACCGTGCCTGATCCTGCTCGTTACGCCGGTCGCGCCGTTCTTTCCGGTTTCCCGACCGGCACCTTGAAGACGTCAAGGAATTCAAAGCCAGGGGCCTGCTTCATCAGGCGCTCGAAGGTATCGAGCAGCGTCGCCGGCGGCAGCAACGGATAAGGCAACTCCGATTGCAAGGCATGCAGCGTCTTTCCACCAGGATCCTCGATATCGTCCATTCTTTCGATGTGTATATGCATCGCGCATACTCGAATCCTCGTTCCATCGGATTCGAACCGCCACCTGTAATAGCCCTTCCCGACCCGAAGCGCTGAATTCGACACTTCCCTCATGATCACCAGCCACGGCATGAAGTCGATCCGCTGGCCGCGATCGATTATCGAATCGCACACATAATAGGTCTTGCAACGGTCGAATTTTTTTCTGAAGTCCCGCACCAGAGTCTGCGCAATTGCGTCCGCTCCCAGTACTTTGCTGGGGAACGAGATCGCGTCCGTCGCAATGGAGTAAGTCAGAACCGCGTTTGACGTATAGCATTCGAGAATCAAGGATGGGCGATTGAGGTCTTTCGCCTCCAGGTACGCCTCAAGAAGTTTCTTCGGTGTGTTCATCCTGTTTGCCAGAAAACCGGGAACAGCCGGTCGGGCCACGATAAGCGTTTTTCGGCAACGATTGAAGGTCTCCTCGACTCGGCGCCGGCGCAGAAGACCGATGGCATCCGACCAGCATGGTCACAAGTGAAGAGCCCTGAACTTCGTCGGCAACAAGACGAGCGCACCAAGAATCAGTACGACCGATGCCGCAATTAGGGTCAGACCCATGCCGCGCGGATCGCCGGCGACGATGCTCACCAGCACCGGACCGAGAATCTGGCCTATTGCGAATGCCGCAGTCATCGCCGCCATGAGGCTGGAGGCGTTGTCGGGAGCGACGCGGCGCGCCTCCTGCATCCCGGCCATGGTCGCGACCATGAAGGTGCCGCCGACGCAAAGCGCGGACAGCACGATGCCGTCGATGCCGGGCCAGACGGCTGGAACGGCGACGCCGAACGCCATGATGAAATGTGCGGCGATCCAGAGAGTGCGGTAGGTCAGGCGCGTGGAGAGCCAGCCCGCCGCCAGTGCGGAGAGAAGCGCCGCCGCGCCGAAAATCGGCCAGGCCCAGCCAAAGATCGCCGGATCGGAGATTACGTCTCTTGCCATCGCCGGCAGGAATGTCGCCGGGATGATGTAGCCGAACCCGAAGCAGCCGTACGACCAGATCAGTCTCATCTGCCCGCCCGAGCGCAGCGGCGCAACAGCCGCGGTGCGCGCCACCGCGGGTGCGGCTGCGCCGGTATAGCGCTGCCAAACCATCGCGGTGAACAGCAACGCCGCGGAGCCCATTGCGATCCACGCCCGGTTGTGAGACCACGCGAGTTGCAGAAATAACAGGCACAGTCCACCCGCCAGTGCAGTGCCCAGCCCCACCCCGCCGAAAACCACTCCCCCGAGGTGGTGGCTGCCCATCGCCGCGAGCCGTTGCAGCACCCACGCCGAGCCGAACACGAGCGCCCACGCGCTGGCGATGCCCGCCAGCGCCCGCAGCGGTAACCATGCAAGCGGATTGTCGGTCACGCCCATGCCTACCGTCAGCAACGCGATGGCCACCAGCGAACCGCGGACGAGGGCGGCCGATCGCGCGCGGATCCAGATGGCTGACAGCGCGCCCACGAAATAGCCGACGTAGTTGGCCGACGCCAGCCATCCCGCCACCGCGAGCGACAGGCCTGCGTCTTTCTGCATCATTGGCAGAATCGGAGTGAAGGCGAATCGTCCTATGCCGATGGCGGCGGCCAGAGTCACCATGCCGGCAATTGCGAGTTGCGGTCCTGATGGTTGAGACACGGTGCCCCCGAAGGTAGGAGACGTGGAAAGGATATGCAGAGCTTATAACCGGCCGTCCCCGCGTAAACAAGACACAGCAATTGGAAATTTCATGTCGCGGTTAGGTCGCGGACCGGCGAACTCGCCGTCCAGCACTCGCTTTTCGTTGCTCACTGAGGCCTGATGTTCCCCATCCTGGATTCGCGGAAGGAGCGTCCGTTAGCGCCAACCGTCTTTGAAATAACACCGCGGCCGCCCTACACTTGCAACTGAGGGAGAATCCGGCATGCATGATCTGGTCATTCGCGGTGGCATCGTTGTCGACGGCACCGGCGCGCCGCGCCGCGCCGCGGACGTCGCGATCGACGGTGAATCGATCGCCGGGATCGGCGTGGGGATCGCACGCGGACGCCGCGAAATCAACGCCGGGGGAATGCTGGTCACCCCGGGCTTCGTCGACATCCACACCCATTACGACGGCCAGGCCACTTGGGAGCCGTATCTCACGCCTTCATCCTGGCACGGCGTGACCACGGTCATCTTCGGGAACTGCGGCGTGGGCTTCGCCCCGGTGCGTCCGGGAACCGCGCCGTACCTGATCAACCTCATGGAGGGCGTGGAAGACATCCCCGGCACGGTACTGGCCGAGGGCGTGAGTTTCGACTGGGAGTCCTTCCCGGAATACCTCGACGTTCTGGCCGCGGCACCCAAGGTAATGGACATCGGCGCGCAGATGCCGCACGGGGTGCTGCGCTTTTACGTGATGGGCGAGCGCGGGGCCGACCATGCCGAAGTCCCGACCGACGCGGAAATCGTCCGCATGGGCGTGTTGCTCGAGGAAGCTCTGCACGCCGGGGCACTCGGACTCACCACTTCGCGCACCATCAAGCACCGCGCACGGGACGGCCGGCTCACGCCGGGGCTCTCTGCCAGCGGGCCAGAGCTGTTCGGCCTGGCGGCGGCGATGAAGCGCGCTGGCCGCGGCGTCATCGAAGTCAATTCCGATTTCGGGCCGGGCGAGTTCGAGACCTTGCGCGCAGCAGCGGCGGTCGCCAGCCGGCCGCTCTCGGTGTTGCTGCTGCAGGTCAACAACGCGCCCGATCTGTGGCGCGAAACCCGCGCGCAAATCCACGAAGCACGCAAATCCGGCCTCTCTGTGAACGGCCAGGTTGGGTGCCGGCCGATCGGCGTGATGATGGGGCTGGAAACGACGGCACACCCGTTTTCCAATCATCCCGCCTGGACCGCAATGGACGGCCTTTCGCCCGCCCTGCGCTTCGAACGGCTCAAACGCGATCCGCAGTTGCGGCGCGTGCTGGTGGAGGAGCTGCCCAACGACGAGCACACCCGAAGCATGGGGCAGACCTTCGCGCGCACCTATGTCCTGGATGACGAGTACGACTATGAACCGTACACGTCGAACAGTCTTGCTGCCAGGGCACAGGCACAGAATCGCAGCACGTGGGCGCTGGCACTCGAGGCGCTGATGGCGAATGACGGCAAGGGCCTGCTGACGCACACCTTCGAGAACTACACCGAGGGCAGCCTCGAAGTGATTCGCGAAATGCTGCTGGACGAGGCCACCATCATGGGGCTTGGCGACGGCGGCGCCCATGTGTGTACCATCTGCGATTCGAGCTCGCCCACTTTCCTTCTCACCCACTGGGCGCGCGACCGCAGCCGCGGCGAGCAGTTGCCGCTCGAATTCCTGGTACGAAAGCAGACCCGCGACACTGCGACGGCCTATGGCCTGCATGACCGCGGCGTCCTCGCGCCCGGCTACCGCGCCGACCTCAACGTCATCGACTTCGAACGCTTGCGGTTGTGCAAGCCCGAAGTGGTCTACGACCTGCCTGCCGGCGGAAGGCGCCTGACGCAGCGTGCTCACGGTTACAGGCACACGTTCGTCGCCGGCACCGAGACCCTGTGCGACGACGAGCATACCGGCGCGCTCCCGGGTCGGCTGCTACGGTAGCGCGCCAATCGCGTACCATTAACCCCGAACCGCCGGCATCGGCGGGCGCGTTCCGCGTCACTTCAATCAGACATGGCAGAACAGGGCAACTGGGCTTTTCCCGAGGCGGCGCAACCGAACCCGGCAGAGATCAGCTTCGACCTCGAGGCGGCGCTGGACGCCGTGGTCATGCTGCGTGCAGAAATTCCAGAGGACGCGTTCACGGCCTCGATTCTCGGCACCGAGCGCATCGGCAACGGCGTAGTGATCCGCGAGGACGGGCTGGTGCTCACCATCGGCTATCTCATCACCGAGGCGCGCGCGGTATGGCTGACAACCAACAGCGGTGCGGCGGTCGCGGGATATCCGCTGGCCTATGACCAGGTAACCGGTTTCGGTTTGGTGCAGCCGCTCGGCCGGCTCGCAGCCCCGTTCCTGCAGCGTGGTTCGACCGCCTCGTGCGCAGCCGGTGACGACCTGATCGTGATCGGCCACGGTGGGCGGGCGCACGCTCTGAAAGCAAAAATCATCGGCAAGCGCGAGTTCGCCGGTTACTGGGAGTACGTGCTCGACGAAGCGTTGTTCACTGCGCCGGCGCACCCGCAATGGGGCGGTGCGGCGCTGGTCGGCAGCGACGGCCGGCTGCTTGGCATCGGTTCGCTGGTGATCGAGGAAAGCCAAAGCGGCCGCAAGGTCCAGGGCAACATGGCGGTGCCGATCGATCTGCTGGAACCGATACTCGAGGACTTGCTCAAATTCGGCCGCGCTAATCGCCCGCCGCGTCCGTGGCTGGGAATGTACACGATGGAAGCCAACGGGCAGCTCGTGGTGGCCGGGATCGCAGACAACGGACCGGCGGCCCGTGCCGGCGTGCGCCAGCGCGATCTGGTGCTCGAAGTGGCGGGCAGCCGAGTCACCGCGCTCGCCGATCTGTTTCGCAAGGTGTGGAGCCTGGGGCCTGCGGGCACCGAAATTCCGCTCACGCTGGGGCGCGACGGTGGTCTGGTGCGTGCGCGGTTGCGCTCCGCCGATCGCAACGATTTTCTCAGAAAACCGCAATTGCACTGACAGGCACGCAGCGGTCGGCGACAGGCGCCGTCTTTCTCCGAACGTATGTCAGGGTTTCTCCGACCGTCGAGGCCGGCCGATTTCGCTTCCCGTTGAAATCCCTCATCCCGCCGCTCTCTCGGAGCGGACCCGCTGTGGCGCCCGTCCCAGCCGCGGCGTAAAATTCTGCTCATGCGCTGCCCCTACTGCCAGAGTCAGAACGTCGCACCGGCCCCGGAAGCCGTTCAAAGCCATGCGCTGCAGCACCCTGATTATTATCAGTGCCGCGACTGCGGCAAACGGATTTCAGTGACAAAAGCGCCCCGGCCGGGCGCCGCAAAGCGGCCCGCCCCTCCAATTTTCAAAGCGCAGGTATTCAGGCGGACGCGGGGCAATCCGCGCGGTGCGCGCGGACGATAGCTCTGACCGCTTTCGCATCAACGTACACCCGCGTCGGGAAAGTGCGGGCTTCTTCACGCTCGGCGAAGACGCCCCGCCGACGTAACGTCAAAATTTGAGAGACGTTGGACCCTGGTACTCAGTGAACGGCCAAAACCCGGCGCTGTGTACTGCGACAAAGTCGGCTTGCGGTATCACGCCGTCACAATCGCAACGTTCGTCACTGGCTCTATGGCTTGAACACATCAACGGCGATGACCACGACCGGCTTGCGGCCCTTGTTCTCGGCCCAATGCGTGATGGCCTTGCCCTCGGTCCAGCTTTCACCCTCGCTGCGTTCGTTTATGCCGCCGCCGTCGACGTGCTCGGTGAGCGTGCCTTGCAGGACGTAGGCAACAGCAGGCCGGCCGTTATGACTATGGATGCCGACCACACCACCGGGTTCCAGCGTAACTACCCGTAGTCGCAGTTGCCGGCCCGCCACCCCGTCTATCTCCCCTCCCAGGTCGAGCGCGGTAGGCGGGCTGATGCTCACCCCCTTGTTTTCGGTCGGCGCGTTCTGACCGACCGCAACTCCCACTCCGAAAGCCAGCGCCAACCCCAAGGCCGCCGCCGTCATTGCATACGCGTTCTTGTAAACCATTGCGAACCTCCTCCTTGACAGTCGTCGGCAATGCTCGCCGACTGCGATGAATCCTACCCCTCCTGGCGGCGTGCGTCACTCGCGAACCCCGAAGCCGGGGCCGCAGTTCTTTCGCTCGCGCACCGCCCCCGATTTGAAGTACATTGCGAACGCGATCCTTTCTGCCTGCGGACGACCACGCCAATAAATGACCAATGCCCTCACGTTCTTCCGCTCCCTGCTCGCCGATCCACGGCGCGTTGCGGCTATCGCGCCGTCGAGCCCGGCGCTGGCCAATGCCATTACCGCCGAGATCACGCCGGTTTCGGCCCCGGTGATCGAGCTCGGGCCCGGCACCGGGGTATTCACCAGAGCGCTGCTCGCGCGAGGTGTTCCCGAAGACAAGCTGGCGCTGGTCGAGTACGGGCCCGACTTCGCGCGCATGCTTCAGTCCCGCTACCCGCGCGCACACGTCCTGCGCATGGATGCGGCGCGCCTGAAGTCCGTCGAGCTGTTCGGAGGCGAGCGCGTCGGTGCGGTGGTGAGCGGGCTGCCGCTGCTGTCGATGCCCGTACACTTGGTATCCGCCATCCTCGACGGTGCATTCGCGCACATGCGTGCCGACGGCGCGTTCTACCAGTTCACTTACGGCCCGCGCTGCCCCGTGCGCCGCTCCATTCTCGAACGGTTCGGACTCAAGGCGGTCCGCATCGGCGGCGCACTGGCCAACATGCCGCCTGCCTCGGTCTACCGCATTCGCCGCCGGCCGCCGGCGCGTGCCTCGGCGACCGGAATGCTCGCACGTGTTCGCAGCGGCGACGGCGACACCTTGTAACGACGCCACGCCGGCGGACAGAGCGGTTACTGGTGACGACGGAGGTCGGAAAATTCCAGCCGCAACGTTTTGCGTTTCGATTGCGTCAGGGTACTCTTCGCCAGCCGGTCACTTGTAGAAGACATGCCCGCCGATGCGTGCGACGGGTTGCCGGCCGCGCGCCCAGCTCGGTCTGATGTAAGTCGCGTGATAATGCAGCGCGCCGTTCAGTTGTGGCTGCTGCCGTCCGAAGTAGACGGCTTCGGCAATTTCCCTGGCCTGATGCCATTGCTCGCCTTCCGGGTGCGGAACAATATCGAACTCCGTCCATGAGAATGC
>JACXTT010008126.1_pt1 | contig 14616 bp, 11 predicted proteins | sample 9270951 | NCBI WGS metagenome assembly JACXTT01 (sample SAMN15532306, study PRJNA645909) | rock metagenome | isolation source: weathered quartz diorite | place: Puerto Rico | collected 2017-06-21
GCGCTAGGCAAAGAATCACTGGTCAAAGCCTCCGGCCCGTGCCAGACTCGCCAGCCGGTACATGCGGGCGCATCCGTCGGGCCCAAGAACCTCTTCGATGCGGTCATACTGGCCGGCGTCCAATTCGCAACTGCCCCTCCCGCGATTCTGACCATCCGGATAAATCAGATGGCCGGCTTTGTCGATCCGGCGGGGATCGTCATAAACCAGAATCTTCGAAGCAGCCATCCCGACATCAGGACGGCCTTCGAACGCGCGAACTAATTCGGCGAGCCAATCCGGTTCCGCTTCGGCGTCGTTATTCAACAGCGCGACGAATTCCGTCGCGGACTCAGCAAATCCCTGGTTGTTTCCGGCGCAGAAGCCCCGGTTCTCTTGATTCCGGATCAGCCTCAACCGGAACGCCGGATGGCTGGAGAATTCCTGACTGGCCATTTCCGGCGAACCATCATCCGATCCATTGTCTACGACGATTACTTCAAACGGCTGCTCGAACTTCTGCCGGCCAAGTGATTGCAGGCACGCCCTCAAAAGGTCGCGGCGGTTCCAGGTTACCACCACCACCGAAATCGCACCGTTTCGGTATTGTTTCACCGACTGTAGTATTATAACCGTAAGTTACCCAGTAACTTGCTATGTTTTCGGTCGGTGAGACGCTACAACGTGCGCGTCTTGAACAGGGACTAGATGTAGCCGCTGTGGCAGCGCGCACAAAAATCAACGCAAGACACCTGGAAGCGATCGAAGCCGATGATCGAAAGAGTCTGCCCAGCAGCTTCTTCTACAAGAACTTCGTTCAGCAGTACGCCAGGTTTCTTGGGTTGGACACGAAGGTGATCGATGCCGAGATCGATCGCGTGTTGAGCGCGGAAGCTCCTCTGCCATTGCCCGGTCAGAATAACACCACCTGGAAAAAGGTAGCTCCGGTTAGAGTTTCAGGCCACTCTCAGCGCGCGAGGGTTCTTGCTTCATCAGCTGCTCTGATTCTGATGCTGGTGGCGTGCTCGAGCATTTATATGTGGTGGCATCGGAGCCGTGCGGCTACCTCCAATCCTATAGTCTCGACACCACTGGTGGAACAAACCAAGCCGCAGCCGCCGGCGCCGGTTGCTGTCGCGATGGCCGCCACCACAACGATTCCTTCACAGCCGAGACCCGCATCAGGAAACAAAGTCCTGGTCGACTTGACGGCGCGCGAGGAAACCTGGCTGTCCGTTTCGTCAGATGGCAAACAAGTGTTCGCCGGGATTCTGGCGCCCAACCAGAGTAAGACCGTAGAAGGTAAAGAGTACGCCAAGATACGCGTGGGCAACGCGGCTGGAATCGAGGTCCGGTTGAACGGCAAGCCGCTCGGTCCGCTGGGTCATCGCGGGCAGGTTCTGATTGTCGTCTTCACGCCAGACAATTTTCAAATCGTGGCGCCTTCGAAGGAAAGCGACTAGGCCAGTTACATCCAGTAACTCTACCCAGGTGCCGTAGTAGTATACGCGGCTGTGGGGAACCAAATGCGCCGCAATTGCGTAGCCTAAGGATTGATATGGGAAACATGTGGAACGATGTAAAGTTCGCGTTGCGGACCTTGGGCATGAGTCCGGTGTTCACCGGTGTCGCGGTGCTTTCGCTGGCGCTCGGGATCGGGGCGAACACTGCGATTTTCACGCTGCTCGACCAAGTGCTATTGCGCCTGCTCCCAGTGAAAGAGCCGCAACAGCTCGTTCTGCTCAGCATGAAGGGCACGCATTATGGCAACAACTGGGGCGGCAACGCACTGTCCTATCCCATGTACGAAGACTTCCGCAAGAACAACCAGGTCTTCAGCGCGATGTTCTGCCGCTTCCCCAACGATTTCGCGCTCAGCTTTAACGGGCAGACCGAGCGCGTAACCGGGGAAATGGTTTCCGGCACCTATTTTCCGGCGCTTGGAGTGCGCGCAGCGATCGGTCGAACGTTTACTCCCGAAGAGGATCAAAAAATAAGCGGCGCTCCCGTGGCGATGTTGAGTTACGCGTACTGGAAGTCGCGCTTCGCTGGAGATCCGGGCATCGTCGGCAAATCGATTCTGGTAAACGCGCGTTCTATGACGGTCGTCGGCGTGGCGGCGCCGGGGTTCGACGGAGTGGAACTGGGACGGCGCGCCCAGATCTTCGTGCCGGTGGTGATGAAGAACCAGATGATACCGTTGTCGGACGATATCAACAATCGCCGGAGCCGCTTTGTTAACGCCTTTGGACGTCTGAAGCCGGGGGTCACACCGGAACAGGCGCAGGCGTCACTACAGCCGTTCTTTCACGGCATTCTCGAAATGGAAGTGAAACAACCCGCATTCCGGAACGCGTCGGAGTATACGCGCCAGCAATTCTTGAAGAATGTCATACAGGTGTTGCCGGGCTCACAAGGCCGCTCGTACTTGCGCCGGCAGCTTCAAACACCCTTGTGGGTGCTGATGGCGATCACCGGAGCGGTGCTGCTGATCGCTTGCGCAAACGTCGCTGGATTGTTGATTGCGCGAGCTACGTCCCGGCAGAAAGAGATCGCCGTGCGGCTGGCATTGGGCGCGGGTCGTGGCCAACTGATCCAGCAATTGCTGGTAGAGAGCCTTCTGTTGGCGTCGATCGGCGGCCTGCTGGGATTAGCTATCGCAGTCGGGACGGACAAGGTATTGATGAGCCTGCTGCCGCCGGAGACGGCATCGTTGAAAATAGCGACTATCCCGGATTTGCGGATTCTGTTCTTCACAGTGACCGTTTCCTTTGCCACCGGCATTTTGTTTGGATTGATTCCGGCCCTGCAAGCCACTCGCACCGATGTCGCGCCAACTTTGAAGGATCAAGCCGGGGCTGTGGTGGGCGGCGGCGCACCCGTGCGATTCCGCAAAGCGCTGGTGATGGCACAAGTGACGCTGTCTCTGCTGCTATTGATCGGTGCGGGGCTGTTCATCCGAAGCTTGCAGAACCTGAGGGACCTCGGCCCGGGCTTTGCGCCCGAGAACCTGGTGGCATTCAATATCGATCCGTCGCTGACTGGTTACGATCCACCGAGGGCCAAAGCGTTTTATCAACGGTTGAGCACGAATTTGGGATCGATTCCTGGCGTGCAATCGGTCGGGCTGGCCGCGATGCGGATTCTGGAAGAGAACGAATGGGATAGCGGAGTGACAGTGGAGGGCTACAGCGCCAAGAACGGCGAGCACATTCAGGCGTACATGAACCAGATCAGCCCCGGCTATTTTCAGACGCTAGGTGTGCCGATTCTCGCCGGGCGCGATTTCACGATCAAAGACAACCAGGAGATCAAGGCCGGGCCGGATCCCGAGGACTGGAGCCCGACCAAGGCCATCGTTAACGAGAAATTTGCACGGAAATATTTCGGCGGCATTGACGCCGCCCTGGGCCGCCACGCGGGTTTCGGCAGCGATCCCAGCACGAGAACCGACATGGAAGTAATCGGCGTGATTAAGGACATCAAATATACGAGCCTGCGCGACGAGATCCCGATCCAGATGTTTATTCCGTATCTGGCCAGCCGCTATGTAGCCGGAATGACGGTGTATTTGAGAACAACGCTGGATCCGAACCAGATCACTGCGGCAGTACGTTTGCAGACGCGGCAGTTCGATGTAAACCTCCCGATCTATGCCATGCGAACAGTAGAAGACCAAATCTCGAGGTCGTTGCTGATCGAAAGGCTGATCGCGAGCCTGTCCACCGTGTTCGGCGCACTGGCAACATTGCTTGCGACCATCGGACTCTACGGCGTGATGGCTTACACAGTAGCCCGGCGGACGCGCGAGATCGGGATTCGCATGGCGCTCGGTGCTTTTCAACGCGACGTGATCTGGATGGTGATGCGAGAGGTGATCGTGCTGGTGGCGATCGGCATCGTGGTTGGCTTCGCCGCGGCGGTGGGGCTGACGCGATTCGTCAAGAGCCAGCTATTCGGCGTTGAGGCAATGGATCCGGTAGCGCTCATCGCGGCGACTATCGGACTGGCGGCGGTGGCATGCCTTGCGGGCTACATTCCCGCGTTACGCGCGAGCCGTGTGGATGCGATGCGAGCGCTGCGTTACGAATAGCGGCTGGCGGCGGCCAACTACTGAACCTGCCCCATCTTCTGCCCCTCGGCGGCGGCCTGTGCGCGCGCCATTCGCTTGCGCTGCCGCTCGATGCGCAACAGTTCCTTGCGGCGCCGCAGTTTCGTGGAATCGTCCACTTTGCGCCAGAATTTCACGAAGTAGCCGACAGCCGATGCCAGGCCGAAGACCACGACACCCCACATCCACAACATTGCGAAACCGGTCAGGGCTTCCCAGTGAATGCTCACTAGCACCATGGAGATGGCGATCACCTGAGTGATCATTTTGGTCTTGCCGAGATCGCTGGCCTGAATCGTGAAACCCTCGGCAGCAGCGATGCTGCGCAACCCTGTGACAGCGAACTCGCGGCCGATGATGAGCACCACCATCCATGCCGGAACGCGATGAATCTGCACCAGCGAGACCAGAGCCGCGGAGACTAGCAGTTTGTCGGCGATGGGATCGAGCAGCGTGCCGACGGTGGTGATCTGCCGGCGGCGCCGGGCCAGGAATCCATCCAGAAGATCGGTTGCCGCGGCGACCAGGAAGATGGAAAGCGCCAGGAATTCATTGGTGACCAGGACGACTCCGCGCCATTCGATACGCAGATCCTGTTCCACCAGCACCGCGACGAGAAATGGCACGAAAAAGATCCGAAGAATGGTGAGCGTATTCGGCAAATTCATCGGGGGTCTCAGGTTTTGGGTTCGGAATTCCTGATGTCAGAATATCATTCGACGCAGTAGCGGGCCAGGCGCCGCTTCACCGACGCGGGGGCCTCGGCTTCAATCTCGCAGGAATCGCCCACATATCGGCTCTTGACAACCTTGGCGCGCTCGTGCAGCAGATGAATGAGCGAGCCTTCGCTTGCCGGTAGCCGGAAGGTTACTCGCGACACCGGATCGAGCGCCAATTCGTGATCGATTGTGTCCAATAAGGCATCGAAACCGGCGCCGGTTCGTGCCGACAATGGAAGCGCGAGCCAGCCGGCCGGAGCGCGTACTTCACCAATTATCCGCTGCGCGAGGCTCTCGGAGGCCTCCGCGGAATCGCCCAACACGTCCATCTTGTTAAGCACCAGGATCTGCTTGGTCTTCTCAGCGCCGATTTCCGAAAGTACTTTCAGTACGTGGGCAGTCTGATGCGGAGCATATGGCGATGAGGCATCCACCACGTGCAGCAGCAACGACGCTTCGGTAACTTCTTCGAGCGTGGCACGGAAAGCTTTGACCAGCGTAGTGGGCAGATTGCGGATGAAACCCACCGTGTCACTCATGAGCACTTTTCGGCGGGATGGCAGTTCGACATGGCGAACCGTCGGATCGAGCGTGGCGAACATCCGCGCATCGGCCAGGACGCCTGCGCCCGTGAGTCGATTAAACAGGGTCGACTTTCCGGCGTTGGTGTAGCCAACCAGCGCGATGGTTGCCAGCGGAACAGATTGGCGCTGGCGCCGCTGTGTCCCTCGGCCGCTCCGCACGCCTTCCAGTTGGTCGCCCAATTTTTTGATGCGGTTGTAGATGCGGCGCCGGTCCGTTTCCAATTTCGTTTCGCCGGGGCCCCTCGTTCCGATGCCGCCTCCCGGCCGCGACATCTCGGCGCCGCGTCCGGTGAGACGGGGGAGCAAATAGTTCAGCTGAGCCAGTTCCACCTGAAGCTGCCCTTCACGCGTGCGAGCGCGGCGCGCGAAAATATCGAGGATCAGTTGCGTCCGGTCGAGCACCTTGCAGTCGAGCGCCCGCTCCAGATTGCGCTGCTGCGTGGGAGTCAGTTCGGAATCAAAAAGCGCCACGTCAGCTTCGGAGGCAGCCACCAGACTGCGCAACTGCTCGAGTTTCCCGGATCCTATCAGCGTAGCCGCATCAGGAGCTACTCTCGACTGAACAATCGTCTCTTCAATTGATGCGCCGGCGCTTTCGGCCAGGGCTCTCAGCTCCTCAAGCGATTCTTCCGCCGTATAGGAAATATGATCCGCGCTACGACGCGAACGCGACTTCAGATCCATGCCGACCAGGATCGCGCGCTCCTGCCCTCTCCTTGCCAAGAGGAAACGCTAATCCTCGACCGGCTCTCCAGGCGACGACGGACCCGGATTGCTCGGGCCGGGAGCCGGACTCGGCACGGAAGGATGCGCTCCGGCAGCCGCGTGGAAAGGCTTCGAGACCACAACCGTGGAAATCGCGTGTTTGAAAATGAGCTGCTCCTGATTGTTGGTCTCGAGCACGACAGAATACTTGTCGAAGCTCTTAATGCGGCCGGAAAGCTTCACGCCGCTCATCAAGTAAATAGTAAGGAAGGTTTTTTCCTTCCGCGCGTTATTTAGAAAAGCTTCCTGAATGTTTTGTGCCAGCTTTTCCATAGGCATCCTTTGGCCGGGCTTAGGCTCGTTATCGTGAATGTTAGTCCCTCCCACCCCACGCAAGACGAGGTGGTCACAGCTATAATACCGCAAGTACCCAGCGCGTTATTTGGATGAGGACCGCGCCTTGGCGACTATATCCTTGACGTCAGCTAGCAGCCCCGGAGCGTAGTAGGGGATGCCATTTTTTATGGTCCATTCGACCCCGCCGGTGTGGACCGCCTTGCTTTCGCGAATATCGTCGACGCCAGTAGGATAAAGAACTTTGAGATTTTCGAGCGGATTCCCGTTGACCACCAGCAGATCGGCCAGATAACCGGCGCGAACGCGGCCCAGGCGGCCTTCCTGACCGAGGATTCTGGCGTTGTTGGCCGTGGCGTGCTGGATCACCGCCAGCGTTTGGAAGCCCGCTTCCTGATGCAATTCGAGCTCGCGAATTAAACCAAAACCATACATCTGATAAATGAAGCCCGCATCGTCGCCCGCGCCGATCAAGCCGCCACGCTTTTCGAAATCGCGTAACGCTGCCATCTCGATGCGGTAATTTTCCTTCCAGAAGGCTTCATCGGTAGACGTCCAGCCGATGAAATACGATCCGTGGTTGGCCGGATTCGGCTCGAAATATTTCGCGAGCGTGGGGTGCAGATAATCGCGGAACCAGGGCTGGTTCTGCGCGCGCACCAGATCCCGGCTGGCCTCGTAGATATCGAGCGTCGGGTTCCAGGCGACGCGCGCCTGCACCATACCGTCAAAAACCTTCATCAGCAAATCGTGGTTCGCCTCGCGCCACAAATGGCCGGCGTAACGGAAGCGATCTGTCTCGTCGTTGTAGTTATAATTTGCGGGAAAATTCTGCCGGCCGCTTTCGATCGCGGCGTCGGGAATGCCGTACCAATGCTCGATGCTCGTGGTTCCAAATTTGATGTCGTCCCAGGCGTTCGTTTCTTCGACGCCGGCGTGATGAGCGACGCGCAGGCCGTTCTTGTGCGCCTCGTCCTCCATGGCTTCCATGACATCGCGATAAATACCCAAAATCTTTATCCCGTCCACGCCCATAGCTTTGAATTCGCGAACGCGTGAACGGGCTTCGTCCGCGTTGCGCGGCACGGGATTCCGATTGAACATCGGATATGCAAAGATGCGCGGCGCGACGATCTCGTCCTCAGCACTTTGTTTTCGTAGCTGCAAGGTTTTCGCGGTATCGCTCCCGACATCGCGAATCGCCGTGATGCCGCAAGCCATCCAGATTTTCAGCTCGTAGTCGAGTGGTTGCGGAATGCCCCCGCGTTCGTCTTGGATGTGCGCGTGAATATTGATGAGGCCGGGCATGACGTACTTACCCTTGGCGTCGAGCTCGACGTCGCCCGGGGGCCTTCGCCCCGTTCCGCGCGCCAGCGCCACCGGGTCGAGCGCGACGATGTCGGTGATGCGGCCGTTCTCGATCACGATGTCTTTAGGACCCGAGGCTGGCGTACCGTTGCCCTCAATGATCGTGGCGTTGCGCACGACGAGCCGTGGATAGCGGCGGCCGCTGACAATCCGGGTGGTCGAGGTTTGAGCGAAGAGGCAGGCAGCTGAACACAGAATCAACAGAGCGCGCATATACTGATCCTACCCGGAACTAGTACACGGCGCGCTGCGCCTGGCGCGATTTCGTCGCCAGAGCAAATCGCGGTTCCGCCGGGACAGTTCCGTCGATCTGCGCGGTAACGTATTCGCCGACCGCGGGCCCATGTTTGAATCCATGTCCGGAGCCGCCGCCCACCAGCCAGACATTAGCATGCTCGGGGTGCCGGTCGATCAGAAAATCGCCACTCGACGTGTTCTCGTACTGGCAGACTCGAGACTCGACCAGCGGAGCATCGGCCAGCGCCGGGAAGCGCTCAGCAAGAAAAGCGCGCGCCTCCCCGATTCCCGCAATTACGCGCTCGCCAGAATCCGGATCGAACTCGGGACCGTGCCGGTCGAATGCCAGCTTGAAGCCGCGATTCTCGAGATCAGGCAGCGAGTATGCGCCGCGCTCGTCGGTGAAGTCGATCCAGGCCGGCATGAGTGGCGGCGCGAATTGCCGGTCGCCAGCGGGTGTACCGAAGAAATACACTTCCTGGCGAGTGGGGCGAATGCGGCCTTCGAGAACTTGCGGGAAGATCTTCGGCAGCCAGGGGCCGCAGGCGTAGACAAACGTGCCAGCCCTAACAACACGATTAGACTCAGTGCGAAGCGCGTCGCCGTCCGAAGCGAGCGCCGCATCGCGGAAGTAGTCCACACCGTTGCGAACCGCCTCTTCGACAACTGCTCGCACTGCTCTTCGCGCGAGCAACACTCCGCTCTCGGGCTCGAAGATCCCTTCTCTAGGCGATGAAAATCGGATTTGCGGAAATCGGGCTTCGATCTCCGAGTGGGTCAGGTTCTGGAACGTCACGCCGTACTTCTCGAACGCCGCTCGAGTATGCGCCGCGCTGGGATCGCCGGCGGGAGGAGTCCAAAGCACACCGGTCTGCTCAAAAAGCTCCGGCCGCTTGGTCTGTGTAAGCAGATCGGTCCAAAGCGTTAGCGAACGCTTCGACCACCGTGTGTAAATCTCACTCGCGCCATAACCCATGCGAATGATGCGCGACTCGCCACCGGAGCTGGCACGGCTGTTTCCTGCGCCGTAGGCATCGAACAGCGCGACCGATCGGCCGGTACGACGCAGCAAGTAAGCTGTCCAGCAGCCGAAGCTTCCGGCGCCAATAACGATCACTTCGTACGATTCAGCCAATCGCTACACCTCTGCCCAGCTCGATTGCGCGGCGGTACGCGAGATCCGCGGCAGCCACATCTTCGACCGCCATCCCGAGCGACTTGAAGATTGTGACTTGCTCCGATGACGTTCTGCCAATTTTCGGATCGGCCGTCACTTGACCCAATTCGGCTGCGATGTGGTCTTCGCCGAAGCGGCCTTCTAGGATGCCCATCACAATGTCGCCTGCCTCCTTGAGCGCGGCCGCGCGGGAATCGACAATCAGGCGAGCGCGAGCAACCAGAGCTGGGTCCATCTCGCGCTGATTCGGCCGGCAGGCACCCACCGAAATTACGCACGCACCTGGCTTCACCCAAGCGTCGCTGATCGCTGGCGTCGTAGCAGCGGTTACGAGCACGATAATATCGGCGTCCCGGACAGCGGCCTCGGCAGTCTCAGTCGCGCGCAGCGGAACGCCGCGAGAGTCACCAACAAACCTTTGCATGTGCGCCGCAGTAGGACTCCAGCAGCGGATATCTGTGAGCTTTCGAACGAGCGAGAGAGCTTCCAGGTGACTGCGCGCTTGAACGCCCGAACCAATGATGGCGAGAGTGCGGGCTTCCCGCAAAGCAAGGTGGCGCACCGCGACAGCCGAGACTGCGGCGGTTCGGGCTTCGGTGATGTAGCGGCCATCCATGGTGGCGAGCAATGCGCCAGTGGCCGGATCGAGCAGGATGATCGTCGCCAGGTGCGACGGCAGCCCCTTGGGCGCATTCTCGTGGAAAACGGTGACGAGCTTCGCGCCCATCGCTGGCGTCGAGCCGAGGTACGCGGGCATCGATGCGAAAAATCCACCAGGCGTTTCAAGTACCGTGCGCACCGGTTGGTTCACTTGGCCGGCCGAGAAGGCGATGACGGCAGACTCCATGGCGTCGATGAGGTCTGCCATGGAGAGCACGGCGCGCACAACCGCCTCGTTCAACCAAATCGCCATATCTCACACAGTGTGCCACAGCGCTCGACTGCAAACCGCCTGCGCCGCCGGGCGCCGTTGTTATCATGGTCCTTATCTTCGAGCAGGAGACAGCCAGGATGATTCTTACCGCTAGAAGTATGCGTTCGCGATGCTGGTCAATATGCGCGATCGTTTTCGCGTTCGTGATATCGACACCGGCGCAGAACGGCCGTCACATCACTACACCCAAAGAAGCGCTCGGCTTCGAAGTCGGCGATGACTATCAACTCGCCACTTATACGCAACTCACAGCCTGGTGGAAGAAGCTCGCCTCCGAATCGGATCGCATGAAGCTGGTCGAGATCGGCAAGACCGAAGAAGGCCGCCCGCAGTGGATGGCGATCCTGACGTCACCAGAGAATCACAAGAAGCTCGATCGTTACAAGGAAATCACGCAGAAGCTCGCACACGCTGAAGGCCTCACCGACGCAGAAGCGCACGCTCTGGCGCACGAAGGCAAAGCCGTGGTCTGGATCGACGGCGGATTGCACGCCACCGAAGTACTGGGCGCGCATCAACTACTCGAGTTCGTCTATGAAATGGTGACACGCAACGACCCGGAGACGCTGCGGTTCCTGAACGACGTTGTTATTCTGGCCGTGCATTGCAATCCCGATGGAATGGAACTGGTGTCCAACTGGTACATGCGTCAGCCCGATCCGCTGAAGCGCTCCACGCAAAATGTTCCGGTGCTGTGGCAGCGCTACGTCGGCCACGACAACAATCGCGATTTCTACATGTCCAACATGAAGGAAACCACCAACATGAACCGGCAGCTCTTCATTGAATGGTTTCCACAGATCATGTACAACCATCACCAGACTGGCCCCGCCGGAGCAGTAATGTTTGCGCCACCGTTCCGCGATCCGTTCAACTACAATTTCGATCCGCTCATCCCGCTGCAAATTGAACTGGTGGGCGCGGCTATGCACAGTCGCATGGTGGCCGAAGGCAAGCCTGGCACGGTTCAGCGCAGCGGCGCATCGTATTCGACCTGGTACAACGGCGGCCTGCGCACCACCACGTACTTCCACAACATGATCGGACTGCTTACCGAAACCATCGGCAATCCGACACCCATGGAAGTGCCCTTGATGCCGGAAAGGCAACTGCCCAACGGCGACGAGCCATTTCCTGTTCCGCCCCAAACCTGGCATTTCCGCCAGTCGATCGAATACTCGATGACGGCGAATCGAGCAGTGCTCGATCTCGCTTCAAAATATCGGGAAGACTTTCTGTACAACCTTTACCGCATGGGCCGCAACTCGATCGAGCGCGGCAGCCGCGATTCGTGGACCGTTACGCCCAAGCGCATCGAGGCGCTGCGTGAAACAGCGGCCAAAGAATCGCAGTCGTCCGCCGGTGGACGAGGCCAGCGTGCCGTGGCGGATACCGCGACTGCCGCGTCCGATGCCCCCGGCTTCGACGGAGGACGTGGCGGCGGATTGCCGGCGAAGTTCTACGCGAGCGTGCTCCACGATCCCGCGTTGCGCGATCCGCGCGGCTATATCGTTCCGTCCGATCAGTCCGACTTCCCCACCGCCACCAAGTTCATCAACACGCTGCTCAAGAATGGCATCACGGTGCATCGCGCGACGGCTGACTTCCAAGTGGCCGGCAAACGCTACCCCGCCGGTTCGTGGGTCGTCAAGACCGCGCAGGCATTCCGCCCGCATGTGCTCGACATGTTCGAGCCGCAGGATCATCCCAACGATTTTCGTTATCCCGGCGGACCGCCCATTCCGCCGTACGACGTGACTGGATACACGCTGGCCTACCAAATGGCGGTGAAGTTCGATCGCGTACTCGATTTTTTTGACGGGCCTTTCGAAAAAGTGAGCAGCCTGCAAAATGCTCCACCTGACAAGATTCGCGGTCCTGCTCAGCCGGCGGGCTATTTGATCAGTCATCAACAGAACGACTCATTCGTCGTCGTGAATCGTCTTCTGAAAAACGGCGATGACGTGTACTGGCTGAAGAAACCGGCCACGCTGGCAGGCCACAACGTCGGCGCGGGCACGATGTTCGTTCCAGCGCGCGCTCAGACTCGACCGATCCTTGAGAGGGCTGCTGCAACCCTGGGCGTCACGGTGGAAGGCGTCGCGTCGCGTCCTACCGGCGACGCGCTCAAGCTCAAGCCTGTCCGGATCGGCCTGTGGGACCAGTACGGCGGTTCGATGACCTCCGGCTGGCTGCGCTGGATCTTCGAGCAATACGAATTTCCGTTCGAAGTGGTCTATCCGGCGGCGCTCGATCAAGGCGACTTGACCGCGCGTTTCGACGTGCTGGTATTCCCGAGCGGAGCCATGCCGCGTACGGTCGGGTTCAGCGAGGCGCGCGGCCGTGGCGGATTCTCCCGGCAGCCCAATGCGGATGAAATTCCGGAAGAATATCGGAAGATGCTGGGCCGCGTTACAACTGAGAAGACCATACCTCAACTCCGCCGGTTCGTCGAGTCCGGCGGCACCATTGTCACCATTGGCGATTCCACGGATCTCGCGCAGTTGTTCGGCCTGCCGGTCAAGAGCGCCCTGGTGGACAAGACGCCTGAAGGGCAGGATCGCCCGCTGCCGCGCGAGAAATTCTACGTGCCGGGGTCGGTTCTACAGGCGAGCGTCGACAACACGAATCCTGTTGCCTATGGCATGGGCTCGGTGGTCGACGTGTTCTTCGAGAACAGTCCGGTGTTCCGGCTGGGTCCCGAAGCGGAGATGAAAGGCGTGAAGCCCGTCTTGTGGTTTCCCAACGCTACTCCCCTGCGGAGCGGCTGGGCCTGGGGACAAGGTTACCTGGAGAACACGGTATCAGCGGCCGAAGCACCGATGGGCGAGGGCAAGCTTTTCCTGCTGGGAGTGGAAGCTGCTTTCCGCGGACAGCCGCACGGCACATACAAACTACTCTTCAACTCCATTTACTTTGGATCGGCGAAAGCGGCCACACTCGGCCCGTAGGCGAAGTGAAGCACTCGAAGCGGCTTCGACTAGCCAGAGCGCCCGCAGACCAGTCCTCCGATGCGGGCGCTCTTCTCCGAGTCGTTTGCTCCTCGTGTATTCGTTCAGTAGACTCTGTCTTGAAAAGAAAGTTTCGGGTACTCGATGCAGAATTTCAAATCGCTTTTTCGCCTCGACGGTAAGGTCGCTTTGATCGCCGGAGCAGCGTCGGGCATTGGACGAGCTGCGGCTCACGGCCTGGCGCAAGCAGGCGCGATTGCAATTTGCGCCGACCTGAACGAGCCTGGCGCCGACGAAACCGCGCGTGAGATTCGTTCCGAGAGCGGGCAGGCGGAAGGAATTGTAGTTGACATTACGAACGAGGCGAGTGTCGCGAAAGTCGCCGATCTCGCCAGGGAAAAATACCAGCGCCTCGATGTTCTGTTGAGCACACCTGCCGTCAACGTCCGCAAACCCTTGCTCAACTACGGCGCCGAGGAGTTCGAAAGGGTCATCAGCGTCAATCTCAGAGGCAACTTCCTGATCGCCCAAGCCGCTGCACGAATCATGGCGGCGAACAAGAGCGGCAGCATCATTCTGTTGTCGTCCATACGATCGCTGGTCGTCGAGCCGGGCCAAGGCGTCTATGCTGCCACCAAGGCCGGACTGGTACAACTGGCGCGAACCTTAGCCGCCGAACTAGGTTCCGTCGGGGTACGAGTGAATTGCATCGCGCCCGGTGTGGTCGACACTCCCCTAACCCAGCCAATCAAGAGCAAGCCCGATTGGTATGCGGCTTACGCCAACAAGAGCGCGCTCGGCCGATGGGCCAGCGCCGACGAAATGGTGGGCCCAGTAATTTTCCTAGCGTCGGAAGCCGCAAGCTATGTCACTGGCACGGTTTTGTTCGTCGATGGCGGATGGACAGCGATCGACGGGCGCTTCCAACCTCCGCTCTAGCCGGCCAGATCGTGCGCGCTCGGCAAACCGGGCAAACCGCGCGCGCTCATCACCGCGCGCAGCACGGCTTGCGCCATCACCTCGGCCGCGATCGCTCCAATCGCAGTGTGCTCGGCACGGGTTGCGACTGCTCCCGTAGCCACCGCGAAAATCGTGTCGCCATCGGCGCCGGTGTGAACCGGGTTGATGCTTCGCGCCAGTCCATCATGCGCCATCTGCGCAATCTTCGTCACTTGTGCCTTCGTCAACGCAACGTTGGTCGCCACCACGCCAATGGTTGTATTGGCTCCCGCGGTCAGCTCCACATTACGACCCTGTCGAAACTGCGCCATCGTATCGAGGAAGCCTGCCCCATCCGGTTTGCGCGCCCCCGCCACAATCTTGCCGGTCTTTGGATCCACGACGTCGCCCACCGCATTGACCGCGACCAGCGCACCCACCACGATGCCCGTGTTCCCGGCCCGTAGGCTGGCGGTCCCGAGGCCCGACTTCATCGCCCCCTTCATCCCGAATATTTTCCCGACTGTCACGCCCGCACCCGCGCCGACATTGCCCTCC
>JACXTT010008127.1_pt1 | contig 14614 bp, 24 predicted proteins | sample 9270951 | NCBI WGS metagenome assembly JACXTT01 (sample SAMN15532306, study PRJNA645909) | rock metagenome | isolation source: weathered quartz diorite | place: Puerto Rico | collected 2017-06-21
CGTGAGGGGCGAACGCTTCAGCGCCGCGCGGAAGCCGAGGTGATCCACTGCTTCGATCATCTGCGGGACGGTCACCTCTGCCGGGTCGAACGTCACGACGGCTTCCTTTGCCCTGAGGCTCACATCGGCCCGACTCACGCCCTTCAGCCCTTCCAGGGCCTTCTTCACCCCCACGGGGCAGGCACCTCAGGTCATCCCGTCCACGGTCATGACCACGGTCGAGGTGGCAGCCACTGCGAGGTACGCGACAACCAGCAGGCAGAGCATAGCGGCAAGAACCGAGCCCCGTCGAGTCATCGCATCCCTCCCATGTTGTGGCCGGTGGGGGACTGGTCCCCCCTCAGGACGCGGGCCAGCAGATCGGAGGTGACCTCAGGGAAACGATCCAGCACGATCGTCGTGGTCACGACGAGACTCGCCAGGATCAGCAGCGCGAGCGTGGTGCGGCTGCCCGCCATCCGGCACGCCAGCGCGTCGCAGCGTTGTCGCTCGCGCATGTACAAGGCGAAGCCCGCGACGATGCCGATGATCCCGGCCGGGACGAGCAGCCAACGGTACTGCATCGTCGTCGCCATGAAGGCCCCGCTCCCGAGTCCGAGCACGATCACGGTCAGAGGGAGGAGGCAACATAGCGACGCGAGCCCGGCTCCGACCCACGCGACTACGCCAGCGGTGAGCGCCCCAGCTTTCATTGGGTCCTCCTACATCTTTTCCGCAGCGAACGCCCTGTACTCGAATGTCAGCCGGTACGTCTGGCCGCAGCAGCGGACGGTGTCTCCCGGCTTCACGTTCTCGAGGAGCGTCACGACCTCGTCGCACTCCGGGCAACTGACCCGGTACGCGAGGGTCGCGGACCAACGACTGCCGTCCTCCCGGACGCGCAGGGCCTGCCCGGCGCAGTTCGGGCACTCCACCAAGTCACCCGACCGCGTTCCCTCAGGCAACTCGACGGGCGCGCCACAATCAGGGCACCGCACGACGGGCATCAGCGGATCCCGAGGAGACGCTGTAACCGCCCCCGGTCGAACCCGACGACAACCTCGTCGTCCACCGTGATGACCGGCACGGCCATGCGCCCGGTTCGGGCGACCAACTCATCACGGGCCGCCGCGTCCTCCGCGACGTTCTTCGCCGTGAACTCGATGCCGTGGGACGAAAGAAACTCTTTCGCCGCGTGGCACGACTGTCAGGTTGAGGACCAGTAGACCGTGATTTGCCGAGTCGCCACGTTAGTCTCCCGTGAGTAGGCCACCGAAGATCCAGCGGCCGAGTTTGAACGCTTCCGCCACGGTCGCGCCGGCGCCCTCGTGCCCCGGGTTCGCGTCTCGCCACGCCTTCAGGTGTTCTTCCGACCGGAAGAAGTTGATCGTCGTTCAGAGCGAGTCGAACGCCTTGCATCCCTCGTCGCCGCGTTTACCGAACCAGACCATCACTGCCTCGGCCTCCGGGTCCACCCCGTGTGGCGTCGCGATGAACTTCAGGGCTTCGCCGCAGTGGTGACAAGACGACTCGATCTCGACGGGCTCTCCGACCATTGGCGCGAAGCCCAGCGCGTCGGTCGCGCAACAGGCGTAGCGTTGCCGTCCGCGCGGAAGCCGTACATGGAACGGTGTCGCCCCGGCTGAGAACGGATAGGCGACGTCGATCTGGCCAGCGCGCACGCGGATGATGTCCTCGTCTTCGAATGCCACCAGCGCCGCCTCCGCATCTCCGTCGGGCGAGGCTGCGATGATGTCCGCTACCGGAATGGGCCCGCCTTTCCGAAGGAAGATTCGCAGAATCAGCTGCACCAGGGGCTGCTGGCGAGCAGCCCGGCGAGCGACCTGTCTTTCCAGCGGATTTAGCGTCTTCAACTCCTCAGCCGTCAGGACTACGAGGTTCACCAAATCGTGCCTCCCTTCGCGCCGGAGAAGAGCGTAGAGTCTGTAGTAACTCCAGACTCAAGGACTATTTTGGGAGGGAACGGGCATGGAGGAGACCGCACGAATCGCGATCGGCCGGTTGTCAAAGGACACGGGAACCAACGTCGAGACCATCCGCTACTACGAGCGGGTCGGCTTGTTACCCGTTCCAGCCCGCAGCATTGGGGGCTACCGCCTATATGGGGACAGCCAACTGAAGCGACTCAACTTCGTCCGCCGCGCGCGCTCTCTCGGGTTTTCCATCATGCAGGTCCGGACGTTACTCAGGCTTGCCGACGAGCGTAAGCGCCCGTGCGCTGAAGTTCGGAAGGTGGCCGAGGCACACTTGACCGACGTGCGGGCGAAGATCGCCGATCTCAGAAGGATGGAGGGAGTTCTTCGCGCGACCCTCCGTCAGTGCGCTATTGGACGCCGCGCACTCTGCCCGATGATTGACGCACTCTATCGAAATGGTTCTGCGCGACGACCCATCCACACCCGGGTCTCGTAGAGGCGAGGTGCGTCATCGGTCACGGGCATGACGCCGAGGTGCGGCGCCCGACTGAGCCGCCGGAGTGGTGCACCGGTTCCTCAAAACTGCAGCGCGACTTCCACCAGATCATGGCGGGCGGGAAGCAACGGGAAGAACAGCGACGCGCCGGAGCGGCGCCCATTCCCGTCAAGGTTCGTATCGCAGCGCGACGCGACAGCAGCTGGCCAGCCCGCTCCGGCCCCGCCTGAACCGAAAGGCCCTGAACTCACGATCGACGAGCAGGAGTACGTCGACGGCGATGCCTGACGCACGGTGCATGCAGCGAGCTACTCGTTCCCCCTGAGGGATCCCGCCCTCTTCTCGGTCTCCTTCATCTCGATCGCGATGGTGCGAAGGCTGATACTCATCTTCACGAACTCGAGGATCAACGCCTACTCCTACGCCACACCTGAGATCCCGCCTCGCGGCACCGTCGGAGAACAGGCAATTACGGGCAGCGGCGCGCGAGGCTTTGTGACAGAGGGTTGGAACTTGGCCCGGAAGGGAAAGACAACGGGCGCCAAGGTCTCCCCGGACGCCCGTGGGCCGGCCCTCGCCTTGCCCTGCCCGGCCCTGGGGTTGTGGGCGGGGGCAGTGGAAAGAACGGCCCCGCGCCCCGAGCACAGGCCGTTTCCTTCGACCTTTCGCTCGCAGGTTCCGGCTCCCGCGCCGGCGGTGCCGCCCGCGCCAGCCGCCAAGGAGGCCGATGGGCTCATCGTGGACGGCCAAGAGTACGTGGACGGCCGATAGCGGAGAACAGCGAAAGGGAGAACGATGGATATTTGGGTGCGCCACCAGGAAGGTGCGGGCTGCCACTGCCCCACCTGCACCTACGTGCGGGAGAAGATCGTCGCCCCGTCGGGTCAGGCACTGGACCCGGTCTTCATTCCCTGCCTTGCCAGGGACCTGCTCCAGGTTCTTCACAGCGTGGCTCCTCGTCAACAGATGGCGAATGTCGCGCAGCGCGGCTCGAGGCGCAAATGATAGTGGGCATCGTTGATCCCGGGGATCACCACGCGCCCGCCAACATCGATGCGCGTCGTTTTGGGGCCCGCGAGCGAATCGATATCCGCCGACGTGCCGACCACCACGATGCGATGGTCGCGTATGGCGAGGGCCTCGACATACGGTCGCGAGTTCTCGCCGGTGAACACTCACCCATTCAAGAGCACCACATCAGGAGATGGTGGCTGGCCGATCCCGAGAGGGACCAGATATAGGGTCGTGACGAGCGCCGCCAGCAGGGCTGCCAGAGTCCTTGTCATGAATACCCCGCCCAAGACAGTTGCGGTTGGATGTGTCACGCCGCTGCCGTTTGCGCCGTCGGCAAGGATGCGACCGGATCAGCCGGATCAGGCGGATGTTGTTCGTCCGAATCGACGCCGAGCCACTTGAGTAGCACTAACCTCAACGATTTCTACCCCGCGAGTCCCTCGGCGAAACCATGGCGCCAGCTCACATAGGCCGGCCGCCAGCCGAGCTCGCGTCTGGCTTTGGCGTTCGAAGCCCCGCACACGCGCGTCATCAGCGTGACCCCCAGCTCGCCGAGCGCGAGCCGCGCCAGGAAGGTAGGGATGCGTTGCGGCGGCTTGGCTCCCAGGACCGCCGCGAGCCAGGGCAACCACTCGGCGACCGGTGCCGGATCGTCGTCGACGACGTTGTAGGTGCCCGGGGCGCCATGTTCGATTGCGGCGAGCGTGGCTGCTGAGGCGTCATCGACATGGACGAACGACCAGACGCCGGCGCCGCTGCCCACGACCGGAATCCGCCGGCGACGAACATCCTCAACGATTGAGCCGCCCTCGCCAAGCGACGTCCCGGGCCCGTAGAAGACACCGTAACGCAGGACCACGCCCTCCGGTGCCGGCGTCGTGAGGACGGTGGTCTCCAGCTCGCGAATCGCCTCTAGTGCGCTGCGCAGCGCCCGTGGCGGATTCCGGTCAAGCGGATCCTCTTCGATCTTCACTCGGGCGCCGTCGCATGCGTAGGGCCACCCGGCGAAGCTCTGCGCCACGAGTCGGCGGGCACCGCTCGCGCGCGCCGCGGCTACCAGGTGCCGAGTGCCCTCCGTGCGCAAGCGATTGGTGAGCGCGAAGTCGCGCTCGAACGCGCGCAGGTTGATCCGGGGTGGGATGGCCGTGAGTTGGTGGATCACCGCCTCCGGTCTGGCGCGCTGGACGGCGGCGACCACGGCATCCTCGTCGAGCGCATCAGCCACCACGGGCTCCGCCCCGGCCGCGCGGATTGTGCCGGCCTTGCTGAGCGAACGCGTCATGCCGACGACGATGTGGCCCGCTCGGACCAACGCCGGGACGAGCCGTCGCCCGAGAGCGCCGCTTGCGCCGGCCACGAACACTCTCATGGTGGGATAGCGAAAGTCTAGAACCAGGAACGCAAGGTGCCATTCGCGCGGCCCAGGAAATTGACCACAGCCGCCGTATCGAAATAGAACATTCGCGCGCGAGCGAGCTTGTCCTCGTGGACTTCATAGAGGCCCAGCACTTGGCCTTCGAATCGCTCGCCGGCCCGGCTGAGCCCCCGCTGATGCCACAAGACCACGACTTCCTCTCCGCTCGCCGCCACCGCGCGAGCGTCCATCCGCCGCTCGGCGTCGGTCGGCTGCAGAGGACCCCAGATCTCTTCCCACGTCGGGCCGCCGCGCGTAAAGCCTCGCCGCGTTCCCCCGTAGGGCAAAGACGCCGGCCAGTGAAACTCGATCTCCGGATGGCAGAGCTCGAGCATTGGTCGCGGATCGGGGCGTTGCGGGTCACGATGCTCGATGACACTGATGACATCGAGGACGAGCTTCGCGTTTTCCTGAGACATCCCACGCCTCCTCGATTCCTCGTCAATGAGCGTTTTGTTCGATCTCCCCTCATGGGTGCTTGCGGAGCGCGAGCAGGGCGTCCAGGCTCCACCGATATGAGTCGGCCGTCGCGAGAGCGAATGCGCCGGCTGAGGCGGCGAACACCGAGTAGTTGAGTGCGGACTTCACTCCCGTGCCCACCGTCATGCCCAACGCGAACAGACTCAGGAGCACCCCACTGGCCAGCGCAACGTAGCGCGTTCCCAATCCGAGGATGAGCGCGAATCCGAGGGCCGTCTCGGCGGCGGTAACGAACACCGCGAGCGGTTGGACGAGTGCGGCCGGCGCCCACGGGTTGAGCTGACCAGTGTAGACGGTGAACAACTTGAAGCCGCCCCAGGCGACGTTCGTCGTGCCCGGTGGTCCCCACAGGCCAAACCGGTCCGACACTGCTGAAAGAAAACCGGCGGCAATGGCGAGCCTGAGATAGACAGCCGCGTAGTGTCGCATCACACCGTCTCGACGACGAAGATCTCCATGTCAAGGTTGGCCTGGCGCATCTGTTTCAGCGGGGCATAGTCCGGGTCGTCGTGCCATGCTTGAGCCTGCTCGAGCGAAGGAAACTCCAGCATGACGACGCCGAGGGGCGGCTCCCCAGCCCCTTCCAGGGCCAGGAGCCGGGGCGTGGTGTTGCCCCCGATCAACGGGTTGCCGCCGTGTTTTGCGATCAGGGCGGCCGTCTTCGGGAGATATTCCTTTAGCCATGCCGTGTCCCGAGGTGCTGATCGACGTAGGCCAATGATGTAAGCAGCCATGTCTCTCGCCTCCTACTGTACGCGGGCCGTGTATATGCCCATCTCGGCGTGAACACCTAACGTCGGCGATCAACCGCCACTGTGTCTGGTTAACTCGCCCGAACCAAGAAGTCAGCGACCGCCACAGGGTCAAAGTAGAACATCTGAGCGCGGGCCAGTTTTCCGTCGCGCACTTGATAGAGGCCGAGGACCGGTGTGTCCAGGCGTTCCCCATTGGGGCTGAGACCTCGCTGTCGCCAGAGCACGACGACCTCTCGGTCGGTGGCCGCCACGATGCGTGGCTCCATCTGTAGCTCCGCCTGGGTGGGCTGGAGCGGCATCCATGTCTCGGTCCACCTCGGCCGATCGCCGCCGAAACCCTGCGCGACGCCGCCATACGGCAGCGACGGGGGCCAGTGAAACTCGACATCCGCGTGACAAAGTCCCAACACCCGCTGGGCGTCGCGGCGCTCGATTGCGCCAAAAACCTCGAGCATCAGTTCGGCGTTCTCTTTGGCGTCCATGGTGGCCCATCCTTTGACAAGGGTTCGGCAATCGGCCGGCGTCGTCGACGCCCGTTCGAGCGCGGCGATGCATTCCTCTCGAATCCGCCACAGCTCCTCGAGCGAATATTTGACGGCTCTCGTTCCGCTACGTTCCCTCCACTCGTTCAAGCACTGTCGGTGGATGCGCATCTTGTAGGGCGCGACGTTCTTTGGAGAGACACGCTCCTCGTACAGGAGCTTCGTGATCGCTTCTGGCGCAGTCACTCGCCGGGTGATGTCGATGCGCTCGCCCTGCCACACGACATAGCAATGCGCTTCAGGGATCGCCTCGAGACCGTACCGGTCGAGCACCGGACCGACTCCCGGGGTGTTGCGTTCGGTCATTTCGTAGACGCCAAGGGTGAGGACCAAATCGATCTCCTGTTCGGCGGCGAGACACGCGAGCAGCGCATGCTTCGTCGTGCAGGTGCCGCGGCCTTCATGGAGCACGAGATCCGGCCGGAGGGCATTGGACACCCGCCCGTATGGCAAAGCCCAGAGGTACCGAGCCGCCTCGCGAAGTGTTGGGATTCCGCGAGCGAGGAACAGGGTCGTCGTGTCCCCCGCGGGCTGGAGGGCGACATCTGGAATGGCTTCAGCTCCAACCCTCACGATACGTCTCCCTTCTCGCATCGGAGTCTTCGATTCCGCTGCGCAGTCCGAGCCTCGAGGTGCATCCGTGCAGCCCCGCGCTGATGTAGGCAGGCGCCGGTCGCCCTCGCACGCGAAGCGCCGGCGAGGGTGGGGACGCTCACGAGGCGGCTCGGTCGCCGGCGGCGGCGAGAATCCGCTCGGCCGCTTCTCGCCGACGCTCAGCAAGCACCTGGTGGGCCGTCTCGCGCGGCTGGCCGTCCATGCCCGGCTTGGGCGGCCAGACGAACTCGTAGATGTCGGGAAGCCTGATGATCCTTCCTGCTCCGCCCCACCAGCCGTCTGGGATCTCGCACGTGAAGACGCACACCCGGAGCTCGGGATGCGGCCAGGAGCCGTGCTCGGCGTCGGCCACCGCTTGGGTCATCGCCGCCGTCATCGCGGCACGGCGCTCGTCGTTGTACAGGCCTTCAGGGACCTGACAGATGAAGCGGTAGCGCGGTGTCTTTGGCGGGGCGCCGGCCACATAAACCTCAGGGCGGTGGACGAACACCCAGGCGAGCTTTCGCGCCTTCTCATTGGCCGGGTCAACGCCCTCGTGCTCGAGCAAGAGGTCGGTGATTCTGCCCAACAGTTCGCGCTCGGCGCTGGGGGAGAGGGCGCCCTCGGGAATGTATGCGTCACACATCGGCATGGTGTGAAGACCTCCTTCCCGGTTGATTAGAATCTGACTCTAGAATAATATTCTAGTCAAGCGATGCGTTCCACGAGACGGCAGGGCTCTCAGGATCGCCAACGCGGCATCCTCATGGCGGCGCTCGACTGCTTCACCACCCGGGGCGTGGGTGCGACGACGATCGAGGACATCCGCGCCAAATCGGGCGCGAGCATCGGGAGCATCTATCATCATTTCCGAAGCAAAGAGAATCTGGCGGCCACGCTCTACGTGGAGGGGCTTCGAGATTATCAAGCCGGGCTCTTGAGAGCATTACGACGGTGTCGCGGTGCAGAGACAGCGATCCGGGCAGTCGTTGCCTATCACCTCGCGTGGATCCGTGGGCACGCGAACTGGGCCAAATACCTGCTTCAGATGCGGGAAGCTGGCTTCATGACAACCGCGGAAGAAGCGATTCGGGAGCTCAACCGAGAATTCCTCCGGGACGTCGACGCCTGGTTCGAGCCCTATGTCAGCAGCGGTGCCGTTATCAGGCTGCCGCCTGGCCTCTTCACCGCCATCGTCCTCGGTCCAGCGCAGATGTTCGCCCGCAACTGGGTGGCCGGGCGCACAAGCGTGACGCTCGAACACGCGGCACGAGTCCTCGGCGAGGCTGCGGCAAAGGCAACACGGGGACGATGAGATGACGGAGGGCCAACGAGCCCCCATCCGGATTTGCTCGTCGAGCCGGCCCGCTACGAATACCGGCTGATTCGCCACGAGGTCGACCAAGGCATCGCCACGGTTATGCTTTTATGGTTCCGACTCTCTTAATAGCTGTGAACGCGAGTACTAGTGAGCTCGGGCAAGGGCTGAGGCGCGGCCGCGGGGCTCTGTGGCCGTGGTAGGAGCGCACTCGACATGTTCACCGGGATCATCGAGGGGGTCGGCGAGGTCGTGGAGGCCCGCGTTGGCCTCCTGCGGATCCGCGCGAGCCGGATTCAGGACGGCACGAAGCTTGGCGACAGCATCGCTGTCGACGGGGTCGACCTGACGATCGCTGAGATGAAGGGCACGGAGCTGAGCTTCTACGTCATGGCCGAGACCTATCGCGTCACGACCCTGGGCCGGCTAGGGACGAGGTCCCGGGTCAACCTGGAGTGGGCGATGCGCATGGAGGACCGCTTGAGCGGCCACGTGGTCCGCGGCGTCGTTGAGGGCACCGGCCGGATCGAGGCCTGGCGCAACGATGGTGACTCGCTCATCATGACCTGCTCAGCGCCAGGCCATCTGATCCAGTCCATGATCGAGCGGGGTCCGGTCTGTGTCGACGGCGTCAGCCTCACCGTCATCGCGAAGACGGACCTGACCTTCTCCGTCTCACTGGTCGACTTCACGCAGGCGCACACCACCCTGCTCGAGCGCAGAGTCGGTGACTCGGTCAACATCGAGACGGACATCATGATGCGTTACGTCGCTCAGGCGCTCCGGGCCCGCGGCCTCCGGCCCGCGGAGCAGCAAAGTTAGTCTGCCGTCGACGCAGGGCGGCCCGACGAATAAGTGGAAAGCAGACCCGCGAAGATGCCCCGCCAGAAGAGAATGGTCCAGAGATCGAGCGGAATCAGCCGCGTGTAGAAGCCCGACGTGCTGTAGGCCACCGCCGACGCCAAGTTCAGCGCGAAGCCGAGCGCGTGGCGGCGCCAGGCTTTCCCAGGCACGTGCGGCGTCCGTGCGTCACGGTCCGGCGCTTGCCGGGGCGCGGTCATGTCGTGAGCGCCTCGCGCGGTACGCCGACGTCGCGCTCGAAGGCGCGGCGGGCCTTCGGGGTGACGACGATAACGCGGGTGCCCGGCTTGCGGACGACCCACCCGTGTTCGAGCGTCTGGACCCACAGGCGGCCCCCAAAGCGCCGCCGAGATGTGCCCGGCGCTCGCTCCAGTCGCCGCACGCGGTAGCAAACTGCCGGCGCTCGCGGAATAGCTCATCGAGCTCGACGCCTGGCGCTGCTGAGCCTACTGGTCATTCTGCTCGCGTTGGCGTTGTTGCTGAAAAGATGATCAGGATGGAGCACTCGCCTACGAGCACGACTGGCACCGGATGGGAGCGCACGCCGTGGCAAGCGGTCCAGGTGGCAGCGTGGGCTTGCACTCCTTCACGCACCGGGAGGATTTCCTTGCCACTCGTTTCCGCAACCATCAGTGAAGCGTCCCTAACGACGCTACGACGACACTGCGCCGCGTGGCCGTGCTCGCGCGCTGCTACTCGGGGGAGGGCGTAGCCTGGAAACCTGGGCGAGGTCCGGGTTATCGCTTCACGCCGGCGGCGTAGACGCGCGGCGTCTGGTACTCGAACTCGTAGGGCGGGCGGGTGGTGATCGCCTCGACGGCAACGCCGGCGGCTTCCATGTAGGTCGCCATTTCGGCGGGTTGGTAAAGCGTCGCGTCGACTGAGACGCCGCGGCCGAACCAATCGTCGGCATGAACCGTGCCCCGACCGCCGTGGAACGCGAGCAGGAGGAGACCCCCAGAGATCAGGACCCGGGCTAATTCGCGGAGAGCGCCTTCGGCTTCGGAGCGCCTGAGGTGGATCAGGGAATAGAACGCGACGATCCCCTCCAGCGAGTCGGGTGCCAGCGACAGCGCACGCAGATCGCCCTGCTGGAACCGCATCGTCGGATTCAGCTCGTGGGCAAGCGCCACCATGGCAGGCGACAGGTCGAGGCCGAAGACGTCGACCCCCCTCTCGCGGAGGTAGCGACCCACATGGCCAGGCCCGCAGCCTACATCGCACACGCGGCCGCGCCCGCGCAGGCGCTCGGCCGAAGCGATCGAGGAGTTCCCGGTCGAACGGCTTGCGCTCAAGCTCGGTGAAGAACTGATCGGCGTATGGTCGCGCCACCCGGTCGTAGATCCTGGGCAGGTCGGGATTCCAGGATCGCGGTTCCACTGACTCTGCGGCGCCTCAGCGTGGACCGGCGTGCCTGCTGTTTTCTGGCGCGATCGTTTTGTTCCTCAGCATTATGCGGGGGACGGTCTTCTCATCCGCCGCGTGACCGGGGCGCTCCCGCCAATCGAGATGCGCCTTGAGCGTAGCGCGGAAGTTAGGGCACGTGACGAGGTTGCGATGCGGACAGGCAAGGGCATGCTGGACCAACGTCTTCGCGCGCTCTGCTTGAGCTATGCGCGTATCGAGCTCGCGAAGTTTGGCTTTCGCAAGGGGGACCCATAGTCGGCTCCGTTGGCTCCAGGCCGTCACGAGCGCACGGATCTCGCGAAGCGTGAACCCCGCGTCTTGGCAGAGCTGGATCAACGCTACGCGCTCGGCGCCCGAGGAACCGTAGTGCCGTCGTCCCCCCGCCCGCGCGGTTGGTGACAGGAGTCCCGCTCGTTCGTAATAACGAAGCGCCGAGCTTGCCAAGCCGGTTCGCCGAGCCAACTCCCCGATCGCGATGAGACGGGACGAGTCGGACATAACACCCCTTGACTTGAAGTGCACTTCAACACGTAGAATCCACCGCTATGTGCAGCGTGTCAAACCGCAGATGAACGTGAAACCAGCTAAACGACTCCTGAGCTCTGCCAGCCAACAGCCTCGTGACGCCACGACCGCGAGCGTCGCCAATGCCGGCGTTGTTCGCCCGCCGGTCGTCGTTCTGGCTTCGCTTCTCTCGGGGGCGGTGCTCACCGTCGCCCGGCCACTTCCCTTCTTCTCCGGCGTGCTCCGTCTGCCGGTCGGAGGTTTGCTGGTCGCGATGGCGGCGGCACTGTTCTCGTACTCGATCCGGCAGTTCAGGACGGCAGGGACCCCGGTGCCGGGCAACAAGCCGACGACCGCGATCGTCCGCACTGGGCCCTATCGCTTCAGCCGGAATCCAATCTACCTGGCGTTCTTCGTGTTGCACCTTGGCCTGGCGATCTTGGTCAACAGCTTATGGCTGGTCGCCACGTTGCTCGCCACCGCTGCCATTATCGCCATCGTCGTGGTCCCGCGCGAAGAGCGGTACCTAACCGGGCAGTTCGGTTCCGAATACCTGGAATACGTGGCCTCCGTGCGTCGTTGGCTATGACCCTCGCGGCCGCAGTGATAGGATGTCGCGCATGCAGTCATCGGCGCGCTGACACGTTGTTCAGTTGCGCCTCCTCTCGGCTGACGCTTCCGAAGTTCCGTTTTGGAGCTTGACATGGCGATCGCAATCGGACAGATAGCTCCGCTCTTCCGCCTGCTTTCGGGCCAGGGCCCGGAAGTCGCGCTCGAGAATTACCGGGACAAGAAGCGCGTGATCGTGTGGTTCACCAAGGGCATGGGGTGTCCGTTCTGCCGCCGACAGATGTCGGTGCTGGCGCACGGCTACTCCGAGTTCGCGACGCGCGACGCCGAGATCCTCGAGGTCACGAACTCCACGCCCGAACGCGCGCGGGTCTACGCGCAGACGTTCGGCCTCCGCTTTCCCTATCTCTGTGATCCGAACAACCGAGTGCGCCGGGCCTGGGGCCTCGGGGTGCGTAGCCACGGGCCCACCTACTACGCGAAGCAGCTCTACCGAGGCATGACGGCGCCGAAGGTCGAGAGCGATTACGTGGGCCAGCCGGCGAAGCTGTCAGAGCTGCCGAGCCTGCTGGCCGACGACGACATGGGGTTCTTCATCGTCGACAAGGCGGGGGTGATCCGCTACGCGCTGGGCGGCTCCTACGGGACCGCGAGCGGCGCGCGCCCGGTCCCGAGCAACGCGGAGATCGTCGCGGCCCTTGATCGCTGCACGTCGACGGGGGCGCCTGATGACGAAGGCAATGGATCGGAGCAGCCGCGTTCGGCCCGGAGCGCGTCCAGTGCAGGATAGCCGGCGGCGAGAACCCCGGGTGCGCTTCCGGGAGGTCTAAAGCTCCGACCCGTACCCGCAGCTCGCCGTTGTCGCGCACCGGGACTACGAGGGCGTTCGGCGGGTGTACCGCCTCCTCGGGCGTTGACCTGCCGATGAACGCTCAGCGCGCGCCGCCAAAGACCGCGTGCTGGACTCGTGAGCCCCACATCGGGCTGTGGCACCGATGGATGAATATACAGATCTGTGTATCTCGACGCCGGGCCGGTCAGTTCTTGGCCAAGTGCGCGTGGGGTCGGCGCAATTTGCGCTTGGCCCGGCACGATCGGGCCGCGATATGCTGCCAGATATGCTGGGAGGCGGGGTTATGCAGGTCTGTCGAATTAGAAGTTAGACCACGAGTATGACGCTGAGGGAATCGATCGTTAGGTGAATGATGCCGGCCGCGTCGATGAGGTGGCGTAAGAGTGACGACGGTCGATTGGCTCGTGTTCGAGCGGCTCCATAGCGCCATAACCCGATAAGAAGCCACGCCACGGTGGACGAGGAGACTATGCCCACGCCGCTCTTCAGAAAGATCGACTGCCTCAGCATCCCCGTGCCCGACCTGGATGCGGCGCTGGCTTTCTACTCCGCGAATCTCGGTCACGAGTTGATCTGGCGGAGCGACAGGGCAGCCGGGTTGAAACTCCCTGGCTCCAACGCTGAGCTCGTACTCCATACGGGCAACAGGCCTATGGAAACCGATCTGGCCGTCGATTCAGTCCCGGAAGCCCTCGTGCGGTTCACTTCAGCCGGAGGCAAAATCCTCAGAGGTCCTTTCGAGATCGAAATAGGCTCGTGCGCCGTCGTGGCCGACCCCTGGAACAACGTGCTCGTCATCCTCGACGCATCCAAGGGAACGCTCCAAGTGAACGAGCACAAACGTGTCATCGAGGGGAGAGCAACCTAACCTGCCGCCGAACCGACTGCCCTCCACGCCGCGGGGCGGGCGCGCATGGCCCGCCTCGACGCGCCGTACGTCTGTTCGCATCGCTACACCAATCACCGGCAGGAACGCTCGCGAGTCGCGACGGTGTGTGCGAAGTGTCGGTGCGTCGGCTTCACGCCGCGTGATAAGCGAGCCTGGAACGGACCGGTCGTGATGATCCTGAAGTCGCCAGCCGCAAGAGTCCTCGTCATCGACGACGATCGCGCCGTGGTCCGCCTCGAAGAGGAGGGCCACACGGTCCTCAGCGCGCTCACGATCGAAGAGGGCCTGAAGCTCATTCGGTTGTTCACTCCCGACCTGGTCTTGCTCGACATGGGGCTTCCCGACATGAGCGGTCTTGAAGTGCTCAAGCGCATCCGCGCGATGCATCCAACGCTCCCGGTCATCATGGTGACAGCGAATACCGATCCCCAGCGGGCCCGCGAGGCCCTCGAGCTCGGGGCGCGCGCCTACATTGACAAACCGTTCGATGTCGCCTACCTCAAGCGTGTGGTCGCGATGGCCCTTCAAGGGAGCGGTTGACCTATGGCCCTCGAACTGTCTGAGGAGGCGAGCACGCTCTTGCGAGAAGTCGCGCAAGACCCGGACGGACTGATTCTCAGGCTCAGTCGGGCCGACCCGCCGACGATAGTTCTCTGCTAGACTCCCGCCAGCCATCCCACTGAGGTGCTCATGCGGCGGATCGGGCTCGCGGTCGGTCTTGCTCTTGGTCTCGCTCTCGCGCCGCTCGTCGTAGAGGCACAAGAGATCTCGGTCCGGGTTGGACTGGTCGAGAGCCTTCCCCGCCCCGGCGGGAACGTGACCGGTCTCAGCTACCTCGGGGTCGAGCTCAACAGCAAGCGCCTCCAGCTCCTGAAGGAGCTGATCCCAACACTCAGCCGCGTTGGTGTCCTCGTGCCGTCGGATCACCCCATGCGCGGCGTGATGGTCAGTGACGTCGAAGCCACAGCTCGCGTCCTCGGTGTAAGCGTTCAGCTCGCGGA
>JACXTT010008128.1_pt1 | contig 14613 bp, 7 predicted proteins | sample 9270951 | NCBI WGS metagenome assembly JACXTT01 (sample SAMN15532306, study PRJNA645909) | rock metagenome | isolation source: weathered quartz diorite | place: Puerto Rico | collected 2017-06-21
AAAATACCCTACCCGGCTTTGAATTGGCGGATCCACAGGTTTTCGAAACAGGCAGTAAAACATTTTGGCGGTGGAGCGCTTGAGCAGGTCTTCACCCTCGCGGGTTATGCGCTGAGCGGAAACGACGTCGTATCCGTCGTTGAGCAATGCGAGCATTTGTGGCAGCAATTCCGGCGGATCCTGCAGGTCGGCATCCATCACGGCTACTGCATCGCCTGAAGCAAAGTCGAGCCCCGCGGTTATGGCAGCTTGATGCCCGAAGTTCCTGCTGAAGTGGATGGATTTGATGCGTGAATCTTCGTTGGCAGCACGTCGCAATAGATCCGATGTACCATCCGAGCTGCCGTCATCCACGAAGATGGCTTCGTACTCATAGTCCTTTCCAAGAGTCTGACGCAATGCGGCGAACAGTGAAGGCAGGACCTCATATTCGTTGTAAACCGGGATAACGATTGAAAGTAACATCGGAAATCGCGGATTCTACCACGACAGGAGGCCGATCCCACTGAGGCGGTTGGCATGTCTTTCTATCAGCGCATTTTAGGTCATCCGTATGTGTTTAACCGAATCCGTCCGCTTTTTGTCGGTGGAATCGATTGGAAACCGCTCTACGAGGCACTCGATGCTGGACCTGATTCGGTGGTTCTTGATGTTGGCTGCGGGACGGGAATCGCACACGAGTACCTTCGTGCCTTTCGGGAATACTACGGGTTCGATACAGATCCAGTCGCCATTGATGTGGCCCGGCAGAACACAGCCGGTTCCAACATTAAGTATGAATGCCGCCTCCTTACAGAGGACGACATACGCGATATCCGTCCGACGCATGTACTGCTTAGCGGTCTGCTGCATCATCTATCCGATGCCGACGCGTTGAAGCTGCTCCGAATGTGCGGTTCCGTGCCTAGCATCAATCGCATTGCTTCGGCCGACACGGTCTATATCCCTGGCCGATATGTGAGTAACTTCCTGGCTTTACTGGATCGCGGGCGGTTCGTCCGCAGCCCTGAAGGGTTCGTGGCCATCGTAGAAAAGGCTGGTCTTCAGATTGTTCGTCAACAGATCGTCCGATCTCATCCGACCAGGGGACGAGCTCTTTATCTGATCCTGACTTTGTCACCTCGTTCCAGCGCGGTAATCGTGTAGCATGAGCCGCCTCAGAGCGCCTGGCCTTAAATCTGAACGCGCTTTTTTTGCACTGGTAGGCTTGCTGTTCGCGGGAATGGCGCTGGTCAACTATGGCCCGGTGTTCCGTGGGAAGGTTCCGTTGCCGGGCCATTTCATCATGCAGTTTCCGGTCTGGTCAGAGTTCAAGTCCCGGGACGCATGGCAGCCCGTCGCCGACATTGGCGATGTGATCGACTACTTTTATCCGTACAACGCGTTTTCCTCGAAGCAGATTCGAGGAGGAACCATACCGCTGTGGAATCCATACGTGATGTCGGGTGTACCCTTTCAGGCCGAACCGCAGACTGCGCTTTTCTACCCAGTCCACGGTCTCTATTACGTGTTTTCGACTCCAACCGCCTGGTCGTTGGCCCTCATTGTTCGAATGCTGCTTGGAGCGATGTTCATGACGCTGCTGATCCGTTCGATCGGGGCAACGAAGACGGGAGCAGTGGTGTCGGGAATCGCATTCGCATTCGGCGGGTTCATGGTGGCATGGCAAGGCGCCGTTATGGGCGATTCAGTGATGTGGTTGCCGTTGGTATGTTATTCGGTCCACCGCCTGCACATGAATCAATCAGGCTCTTCTCTATCGCTTGCTGCGGTTGCTTTCGCGATGCCGGTTCTGGCTGGTCATCCTGAGACGGCAATACATGTCATTCTGACTGGCATTGCGGCGGCACTTCTTCTTTGGGCATTTCCTTCAGGTGCTGCGCCTCGATTCAGCCTTCGATTCGTCGCGGCTTTTTCTCTTGCTGGCGTCTGTGCCATCGGACTCAGTTCGGTTCAGCTTGTACCGACATTAGAATGGATTCGACAATCCGGCAGAGACCCGAACGCGATCTGGGCTGGATTTTTCGAATTGCACCAAGCCCTCGGCTTTTTTTCGCGCGATGCTTTGCGCGGACCGAACTCGGCTGGCATTTTCGTTCCAAATGCCATGGGGTACATCGGAATGTTGACGCTGCTGGCCGCTGCGCTCGCCCCGCTTCATCGCTCTTCGCGTTATGTGATCTGGTTTGTAAGCGTAGCTGTCATTGGAGTCGCAGGCACGTTTGGTTTCGAACCCATTCGCTGGCTTTTTCTCCACACACCGGTCATCAAGGGAATGAAGAACGAACGCCTGATCCTGCTGGTCGATTTCGGTTTGGCAGCGCTCGCAGGTTTGGGTATCTCTGCGCTTGAAGAAGAGTGTCCAAATCGTTCAGTGTTGCGCCGCATTCTGTCTTGGCTTCTGCTTGCCGCGGCATTTGTGGCGTCCATGCTTTTTGTCCATGAACTGCAACTGGCCACGAAATTCAAAGTGGAGGTGATGAGGCGTCCGTCATTTTCGCGAACGTTACTGCTGGCCGGGTTGATCGTCATCGCATGGAAGTTGGTCCGGCTCCATAAGGCCAGACTTTTTCCCTTCACCGCATGCGCCCTGGTCGTTTTCGATCTGGGCACATTCGCGTACGGCTATACGGGATTCACGAGGCGAGACGAAATGTATCCATCCCCACCGGTATTTGATTTTCTAAAAAAGCAGGGCCCCACGGAAAGCTTTCGCGTTGCTCCTGTTGGACTGACATATCCGATGAACTCAGGTATCGCGTATGAGCTGCAGTCTCTGACCGGCTTTGAAGCCGCCATACCGCCGGCACTGCGGCGCTTCGCGGCAGATCTCACGGAGGACTATCCGGATTCCATCATTATGGCCAGCAAGAAGATCTTGTCCACGCATGATCGGCGGCTCGACATGCTCAATGTGAAGTATGTCGTTGTGACGGCTTCCGAGCCCGAATATGAAATGTTTTCCCAGCATCCGGATCGATTTTCGGAAGTGTTCAAGAGGGACAAAACGGTTGTCTTCGAAAACAAGACGACGCTGCCCCGCGCATTCATTGTTGGAGCCGGAGGAGTTCGGATTGTTCGAGGCGACACGCAGCAGGTCGAATCAATGAAAGATTCTGCCTTCGACCCGCTCCGCACGGTCATCCTGAATTCTTTGCCAAGGGAATGGGGTGAAGCGCGTTCTTCCTCAGACGCCACATTCAGGGGCGGCGTGGAGATAGTGGACGCCCGCGTCAACGGTTACCATTTTCGAGTTCAAGCATCGACACCGGCAGTTGTTGTCGTGAGTCAAAACTTCTATCCCGGTTGGAAAGCCACTGTAAATGGTAATTCAGTCTCTGTGTTTCCTGCCGATCATGCCCTCACAGGCATTGCTGTACCCGTGGGGAATTCCGACCTGCGGTTTGAATTTCAACCATCAAGCTTTAAGCTCGGCGCCTTGGTGAGTGCGGTTTCCGCGTTCGCCGTGATTGTCCTCGCGATATTCAATGGGCGCCGCTGGCCACGCGGTTCTTTTTCAAGCGCTCATCCACAAGCGTGACGATCTCGTCGAGCGTGTCGGACTGCAGCCCTTGCTGTTTGGCAATCCGCCGTACAAGACAATCGACTCGTTCGATGTGTTCCGCACCGCCGAAAAGTGCCCGCGCGGCAGAAGAGGGTTTGCCGAGGCCTTCCGCGGCTTTCGCGTATTTTTCGAAAGGAACGAGATCTTCGTCCGAAGCGCCCAGGCGCGTACACAGTTTCCAAACCCAATCGTAGACTTGGCGCGATTTATCGACATTCCCGTGGACGGCTTCTTGGATGGGAATCATATCGTCTCGCCGGATACAGCGATAGTTGCCCGCCATCAACATCGGCCATTTGGCAAGCGGCACGAAGATCGAATCGTGCACCTTCAGCTTCACCGGGATTTCAATGTCGCCGTCGCCGGGATTGAACCGCGCTTCCTCGATGTCCGCTTCGAGTTGCCGAAGCAGCGCCGTCGGTTCTTCCGCCTCAAAGCGTGCCGATTTGAAATTGGTGGGCAAGCCGACGTGAAGAACGTTCTTGGGTTGATCTGGTGGACGAAACGCCTGCGGGTCCGGGCTGGCGAGTGTGGTCAATGCCGGATCGAAACTTTCCCAAACCCGCGGGTCCGCATAGCATGCCTCGATTGTTTCCGTCGACAGTCCGGGAATGCGCTTCAGGTAAGGCAGCGGCGGCATGTTCATGATCGCCAGACAAGGAACGCGTGATTGCCCAACACGGCCCATCAGCTCCCGAACGCCGCTCGCTCCGTACTGCGCTTCCTGCATGCCGAGCACGATCAAGTCGAAGTCTTTCGGGTTTACCGCATCAGGCGTGCTCGCCGACAGGGCGCCCGGCAGTCCCTTCGATGAGATCTCGAGCGGGGCGGGCCTGCCTTTGATCGGGAAGCGTACTCGGGTTCCTTCTCGATTGATAAGTTCCGCTGTCGGTTTTGTGCAAACCAAAGAGACAGAGTGCCCCGCCATCAGCAACTTGGTGCTGAACAGCGAACCGTACGAGGCTCCTAGAATGAGTATCCTGTGTTTCACTTTGAAGCTCCTCTTCAGGGAGACATTCGCCGCTCCGCGGCTTCGTTAAACTGACCCACTACTAGATCGCTTTTTGCTCTCGCGCCATCTTGATCTCGTTTTCGCTGAGACCCAAAAGGCCGCGGAAAACCTCTTCGGTGTGTTCTCCGAGCAGGGGTGAACGTCGGACCTCTGCGGGCGAATCCGACAGCTTTATGGGATTGCCTACAGTCAGATATTTGCCTCGCTTGGGATGATCGACCTCCACCACCGTGCCCGTTTCACGCAACGCCGGTTCTTCGGCGATTTCCTTCATGGAGAGAATTGGGCCGCACGGTACCTCGAGAGGATTCAGTGTCGCCATGACTTCCATCTTGGTCATGGTCATGGTCCATTTTTCGATTTCCGAGAAGATGTAAGAAAGCTTGGGAAGGCGCGCTTCCGGCGTGTTGTATTCGGGATCGGTGAGCCAGTCCTCATGTCCGATAACCTTAGCGAGGGTTGGAAACGCCTGCAATTGAGCGATCACGTAGATGTAGGCATCAGGATCTGTTTCCCATCCTTTACACTTCACGATCCAACCGGGATGGCCTCCGCCTGAAGCATTTCCTGCGCGGGGCACGGCGATGCCGAATTTGCCGTTGGGATATTGCGGATATTCTTTCAGCGGACCGTGAGCGAGCCGCTGCTGGTCACGCAGCTTCACCCGGCAGAGATTGAGCACAGTGTCCTGCATCGCGCACGTCACCCGCTGGCCACGGCCGGTTTTTTCGCGTTGAAAGAGTGCGGCCAGGATGCCGGCGACCAAATGAATGCCGGTGCCCGAATCGCCGATTTGCGCGCCCGTCACCATTGGAAAACCATCAATCTCGCCTGTGGTGGATGCGGCGCCGCCCGTGCACTGAGCGACATTTTCATAGACCTTGCAATCTTCGTACGGTCCAGGACCAAATCCCTTGACGGAGGCATAAATCATTCGCGGGTTGATCTCCTGGATTTTCTTCCATGGAAAACCCATGCGATCGATCGCTCCGGGCGCGTAGTTCTCGACCATCACATCGCATTTTTCAATCAGCTTGGTGAAAATTTTAGAGCCCGCTTCGGTTTTGGGATTCAGCGTGACCCCGCGCTTGTTGCTGTTGAGCATCGTGAAGTAGAGGCTATCGACACCTGGAATGTCCCGCAGTTGTCCGCGCGTCGGATCGCCCTCACCAGGCCGCTCAATCTTGATTACGTCGGCGCCGAACCACGCCAGAATTTGCGTGCACGTCGGTCCCGACTGCACATGAGTCATATCCAAGATCCGAATACCGTCCAGAGCTTTCCCCATGATGACTTCCTCTAATTGCCTGGGCGGTCGCAGACCGCCCTACAGCGTTGTTATTTGCGCGCACAGATGCCTTGACGTCCGTGCGAGTTGACAATTCTAACCTCGGAGGCCGCTTTTGCAACGGTTTGATTTGGTCCTTGTATTACGCGGCCGACTTGGAATAGATGTCAGATTTCAACCATGCTCTCCTATCCACCGCGAGAACTTTGGCCTGAGAGAATCTACAATCTTCCGGAACTCGCCTATCCGGATACCTTCAACGCTTGTTACGAGCTGCTCGACGCCAACCTTGCGCTAGGCCGCGGTTCATCGCCGGCAATTTGCGCGGGGGATTCGATCCTTACGTACAAGCAACTGACTGATGCCGTTATGAAAACCGCCGGCGCGCTTCACCAACGGGGGGTGAAGGCCGGTCATTGTGTCGTCTTGCGGTTGATGAATCGGCCGCACTTCATTGTGACCTTTCTCGCGGTGCTTCGGATTGGTGGAGTCGTCGTACCGACACCGCCTTTGCTCCGCCAGCGAGAGATCAGCGCGATTATCGAGAGCGCCGATCCGATCCTGCTGATTTCAGAAGTCGATTTGTGGGAGGAAGTCCAACGACTCGACACGAACGCCGTGCGTTGTGTGGACGTGACAGAGTTGAGCGATCGCCCCATGTTTCGTGAGTGCGCCCCAACACCGCAAGACACGCTTGCTGTCATTCTTTATACATCCGGCAGCACCGGCGTTCCGAAGGGGTGCATGCATTCTCACGCGGATCTTCTGGCCGTGTGCGACAGCTATGCCCGGTATATCCTCGATCCCTCGCCGGCCGATCGTTTCGGCGGTCATCCGACAATGGCTTTCGCCTATGGATTGGGTGGGCTTCTTCTATTCCCGCTCCGATTTGGCGCCTCCACGGTTCTGATCGATCGATTCACGCCGGACGCGATGATCGATTCGATACGGACGAACAAAGTCACCGTCGGGTTCTTTGCGCCGATCAGTTTGCGAATGATGGTGAAGCAATCGGCATCATTAAGGAATGCTTGTTCGTCGCTACGACTTGCGGTGAGTGCGGGCGAATCGCTGCCCGCGTCGGTTTATCGAGCTTGGCGTGACTCCACTGGAATCGAAGTGCTGGACGGGCTTGGAACCACCGAGATGCTCCATATCTTTATCTCGTCGCAACGCGGCCGTTCGCGTCCCGGCTCTACAGGCGAAATCGTTCCCGGTTATCAAGCTGTCGTCATCAACGAAAAAAGCATGGAGCCCGTGCCCGATGGCAAGCCTGGACTGCTCGCCGTCAAGGGGCCCACGGGTTGCCGTTACTTGCGCATGACGTATCGGCAGCAGAACTATGTGCGGAAGGGCTGGAATATTCCTGGCGACATTTACATTCGGGATGCGGACGGGTACTTCAGCTATCAGTACCGCAACGACGACCTCATCATATGCGGTGGCATCAACATCGGCGCGCCGGAATTGGAAGGCGTGCTGTTGGAGCATCCGGGCGTTTACGAGGCGGCCGTGGTGGGTTCACCGGATGAGCTGTACGGGATGGTGCCGAAGGCTTTCATCGTTCTTCATGGCACGCACAAACCGTCAGAAGAGTTGAAGAAAGAGCTGCAGGAATTTGTGCGGGGAGTGGTTGCGCCTTACAAATATCCGCGGAAAATCGAGTTTGTGAACGAGCTGCCTAAAACCAGTACCGGCAAGATTCGCCGGACAGAACTCAGGCGCGCGGAGTTCGGCCAGTAATGTAGTCGCGGGCTAAAGGGCGTGTTGCCCAACGCAGCCGCGTATCGGTTTGCCCAGCTCAGCCCCGAAGCGGCGGCAACAATTTTAGCCACGGGCGTCAGCCCGTGGCTCGATCGAAAATAGACGAACCAGTCCCGTAGGGACGGCACAAGGCAAAAACCGTGTTGCGCCGTCCCTTACGGGACTTGATTCCATGTGCATTTTGGACCACGCGCTGACGCGCGTGGCTAGAATTGTCGCGCTCGCTTCGCGAGCTGAGTTGGGCAACATGCCCTAGAGCCCGCGGGATTCTGTTAGACGCCTGGATGCTTCCGTAGGAACAATGCTAACCCTAACATCGCAACTCCCAGCGATAACAAACTACTGGGTTCCGGAACTTGCGTTGTTGGTGCGGAAATGTTTGCCCCGGAGACGATCTGCTGGTTCTGGACATCACCACCAAAGAAACGCCCATGGATATCCGTGTTCACGGCCGACATCCCACCGAAGGGGTCCAGGAAGGTGCCGAACGTCGCCAATCCATTGGTGTTCACATCCAGCGTCGGGCCGCCACTGAAGGTCACAGGGTTACCACCGAACACGTTGATCAGGACATGGTCGGAGGTCAGTCCGCCTGAAAGAAGGATCTGCCCATGGAGGTTGGCGTTGAACCCGATGTTCAGCACGACCTGATCGGTGGCGCTCCCGTTAATCGTGAAGATGCCGTTCGGGAAGTTCGCCGAGGTGACGGTGAACACGCGGTAGACTCCGAGCGCGTTGCCGTCAACAGACGCTGTGGTTCCCAGCGTGCCGGCACTTGCATTGATTGAGCCGCCAGCAGTGATGGTGGTATTGAGGCCAGCGTTAAGACCGAGTGCCTGGGAGAGATCGTTCATGTAGGTGATCGCCTGGGTCACTACAAGATCATTGGCGACAACATTTCCACTGACAGTGCCACCGCCGCTGACAGTAAAAGGACCTGAACCTCCGTTAGGGTCAAGGTCAGGGCTCAGGCCGCTGGTGTTCGCCGCCCCAGAGAAGCGGATATTCCCGACGAGTGAGGCATTACTCTGCGTGTATTGTCTGGGTGAGCATACACCGATATCGCCCATGATGGTGCCGTTGTTGAAATTGGTCTGGTTGTTACTACACTGACCAACGACGACAAACTGGCCTAAGCTGGTGGACAGTAAATCGGCATGAGCCGGGATTGCCGCCAGCAGAGTAAAGACCACTACCATCAGCAGGAAAGTGAAAATCGGCCTGACACTGAGGAACATTCGGCTGTCTCCTTATACAAGAGCCTTGGCAAAGATAAAGAACTGTTCGCGGTCGCAGCAAAAAGGAGAAAACTCCGAAAGCCTGATGCCGTCGCTTCCGAGCGAGGCAAGCACGCGCACGTACACGGACTCCTTCCGCGTCGTTCGTTTAGCAATATGGATGCCAAGGTCTCTTCGTTTCGTGACGACTTCTAACTAAATGATTCGGAAATAAATAGCTCGATGCGGGTTCCGCGAGCGATACCGGTAACCTGACGCGATTTCGTAAGGTTTTCCGACGCTATAAAGAGGTTGTAGCTAGGGGAGGCCAAAGAGGAAGACAACTTCAAGGAGTTGTATGCGCTCCGCGCACTTCAGTGTCGTTCGAGACCCGTTGGAATTCTTTACAGCACCGTTATCTTTCTTTACGCGACCGGCCTGCTCCTTCAATTTTCTCTGGCTAATTCGTCAAAAATGGCCACAATAGGGACCTCTGACCAATTCACGGGATTTTGCTTGAAGCGTTTTTGTCTCAGCTTGTTTTTCCTGCTTCTGCTGCTGACACCATCCGTGTTGTTTGGGCAGAGTGTGCTTCAGTTCCCACGTGTCATCGCGACAGGCGATATCTACACCGGTCTTGCCGTCGGCAATCCGACAACAACAGAAGTTTCGGTAACATTCACGGCATTCCAACCGGATGGAACGCTGTTGGGCGGTGGAGCCCGAAATCCCGTGACGGTGACGATTCCGCCGGCGGGCCAGTATGCCCGGGTCTTTTCCGAAATCTTTGGCGTCTCTAACTTCAACGGCTGGGTGCAAGGCTCGAGTGCCACTTCAGGCCTGACGGGATTCTCCGTCAGCGGCAATGCCGCTCTCACAGATCTGAATGGCGCGGGTTCATCGGTTCCGGCAGTGGACGTCATTCTACCGCTCGCCGCCGAAGACGCGGTCACACGCACCGAAGTCACGATTGTCAACGTCAATCCCGAAGCCGCAACTGTAACGGTGACTCTCTATTCAATGAACGGCAGCATTCTTGGGACGAAAGACATCCCACTGCCTGCGCGCGGTCTTGCGAGGCAAACGCTCGGCACGTTGCTCGGCGTGGGCGATTTGAGCACGGCATCGCATCTGAGAGTCAAGGCCGATCGACCAATTGTCGCGCACGAAGTCGTCGCCGATTTTCAAATGCCGGGAACAAATCTGCGCCGGGAGACCGGCGCGTTAACAGGACATCCGGCGACTTCCGCAACCACGTACGTCATTCCACAATTCGCAACCGGTGCGGACTGGTTGTCATTGATCGGTGTCGTCAACGCAAGGGGCGTTGCCCAGGACATCACGATCAGCGCATATCAAGAAGACGGTTCTCTCTCGCCGGTCGCTTCAAATCCGAAACGCGTGACGTTGCCCGCCAACGGGTCACTCCGTACAACTGTCGGCGAGTTGTTCGGTTTTTCTTCGAGTTCATTGAGTACGGGTTGGATTCAAGTCAGCGCCATCCAGGGGTTTGTTGCCGCCTACATCGGTTATGGCAATTCACTGACGCCATCCTTCGCTTTGGTTGAAGCCACGAAGGTCGGAGATGCCTCGCGGTATGCCGTTTTTTCGCACGTCGCCGAGGGAGGCGGCTTCTATACGGGCGTCACGTTGGTCAATCCGGGAACGGAAGCGGCCGACGTTGATTTCTACACACTACGTCCCGATGGGAGCACGGTCGGCCATGCGACGTTGACGGTGGGACCAAATCAAAAGGTCGCGGCACTATTTCGCGAGTTGCTGCCGGCAAGTCTTAGTCAGGTGGGAGGCTGGGGGTTCTTGCGTTCGTCGAAGCCGATTGTCGGAGCCGTGTTGTTCGGATCCTCGAATGGTTCCGCTCTGGCTGACGTTCCGCAACAATTACCGTTGGGCGACTTCATTCCACCCGCCCAAACTACAGCCGCAATCACGGGGACCGTGCGGTCCGGCGGCACCGGCGTTTCAGGTGTTCTCATCACGCTCAGCGGTCCGGTGACGGCTACAACAACGACGGACGCTGCCGGCCGATACGTGTTTTCGCAGTTGCCTGCCGGGCAATACAAGGTCACGGCGAATCGACTAGGCGCGATCGTTGTTCCATCTGAACGCAATGTTTCTCTCAACCGGGAAAATGCCGGAACGATCGATTTCGACGCAGGCGGAATTACGACGGCCGGCGTTCCGGATCTGAATGAAATCTCACCAACAACGGCGTTTGCCGGAACTAGCTCACTGACCATCCGCATTTTTGGAAGCAACTTTACGCCATCGTCGGTGGTCCGCTTCAACGATCAAATCGTGCCGTCGCTGTACGTGGGTCCGACGGAATTAAGCGCCGCCGTTTCCGGGTCTCTTCTTTCGCAACCGAGAACCATCCAGGTTCTCGTGGAAACACCACCGCCAGGAGGCGGCCGTTCAACCCCGGTTACATTTACGGTAAACGCTATGCCAAGCGATCCGCTGATCGCAGGCCGTGCGGCCGTGGGATCTTTTCCCGCTGGAGTCGCCATCGACGCGAAGCGAAGCCGCGCGCTCGTGACGAATCAATCCGGCGATAGCGTGACGGTGTTGAACCTGGCCAATTTCCAGGCCGTCACGGATATCCATGTGGGCCGGAGTCCGGCCGAAGGCATCGATATCCATCCTGGTAAAGACATCGCGCTTGTGGCTAATCCCGGCAGCAACGATGTCAGTGTTATCGATCTGGCGGCGAATGCCGTCACGCGAACGATTAAAGTCGGAAAGTTCCCGATCGGTGTTGCAGTCAACGCCGTGACCAACCGCGCCTACGTCGTGAACGGTGAAGATGACAACGTCTCGGTAATCAATCTCGATAATTTCGACGTCGCGGGAATAATTGCAGTGGGATCGCGTCCTTCGAATATCGCAATCAATACGCGAACGAACCAGGCCGTAGTAACCAATCGTGGTGGAGACTCTATCACGCTGCTTGATCTCAATAGCGGAACGACCGTCGCAACAATTCCAGTTGGAGATTTTCCGCGCGGGGTCGCAATCCAGCCGGATTCAAATCGCGCTATCGTGGTCAATGCGAATGGCAACTCTGTGTCGATCGTCGATCTCGGAGCTCGCAGCGTGGACGCTACGATCAATGTCGGCGTCGGGCCCACGAGCGTCGCGCTGAACTTTGCAACGAACGGCGCGATTGTGACGAATAGCGGTATTACGCGTACGAATCCAAACGCGTCCGGCCTTTCTTCAGTTTCGGTCATCAACCTCGACCAGCGGGCCGTCATTGCGACGATTCCTGTCGGCAGTGCTGCCTTCGGTGTCGCTGTCGTTGAGGCGCAGCAGCGGGCTGTTGTTGCCGATTTCGGAAGCAACGACGTGACAGTCGTCCGCATCCCGAATCCTGTTCCGCGAATCACAGACATCCAGCCGAAAACATTTCCAGCTGGTGGCGGCGGTTTCACCATCACCGTTCGTGGCACCGGATTCGTTCAATCATCGGTCCTCACGTTGAACAAGCAGCCGCTGCCCACGACGTTTGTTTCAACAACCGAACTGCATGGAGCGGTATCGGCGGCGATAGTCGATGATTTGTTGCAAGGCAGGGCCGTCAGTCTCGATACCGGAAAAGGAAGTCTATCGCCCGTTGTCCAGGCAGTGGAGTTCAACATCGGTGTGGAAAACCCTGGGCCGGGTGGCGGATCAAATCCATCGTCCGACACCGGAACGACGATTCAACCGCAGAATTTAGTGCCCGTATTGCTGAGCTTGTCCCCGACAGAAATTCAGATCAACACGAGCGATCTCACGCTGACATTGAACGGCAACAATTTCAACGGAACCTCGATCGTCAATTTTGGCGGGTTGCAATTCTCGCCTTCCTCGAGTTCGGGGACATCAATGACGGTCGTGATTCCCCGAACACAACTCTCTGCTGGACCAGTATCCGTATTCGTGACGAATCCGGCGCCGGGCGGCGGAACGTCCGCAGCGCTGCCTTTCCGCGTGAATGCGCAGATGAATCCAGCGCCCGCACTCGTGAGTGTGAACCCGACGTCGATCGCCGCCGGCTCGGGCAACGCTTCAGTTGTCGTCACCGGCACCGGATTCATCAGTTCGACGACTGGAACTCTCGCGGGCATTGCCGGCACGCTTTCCGGGAACACGATTTCGTTCGATGTGCCTGCATCGCAAACCGAAACGGCCGGAACGTTGAGTGGATTGATCACGACGCCTCCACCGGGCGGCGGGACTGCGACGTTCTCAGTCAACGTTGTCAATCCTGCGCCAACGGTCGGAAGTTTCACGCCGCTGAGCGCAGAAGTGGGCACTGCTTCCGTTTCTATCCAAGTGAACGGATCGAATTTCCGAAGCAACTCGCAGATCACATTTGCAGGTACTCCGATTTCCACGACCTTCGGCTCAGCCACGCAACTTTCAGGAACGATACCCGCGAGCTTGCTTAGAAGCGTTGGTCAATTTGTGGTCGGTGTGACGAATCCCGCGCCCGGCGGCGGTTCGGCTGCAGGAGCATCATTCAAAGTTACCGAACCGGTTCCGGTGATCGCATCTATCAACCCGAGCAATCCGCGCCCCGGCCAGTCGATCCAAATCCTCGGCCGCAATTTCCGGTCGGACTCGCAGGTATTGTTGCGCGGTAGCGGGATCGGCTCGAGTTTCGTATCGGCGACCGAATTGGGCGCATCAATCCCGAACTCCGCTGCGTTCGGAAGCGCTGATGTGGTGGTGAATAATCCGGCGACAGGCTCCGGATCTGGAACCGCTCAGGCTTCGAGTCCGGTCGGGATCACGATTACGAATCCCGCGCCCACGGTGTTTGCTGTCGTACCGAGCTCGGGTACCACCGGCTCGACGATTTCGATTACAGTGACGGGTACAAACTTTGAACAGGCGGCGCAGATCTCGTTCGCCGGAGGGGCAGTAGGTACATCGTTCATCAACTCCGGCATGCTCAGCGCATCGGTGACGTTGGGTGCGACAGGCACTGTTCCCGTGGCGGTCGCCAATCCGGGTGGATTCGTTTCGAATACGATCTACTTTACGATTCAACCGGCGACCCCGCCGAACCCGGCGCCTGCGATTACAAGTTTATCTCCCGACATCGCGCCGTATGGATCTCCCAACCTCGGAGTCACGATTAGCGGTAGCAATTTTATTGGGGCGACGACGGTCACGTTTGCCGGAACAGCCGTGGCGATTAACAGTTCAACAGCGTCATCCCTGGCGATAACAGTTCCATCGTCACTGCTCACGCCGGGTGGAAATAAGGTCATCGCTGTAACGAATCCGTCGCCGGGTGGTGGCACTGCAACGGCGAATTTCCTGGCCAACGCGTTTTCGATCGCACCATTTCAGACCCAAACGCAGGCGGGGGGAATGCAGCAGTTCAGTACGGGCACTGAATCCGCTCTCGTGTGGTCGGTAAACGGCTTCGACGGTGGGAACGCCACGTACGGAACGATTTCCAACGGAGGACTCTATGTTGCTCCCGCGACCGTGCCGACGCCGTCGAGTTTCCGAATCTGTGCGAGGCTGGCGAGCAATGCATCGGTGATGGCATGCGCAAAGATGATGGTTGTGCCGGTTGTGATTTTGCCGCCGACGCTGAGTGTCGTCAGTCCACCTGATGGTAATCAGGGATCCACGGTAAGCGTTACACCACCTGGTACGAATTTTATTTACGGCGAGACTCCAGGCTTTGTTAACCATGACCGTTTGACTGTTCCTTCGACATATTATGAATTTTCAGTAGCAAACC
>JACXTT010008129.1_pt1 | contig 14612 bp, 10 predicted proteins | sample 9270951 | NCBI WGS metagenome assembly JACXTT01 (sample SAMN15532306, study PRJNA645909) | rock metagenome | isolation source: weathered quartz diorite | place: Puerto Rico | collected 2017-06-21
GGGATCGGCAACCTGATCGACCGCATCCGCTTCAGCGGCTACGTCACCGATTTCCTCTACCTGCGCGCGGGGCCGCTGCACACCGGAGTCTTCAACATCGCGGACATGGCCATCACCGGCGGCGTGCTCTGGCTGTCGCTGGCGTGGGTATTTGCGCGGCGGCTGTAGGGCGGGCCCTCACCCGGCCCTTCCCCCTCGCTTCGCTCGGGGTCAGGGCCACCCTCTTCCGCGTTGCGGGAGAGGGGCCCAAGTTGTCCTTCTCCCGCGTCAGCGGGAGAAGGTGCCCCTGAGCGAAGCGAAGGGGCGGATGAGGTCAGCGTGAGACCGCCCACGCCATCCCGTCCGGCTCGTTCCCCGTCTCCACCTCGCCGGCCACCGCCCACGCGGCGAGCTCGATCACCTGCACCTTTCCCGCGGCGGCGCAGGCGACGAAGGCGCGCTTGCCGTCGGGCGCCATGAGGATGCCTTCCGGGCCGGCGGCGGTGGTGATCCGTTTGACGATCTCTCCCGTGGCGGGATCGAACACCAACACCTCGGCGCTCGGCACGTCGGAGACGAGCACGCGCGAGCCGTCGCGCGTGAACTTCACGCGGTTCGCCGTCTTGGTGGTGGTTGCGATCATCTTCACCACGCTGTCGCTCTTCGGATCGATGACCGCGATGCCGCCCTCGGCCGTGCGTCCCGCTACCCATAGCGCGCCGCCGCCGGGCGCGAGGTCGATCCCCTCGGGGCCCTTCACTACCGCGATGTGCTTCAGCGCGATCTGCCGCGGCGCGCCGCTCAGATCGAGCACGCTGACCGTGTTGCTGCCGATGTTCGCCGTGTAGATCTTCTTCTCGCCCGGCATTACCAGCAGCATGTGCGTGACGTCCTGCCCGGTGCCGCTGATCCAGTCGATGCGATCCGCGGCCGCGTCGTATCGCGCGATGGCGCGGCTTCCCTCGGCCGTGAAATAGAAGCGCGAGCCGACGGCCTGGATCCCGTGCGGGCGCAAGAGACCCGGTAGCGTGAGCCGCCGCGTCTCCTTCCGCGCGGCGACGTCGACCACCGTCAGCGTGGTCCCCGGATTCGGCCCCGTCCCGTAGTTGCAGACCACCGCGGTCTTCCCATCCTCGGAGGCGGCCACTTCGTGCGGCGCTTCGCCGGTGGGGACCTTGCCGAGCACTTTCAGTGTGACCGGATCGACGAAGGCCAGCGTGGCGTCGCGCTTGTTCAGCACGAGCAGCGTGTCGGCTTTTGCGGCAAAGGTCGCGAAGAGAAGGGCGGCAACGATGTGCTTCATGACGAGAGTGTAGTTGTTCTTGGTTGTTGGTTCTTAGTGGTGGTCGTGTTCGCCACGAACCACCAACCACCAACGATGAACTAGAAGAACGAGCTGCCCACGATCAGCCGCGCGTCGACCGCCTCAGTGGCTGAGGAAGGCGGACGTGCTCAACCAGTGCTGCTCGGGGTAGTAGGCGAAGATCGCGCTGCCGCCCTGAATGGTGTCGATGATCTGGTGCGCGACCTCCGCGGGAACGGCAGGACATCCCCAACTGCGGCCGAGGCGGCCGAGGACTCTGATCGCCTCCTGGCTGACGTAGTAGGCGCCGTGCATGACGATGGCGCGGTCCCACGCCATGTCGTTGACGCCTTCTTCCAATCCGCGCAGGCGGAGCGAGTAGCCGTTGGTGCCGGTGTAGGTGTCGGCGGTGACAAAAAGTCCGAGCGAGCTCTCCAGACTGCCGGGACTGTTCGAGAAGGCGGTGGCCAGATTGTCGCCGCTGTTTTTGCCGTGCGCCACCAGCTCGCGGAAGAGCAGCTTTCGCGCGGCGAGATCGAAGACGAAGAGCCGCGGCTGGGAGGAGGGGAGCGAGTAGTCGATCACCGTAAGCAGCTCGCGGCGCGCCAGGAGTCCCTGCTGGGCTGCGTGGTCGGCCGCGCTCAGCGCGAGATGGAGCACGTCGGCGCGCAGCCCGGGAGCCTGCTGCAGGAGTGAGTCGGCGAGCGCAGCGGGCTCGGCATGGAGAGCAGGCGCGGCAATGACGAACAGAGCGAGGGCGAGCAGGAGCCGTTTCATCGGTTGTGGCCGGTCTTGGACGACGTCGATGAAACAAGTCTAACGGATCGCTACTTCCGCGTGGTGAAGTAGCGCTTGAGCCATTGGCTGAGCCCGTCGAGTCCGGGGAAGAGGACGCGCTCGGTGATGTTCGCCTGATCGAGCTTGTCGCGGATCTCCCACTTCAGCGCGGCGGGGATGATGATGCGGCGGTAGATCCGCTCGCTCCGGTGCAGCAGCTCTTCAAGCGGGAGCCGCGCGCTGGAGGGGAGTGAGAAGAGCGCGAACTGATTGACGATGCGCTCGTCGAGCGACGGTGGCTCGAAGAAGAGGACGAAGTCGTCCTTCCCCATGCCGTCGAACTCGTCGAGCGTGGTGGCTACGCGGTTGAGCATCTCGGTGGTGAAGATGTTCGCGTCGTCCGCCTCCAGAATCTTCTTCAGCGGGCGGGGGAGCAGCTCGTTGGTCCGCCGGTAGTCGACGCACCAGATGGCGCCGTCCTGATCGAAGTCGCGCACGTTGTACGTGGCGAAGTGCATGGCCACGTACGGCGAGTAGGTCCAGTCGAGCAGGCGCGTGGGCAGGCCGTGATGCTTGGCCAGCGAGAGCCAGTTCCACACCCAGTCGCCGTGCACCGCGCTGCGCAGCGCGTATTTGCGGAAGCTGGTGAGCAGGTGCTTCTCCTGCGCCACGAACCCCCCCGTCTGCAGGCTGGTGTCGAGCGCGTGCGTCACCCGCGGCACGCCGCGAAAGACGAAATTCGAACGGAAGCGTGCGAGGGAGGGGTTCCACGATTCGGCGAAGAGGGAGTCTTGCAGCTCACTCCATGAATTGATGGGGATGTCCACGGGCGCATTTTACGGGTCCTGCGTCCCGCGTCCTGCGTCCTGAAAAGAACACAGGACGCGGGACACAGGACGCAGGACCCTACAATGTCGCCCATGAAGAACCTCTTCACCCTGCTCGCCTTCACCGCCACCCTGGCGCAGGCCGCCGACGTCCCCTTCGCCCCCGACCGGCGATCGGACGAAGGCGACGGGCCCTTTCAGCGCCTGATCATCCGCGGCGCGACGGTCGTCGACGGCACCGGCGCGCCACCGTTCGGGCCCGCCGACATCGTCATCGAGGGGAATCGCATCAAAGAGATCCGCAGCGTCGGCTATCCGAAGGTACCCATCAAAGCGGAGGGGCGGCCGAAGGGCGCCACCAAGGAGATCGACGGTACCAACCTCTGGGTCCTTCCCGGCTTCGTCGATCTGCACGGCCACGCCGGCGGGGCGGATCAGGGGACGACCGCGGAGTACGTCTTCAAACTCTGGATGGCGCACGGCGTGACCTCGGTGCGCGAGCCGGGCTGCGGCAACGGCACCGACTGGTGCCTGCACGAGCGCGACCGCAGCGCGAAGAACCAGATCGTCGCGCCGCGGCTCTTCCCCTACATCTTCACCAACGCGAAGCAATGGGAGGGCGGTGCGATCGACACACCCGAGCAGGCGCGCAAGTTCGCGCAGTACGTGGCGAAGAAAGGTGCGGACGGTATCAAGATCCTCGGCAGCGCCGAAGTCTTTCAGCCCGAGGTGATGGCCGCGCTCCTCGACGAGGCGAACAAGCTCCACCTCGGCACCACCACCCACCTCGGCCAGCTCGGCGTGGCGCAGACCAACATCATCCAGGCCGCGCGCATGGGACTGCGCGGCATGGAGCATTGGTACGGCCTCCCCGAGTCCCTCTTCACCGAGCGCACCGTGCAGGACTTTCCGTCGAGCTACAACTACAACGACGAGCAGGATCGCTTCGGGCAGGCCGGGCGTCTCTGGAAGCAGGCCGCGCCGCCGGGGAGCGAGAAGTGGAACGCCACCATCGACGAGCTGGTCAAGCTCCACTTCAACATCGATCCCACGCTCACCATCTACGAGGCCAGCCGCGACCTGATGCGCGCCATGCGCGCGGAGTGGCACGACAAGTACACTCTCCCGTCGCTCTGGAAGTTCTATCAGCCCAGCCGCGCCGCGCACGGCTCTTACTGGCTCAACTGGACCACCGCGGACGAGGTGGAGTGGAAGAACAACTACCGCCTCTGGATGCGCTTTCTCCTCGACTACAAGAACCGCGGCGGCCACGTGACCACCGGCTCCGACAGCGGCTACATCTTCAAGCTCTACGGCTTCGACTACATCCGCGAGCTGGAGCTGCTGCAGGAGGCGGGCTTCCATCCGCTGGAGGTGTTCCGCTCGGCCACCATGTGGGGCGCCGAGGCCATCAGCGCGCCACAGGGGACGCGACCGGATTTCGGCACGGTGAGGCCGGGCATGCTCGCGGACCTGGTGATGGTCGATCAGAATCCGGTGGCCAACCTCAAGGTGCTCTACGGGACCGGCTGGATCCGCGTCAACGACGACACCGGCGCCGTCGAGCGCATCGGCGGGGTGAAGTACGTGATGAAGGACGGGATCGTGTACGACGCCAGGAAACTGCTGGCGGACGTGGAACGGATCGTGGCGGAGGCGAAGAAATCGAAATGATGGAGACCCTCGCGCGGACGCCCCAAGTGGTACGCGAGATCGTTCGCGGTCTGAGCGAAGAGCAGCTCTCGCGCAAACCGGCGCCGGACGCGTTTTCGCTGCTGGAGAAGGTGCTGCACCTGCGCGACATCGACATCGACGGATTCGAGCAGCGAATCATCCGCGTCCTCTCCGAGGACGTGCCGTTCCTCCCCGACATCAACGGCGCACGGCTGGCGGCCGAGCGCGACTACAACGCGCAGCCGCTCGCGCCGGCGCTGGAGGCCTTCGCCGCCTCGCGCGCGCGATCGGTCGGGCGGTTGCGCGCGCTGACCGAGCAGGATCTGGAGCGCGCCGCCGATTTGGAAGGCGTCGGCCGCGTCACGCTGCGCGAGCTTCTGCGGCGATGGATCGAGCACGACGCCGAGCACATCGCGGAGATGAAAGCCCTCTGATGGCCGGCTACTCCGGGACTCCTCTGCCGAAGAAGCTCGGGATGAGCCCCGGCGCGATCGTCTTCTTCGACGGCGGCACGCTCGACATCCCCGGCATCGCGCGCGCCGCGCGCCTGGGCAAAGACGTGGACATCGTCCATCTCTTCACCAAGTCCGCCGCGGAGCTCCGGAAGAAGCTTGTCGAATACCGCAAGCGCCTGCGCCACGACGCGACGGTCTGGGTCTCCTGGCCGAAGAAGTCGTCGAGGGTGCCGACCGACATCACCGAAGACGTGATCCGCGCCGTCTGCCTGCCGATGGGATGGGTGGACGTGAAGGTGTGCGCCGTCGACGAGACGTGGTCGGGGCTGAAGCTGGTGGTGCGGAAGGAGTTGCGGGGGAAGTGAAGCGCCAGCGCCGAGTGCGTTGGTCCCGCCGGCGCTATTTCAGTTCATCCGGAATGGGGAAGATCCCGTCGGCGTAAAGCGTCGCGCTCTCCGAAACGGCGACGGCCATCTGGTCCGTGCCGCCCACCTGCAGGCCGAGTTGAGCAGCCTGCCGGCGAAGGATCGCGCGGACAACCATGACCTCTGAATGGGCGGGCCCGCGCGATCGGAAAACACGAAACGAACTGCTTTCCCACATGCCGCTGGGAGGAATGAGGTAGTAAACCCCGTGGTAGAGGCCGGCGATCGGCGTTGGGGAAAAGACGCAGACGAGCAGAGCGTCTGTTCCTACGCCGGCTTCGGCCACGAGCGGCCGGGAATCGGAGTTCATCGGCGACTGCAGCGCGACGCAGTCGAGATATTCACTGGCCGGGCGTTCCTGGCATTTCTTGAGGTTCGCGATCATTCGCGGCGACGGCTCCGTGAGCCCGGCGTTTTCGGAGATTGTCTTCCCCATGAGCAGGGCAACGGCTTTGTCGCGCCGCAGAGCGTCCGGGGATGCTCCCGGCGCGCTGATCGCCTGCACCACGATTCGGGGTGGTGCTGCCGCGGCCACCGCCGCGCAAAAGAACGCAATCCCGGTTACTGCGATTGATTTGTCTGACATGAGATCTCCTGTGACCCTCGAGCGGCGTGTCGAGCCGGCATTTCCGCTGTCTCAATGCCGACAAATTCACCCGACTTGACGACGCCCTTCAGTTCTCCGTCCTCCAGGAATGCCGCTCGCCACGGCACGCGCGATTCCCACACGAGGGAAGGAACGGCATTGAAATCATAGTGAACGACCGCAGTGGTGGGCCGCTCGCCGTGGTACGACTGGCGGGTGACGATGACGCCGTCGCCGGAGAGACAGAAGGCGCCGATTCGGTCATTGACGAATCGGACGTCCGCCGGGGACCTTGTCACGGGAATCTCGCGCTCAATGTGCAGCGAGTATCGCCGCGGAGGGCCTATCGTGGCTTCCAGGCGGAACAGAGTGACCACATTGGCCGCATTGTTCAACAAGAGGTAACGCGAGGCGTCAATGCGCGCCAGGCGCGCCTGATGCGCCGTTTCGACGCTGGTGTCCACCGAGGTCTCCGGCGAAAAAGGCATGAATTCTCCGAGAACTTCACCATGGCGCCCGAAGAGCGTCAGCAGAGGCGCGTCGTGGTGTCTGGTGTGGCGCTCGAAATCGAAAGTAATGCTCAAAACGTTGCCGTCAGGTCCTGCGACCACATCGCGGACACCTCTTGCCTCGAAGCGCGACCATACCGTCCACGTTCTGCTGTCGAGCAGGACGACATCCGTCCTCACGTGTTCGGCGCGATCGAGCCAGGCGATGGAGGACGCCACGAGATCATGGGACAACGGTGCGATCGCAAAGACCTGTCCGAGCATGCCCGCGGGCAGCGATTGGGTGCTAACCCACGCTGTCGCCGCGATCTGACGGACGCCGCGTGCTGGATCAATGATCGACGTCACGATCGCCTTGGAACCGGGCTCACCTTCGCGATGAATGACTGCGCGTACGTTTCGCGGCAACGGCACGACGCGCAGCGCAGCAAGGTATGTCTCGGTGTCCTGCGGTCTGATCTCTTCGAGATGCGTAGAGGCGGCGCCACTTGGCACGGTCAACAATGCTGAGATGGCGACCAATGCGAGATGGTTCATGGCGAACAGGCAACCGAGCTGCCGACCATCTCATATGCGTATTTCGTGTGCCCAAACCGATCGTGATACGTACAACAGACGCGCCGCTGCGTACAACAATTGTTGTTCATCGCGTCGAAGTAATAGCACTGATCATCCTGGCAGAATGTGGCCTCAGGCTCGCACTCGTCATGCCAGATGACCACCGTCTGATCGAGCTTCTGGTGGAAGCACGGCGCGCTCTGACAATCGATGGGAAGAAGGATGATGGGATGAAGCGTCCGCGATTGTTTCGCGGTCGATTTTTGTTGACGAGGTCCTTTTTGTGGGAGAGCCCCCCAAGCCGCCGTGGTAATGGAGAGAATCGTGACGACCATTGCTGCCTTTCGCACGTTACACCTCGCTGGAAGGCATCAAGTATGTATCAAAGGCAGGCTTATGGCAAGACACATATAAGCTACTGTAAACACCTTAATACAGCAGCACTGCTGTCCAAAATAGCCGAAAATCGCTGAATTTCGCCTCGTAAGTTGTTGAAAACACGGGGCGCCCTCGGACGGGCGCAGATGAGCCCCCCTCTTCGGGTGGGATGCTGTCCAAGATAGGCTCGCGGTGAGCGTGGCCGACAAAAACGAGGTAAGTCATTGAGGAATCGAGCCTCTCAGGCCGTTCGAAGCACTATTCGCCGCGATTCGGGGCGACCGAGAGCGGCCTGGTGCTGACCAGATCGGGCGAGATCACAAGAGCTATTTTGGACAGGTGTGATACAGCAGATACTTCGCGCGCCGCGCCCCGAATGCCGCTTCGTCCTCCGCCCACGAGACCGGCGCGTCGGCGCGGATCGCCTCCAGCGTGCGCGGGTTGCGCAAAAGCGTGGCGAGCTTGTCGAGGGCGAAGTCGTTCGGGTAGAGGCGATGCAGGACCGACGCGATGGCCACGCCGGTGCGCACCGGCTGCAGCGCCTTGCGATCGGTGATCACGAAGCGGACGCCGTGGCACGGCTGCCCTTCGAAGACGCTCGCGGTGGGAGTGAAGTGCACAGGCTCGAAGCGGATGCCGGGGAGCGCCAACGCCGATAGCTCGCGCGTAAGAGCGGCAGCGTCGATGTACGGCGCGCCGATCAGCTCGAACGGCGTCGGCGTCCCGCGCCCGACCGACACGGCGCGCTCCAGGATGCCGATCCCCGGATAGAGCGTCGCCGCGGTCAGGCTGCGCATGTTCGGCGAGGTGTTGATCCACGGCAGCCCCGCTTCATCCTGAAACCACTCGCGCTTCCAGCGCTGCAGCGGGATCACGGAGAGGTCGACGTCGATCTGCCGCTCATCCTTGAACATCTGCGCCAGCTCGCCCGCGGTCATGCCGTGACGGATGACGACGGGATGCCATCCGATGAAGTCGGTCTCGCCGCGCAGCGCAGGCCCCTCGAAGGCCGCGCCGCCGATCGGATTGACGCGGTCGAGGACGATGAACCTGATCTTCGCCGCGGAGGCCGCCTCCATCGCCAATCCCATGGTGGAGATGTAGGTGTAGAAGCGCGCGCCGATGTCCTGGATGTCGAAGACCAGCGCGTCGAGGCCGGCGAGCTGCTCGGGCTTCGGCTTGCGCGTCTCGCCGTAGAGGCTGTAGATCGGCAGGCCGGTGACGTCGTCGCGCGCATCGGCCACGCGCGCGTCGACCGCGCCGCGGATGCCGTGCTCGGGGCTGAAGAGCGCGACGAGGGTGACGCCGGGGGCGCTGCGCAGCAGATCGATGGTGGGATTGCCGGAGCGGTCGATGCCGGTGTGGTTGGTGATGAGGCCGACGCGGAGCCCGCGCAGCGGCGCGTAACGCTTGGCGATGAGGGTGTCGATGCCGTTGTTGGTGTCGGCGCCGCCAAGGATGAAATTGACGCGCGGCTTCGGCGCCGGCGCGGTGTATCCCGCGGCGCGCGCGGAGAGCGTGCCGAGGGCCATCTGGAGAGCGAGGACGCTTCCCTTGCCGTTGGGATGCACGCGGTTGGAGAGGAAGATCCAGAAGCTCTTCGATTGCGGATCGATCCAGAACATCGTGCCGGTGAAGCCGGTGTGCCCGTAGGAGCCGATGGGGAAGAGCTCGCCGCGCGGCCGCGAGTATCCCGAGTCGAGGTCGAAGCCGCCGGTGCGCTTCACCGCCACGTTCGGCGGCGACTGCACGGTCGTCATCATGTTGACCGTCTCGCGCATGAGGATCGGCGCGCCGCCGCGCAGGAGCATCCGGCAGTAGCGCGCCAGATCGCGGGTAGTGGTGAAAAGTCCCGCGTGGCCGGCCACCCCTCCCATACGGCGGGCGGTGGGGTCGTGCACTACGCCGCGGAGCCTGACGCCGTGCTCGTCGGGCTCGGTGGGGGCGATGCGGTCGACCCTCACCCAGCCCTTCGCTTCGCTCAGGGCCACCCTCTCCCGCTCACGCGGGAGAGGGGCCATAAGCGCCCTTCTCCCCGCTTGCGGGGAGAAGGTGCCCGAAGGGCGGATGAGGGGCCGAAATCCAGTGTCCTTCATTTCCAGCGGCTCGAAGATCTCGCGCCTAGCAAACTCGTCGAGCGGTTTTCCCGAAACGCGCCGCACGATCTCGCCGAGGAGCTCGAAATTGATGTCGCTGTAGCGGAAGACGTAGCCGGGGCGGTTGACCGGCTCTTCCTGCATGATCAGCTTCATCGCCGTGTCGTAGCCGCTCCACGGAGTGCTGTTGTCGAGATCGGGGCGCAGCCCGGAGGTGTGCGTGAGGAGATGGCGGATGGTGATGTCCGCGTGCGGGAGCTCGGGGATGAAACGCTGCACCGAATCGTCGAGGCCGATTTTGCCGCGCTCGATCAGCAGCCAGATCTATGGCGTGGTGGCCACCACCTTCGTCAGCGACGCGGCGTCGAAGATGGTGTCGGCCGTCATCGGCTCGACCTGCGGGACGAGCGCGCGGTTGCCGTATGCCTTCTCGTAGACCCTGCCGTCCTGCTCGAAGTGGTAGACGCCGCCTGGGATTCTCTTCTCGGCGATGGCGCGCTCGACGGTGGCGTCGATCTCGGCAAACACCGTAGGGGCGCGCGGCAGCGCGCCCGGCACGCCGGCCGAGGTATCGGGCGCGCTGCCGCGCGCCCCTACGCGGACATACGCGCAGGTGAAGAGGAGTAACGCAGCGGCGGCCGCGAGTCTGCGCATCGGCGCGCGAGTGTAGAATGAGCGCTCCGGAACGTCCATTGACGTCGCGCTCCCTGCGGTTGACCCTGCTCCTGATCATCGCCTCTGCGACGGCGCTGCACGCGCAATCCATCGTTACCGCGGCGGGCGGCGGCACGCTCGACGGGCAGCTAGTGGCCGACATCCCCACCCACGGGCCGCGCGGCATCGCCTTCGACCGCGCCGGCAACGTCTATCTCGCCATCAGCTTTGCTGAGCAGATCGTGAAGGTCGACGCCGTGACCGGAATCGTCACTACCGTCGCCGGCAACGGGGCCGGGGGATTCACCGGCGACGGCGGTCTGGCCGTGAATGGCGCCATCCGGCAACCGTCGAGCATCGTCGTCGACGCCGACGGCAGCCTCTACATCGCCGACACGACCAACAACCGCGTTCGGCGCGTCGACGCCAAGACGGGCGTTATCTCTACCTATGCCGGCGGCGGCAATCCGCCGGAAGGGTCGATCGGAGACGGCGGTGCGGCAACGTCCGCATGGGTGGGGAGGCCGTTCGGGCTGGCCATCTTCGGCGGCGCGCTCTACATCACCGAGCAGGACTACAACGCCAACCGCGTGCGCCGCGTCGACATGGCAACCGGCACGATCAGTACGGTGGCCGGGTCGGCCGACCCCAGAGTCTTGGGAGGCTTCGGCGGCGACGGCGGTCCTGCCAAGGACGCGCTGCTCGACAATCCCCTCGGCATCGCCGCCGACGCTGCCGGCAACCTCTACTTCGCAGACCTCAACAACAAGCGCGTGCGGCGCATCGACACGGGCGGCACCATCACCACGTTCGCGCAGTTCGACGTCCCGACGGTGCTGGCCTTCGACCGCGACGGCAATCTGCTGGTGGGCGCCGATGCCGCCATCCGCAAAGTGGACAAGACCACCCGCGCCATCAGCACGGTCTTCGAGCCTACTGGGATTCTGGAAGGCATCGCCGTCGACGGACGCGGCAAGATCTATTACTCCGACGACGCGTACGGGAAGGTGCTCACCTTCACGCCCGGCGACGGGGAGCCGGTGACTTTCGCCGGCGACGGCGCGTACGTCGGCGACGGACAGCCCGCCGACGCCGGCATCCTGCACAACCCGCAGGGGCTGGTTTTCGACGCGGATGGAAACCTCATCATCGCCGACCGCGACGGCAACTTGATCCGAAGGGTTTCCGCCGACGGCATACTCAGTACCATCGCCGGCGTCGTGGGAAGCGCGTACGCGCCGGCGCAGGAAGGAACCGACGCGAAAACCGCCGTGGTCGGATTTCCCGTCGACATCGACATTGACGCCGCGGGCAACATCTACATCGCCGATCTGCTCAATTCGCGGATTTGGCTGATCAAACACGACGGCAAGATCTCGACGGTTGCCGGCGGCGGCGAGCCGGCGGACGGCGTGGGCGACGGCGGCGCTGCCACCGCGGCGAAGATCTCTCCGCACGGAATCTCCCTCGATCGCCTGGGGAATCTCTACATCGCCGATTCGGACTCTTTCGCCACGCCGCCGCGCGCGCGGATCCGCAAGGTTGACGTGGAGACGAAGATGATCACCACCGTCGCCGGCAGCGCGGGCGTCGGCTACGCGGGCGACGGCGGCCTGGCCACGCAGGCGCAGCTCGACACGCCGTCCGACGTGATCGTCGACAACGCCGGCATCATGTTCATCGCCGACACCAACAACGGCGCCATCCGCCGCGTCGACGGCGCGGGAATGATCACCACGTACGCGGGCCACAAGCAGGACGGAGAGCCGGTCGGCGACGGCGGGCCGGCGTCGGGCGCGCGCCTCACGCCGCTGCACATGTTTCTCAACCGCGCCACCGACGACCTCTACGTCGCGGACTTCAGCAACCACCGCGTTCGCAAGATCGACCGCAACGGCATGATCACCACGGTGGCCGGCTCGGCGCAGGCGTACTACGAAGGGGGATTCGGCGGCGACAACGGCCCAGCCACCGACGCGCTGCTCAATTTCGACTACGGCGATTTTTCCGGGATCGCCTTGAGCGCAAGCGGCGATCTCTATTTCTCCGACTCGGCGAACAACCGGGTGCGCGTCGTCTCCACCTGCCATCCGGTGGAGGCGCCGATGCTCACCGCGCCCGCCAATGGGGCGACGGGGACCTCGACCGCGCCGCGTCTGGCGTGGGGCGACGTCGACGGCGCGTTCCGCTACGACGTGCTGCTCGACACCACCAACCCTCCCGCCCGCGTGATCGCCGCCGACATCGAGGAGACGCAATTCACCCCTGCCAACCTTCTGCCGAGCACGACCTACTTCTGGGCGGTGGTGGCGAAGTCCGACCGCTTCTGCCCGAGCGTGGCGCGGTCGACCTCGCCCACGTCGTCGTTCACCACCGCCGCCGGCTGCGAAGCGGGAGCCTTCGACATCATCAGTCCATCTGAAGGAGCGCAGAACGTCGACGGATCGAGCCTCCATCTGGCATGGCAACCTTCCGCCGGCGCCTCCTCCTACGATGTCTACCTCGGCACCACCAGGCCGCCGCCGCTGGTGGCCACGGTGACGCAGACGAGCTTCGACACCACGGCGCGCGGCGCCAACTTCTGGTTCGTCGTGGCGCACGCGGCGTGCGATCCGACGGAGACCGCCTCGACGCCCGTGCACACCTTCACTGCTGTCTCGGGCATCTGCGCGCCGGGGGCGAGCATCGCCGTCGCCGCTCCCGCGTCCGGCGCCACCAGTGTCGCCACCACCGTCGACCTCACCTGGACCCTCGCCGGCACCGCGGAAGCGGTCGACGTCTTCTTCGGTACGTCGCCGAATCCGCCGCTGCTGCGCGGCGGCCTCGCGGCGGACGCGCGATCGCTCACCCTGCCGGCGCTCGCCGGCGGCACGTCGTACTTCTGGCGCGTGGTGGCCAATGGGGCGTGCTTCGTGGGCGGCTCGATCGCCACGCCGGTGGCCACGTTCACCACGCGCACCTGCGCGGTACCGGGCGCGACGTCCATCGCCTTTGTGCCCGGCAGCGTGACGGCGGGATCGACGTACGGGATAGTCTGGACGCCGGCGCCCGGACTCGACGCGGGAGGCGGCTATCTAGTCGAGCGCTCGACCTTGCCGTCGTTCGCCGTGATCGCCGACACCCAGGTGGTGAGCTCCACCGCGGCGTCATTCATTGCCGGCGCGGTCGGCACGGTCTACCACCGCGTGCGCGCGCTGCCCTCCTGCGATCCGACCAAGGCGGGGCCGCCGTCGGACGCGCGAAGCGTGAGCGTGGTCAGCGCGCCGCCCAACGTCGTCTTCACCGTGCAGCCGCAGGCGGTCATCACCGCGCTCGGCGAGCGCCTGGAAGACCGGCGCGGCTCGTTCACCATCGAGAACATCGGCTCGTCCGCGGTCTCGGTCATCGTGGCCCGGCAGGAGCTGGCGGGCTCCAAGCCGTTCTTCAGCGTGGCCGGCGACGCCGCCTTCATCACCCTCGCGCCGCGCAAGCCGCGTACGTTCGCCCTCACCTACAGCGGGCCGCGCACCGACGTCGCCGGCTCCTATCAAGGAGTCATCGTCGTCAGCTCGCTCGGGCAGGGCTTCGCGGTGACGCCGTATGCGTTCGTCAACCTCAAGGTCGGCGGCGGCCCCTCCGCCGCGCCGCAGTTCGTGGTCGACGGCGTGCCGGCCGACTACGCCGCGTTCAGCGGCGTGTCGGGCGATGACAGCGGCCGCGCGCCGCTGCAGGTGACGCTGCACAACCCGGGAACGACGCCGATGGAGCTCGGCGCGGAGATCGGGCCGGAGGTGTGGCTGGCGCCGGAAGCGGGATGGAACAGCACGGCGCTGGCAGGGGGAGCGTCGCGGACGATCCGCTTTGCCACGCAGCGGACGCTCGCGCCGAGCGGACCGTTGCCGCGCTACACGTACTTTACCGTGCGGACGAAGGACGGCGCCTCGGCGCGGCTGCTGGTGCAGGACAACGAGCGGCTGGCGGTCGCCGCGGGGCGCTCGTCCGCGCTCAATCCCGCCATCCGCTCGTTCATCGTCCCGCAAGTGGTGAGCGAGACGGCGGCGGGGGGCGCGCGCCTGGTCTCGCGCATCCGGCTCTCCAACATCGGCGGCGATTCGGTGCAGGGCGAGTTGATCTTCACGCCGGCCGGCAGCGACGGCTTCGATGCCGCCGCGGTCAAGCGCACCGTCGTCGTCATCCCACCGAACGACGTCGTCACGCTCACCGATCCGCTGGTGCAGATCTTCGGACTGGCGCGGCCGGCGGCGGGGGAGATCGAAGTGCGCCTGCCGCGCGATCGCACCGGACTGGTCAACGTGCGCGCCGGCATCGCCGCGATCGGCGAGGGCGGGGGAGTCGACACGCCCGTCGTCACGCGCCGCGGTTGCCCGACCGCCGCCGCCCCCCGCGTCACC
>JACXTT010008130.1_pt1 | contig 14611 bp, 8 predicted proteins | sample 9270951 | NCBI WGS metagenome assembly JACXTT01 (sample SAMN15532306, study PRJNA645909) | rock metagenome | isolation source: weathered quartz diorite | place: Puerto Rico | collected 2017-06-21
GGATCCTCCGCCATGCCCCACAAGAGGAACCCCATCACCTGCGAGAGGCTCTCCGGCCTGGCGCGCGTCCTCAGGGGCAACGCGCACGCTTCGATGGAAAGCATCGCTCTCTGGCATGAGCGCGATATCAGCCACTCGTCGGCCGAGAGGATCATCATTCCCGACAGCTGCATCGTGCTCGATTACATGATCGCCACGATGACGCAGGTCCTCGATACCCTGAACGTCTACCCGTCAAATATGAACAAGAATCTGGACCTCACCGGCGGTCTCGTCTTTTCGGAGTCGGTACTCCTCGCCCTCACGGGAAGCGGCATGAAGAGGGAGGAAGCGTACGCGGTTGTGCAGCAGAACGCCATGAACGTGTGGAACACTCACAAGAGCTTCCGGGAGGCGCTCCTCGCCGATCCGCGGGTCAGCGCGCGCCTGAAGAACGGAGAACTCGAGGAGCTCTTCGATCTCGACAAAAGCCTCAGGCATGTCGACACAATATTCAGAAGGGTGGGATTGAAATGAAACGCGAGCGCAACTTTATCGGGGGGCAATGGGTCGATGCCGCTTCCGGAAAAACCTTCGAGAACAGGAACCCGGCCCGCTGGAGCGAGGTGATCGGAACATTCCCTCTCTCATCGGCCGAGGATGTCAACCGCGCCGTCCGCGCGGCGAAAGAAGCCTTCGAGACGTGGCGGCTTGTCCCCGCCCCGACGCGCGGCGACATTATCCGCAAGGCGGGAGATATCATGACCGCCCGTAAGGAGGACCTCGCCCACGAGATGACACGGGAGATGGGCAAAGTGCTCGAAGAAACCCGCGGCGACGTGCAGGAGGGGATCGACACCGCGTACTACGCCGCCGGGGAAGGGAGACGGCTCTTCGGCGTCGTGGCGCCCTCCGAGCTCTCGAACAAGTTCAACATGGCCATCCGCATGCCTGTCGGCGTGTGCGGGCTTATCACTCCGTGGAACTTTCCCATGGCCATTCCCACCTGGAAGCTCTTCCCGGCTCTCGTTTCCGGGAACACTATTGTACTCAAACCGGCGGAGGACACTCCCAAGACAGCGACGACACTGGTCGAGATCCTGTCGGAGGCCGGCATCCCGCCCGGCGTACTGAACCTCGTGCACGGCAACGGCCCGGGGGCGGGTGCGCCGCTGGTGGAGCACCCCGATGTGGACCTCATCAGCTTTACCGGATCGACCGAGGTTGGGAGAAAGATTGCCGAGATCTGCGGGCGGACGGGGAAACGCGTAGCTCTGGAAATGGGGGGGAAGAACGCCCAGATCGTCATGGATGACGCCGATCTCGAGCTCGCGCTTGAGGGAGTTCTCTGGGGGGCGTTCGGGACGACCGGGCAGCGATGCACCGCCACATCGCGCCTCATCGTCCACGAGGCCGTTCATGCGAAGTTTGTGTCGATGCTCAAAGAAATGGCGCAATCCCTGCGAGTGGGAGATGGGGCTGCCACAGGCTCACAGGTAGGCCCGCTCATCAATGAGCAGCAGCTCAAGACCGTCTCCGGCTACGTTGAGATTGCGGAGAAGGAGGGCGCCGAAATTGTTGTCGGCGGCGAGCGTGAGACTTCCGGCGGCAGGGATGATGGGTGGTTCTTTCAACCGACGTTGGTGACCGGAGTGAAACCAGAGATGCGCGTGGCAAAAGAAGAGATTTTTGGACCCGTCCTCTCGGTCATCAAGGTAAAATCGCTTGAGGAGGCCATCCGGGTCGCGAACGACACTCAGTATGGCCTCTCCTCCTCGGTCTACACGCGAGACATCAACAAGGCCTATCTGGCGATCCGCGATATCAAAGCGGGCATTACATACATAAACGCGCCGACGATCGGCGCCGAAGCACACATGCCCTTCGGAGGAGTCAAAGGAACCGGCAATGGTCACCGCGAGGGTGGCTGGACCGTCTTCGACATCTTTACCGAGTGGAAGGCGGTTTACATAGACTACAGCGGAAAGCTCCAGCGCGCGCAGATCGACGCCTAAAGGGCTTTTTCAGACAGGAATGTCTGATTACCCCCGGATATGAAACGCAACTCTTCTTGACATGCCCGCCTAAATTCGCTATCATTGAGTAGACGCACCACATTTCTTGTGGTGCAAAGGGGAGGATATTTACCTCAGCGGAGGGATGTACGGATAAGTTCCGTTCAGCCAATCCATCACGATCTCAAGATCCACAACTCTCCCCACAGCACGCTGAAGGCCTACCTCGATTTGTTTCGCTCTCTTCCGGGAATTTAAAAGCCCCAACATCATTGGTATACCACCTTGCGGCTCGGACCATTCAGACAGTGATTGCCCGACCCTCCCCTCGCGGGATAACAAATCGCTGGATCCAACCGAACCCAACAGAGATAAGTGTTAAACGCACAATTTTACATTGTTCCAAATGTTAGGTGCTGGACCGTAAGGATATGTCGTCATCGAACATGTACCAATGGTTTCACTGGGTCCTTACCGGGCTGACCCTCAGTCTCATTGCCTGTTGTACCCACTCTACTTCTCCGCCACCGGCCCACATCCCAACTCAACAGGAGGAGCAGGATAGCCTCAACAAGCGCTGGGATGCGATCATATCCTTCGCTGCAAGCTCCTCATGTGACGGTGGTTCGCAATGTAGGTTCATTGGTCTAGGTTCGAAGACATGTGGTGGACCATTAGTGTATCTGGTCTATTCTACCTCCTTAGATACCGTAAAGCTTTTGTCTATGGTTCAGACTTTTGACAGTATGCAAATGGCATTTGACGACAGGTGGGATATCGGCTCAGATTGCATCGTCCCAAATCTGCCTGATAGCATTCGATGCATCGAGGGACATTGCAGAGGATTCTGGGATGGGCGGCCTCGGCTGTTTGGTGGATCGTAACTCGCACAGCGCCGAACACGCCAAACAACGATGCTCGGATGGCCGACCGCAATGGGGAATGAATTTGTCGCTCAACTTTTGCTTCGCGATGAATGTATGGACCTGTAGCTCGCAAAAGTGTCGGGTTGTTTGCCGACACGTTATGCGCCAGGCCGTCGGAGCGATAGCCCCGGGCTTTGAGGAGAGATTAGCAATATGAGTAAGAACCGCCCCCTCGTGGCAATCCTCACCTTCATATCGTACGCCGCTGGTACGATCACGATACTTTCGTGCACCGACTTGACGTCAACGATAATCAAACCCGGGACGGCAAGGATTCAGGTAGATACCGTCCGGAGTGATCAACTACCAACACGATTCGACACGCTCACGTTATACATTGCTGTGGAACCCACATGGGGCTTTCTTCAAAACCCCGCGCGTGCTGATAGCCTAGCAAACCGGTTTGCCCAAAGTGACCTCAAAATCGCTGATATGTGGTTTCCAATTGACGAACCGATTTGTTTACAAACTTTTATTACCTATAACGAAATCAGCATCCGATTGTGGAAACCGGATACTTTGGTAAACAGCCTGGGATACTCACCGGCGTCCGGTATTTCCGCATGTTTCCGGTTGTATAAGCACTACAGGTTTATTCCAGCTCGGACCAGCGGATGACAAATCACAATTACACTCCAATAGGGGGGACTGCCGGACAGCGCCTAGCACGGCAAATAATGAGGCTCAATTAGCTCGCTCAACACTTTGGCCTCGCGATGAATCTACTGATCTGTAGCTCGCAAAAGTGCTGCGTTGTTTGCCAGGACGCTAGGCGCAACCCACGTTTCGTATTAGAATAGGCTTAATTTTCTCGTGACAAGACCGTTCGAGATTGCAATAATCTCATTGGCGCTAATAACCTCGTGCACTCAGCGGGCCAGTGATAAGAGCGATCCTCGCGAGACGCTGAATGATAGCTTGACATTTCTATTGGCCTCGGACTCGTTAGATGTCAGACATCAATTGCTGACCAAAATTCCTGTTGGTACGAGCGACTCAGCCGCCCTTTCGACTTTGCGGAATCTAGGCTATAATCCCCAAATCATATGGGGAACTAAGTGGATTGGGCGGGGCGATGTCGTCGATTACATTTATTGCGACACTACCAGGTGGGAGAAATCGATGATATCTCGGCGGTGGCAATTCGCCGTTTTCATTGAGAACCATAAGGTAGCGGACATCGGCGTTACCAGTGGTCTGATTGGTCCATAACGTGGGCTGCGCCTGATACGCAAAAACACGACGCTGGAAATGGCAAAGTTCATAGGAACCTCGCTCAACTGTCTTGTTCACAAGGCCATTGCCTTCCGCCGCGCGGAATTGGTTTATTATAGCTGCGCTCGGCGCTTATCGAGAGGTTCACAAGACTGAAGCGTGTTTTTGCGAGTCGTAATTCGCAATAGGGTGCTTAGCCTTCCAAGGCTTGCTCGAGACCATCCGAAAGGAAAGTCACCAGATGAAAGTAAAATGGATCTCGCTAATTTTCTATTCGGTTGTCGCCTATCTCTGGGGGAAGGATAATTTGGGGCGGATGGGCTGAGAAGACGTATGCCAAAATGAAGGACACAAACATGCCTTGATTTTGGTTGCGAGCCTTTCGAATCGAGCCTACACCTCAGAACTGTGTCAAGTTTCTCAGGACGACCAGTGCAATTGGCATTATTATGATGACAGTTATTACGGTGATAATCTTACTTTTCGTGAACTAGAAATGGTTATTGTAAAATCCAAGGTTGATGAATGTGGGCTCGAAGAAACCCTGCAACCGGGTAGGACTTGCCGCCGCACTGCGAATAACAGTGGCAACAACGGCGCTTCAAAATGAGGCCAGAGGGTAAAGAGCCTCGCTCAATGTCGCTGCTTCGCATTTGAATTCCTTTATCAATAGCTCGCATCGGCATTGCGCTGTTGCCACAGACGTTAACCGATATGCTTCTGCGTGAAGACGGATCTGAGAGTTCCGGAATCATGAAATCTGAGGTAGCATGAGGCGCGTCCTCTTTAGGAAACCAGTTCTTCGGGTTGTCTCAGTGCTTTTGGGATTGCTCTTAATTCTGCAGGGGATCTCCTGGATAGTTCGGGGTAATCTCAACTACCTGCACTACTGGGGCGGCATCGTCTTTGCTCCGCTCGCGGTTCTAGTCGGATTGATATTCGTCTATCTGGTTATTTTTCAATGGGATCGACTTGGCGGAACCAGTTCTGAACAGGGCCGTGATAAGTCTCTTAGAAGAAGGTAGCATGTGTTTTCCTCTATTGAAACCCTTTCGCCTAACAACGGCAAAACAACGGCGCTCGCGAATGAGCTCTAAGGCAGACCCCACATGGACTTGCTCATCACTTTTGCTTTGCGATGAATCTACTGATCTGTAGCTCGCAAAAGCGCGGCGTTGTTTGCCGAGACGTTATGTGCCATGAAACGGCTAGTTTTCGATGACTGGTTGGGTTACAATCGCCCTCTTCAGTGTGTGCTTGCTAGCCTCAGTCTACCAGCATGACAGGGCCGACTTTGTAGCTTTGTCGCGAACAGGGTGCTACGGCGCTTGTCCAGCGTTTGAAGTAACGATCTACTCCACTGGGAAAGTCATATTCCGCGGTGATCGCTACGTCGCTATTATTGGTCGAAGAGAATACCGAGTGAATGTAGACTCCGCAAAATCTCTTTTCAGCCTTGCCCGGCAGATCGGATTTTTTTCAATGCCTCGAGGTTTCTTTGGCGAGCCTGACATTCGCCAACTCCCTAACGGCTCAGCTGAGACTACTCACACTCAGGTGTCAGATCATGCGGGACGCCTTATCACGGTATGCTTACATGACACCACAAAAACCGTTCAAGATGACTGGGGTGTCTCACTGGGGATAGCCGAATTGGAACGCGCCATCCATCGTGTGGCTAGGACCACACGATTGATCAACAAGGAGTAGGTTTAGGTCTCTTGGCTACTAGCCGGTGCACGGCACAGAACACGGCAAACAACGGCGCTCGAAGGGATCGCTCAACACTTTTGCTTCGCGATGAATCTACTGATTTGTAGTTCGCAAAAGTGTCGTGTTGTTTGCCGAGACGTTATGTGCCATTAGCGTCTAGACACAGAGGATGAAAATGTCTAGAATCGTTTCAGGAACAATGTTATTACTATTGTGTGCCTTCACATTGGCAGTTAGCCAGTTACCGACAATCAGCGTTTGTCCCGATTCTATCCCCTTGTATCTCCAGCAATACGACCATGCGATCGATTCTTTTAAGATCACCAATCGAGGGGGTGATACTCTCCATTATGTTCTTTCGACTCGATATGGGAAAAAGGCAATTGAAGGCCATAGTACGCTCCTTCTAGGCACTCCCAATCAGACCGCCGATTCATTGGTGAGAGGTACGGTTCTGCAAGCGACCGAAGACTTGTATGTTTCCGAATTCAGTTATGGATTTGAATCTGCCTCTCCTGTTCACGTTGAGTTTTTTGTCTTTGAAGCAGATTCCGATACCGGCAGATACAGAAAGATATTTTCCCGAACGCAACAATTTGATTCAATTTCAAGGGAGACCGAGGTTTCGTCAGGAACGGTTAATGTCAGAATCGATTCGGGACAGTACTGCATAGTCGGAGTATCATGGGATAATCCGTTGACATTTGCTGCTTCTACGGGCGGATGCTGCGGCAATGATGCGGCTTCGCTGGTTTACAAAGGCAGCTTTGTCCAATCACAATCCTATCCTTCGGATACAGCATATTCAGTCAGCTCAATCCAAAACAGCGGAGTTGCGTACGACATGTCCTTGGTCGTGTGTTTTCCGCTGTTCCTAAATATCCTCTCAGATTCCTTCGGTTACGTCCCACCTAACGAAAGTACGACTGTCAAATTCGAGGCACGAACAGGGAGTCACTCCGGAGCTAATTTGCTTACATACGTCGAGGTCTTGAGCGATGACCCGATGGATTCGTTACTGCGGGTAGCGGTCATTTCCCCATTGATTACAGGCATCCGACCATCCTCTGATTCCCCAACCCCACTCGGTTTCACTCTGAATCAGAATTACCCTAACCCGATCAATCCCTTTACAACAATCTCTTTCAGCATACCTAAGCAGAGTTGGGTGACAATGGAGATTTTCAACCTGCTCGGTCAGAAAGTTATCACCCTGGTATCAGAAGTACGACCCGCTGGTCTCTACAATGTTCAGTGGGGTGCAAGCAACTGCACGTCCGGAATCTATTATTGTCGACTACAAGCAGGTGCTTTCGTCGCCGTCAAAAAACTCTTACTGGTTCGTTAGATGTCCGGCATACACTACACAAGCATCCCAGCGCAAACGGCACATGACAGTGGTAACAACGCCGCTCGAAGAGCTCGCTCGACACTTTTGGTTCGCAACATGAATCGCTCCGTCGATAGCACCCAAAAGTCCTGCGTTGTTGGCCGAAAGGTTACGCGCGACGCGTCCGGGTCTGAAACATGCGTTAGAGGACATTCCATTTTGAAATGTCGTCTTCTCATTTACTGGCTTGTCTTATTCTTTCAGCTCAGCGAGTCAGGGTTGAGCCAACCCCGTCCCATTCTCACGCTGAAGAATACTCTCGAGTCTCCAACCGTCACAGTCTACTACAAAGTGTCCGAGCCAGCGTTTGTTGAATTGCAAGTCTTCAATCGTCAGGGGTTCATCGTCGAAATTCCACTCGCCAAGCAGCTGAGCCGTTGTGAGGATTCGCTCGCGGTTTCAGTGGCGAAATACCCGACTGGCTCCTACTTCTTTCGCTGCAAAAAAAATCACTTGGCAATACCAATCATAAAGTTATTTCGTCATGCGCAGGCGGGACAGTATGTCACATACACATCAGAAGAGATGGAACTTCACAACAAGCTGCCCGCCTGTGATAAATCGCTTTGCACGGTTGGCGAGCTGTCTGACTATGATGATTTCCTCAAGAAGCATCCCAATTACATTGATAAGGGAGAGGTGTTCCAGCGGGCTCTGTTGGCTTATGTAAAACTAGACCAGGATAGCGCATTGATCGCTCGTACGATTGACAGTTTGGCGACATATCTTCCTGGCTTTTATACATACTATTCCATTTCCCGAATTCTCACCGAGTACAGCAAGCTCAAATCTTTGGGGGCAAGTTACTTCGTCAAAGCACGCAACTCCCTCGGTAGTATCCCTGAAAGTCTTCAAGAGGAATACAGGTCGAAGCTATCTGAGATAGAAAAGGAACGCGGTGGATACTGAGGAACTGGGTACGCGGCGCCATACAACGGCAAACGACGGGGTCGCGAATGAGCTCTAAGACAGACCCCACATCAGCCCGCTCAACACTTTTGCTTCGCGATGAATCTCGTGTTCTTTAGCTCGCGAAAGCGCCCCGTTGTTCGCCGACACGTACGCTGCCATTCTTGAGAGATTGTGCGTGAACCGGTATAGAGTTGAAAAAATAAGCCGTGTATTGGTCGAAATTGGCCTGATCGCTCTGCTGTCAATGGGGACTTCTCCCCTACAACCTCCCTATTATCAATTCTACGTCACTGGCAGACGGAGCGACCATCGGGCGGAAGTAGACAAAACTTTTCTATCCTATTACTCGGTCATTCGCGCAATCCGTTAGATTCAAACTATTATTCCCTTCAGAGGGCCACTCGCGCTCAGGGAGATTCTCCGATCGGCTTGACAGACTCTTCAGGAGCTTTTGCACTCGAGACGAGCAGCGATGTTCACATCGATTCCCTGAGATTGGCCGTTGTCGCACCTGATCGAGCTTTGACTCTGGGCCTCCCGTTCTTCGTTAATGATTCCGCAGCATACGTGAATAAAGTAGCGTATACAACGAACACCGGCGCAGGATGTAAAAGCTGTTCAACTGAACCAAGCTATGGAGAGCAGATAGTCTACTACTGGTACCGCTTTGACAGTACGACGATCGGAGTGGCATATTGACCCGGGTTGTGTGAGCACGGCAGCTAGCCACGACACACAACGACGCTCGGTGGGCCCGCTTAACACTTTCGTTTTGCGACGAATCTATTGATCCATAGCTCGCAAGGGTGTCGCGCTGTTTGCCGACCCGTTATGTGCCAGGCACAGATGACGGGTGAGTGGGGGGGATGCTAAAAGAGACTCAGATAGTCTCTTGCGCCGTGCGGGATGCGATGAACGTAAACTGTCTTACCCTCGATGATGTAGAAGACGAGGTAGTTCTGAACGACCAAGTAGCGATAACCCAGACCCGCGAGGGCGACTTCTTGAGGAACTTTTCCGAGGTAGGGATTGTAGGCAAGCAGTTCAATGGCCTTTTCGATCTTAACGGCCAATGCCTCCGCAGCCTGAGGCCGGTCAGCGGCAATGTACGTGACAATCTCGGTCAGATCGTCTTCAGCGGCCCTGAGGAGCCTAATGTGGTGTTTAGGCTGCCGACGACTCACGTCGAATACGAGTGCGGAGGTCTTTCATCACCTCGGCAAGCGTACGGCCGCGGTCACCGCGAGCCCGCTGGCTCTGCGCAACGGCAAGTCTCGCGTACAGATCGAGCTTCAGTTGTAGCTTACTGTACTGCGCGATCGACATGACGACCAAGTCGCCTTCGCCGTTCCGGGTGATAAAGATCGGTTCGTCGGAATTGTGGGCCAGATCCGAGATTTCATTAGCCTTATTGCGTAAATCGGAGATGGGTTTAATCACGGGCATCGTTTTTCTCCAAGAATGTCTGTATCAATATTGTATCATTTATATGAGAAAGGCAAATCGCTCGTGCCCGGCACATAACAACGGCAAACAACAACGCTCGGCGGGTGAAAAAGTGTCGAAAAAACATGTGATTCACCCCATTGACCCGAAGGGGCCATTTTCGTATATTACGGCATGAACTTCCGGACCGACATATCTCCCCGAGCCGCACAGAGCTCAACCCGCATCCCCGGAAGGCCCTATATTCTTTCCTTCTACGAGCACCAGGAATTCTTCTGAGAGAACGAGAGCCGTAGTCATTAGCGCTCTTATTCCCAGAACTTAATCCAGAAAGGTGCTCTATGATCCAGAAAACCTCAGCACGCAGCGCGGGTCTGGTTTTTGCCCGCACCCCCGGGGCGAGATCCGTGCATATTGATCCCCTGGAAGTCCATTCTTCCATCGCCCGGCACATGCTCGTGGACGCGCTCGATATCGTCGTCGATCTCGAGCGGAGCCAGGGGGCGTACATCTACGACGCGAAGCGAAACCGGCGGTATCTCGATTTCTTCACGTTTGTCGCGTCGGTTCCGATCGGGCTGAACCATCCCAAGATGGGCACGCCGGAGTTTCGAGACAAGCTCGCTTCCGTGGCGATCAACAAGCCGACCTCCTCGGATGCCCTGACGGTCGAGATGGCGGAGTTTGTGGATGCGTTCGCCCGGCTGGCGATGCCGGCCGATTTGCCGCATCTCTTCCTCATAGAAGGCGGCGCTCTCGCAGTCGAAAACGCCCTCAAAGCCGCGTTCGACTGGAAGATCCGGAAGAACTTCCGCAAGGGGTACACGTCGGAGCGAGGGAGACAGGTGATCCACTTCCAGAGGGCGTTCCACGGCCGCTCGGGGTACACGCTTTCGCTCACGAACACGGATCCGGCGAAGACCGACCTCTTCCCGAAGTTCGATTGGCCCCGGATCGTGAACCCTTCGATCCGCTTCCCGCTCAACGAGGAGAACCTTCAGAGCGTGAAGAAGACCGAGGCACTCGCCCTTGGCGCCATTAAAGACGCCATCCGGGACCGAAAGGACGACATCGCGGCGATCATCATCGAGCCGATCCAGGGCGAAGGGGGAGACAACCACTTCCGGAAGGAGTTCTTCGTTGAACTCCGCGCCATTGCCGACGAGCACGAGATTATGCTCATCTTCGACGAGGTGCAGACGGGGGTGGGTCTGACCGGGAAGATGTGGGCGTCGGAGCACTTCGTCCGCCCCGACATGATCGTGTTCGGGAAAAAGGTCCAGGTCTGCGGTTTCATGTGCAGCGGAAGGATCGACGACGAGCCCGATAACGTGTTCCGCGTTGCGAGCCGTCTCAACTCGACCTGGGGGGGCAACCTGACCGACATGGTCCGCTCGAAGCGGTACTTCGAAATCATCCACGAGGACCGTCTCGTTGAGAACGCGGCGGCAGTGGGCTCGTACCTCCTGGAGAGGCTCGGCGCGCTGCAGTCGGAGTTCCCGGAGCTCCTAAGCAACGCACGCGGCAGGGGTCTCTTCTGCGCGCTCGATCTGCCCACAGCCGCCGACAGGGCTACGGTGCGGAAGAAGGCGTTCGAGAAGGGGCTGATCGTCCTCGGCAGCGGCGAGCGGTCGCTCCGCTTCCGCCCGCCTCTCACGCTCCAGGCGAGCGAGGTGGACGAAGGGATCGAGATCCTGAGGGAGTCTCTCGGCGAGATGAGGTAACGTCCCCGACACGCAAGCAGATCCTGTAAAACGAAAGCCGGCATCCTCTCGCTAGTACAGAGGAGCCGGCTTTTGTGCTTGGTCGTAAAGAACGCCGGCTGAAGCCGGCGGCTACATCCTTGGTCGTGAGGAACGCCGGCTGAAGCCGGCGCCTACCGGACACTGGTGTCACGGTGTGGACCGTGACACCAGATTAATTCGACACCCCGGCCGGTGTCACGGTGTGGACCGTGACACCAGATTAATTCGACACCCCGGCTGGTGTCATGGTGTGAACCGTGACACCAGATTAATTCGACACCCCGGCCGGTGTCATGGTATGGACCGTGACACCAGATTAATTCGACACCCCGGCTGGGGTCATGGTATGAACCGTGACACCAGATTACCGAGCCCGTGCCTACATCCGCCGCCAAGCGCGGAGGTTCACCTCATGAGGATCATCTTCCGCGTCTGTGAGAATGAGCCGGCATGGAGGCGTAGTGTGTACACACCGCTCGGGAGGCGGCTTGCGTCCCATGAAACGCGGTACGTTCCGGGCGCTTTGACCTCATTCACCAGGTTCCCCACCTCTCTCCCCAGGACATCATAGATTCGGACCGTCGTGAGTGATGTCTTGCCGACAGCGAACGTAATTTCGGTCGTCGGATTGAACGGGTTCGGATAGTTCTGCTCCAGCGAGAACCGGTCGGGGAGAGCTGTAGCCGTGCGCTCTTGCAACGTGATCGCGATTCGAGCCGGAGCGTTCTCGATCGTCAGCGATCCCTTTCCCACCATTGCAGTCGATCTGCCATCGATGGTCAAGGCCGCAGCGCCTTCCGCCATATCCCAGCCTACCGTCAGCGGGAACGCGGCCGAGGAGATCTGGATTGGAAGTGGCCCCACTTTTCCCGCGAAAAAAGCCGCAAGCATCGTGCCGTTCGCGAAGCGCGCGTCGAACCCTCCTTCCGGAGGGACGGGAGGAAGATCGAACCTGGTACGATCCACAACGGTTCCGGCGAAATCAATATACAACGTCCTGCACCGTCCTCTCGCATCGCTAACCGTCATCGTCGCCGTCCCTTCGGACGCAGTTGATACCATTCTCGGCGCCGTCGGACCGAATGCGACGGGGCCGTGAGAGAGGACCAGCTTTCCTCCGGGACCCGACCGCACCCAGTACCCGTGATGGGGAAAAAGAGAATCGGCGATCTGGTAACCGAGACCTCCATAGTAAAAGTAGGGCGATGATACGATGCTGCCGGGGATCTGTTGAATACCGGTTACGGGCATCGAAGCGGTGAGGGCCCCGATAATGTTCCACCCCGGGCTGATCTGGACCGTGTCCAGCGTAACGTCGGCTCCGTCGATGAAGATGTTCTGTATCGACGGGAATTTCACCCAGTACCCCGTCCCGATCGGGAGAGTGTCGATGACCTTGTATCCCCCTGCGTAGGCAAACGCATTGGTGATTGCGGAGGGGTAGACGGAATGCTTGTGATTGTCTGCAACCACGCGGGGAAGAGAAAGAAGATTCCAACCGTCCAGCACCGGATAGATTTTATCGGGCGACTGGTGGTTTCCGAATTTGAATCCCGCCGTGTCCAGCCCGCTCCGGAGCGAGAGGATGTAGGGTGCGTTGCCGGCGGGGAGCGTCTGCGCCCATCCCACCTGCACGGTCTCGCTGACTGTGTATGATCCGGGTGGAAGCGAAGTAAAGGCATAATTACCCCCCGTGTCCGTGGATGCGCCGCGCGTAGCAGGGCCCGCGAGGTGGATCACCCAGGCCTCGATCCCGACTTCCCCGCTGTCTTTGATCCCGTTCGCGTTTACATCGTTAAACTTCTGGCCGCTGATGCTGGCGTACCGGAAATTGCCGAACTCTCTCCCGGCGGCGCTGTCTCCGGGAGATATCGACAGGTTGTAGGCGCCCGCAGCGGGCCGGTTTCTCTGCCATCCCCCCTGCAGCACCTCCGTGACGGTGTACGATCCGTAGAGAAGATTGGAGAATCTATATCGGCCCGATGAATCCGTGAGCGTCGAGTCAGTTGCGTCGCCTGAGAGTTTCACGACCCAATTCAATAGGCCCGGCTCGCCACCCTGCCGCAGGGTGTCACCGTTCAGATCCTCGAACACCGTTCCCGAGATGGAGACCGGGGCGGGGTGGTTCCCGAAATCGAGACCCGTCGTGTCCTGGCCTGCACCCAGCACGACCGTATACGTTTGTAAACCCGGACGGGTGGTCGACCAGCCGGGCTGGTTCGTCTCGGAGACGGTGTAGGTGTCGGGGTTCAGATTTTGGAACGAGTAATTTCCGTTAGCGTCCGTGCTGGTGTGCATCACTGTCGCAGGGGTAGCGATCGACAGATTAATAGTCCACCCCTCGAGCCCAGTGTCTCCTCCGTCCTTGATTCCGTTGCCGTTAAGGTCTCTGAACTTCATGCCGGAGATTGACCCCGTGACCTGAGCCGCCAACGGCGATTCCCACAGGCCCCGGCCGTAGGTGGCCGCCCGGAGTTTATTCGTTCCCGTGTGGACAGCCAGCTCGTTGACGATCACGTTCGGCAGGCCCGTCGAGTACGCGCTCCAGTTCGATCCGCCCGTTGGGGAGTAGTACACCCCCTGGTCGGTGCCGACGTACAGATCGGACGGCGATGAAGGGTTGATCGCGATGCAGTTGACGGGTATGGAAGGAAGGCCGGATGAGACATCGATCCAGCTGCCCCCGGAACTCGTGGTCTTGAAGACCTTCGTGCTGCCGTATCCGGAGAACGTGGCGTAGGCGGTCGCGGGGTTCGACGGATGGACGGCCAGATATGTCAGGGCTGCTGCGGGAAGCCCCCCAGTGATCTCCGACCACGCAGTCCCGCCGTTCGTCGATACCCATGCGCGCGAATACGTCGCCGCATAGATCCGGTTACTGTCGGAGGGCGCAATTGCGAGCGCCACGAGCTCTGTCGGATCGAGGGCTCCGGTGAGCGTGGTCCACGTGGAGCCCCTGTTCGTGCTCTTGTAAACGCCCTTGTCGCCCACGTAGATCGACTTCGGATTCACCGGGTTCAGCGCATAGGGAGTCACCCATCCTCCCGTATCCGGTATTCCGAGACTGATTTCGGTCCAGGAGCTCCCACCGTTCGTGGTCCGGTAAATGTCTCCGTAATAGAGTTCGCCGTATCCTATGCTCTCATTCGTGTAATCGATGAGGGCGGTCATCCCGTCGCCGGGGATGATCCTGCTCCACGCCCCGCTCAGGAACCTGTCCGTCCCGTTATCCTGCGCGCCCGCGTAAATGCGGTTGGCGTTCGTCGCGGA
>JACXTT010008131.1_pt1 | contig 14611 bp, 15 predicted proteins | sample 9270951 | NCBI WGS metagenome assembly JACXTT01 (sample SAMN15532306, study PRJNA645909) | rock metagenome | isolation source: weathered quartz diorite | place: Puerto Rico | collected 2017-06-21
GGGCGTGCGCGCGTGGACGGTTTGGGTACACGAGAGCGACGACGAGTCCGCGGCGCTCCTTCGTGAGTCGGGTCACGTCGTGGATTCGAACCCCGAGGGGATGGGCTGCGATCTCGACGAGCTCGTCGCGCCGGCGGGCCTCGACGAGCTCGACTACACCGACCGTCCCGCTGCTTCAGACCTGCAGACGGTGCTCGCTCGGGGGTACGGGTTTCCGCTCGCGGCCAGCCGGCTCACGGCCGCTGAGGTGCCCACCGGACCGGGCATCGTCGTCGCGGTCGCGCGCGCCGATGGTCTGCCCGCGTGCACGGCCCAGGTGGCGATCGCGGGCGAGGACGCGGGCGTCTACGCCGTAGCGACCGTCCCCGAGGCGCGCGGTCGCGGACTCGCGCGGCGCCTGCAGTACCTCCTGCTCCAGCGCGCGAGAGAGCTTGGCGCACGCACGACGACCTTGCAGGCGTCGGCGATGCGGCGGCCCGTCTACGCCGCGCTGGGCTACCGATCGTTCGGCGCGATGAATATGTGGGAGCGGCGGACGTCCGCCGAGGCCTCCGCTTGAGAAGACCAGCTCGAGCGGCTGCTCAGCGCCCGCGCGCCGTCGAGCTCAGGAAGTCGAGTAGGAGGTCGCGAAATGCGTCGGGCTGCTCGAGCGGCGCGAGGTGCCCGGCGCCCGAGATCACGGTGCGGGACGCGTTCGGCAGCGCACGCGCGAATGCGTCGGCGGCGGCGTGGAAGTCCCGCATGTCGTGCTCGCCTACGGCGATGAGCGCCGGCGCGGCTATCGCGGCGAGCGCGCCCAGATCGTCATCCAGCGGCTCCGGAGCGTCCGGCGCCGGCGGCAGGGCGGTCTGAAGCTCGAACGCGCGCCGCTGCATCTCGCCAACGTGATCGCGAAGCTCGCGCGTCGCGTCCGGGAGCAGCCATGCGTCCAGCACCGCTTCCACCGCCGCGTCTCTGTCCGAGCGCTCGAGCGCAGCCTCCTCGGCCTCCCATGCCGCGGCGAGCTCGGCGCTCGGCTCGAGACCCGGCGCGGGGCTCGAGATGATCGCGATGGCCTCGAACCTGCGCGGCGCGGACACCGCCGCCGCCAGCGCGACGTAGCCGCCGAATGAATTCCCGACGATCGCCGCGCGCTCGACGCCGAGCGCATCGAGGGTCTCGAGCACATCCCGCCACGGCGCGCTCTCCCCCGCCGCGGTCGGCGCCTCGCCGAACCCGGGCAGGTCCATTGCGAGCGCGCGATATCCCGCGCGCGAGAGCGGCTCCAGATGCCGGCGCCACATCCTACGGTCGGCGATGCCCGCGTGGAGCAGCACGAGCGCACGACCCGAACCGACGTCATCGAGCGGGAGGATCATCCGCGAACGACTACGGCGCGATGAAGCGCATCATCATCTGGTTGCGCGGGTGACCCCAGTCGCCGATGTGGTCGCAGCCGAAGCCGCACCGCTCCCCGATCGCTTCGAGCTCCTCTTGGGAATAGAAGAAGGACGCGCGCGCGTGCGAGCGGCCTTCGTTGCGACGGGACCCGGGCGCGAAGGTCGCGAACAGCTGGTGGCCGGCGTCTACGTTGGTGCGCAGGTTGCACAGGCAGAGTTCGACGTCGGCGACGTTGAGGTGCGTGAACAGCGACTGTGCGAGCGAGTAGTCGGCGCGCTTGGAGAAGCGGTCGAACTCGAAGGCTCCCGACACGACGAGCTCGGGGCGCTTCTCCTCGCGCACCTCGCGCGAGAGCTCCTTCGCGATCGCGCGCTTGATCAGCGCGCCCTCCTTCTCGATGCCGAGGTAGTTGCCCGGATCGAGGTAGCGGATGAAGTGCACGCCGCCGCGCAACGACCCGCACGCGATGTCCAGTAGCACGTGCTCGGGCCGCAGGCCGCGACCGACGAGAAAGTCGAACTGCAGCCGCCCCATCTCCTCCCACATGCCGCCGACGTAGTCGCGGTGCCCGATCGCGAGCACGCCCGCAAGCCCCTCGGGGATCATCCGCGGCGTCACTCCGAAGCGGCGTAGGCCGCGAAACCGTCGCAGGACGCGATAACGCAGGTCCCGCTCGGCCATCGGCTGAGCCTACCACGGGCCTGCTGCTCAAACGCCGCGCTGCCGGTGCGCATGGCTGTGCGGAACGTCCCGTCGCAGACCCCTGCTGCGCGCTTGGACGAGCCGCTTGCCCCCGCGCGCGTCGCGGTGCGATGATCGCGCCAACCCGCAACAAGAAGGAGCCCGCCATGGAGTCCTCCGCTGCCCCGACGAGGGTGCTCGTCGTCGCTCACAAGACCGCCGCGACCAAGCCGCTGCTCGACGCGGTCAGCGACCGCGCGCGGCGCGGGCCGTGCGTGTTCACGCTGCTCGTGCCCAACCCTGCGCACGGCCTGCACAAGGTCGTCGACCCGGAGGATCAGCAAGCGAGCGAGGCGCAGACCGTGCTCGACACGGCCCTCCCGGCACTCAGCGAGGCCGCCGGGAGTTCGGTCGAGGGCATCATCGGGGACGCCGATCCGACCGCCGCGGTGCACGACGCGATCAACCTGCGTGGCTTCGACGAGGTCATCGTTTCGACCCTGCCGGCGCGGCTATCGCGGTGGCTCAAGCTCGACCTTCCCAGCAAGGTGTCGGGCATGGGCCTTCCGGTCACGACCGTCACGCCGGGCGACACGTAGCTCGCGGGGCCGCCGCACTCCCCCGCGAGCCGCCGCGCGCCCCGCGCTAGAGTCCGTCTGCGCGCCCAGCTAGCTCAGTTGGTAGAGCACTTCCATGGTAAGGAAGGGGTCATCGGTTCAAGTCCGATGCTGGGCTTGCTAGGGAAAGCCCCGCTAATGCGGGGTTTTCTTATGGGCGGATCGGCCGCGAGGCTGCCGAAGGTCGGTCGGTGGGCATCCTATTGGGCAACTCGTTGCGATTGGCGGGGTCCATGACTCTGACGCGCGGGAAGCCGGGCCGGTGCAGCCAGCCACGCCGCAGCTTTGGAAGCGTCGCGGCGTAATCGCGACATTCAGCCGCCAAGCGTTCCTCGCGACGTGCCGAGTCGTCCGTTGAGCGCCCGCTCGCCTTCGCGCGCGCTCGCGTCGGCCGTGAGGCGTTGAGTCACTCGCGTTCCGAGGCTTCTCCGGCGGCGCGCTCCAGCTCGTGTCGACGCTGTGCGCGAACGGCGCGAGCGCCGGGACGATCTCAACGGAAGGGCACTGCGCGTGACGACTTCGCCGGGACGGGTGCCTTCGCGGATCTCACGCCCGTCTCGGCGAGGAGGTTCACTTGATGATGAGAATGGGGCCAGGTTTCTTCGGCTTCTTGCCTTCGAGTACGGGTGCCGCTGCGTGCGCGCGTGCTTCGAGCAACGCGCGCACTCGCTGCTCGGTCGCGGGGAGCGGCGGCGATCCCCACCCCGTATCGATCAACACGACCAGGGCTGGACCTGCGTCGAAACCGACCACGTCGGCGTACACCGGAGTGCGCCGCTTCGAGCGTTCGCGGCCAAACCCGCCTGCGAACTTGAGCTTGAAGCTGTGGGATCCGAACGGCGGAGGGAACGATTCGCCACTCGCGCGGTCAAATACGAGAAGCACAGGACCTTCTTCGTGGCTTTCGGAGCGAAGCTGTTGCTCGGCGCACGACGCGCCACGCTGGCCGCGAATGGCAGCGATTACACGCGCCACACTCGACGGGGTTGCGGCGACCTCCGCCTCCGACGCGATTATTTCCGCTCGGATGTCAAGCTCGCCGCGCTGAAATCCCGCTTCGACGTCAAACCTGCCGCGCTGGAACGCCACGGACTGGCTCCGCGCGAGGTAGCGGATCGGCTCGAGTCCGAGGCAACGCGCGAAGGAAGGCCCAGGGAAGCTGGACCCGCCCACCGGTTCTGCCGTATCAAGCCTCCGCCATCCCGGCAGATCGGCTGCGTTCAGCACAACCGCCCGCGCGTACGCGGTTGCGTTCGCCTTGCTGATCGCCTTCGCGCCGTTGCTTCCACCGCACCCAACGATCAGCGGCCCGACAGCGACGATCACAGCGATAGCCGCAACCCCCCTCATGCGCGGAATCATGTCAGGCGGCGGCGGTGTTAGAGCCTGTGCGCCTTCGCTCGGCTGTAGAGCAGCGACAAGAGGCGGTGCTCAAGCGAAAGCGGGACCGGATAGGGGTCGCCGTCCGCGTGCAGGGTGATAAGCGTACGCCCGACCACGAATCCCAGGGAATCCTCGTAGTAGCGAGAACGGCCTCGCGAACCCGGCGCTTCGATGAAGAACCGGCCAGTCGTGCGTATCGCGAACGACGGGACTTCTGGCATGGGAGCGGGCATAGCGGACACGGCCACATCGGTCCAGATCGGTTCCTTGCTTGTCGAACCTTCGCGCTGCGTCACCGCTCCCGTGTAGTACGCACGCCTGATGCAGGCGCGCGTCGAGGCGCGTTCGAGCGCCGACAACTCCTCGGATGCCCGCTTGGCGGATTCACTCACATAGACCGCCGAGCTAACGCTCTCGATTGGCAGGAACGAGATCGACGACGTTATGCCTTCGTGCCGCTCGTTGTTGTGCTCGAAGCGCTGCGAGTAGATCCCGATGACGTGGCCCCGTCGGAGAACGCCGCCGTCGCACGGACCGACCGGCCCGACGCCGGTTTCGCGCCGCAACAGCGTTCTTGCGCTTGCGAGCTGGGGCACATCGCCAGGGCGCAAGTTGACCGCGCTCGCGAAAGCGCGTGTCTTGTCCGCGGTGCTCGATCCGCCGCAGCCGACGAGCAGCGCGGTGCCCATAAGCGCGATCACCCCGAATGGCCGACCCCCCCTCATGGGCAGGATTGTCTCAGGCGTCCCCGTTACGCGCTCACGGCGCGAGGCTTAGAGCTTTTGCGCTCGCGCGCGGCTGTAAAGGGTCGCAAGCAATTCATGCTCGCCCGCCGCCGATACGCCCCGACTCCCGGCAACCGTGAGTCCGATGACGGCTTGGCCCACGCGAAAGCTGAGGAAGTCCCAATGTACGTCCGGCCATCCTCCGCGCGGCGGCTTCGTGAGCAAGCACGTCGAGCGAGTCCCCACGACGCCCTCGGCCCGCGGCGTCGCCGGAGGCAACCACTGCACCGCGTGACACGCGCGGAGTCCGCGTTCACGATCGAGCGCCTTGCTCATGCACGCGAGGTCATCGCGGGTCGGTCCCCGAGCCTCGAGTTCAGCGAGCTTCACCGACGGCCAAACCGTCACCTGGGAGCGCACAAAGACTTCTTCTTCTTCAACCCGTTCATCTTCTTCTTCTCCGAAGACCGGAGATTGGAAGCCCGCAGCCTGCTGGATGCCTCGTGTCGAGGCTTCCGACGAAGGAAGACACGCGCCGCCACGCCACGAATAATCGCGAACGGATTCTTCGATCATGGCGCGCGACATCTCTTCTTCCGGATGGCGCTTGGACGCCTGCAATTCGAGAAGAAGATCGCTCTGGCGGAGGTTGACGGCGTGGGCGTACGCACGTACACGCTCTCTCGTGATCGCCCCCGACCCACCGCAGCCACCGAGCAACGGTGCGCCGAGCACGGCGAGCAGCACGCATACCCGAACCCCCCTCATGCGGGGAATCATGTCAGGCGGCGGCGGTGTTAGAGCCTGTGCGCCTTCGCGCGGCTGTAGAGCAGCGCCAGCAAACGGCGCTCCGTTGCGTCAGCTATCGGGTGGTTCACGCTGAGCGTGGAGAGCACCACCAACGCACGGCCACTGACGAAGCCCAACGAGTCCTCGTACTCACGCGTCGGGAGGCCAGTGGCTCCGAACGGCGAGTTTTCGGCACTCGCTCGCAGGCCGAAAGACTGTGGGCCGAACGTCGGAAGCAAAACGACTTCGACGTGTTTGTAACTCGGTTCACTCGTGGGCTTGCCGGGTTCGCCGGTCCTGCTCTCCGATTCACCAACGCTGCGTGCAGCTTTCATTTCGCGCTCAATGCAGCGCCGCAGGCGGGCACTGCTCAGCACCGCCAGCTCGCGCCCCGCCGCAGCTTCGCTCGGCAGCACGAACACGTCCGAGCGCAACGTTTCGAGTGGAGCGTGCGCCGCAGGCGATTCACGAGCGGATGCCTGCGGCGTGCCAGAACCGGCCGCGCGCGGGGCGCTCTTTGCACGAGTGAGGCTGCCCGAGGCGACCCCAGCCATCCGGCGCGGCGTCGTCACGCCGGCGCACCGTTCGACCCTAGGGCCGTAGGGGGCGACGTGCTCGACATGTTCCGCAACCGAGCCACCGAACCAACCCACGAGATCGCCGGGACGCAGATTGACGGCGCTCGCGAACGCGCGTGTCGTGTCCGCGGTGCTCGATCCGCCGCAGCCAGCGAGCACGACGACAGCAGCGACGATCAGCCCGATTGCCGTAACCCCCCTCACACGTCGCATGATGTCAGGCGGCGGCGGCGATGAGGCGCTGCATGGTCTGCGGCGGCTCGCTCGACGGGCATCGCCGCGACGCGCGTTACTGCTCGGCCGCGTGCCGTAGAGAGGCCAGCCGCGTGCGAGCCGTTCTAAGCGGTCGCAGCGACGGACCCTATGCCGCACTCGCGGACCTCGCAAATCGCCGTCAGAGGCGTGCAAAACAGCCGATCGCGGCGGTATGATGCGGGCACGTAATCACGTGGGGCCGCGCTGCGCAAACAGCCGGCCCCGTGACCCACGGAGGTACGACTCCATGAGTGCCAGCAAGCCTAGTCGCGTCCGGCTCGAGAAAACCGCCACGCCGGGCATCTATAAGCGAGGCAGCCGCTACGTCGTCGTGTGGCGGCACCGCGGCGTACAGCACAAGTCATTCCACCGCACGCTCGCCGAGGCGCGCGAGGCGAAGGGAGCGCGGCAGTCGGGCAACCGCAAGCCGCCGAGCCGCAAGCTGCTCGAGGACTGCGCGCGCGAGTGGCTCGAGAGCTACGCCGGCCGCACAAGCCGCGGGTTCAGCGCGCAGGCGCGCGCCGACTACAAGCGCTCGCTCGAGGGCTATGTGCTGCCGTTCTTCCGCGGCTGGAAACTCGCCGACGTTGAGCGCTCCGACGTGCGCCGCCTCGTGGCGGAGCTCGAGCGGCGCGGGCTCGCGCCGGCGTCGGTGGTGAAGAACCTGACGCCATTGCGCGCGATGTTCGCGACGGCGCTCGACGACGGGCTCGTGCTCGCGATCCCTGCGCCGGCGTGCGCGTGAACCGCCGACGCCGCACCGAGGCGGACGAGCACCCGGAGGCTACGGCCATGACACGCGCCGAGCTGGCACGGCTGCTCGCGGCGATGCCGGAGCGCTGGCATCTGCTGTTCGAGCTGCTCGCTAAGACAGGGCTTCGCATCAGTGAGGCGCTCGGGCTCGAGTGGCAGGACGTGGAGTTCGGAGCAAGGCCGAGGCTCCGCGTGCGCCGGCAGTACTACCGCGGCGATCTGCGCCAGCTCAAGACGCATGCGGGCAGGCGCGATCTACCGCTGTCGCCCGGGCTCGCTCGCGCGCTATGGGCGGCGCGGCCGGCCCATGGACGCGGCCCGCTTCTTGCCACGCGCGCCGGCGAGAGGCTCATCGACCGCAACGTGCGCCGGGTGCTCGAAGGCGTGACGCACCCGAAGGTGCGCGGGCGCGGTGGTAAGCGAGTAATCGTCGCTGCACCGGCGGGTCCGGGGCTCGAGTGGGTTCACTTCCACACCTTCCGCCATACCTGCGCGTCGATGCTGTTCGAGTCCGGCAAGAACATTCGTCAGGTGTGCGACTGGCTCGGCCACGCCGATCCGGCGTTCAGGCTGCGAACCTACGTTCACCTGGTCGACAGCGGACTCGGCGACGCCGCCTTTCTCGATAGCGCGGTTGCGGTCAGGGGATCGACGGAGATCGAGCGGCCCGCCGCGCAGGTCGCGGCGGCCTAGCCCGAGAACCCGACCGGGCGACGCGCCGCCTCGCGCGCGACTTCAAGCTGCTCGAGCGTCACCTGCTCGTTGATCGCCTGCGTCTGGACGATCCCGCCGAGGTAGCCGTCTAGTTGGCCCAATTGGGTCGCGGCCGCCTTCGCGATCGTGATCAAGTTGGTTTCTTCGACGGCGACGTCCGCCGGAAACATTCCGTCGAACTCCTCCTCGCTCACGCCGACCTCCCCGACCGCCAGCTTCCGCGCCTCGGCGCGCAGTCGCACGTAGCTGTGCCTAAGACCCTCGGAGAACGCATCTACGGCTCCGGCGCTGTCGAGGCTGCGCTGTATCGCGCCGCGCAGTCGGAGCAGCCGAGCCAAAGGATCGTTGACGTCCATAGCTGCGCCAGTGTACGCGCCGGCCTCCGAGGGCAACTCCTGGGCAACAACAGGTCCGTAAACAGCCGCAACCGACGAGCCGTCCCTAACGGCGGACCTCCCGCATTTACAGGGAAACGTGCAACATGCGTAAGTATCCGCAAGCCACGCGAGGGCATGGTAAGGAAGGGGTCATCGGTTCAAGTCCGATGCTGGGCTTGGCTACCAGCCCGTAAACGCGGGCGTCTCTTGAACTTGGATCGGGCCACCAGCCGGGTCGCACAACAACCGGTGTCACTCGACCCGCGACGGCCAGTGGATCGCCGCACTCCGATGGTCACTAGCGAAGTTCGGCCGATGGTGCTCGGCCCCAGGTATAGGCGTCGGTGAGGCCGAGGCGTACCCAGACATCCTCGAAGCAAACTGGGCAAGGCGGCGCCGGACTCCCTGAGCGAGGCTCCCCGGCGACCGATCCGCGAGGCCCGGAGCTCGCTGTGTTGCACGCAAAGTGCCTGCGGGATACGCGCGTATCATCGGCGACTGCTCTGGATTCAGGCACCCACTTCGCGATTCAGCGCCTGAACGAACGAGAACCCTCGACGAGCGTTCAGTCGCGGACGCGGCGGACTGCGCGTCGCAACACAATCGAGAAGTCGGGATCGAAGACACGCCGCTCGCGCGCCGACAGTGCGGCCCGCGGGCGCAAATATGCGATCGCCCGCGCGAAGGTGCCCACTCGCAATGCGAGGGTGAAGACGTGGATGAGGTTCCCGCCCCACGGCTCGAGGTACGCATCGCGCAGCCGCGCGAAGCACCGGTCGCTCGAGACGAGCTTGGTGCGTTCCTCAAGGAATCGGAAGGTCACAGCGAGAGAGCCGAACGGATGCGAAATCGACGCATCACCCCAATCGAGGACACGTATCGAGCTGCCTCGCGCATACAGGTTCGCGTGGTGGAGGTCGTCGTGCTGGATCGTCTGATGCACGTCGCATGCGCCGAGCTCCTCGCACAGCTCCCCGAAGCGCGGCGCGAACTGCCGCAACTGGCGGATCTCCTCCTGCTCGAGTGGTAGATCGAGCTGCAGCAGCTCGTCATAGCGCACCGGGAGCGTGACCAGGCGTAGGTCAGGTACGCCATGAGCGAGGTGGTCGCACGCGAATGCGACCTCGCCCCGTTGAAGCTCGGCGTATAGTGGCAACACAGCCAGCCACGCCCGCAGCGAGTTACGCGACGTGCCTACTCGCCTGCCCGCGTCGGCGAGGAGCACCCAGCCCTGCTCTTCGTCATGGCCGAGCACCTCCGCTACGCGGTCGGGCCAGCGCGCAAACAGCTCGGCCGTCAGGCGCGGCTCGAACGCTTGGACCGGCGCGCACGCCTTGAACCAGACGACATCGTCGTCGAGCGGGACGCGTAGCACGGTCGCCCACGGACGCTGGTGCGCGGTCTCGATCGTGCCGACAACGTCCACGTGCGTACGGACCCAGTCTTCGGCGGCCTGCCAATCCATGCGCTCATTGTCGCCGGGCGCGGCCGGGCGACTTCCCAGGCGACCGACGCGGGCTCAGCTGTTGGCGCGCCCGGACGGACACGAGTTACGGAGACACGTCGAGCCAAACCCGTTGGCCGTCGGCGTTGAAGTAGCCACGAGTGTCGCGGTCCGATGTCGATTGTGTAAGCCCGTCGAGCGACATCCATGAGGCTGGGTGAACGATGGTTCCGTCGGCGAGCTGGACCGCCACGGCCGTGCTGGCGTGGAACACGGTGTCGGTGCTGCACTTGATCTCCGGTTCGCCGAGCGGATCTCTGCTGCGGGCTCCGTTGCGGAGGATGTAGCGGCCCTGGATAATTCTTTCGGGGCTTCCTTCCTGTTCTTCAAAGAGCCTGACTAGCGCTTCCCCGACAAGATTGCCAGCGCCGGCGGAGGCCGACTCCCAGTCGCCTGGATGCAGGCAGCCGAACCGGTCGGTCCGGTTGGGGCTGGGATCGGCAGCGGTCGGGATCGCAACTGCGTCGTCGCTGGGGAAAATCTCGCCGATGAAATCCTCGCCCAGGCCGTCGACAAACCGGAACGGCGCGTGCACATATGGCATCGGCCACGGGGGAAGTGAACCAGTCGAGTGGGGCATGTCCTGTGGTCCGACGAAGCCACGGAGAATCGTGACCGGGGAAACCCAGGCGGGGACGCTGAGGAACTCGCCGTCGCCGATCCGGAACGCCGCCACCTCGGACCGGCCAGCTTGGCCGGACGTGGAGCCATCCGGGAGCACCGGAATTTCGACCGTGCAATCCGCGTTGTAACCAGGTCGATGCGCGAACACTCCGAACGCGCCGGCGGCCGTAAATAGCACGTTTTCATTCGGCACACAGATACTCGAGCGCGCCCCCCAAAGCGTCGCGCTCTGTGAGTTGGCGTAGATGCCGGCGGTGATCGCGTGTATGACGGGGGCCGCACGTCGTCGGCCGAGTTCCTCGGTCTCGGCGTTGTAGCCGAGCGGCACATCGAGAGTCCCCGTCAGGTCTTCTTGACCCCCGACCGTGAACAACGTACGACAGACGCCGTCCCCTCCGGGATGCTGGGCTTCGATGTACCGTTCCGGCACACGCGAGATCTTCCCCATTTTGAGGTACACCTCGGGTGTCTCGACCGAGCCAATAGCGCCTGCCATCTCGATCGCCACGCCCCCGAAGCGTCGCTCCAGCGCTGCTCGGAAGAAGTACGGCCAGTCGGCCGAGATCCACGAGTGCTGAGCGTCGAGGGTTGGTGTCCCGCCGTTGAACGCAAGCGTATCTACGTGCTGGCTAACACTCACCAGCGTCACTATCCCCCTGCCGCTTGCGTCCACTGCTTGGAGGACAGGCATGCGCCCGTCGTCGACGAACGGGTAGGAAGACCAGCACTGCCTCAGATTCGAGGGCTCAAGCACGTCGGTGTAGCGGATCGTCGCGGGTCGCATCGCTCCGTACGCCCGCTCGATAGCAAGGGCGCTCTGCGAGGCGAAGTAGTTCAAGTAGTAGTCGTTCACATCGGACGTCGTCTGACTCACGCCTCCGGGCCCAACCGTCCCGGGGGCCGACTCGTCGCCTGTGGCGGAAATGAAGACGCCATCAAGGTGATAGCCGTCGGCCTGCACCTTGGCACGGATCTGTTCCTGATAGACGTTGAAAACGCCCTCCTGATCGACGACCTCAACCGCAATCGTTCGCGTCCCGTTGGAGACGACCACCGCCCGCGCGGTCACATGATCGGCGATCTGGTCAAAGAAACGTGGAGTTGCGTTGCCGCCGCCGAGCAGGTTTCCATCCCAGCGTCCGTTCCCGTTGCAGTCCACATACGGGTCTCCAAGGTCATAGTGACCATGGTGTTGAATGTCGACGTACGGACCCTCGAACGCGAACAGCCGGGGTCCGTTGAAGGTCCCACTGCGATCACATTCGGCCGGATCGTCGCGGGCACCTGACCGTGTAGGGGTGGGCTAATGTCGGCGACGGCCGCGCCCACCTCGAACGACGCATCGGCCGCACGCGCGGGAACTGCCCCAAGCGACAGGACCAGGCAACACCAAAGGAAGAGCACCAGCGTTCCCACGAGCCGGATCCGCGCACGGCTCGCAGCCTGCTGGGGAGAGACAATCGTTGCCGCGCATTCGGCACGGATCGCGCTCCAAGCGCGGACCCTACGTGCTAGTGCACGCGGTCGCTTTCCGTCACTCGTTCGCACGGGAGCGATTACCACTCTGTCGTCCGGCGGTCCGTTACCCAATGACATTGAGACAATTCCCTCCTAATCAAGAGAGCGTTGATGACTCGAACGACAGCGCGAAAGGCTGCCCCGCAGGTTTGGCCGGTTGCATTGGACCGGCGTGACCACTCCAATCTCGTAGGCGCGCGCAACTGCCCGGTTGGTGGCGCGTCCGACGCTCGTCCTGCCGAAGAGGGTCACGGTCCTTCGGCCGGATGGGTCTTGCCGCCAACGGCGATCGTGGCGCGTGCACGCAGATCAAGCTCATAGACCTGACCCACGAGGTCAACGCCGAAGTCATGGTGCGGCTCCTCGCGCGTGAGCCTGAAGCCGCGCGCCAGGTAGATGTGCCGCGCCGCAACCAGAGGGTCGTTCGTCCACAACCGCGCCCTCGCGTAGCCAGCCGCGCTCGCGAAGTCGAGCGCCGTGTCGACCAATCGCCCGCCGAGTCCTCTGCCTCGTGCCGCGGGATCTACGAGCAGAATGCGTAGCTGCGCGATCAGCCCCGTGCGGGTGCGCGGATCGCCCGCAGCGTCTCGATCCTGCTCAGCTGCCACACAGAAGATGCAACCGACCCGTTGGCCAGCCAGCTCCGCGATCCACGCTGCCTCAAACTCCGGATCGTGGTCTCCTGCGTAGTCGGCGACTATCCTGGCCACCAGCACCTCAAAGGTCTGATCCCAGCCAAACTCAGCGTTGTAAATTTCGCCGTGAGCCATCACCACCCATCCAAGGTCGCCCGGTCTCCCGGGTGCCCTGATTGTGGGCTGGACATCGTCTCGGATCCTCATCGTTCGACCCCCGTGGCACTACTGAAACAGTCGTTTCAGTAGTGTAGCCTATTGCCGTGACCGGGCAGGCGCAAGCTTCCTCAGCACGGCGCGATGAGCTGCTAGAGCTCTCGTACCGCTACGTTCTGGAGCATGGACTCGCGGACGTGTCGCTACGACCGCTCGCGGCGGCGGTTGGGTCAAGCCCGCGCGTGCTGCTTTATCTGTTCGGGACCAGAGACGAGCTCGTGCGCGCCCTGCTATCGCGCGCGCGGGCCGAGGAGCTCGACCTGCTAGATCGCCTGAGGTGCACGGGCACAACCGACCTGGCGGCGGTAACCCTCGAGATTTGGCATTGGCTCGTGGCACCGGAGCACCGAGCGCTGCTGAACCTATGGATCGAGGGCTATGCGCGCTCTCTAAGCGAGCGCGAGGGCCCGTGGGCTGGCTTCGGCCGCACCACGGTAGGCGACTGGCTCGAGCTGCTCGCCAGCGCACAGCCAACGCGCGAGCGCGCATCTCGCGCGGGCAGCTCGCGACGCACGCTCGCGTTGGCGCTGCTGCGCGGCGCGCTGCTCGACCTGCTGGCAACAAGCGACGTCGAGCGCACCACGGCGGCCGTCGAGCAGGGGTTGCGCGCTCTGACGGCACACGCGTAGCAGCAGCCCCGCTCGTCGACCGCCGCACTCCGTGGCGGACCCTTTGCCCGTCCTGATCCGCCCGATGTCCGCGCCGAGAAAGTACGCCGACTAGTGGCCACCGGGTCGACGACCCGCGACCGGCCGTCACGAGTCGGGGCATGATCAAGGCCCGGCTAGATGACCGTGTGGGTGCTCTACCGGGAGAGCTGCGCGGGTGGCTATGGAACCTGCGCCGAGTCGCGCGCGAGATCCAGGCTGCGCAGCGCGCGTCGAGCTGGCTGACTGAGGTGTCGCGTCCAGGTGGCGAGGACCGCTGCGAGCTTGGTGGTGTTGGCCGGATGGCTGTCGCAGGCGTTCGCGAGTACGTCGAGCTCGTTGGCGACCGTCAGCTCTACGAACGCGCGCAGCTCGCCGTCGGACAGCGCCCGACGCTCGCCGTTGCGCCTGTCGGTTACGACGGGCGTGGGCGAGAGGAACGTGGGGTAGCTCTTGGCGCGGTCGCAATTGCCGTACAGGTCGACGAGCCGCTCTGCCCTCTTGCCGGCGGCGGCAACGATCGCCTCGGGTGTGACTCCGGGCATCGGATGCGGAAAGCCGTCGGTCCCATACGCCGCATGGAGGCGCCCTGCATCGACCAGGAACGCGGGGGCGCCCCACGCGGCGAGCGTGTCTGCGGTTCGATCCAGGTGCTCGAGCAGCATGCCGCCAGGATGATCGGTCGCGGCGGCGCCACGCTCGAGGAGCGAGTCGATGCGCAGGCGACGGATCGCGTCGGCTTCCAGCTGCGCCAGCAGAAGTGTCGCGAGCTCAGACGGAGAGTCTTGAGCTACGAGGTGTCCTGCGCCCTCGACCAGCTCGACCCCGGCGTCTGGCGCGAGGTGCAGGAATCCTGCAACGTCGGCGTTGGTCATCGGGGATCGCCCGCCGCGCACTAGGAGGGTCGGCACGTCAGTCAGCTCGCGCGTCGTAGCGCAGAGCTCGTCGATACGGCCGAGCACGTCATCAACGATCGGTCGATCGGCGAGCCCGTACCCGAGCTCGCTCAGGTAGGAGCGCACCCGCGAAGCGGTCATGTTGGGAACGACGTCCACCAGCACGACGCCGGAGATCTGCCGGCGAACCCCTGTCCGAGCACAGGCAAGAATTGCGGCGAGCCCGCCGAGCGACGCGCCCACGAGGAGCGGCGGCACGATCTCGCAAGCGAGCATCGCAACAACATCGTCGGCATGTGTCTGTAGGAGCTCCGCTCCC
>JACXTT010008132.1_pt1 | contig 14611 bp, 11 predicted proteins | sample 9270951 | NCBI WGS metagenome assembly JACXTT01 (sample SAMN15532306, study PRJNA645909) | rock metagenome | isolation source: weathered quartz diorite | place: Puerto Rico | collected 2017-06-21
GCTCCGACACGCCGGCCCCGGCGAAGGTGGCCATCTCCGCGTACATGCGGCAGGCGGCATCGAGCAGGTGCGACGCCAGCAGCGCGCCGGTGCCCTCGCCGAGCCGCATGCCGAGGTCGAGAAGCGGCCGGGCCTCGAGCTGCTGCAACACCACGCCGTGCGCGCGCTCGTTCGAGCGGTGGCCGAAGAAGAGGAAGTCGCGCACGCGCGCGTCGAGCGCTACGGCGATCGCCGCGCCGGCCGTGGCGATGAATCCGTCGACGATCAGCGGGATGCGGCTGGCCGCCGCGCCGATGGCGAAGCCGGCGATGGCCGCGATCTCGTATCCCCCCAGCGATGCCAGGATCTCCAGCGGCTCGCCGCGCGTGCCGTGGCGCGCCAGCGCCAGCTCGATGGCTTCGCACTTCCGCAGAAGTCCAGGATCATCGACGCCGGTCCCCCGCCCGACGATATCCGCCGGCACGAGGTCGTACAGCGCGCAGAAGATCGCCGTCGCCGCAGTGGTGTTGGCGATGCCCATCTCGCCGGCGATGAGGCAGTCGGCGCCGCGCTCGACCTGTGAGCGGGCCATCTCCAGTCCGATCTCCATGGCGCGCAGGCACTCCTCGCCAGTCATCGCCTCCTCGGCGCAGAGGTCGCGCGTGCCGCGGCGTACCTTGCGCGGCACGAGCTCCGGCACGTCGCTGAAGTCGTAGTCGACGCCGACGTCGACCACCGTCACCGTCGCCGCGGCCTGCCGCGCCAGCACGTTCGCGGCCGCGCCGCCGCGCACGAAGTTCAGCACCATCTGCGGCGTCACTTCCGCCGGATAGGCGCTGACGCCGCGCTTGGCCACGCCGTGATCGGCGGCGAAGATGACCAGCGCCTTCGAGGCCACGCTCGGCGCGCGGCCACGGATTGCGGCGAGGTGCTCGGCGATCTCTTCGAGCCGCCCCAGGCTGCCGAGCGGCTTGGTCAGCGAATCGATGTGGCGGCGCGCGGACGCCGCGGCGTCGCTGTCCAGCGGACGGATCTCGTCGAGCGCGCGGCGGAGAGCGGAATCGGCTGTGGCGTGCGTCGTCATCTCAGAATCCGTACTGCGCGCCGGCATAGAACGTGCGCCCCGGCGCCGGGAACGCCAGCGCCTCCGCGTAACGGCGGTCGAAGAGGTTTTCGATGCGCGCGGTGAGCCGAAGCGGATCGCGCAATCGATACGCGCCCGATAGGTCGGCCTTCAGATAGCCGCTGTTGAATCGATTGTTGGAGGTCTCGAAGTCGCGCTCGAAGCGGCGGCCCACGGCGTTGGCACTGCCCGACACGCTCCACGCCTCGCGCGCGTACGACAGGGTGAGTTTGGCCACGTTGCGGGGTCGGCGGTAGAGCGGGAGGCCGGTCCTGCCGTCGCGCGTCTGGAGGTACGTGTACGCGGCGTCGAGCCGCCACGCGTCGCTGATTTGTGAGCCCGCGCTCAATTCCGCGCCGCGCGTGGTGGCGCGATCGATGTTCGCGGCGATGAAGGTCACCGGATCGAAGGAGATCAGGCCGCGATAGCGGCTGGAGAACGCGGTGAGCGCCAGCGAGGCGCGCCGCACCTTGAAGTCGGCGCCGGCCTCGAACGAGCGGCTCGTCTCCGGACCGAGCGACGGGTTGCCATAGTAGGGGTAGGCCAGCTCGCCGGCCGACGGCGCGCGAAACGCGCTCCCGGCCGCGGCGCGCATGCGCCAGCGGTCGCTGAGCTGGTACGCGACGGAGAGACGCGGGCTGGTGTGACTGCCGAAGCGGCTGTGGTGATCCAGCCGCGCGCCGGCAGTGAGCATCAGCGCGCCGAGCTCGATCTTGCTCTGCGCGTAGGCGGCGGTGGTGCGGATGGTCTCGTCGAGCGCGCGCGCGCCGTCGGCTATCGCATCGACGGCTTCGTGCTTCTGCTCGACGCCGAAGGTGATGGTCTGTGCGCCGAACATGATGGTGTCCTGCGCCATGGCGCGCCACAGCGTGGAGTGATGGGACGAGCTCTTCGAGAACGGGTCGTCGGGATCGCGGAAGTGATCGTCGCGCCTGGTGAAGCCGGTGCGTACCTCCAGGTTCAGATGCGGCGAGGCGTGCAGCGCGTAGTCGGCGCCGCCGAGCGCGAGCTGCGAGTCGCTTTGCCTGTGGAGGGACGGTGTGACGCCGTTGAAGGGGATGCCGATGTGCGCGTTGCCGCTCAAGGCATGCAGGGCGAGCGTCGATCCGGCGCCGAGGTTCCATCCGATGCGCCCGTTGATCTGCACGTCACGGAAGGCGTCGTTGGCGAACTGTCCCGCCGTGCCGAGGTGCGACCCGCCGAGCTTCCACTGCGAGTCATCCGATCCGCCGCTCAGTTGCAGCGACTCGCGGTGGGTGGACATGCTTCCCCCGTCGGCGCGGAAGGTGCCGTCGACGCCGTGGACCGCGCCGTCGCGCGGCGCGGTGACCACGTTGATCACGCCGGCCATGGCCTCGCTGCCGTAGAGCGGCGACTGCGCGCCGCGCACGATCTCGATGCGCTCTACGCCGCTGGTCATCAGCGACGCGAGGTCGACGTCCCCGAAGAATGGATCGTTGACCTCCACGCCGTCCACCAGCAGAAGGAGCTGCGACGGGCTCGCGCCGCGCAGGAACGCGGAGGTGGTATGCCCGGGCGACCCGCTGCGGATGATGCTGATCCCGGCGATGTCGCGCAGCGCCTCGGCCACGGTGGCCACTTGCGACCGCTCGAGGTCCCTGGCCGTGATCACCGAGACCGAGTCGGTGGCCTGGTCGATCGGCTCGGCGATGCGGTCGGCGGTGACGACAATGGTTTCGCCGGGCACGCGCACCGGCGGGGGGGTGGTTTGGGCGGTGAGAAGCGAGAAAGAGAAAAGAGAAAAGAAGAAAACGGCGAAGCGATGCACAGAACCTCCTCTATCCACGAAGGGGTTGATGAAGTGTTCGTGCTCGAAGGTTTCCTGGCTTGCGACGTCCTACTCTCTGCGCCTTCCCAAACCGCGCGGGGCGGTCAGTGGCCTGTTGCAGATTTCGTTTCGCTCACAGTAGCGGGCCTGCGACGGATTCACACCGTCTTCCCTTGCACGAGTCGAACGTAGGTTGCGAAAGAAGAATGGGCGGCGAGCGCCCGACAGCCTCGCAGCGTACCGCGCGCGGCGAACGATGGCAAGGCGAAGGGTAGGTGACTACCAGTGCGTTGATTCTGGCAGCGCTCCTTGCCGCTCGCTGTATAGTCCGCCGGACGCGCCGTGCAACCTCTGTGCGCGCCGGACTGCTTGCGTTGTACGCCGGACTGCTTGTGTGTACGCCGGACTGCTCGCCCGTGCACCGCAAGCGGTCCGGCATACCACGGTGAGCCGTCCGGCGTACGCGGGGCGGTGCGCCGGCCGCCCGTGCCTACCCTTCGCACAGTGCACGCATGCCCGCTTCACCACGTGCACTGCCGGCGCGCACCGGCATACCCGCGTCGTCGCAGAGAACGCCCGCGATGCCGCAGTCCCTGCCGGTGAGCGTGAACCGGCGGGAAGATGGCTCGGCCGGCCACGCAACGACCGCTACCGGTTCCTCCGCGTGCGCGCACGCCAGGTCTCTTCCCGCTCGCGTGCTGGCACCTGTTCGACCGTCGTCCCCGTGCCGCTCGGCGAGCGCGACCAGCATCTCGCGCCAGTTGCACGGCGAGACCCACGCGCAGCAGCACGAGCCGAATCGCCTCCGGCAGCACCCGCGCATTGTCGTCGCCGAGCGCACCCGGGTGGGAGGGACGGCATGCGCGGGAGCTTATCGCCGCGTTACCGACGGCTTCAGTTGTATCCTTATGTTTCTCCTTCAGCGTCCGAACGGCTGCAATCGATGCGGGTGACGTCGTCGATGGCGCGAACGTGTTCCGTCGAAAGAGCCGTTCGTGTCCGTCCAACGGTGTTGAGGAGAGGCAGTGTCAGGAGACGCTTGGTTCGTGGGCCGATTCGGGAACGATGCGCAGCAAACGGCGCTCACCGTGTCAGCGTACATCGCTGCGGGCGCCATTCTGGCCGCGGCAATCGCCGTCATCGTGCCGCCGCGGCGCCATTCCCCTGCGGCGATCGCCGCACTCCTCGCTGCCGGCGCATCAGGTGAGCGATCGGTCGAACTGCGCGTCAGCGGACGCATTCCGTGGGCTCCATATCATCACGCCTCGCACGCCGTCGACGCACCATCCAACATGCGTGGCGCCGATTCGGCGGAAGACGCTCATATGGCGGGCCTCGTGCGCTTGCTCTCGGGGCAGGCGGTTGCCGCGCTGCCGAGCCTGCGCCAAGCGGCGACGCAACAGGACGGACCGGGCAACTGGAATGATCTCGCTGCGGCACTGCACGAGATGGCGTCGCGCTATGACGCGCCGGAGCTATACGCCGAGGCCCTTACTGCTTGCGATCGCGCGATCGCGCTCGAACCGCGGCTTGCGGAAGCACTCTTCAATCGTGCGCTGATTCTCGAGCGGCTCGGCCTGCGCGATGAGGCGCGTGAGGCGTGGCAACAATATCTCGCTGCCGACGCGCCGAGCGGATGGACCGTCGAAGCGCGCCAGCATCTCGCCGCACTAGCATCGCCGACGCCGTTCCGCGACCAGCTCGATCACGCATACGACCGCGTCTCCGTTGAACCGGCGGCAGCCGATGCGCTGGTGGCACGTGATCCGTTCGGCGCACGCGGGGACGGCGTGGTCGGGGTCCTCGGACGGTGGGGAAATGCCGTGCTCCAGGGCGATGAGCGAGCGGCGGCAAGGCACTTGAGCGTTGCGCGGCAGCTCGGTGCTTCGATCGTTCGTCGCGGTGGCGATCGCATGTTGGAACGAGCCGTTGCCGCGATCGACGCCTGCGAACCGGCGGAGCGCGCCCGTCTCGCCAGTGCTCATGCCGAGTATCAGTTGAGCCTGAAGCTCTTTCAGGACCGCAGGCCTGAAGCTGAACCGAGGCTTCGCCACGCAGCACTCTCGTTCGGACAGGCGCGCAGTCCGGTGGCTTTGGGCGCGCAGTATTTTGCCGCGAACGCGGCGTTCGAGCAGGGGCGCCACGATGAGGCGGAAGCGCGGCTGGTGCCGTTGCTGGCCGCGATGCCGGACGAGTTTCCGGCCTATCGCGCGATGATTCTCTGGCAGCTCGCAAACTGTCACACCTCGCGCGCCGATTGGGGAGCGGCGATCGCGCTGGCCACGAACAGCGTGCAACTCTTCGAACAGTTGGGCGAGAGGCAGAACGCCTCTGCGGTCCGGCGGTTGCTGGCATTTATGCACGATCAGATCGGTGATCCCGATACGGCATGGAAGGATCGTCTCGCGGCGCTGCGCGGACTTGGTGCGAGCTCGTCATTGCTGCTAGAGAAAGCGGTTGCCTCGATTGCGGACGCGGCGATTCTGCGCCGCGAGTGGCCGATGGCGGCGTCGTTTCTCAACATCGAGATCGGCATCGCGCGTCGCTTGGACGATCACGTTCAGCTCTCCGATACGCTGCTGACGCGTACCATCGTTCGCGACCGGCTGAACGACCGAAGCGGCGCTCTTACGGACATCGCCGACGCGCGTGTGGCTGCCGCCAGCGTGGCCGAGGAGGCCTATCGCGCGTACTTGCGCATCGCCGAGTTGCGCGCGCGCGCGATGATGTCCGGCACCCCGTCCGCCGAAGCGATAGCGCTTTTGACCGAGGCCATCGATTTCCACGTTAAGCGCGGCGATCCCCTCATGCTTCCGGTCCTACTGCTCGAGCTGGCGCGCGCGCTGCGCGCAGCAGGAGACGTTGCATCGGCGATGGCGGACCTGGAGCGCGGCATCGAGGAGCTGGAGCGTCACCGTCAGTCGCTGCCGCAGGGCGAGGCACGATGGGGAGCGTTTCACTCCGCCGAAGAGCTGTTCGACGACGCCATCGATCTGTCAATGAGCGTCGGCGACGTGGACGCCGCATTTCGATTTACGGAGCGTGCCCGCGCCCGGGCCTTGCTCGAGAGCTACGGTCGCTCACCCGTCATCGATATCACGCGGTTGCCGGTGCGCACGGTGATCGCGGAGCTCGTTGCGCTCCCGACGCATTTGGTGATCTTCACCGCCACGTCTTCCGGCGTTCATGCTGCGACGGTTGACTGCAGTCGCGAGACACTTGCCGCGGAAGTCGATGCGTTCCTGCTCGCTCTGCGGCATGACCAAACGAGCGACGCTCGGCGCCTCGGCGCGGGATTGTACCGGCGCCTCATTGCGCCTGTCGCCGAGCAGCTATTCGATGGCGCCCACGTCGTGTTCGTGCCGGACGCTACGACCGCGCCAATCGCATTCAGTGCGCTGAGGTACCCGGGAGGCGCATATTTCGCCGAGCGCCACGCGATCACAATTGCCCCGAGCGCCGCTGCCTACGCCGCCGCCGCCGAAAGGCGACGGCAACAACCGGTTCCGCGGTCTGCGCTCGTATTGTCGGCGCCCGAGGCGTCAGCAAACGCCGGTACCCTCGCCTTTGCCGGAGCCGAGGCGCAGGCGGTCGCCCGAGAGTACGCCAACGCGACGCGCGTGCGTGATGATGCCGCGGAACTAGACGCGCTCGCAAAACTGGGTCCGGCGGCGGACGCGATTCACTTTGTCGGCCACGCAGTGGGCGACGACCGCGGCTTCGAACCAGCGTCGATCGTTCTGCGGCAGAACGGACAAGAGCGCCGGGTCCGAGCCGAGGAGATTGCTAAACTGCATCTTCGCCACACGTCCGTCGTCGTACTGGCAGGATGCAGCACCGGCCGCGGCGAGCGGCGCGCAGCCGAGGGGGTCATCAGCGTTGCGCACGGATTCCTTACCGCCGGCGTTCCCTCGGTGATCGCCACGCTGTGGCCCATCGACGACAGCGCCGCGTCTGAGTTCTTTCCACGACTACACCGCCGTCTGGCTCGCGGCGATTTACCCGCGGAGGCGCTGCGTGCAATGCAGATCGACGCGATCCGCAACGGCGACATCCCCATTTCGCTCTGGGCCGCCGTGCAAGACATCGGCAGTTAACGTTAATGCAGAGAGAGGAGGAAGCATGCTAAACGTTCAAGTTCTCGGGTTGGTCTATTTCGACGGTTGCGCCGCCGATAAAAAGCGCGCCTTGGCGCCGAATGGCACGCAGGCGGAAAACGGGATTCCGCCGCATTTCGCCAGTCTGTTCATCCTGCCGGACCAATTGATCAAGGACGACTGGTGGGAATCCTTCAAATTGCCCCACACGATCGCCATCCCCAGCCGTAGCGGTACGCGCCGTGTTAGCGTCGACGTGATCGAATTTCGAATTCCGGAGCCTGCCGAGATCGTTTTTCCAGACCAGAACGGCAAGCAAGCAGAATGTGTGAGATTCGGCGGCGGCCTGCCAAAGCTGCAGGACCTCGATTCGAAATTCCAGATCTTCGCGAATCCGGACACGATCGCTAAAGTCACCATTCGCGGCGGCACACTCCAGGCATGTCAATTCGATGGCAATAGCCGCGCTGTGCAATGGACGATGGCAACCGCGGGTGAGCCGATCGAGATTCAAGTGCTCACGGCGAAAGAGACGAAAACGGTCAAGCTGAAGAATCTCGATCTGCTTCCACCCCAGCAAGCGCAGCAAATACCAACAGGCGCCCTGGGAACGGAGGTCGTGTTCTCCAATACGACCAATCTGATCGAAACACACCATCCCCACGATCAGCACGAGCATTTCGAGCTTTACAAGAAGATCGGAGCGCCATTCAACCCGACTCAGGTGGTCGGACCACCTCAAGGCCTGCCGGAGCTCGAGACAGATCACGCCTACCTGAACCATCTCAAGATGCACAACGAGGTACCAGGACCGGGCTGTACACCTTCTTGCTGCGCTAGATGAAGGGAGACGCCATGTTGCCCAAAATCCACGCCCTTCCCAGTCCTTCTACGGCAGCGAACTGGCTGGATGGCGCCAACCTTGATGAGTTGCTGACGAAACACGATCAAATGAACTTGGAGCTCAGCGCGTTGCACAAGTCGATTGAGGCTTTGGCCGTCACACATTGCGGCGCTGGCGAGGCCGAGGATGTCGAACTCTACGACGGTACCTTAGGCGTCAGCCGCAAGTTCGTGGACGATCATGAGGCGCCTGTGGGCCAACTGCAGTGGCTGGAGGATCTCGATCAGCGATTCGACGGCCCAAACGAGTCTCCCGGAACCGTAAAGGGAATCCGGTGGGCAACAGGGTCGATGATCAGCGACAGACTGTTTCTGACGGCCGGCCACGCATTCGACAGCGAGGGAGATTCGTGGGTGCGACCAAGCCGGAATCGAGTGCCGATCGAGCCGTCAGAAATCGCAACACTGATGCAGGTCAATTTCAACTACCAACTCGATGGGCAAACAGGCCAAAAGCGGCACCAGCAGTCGTTCCCGGTGAAGAGGCTGCTGGAGTACCGGAACCAACATGTCGACTACGCAATCGTGGAGTTGGGGCCGAACGCGAATGGCGAGTTTCCGGGCGACGCCAATCTGTTCGGCACGCTCAATATCGCCGCTGCGGACCTGAGAATGCCGGGCTCCACACTCTGCATCATTCAGCATCCGAACCAGGGCTTGAAGAAAATCGATGCTGGCAAACTGCTCGAGAACAGCGGCGGATTTCTTTTTTACAACGACATTGACGTGGTGGGCGGCGCCTCCGGCTCGCCGGTGCTCTCGAAGGACGGCGAGATCGTGGGCATTCATGTCGCCGGCGGCTGCATGACGATCGGTGGAGCCAATCGCGGGCGGGCGATCGGCGCCATTCGAAGGGCATCGAGTCTGATTTGAAGAGGAGCGACAGCCCTAATTACACGCTGTGGTGGGCCGGGGCGCTCGTCGGAAACGGAGCTACTCTCTAGAGGGTGTTCCTACTGTGCGGACCGCATCAGGAAGCGGTCAAACAGGATCGAACGCGGTGGCGTCGTGTACGCTGGTCAGAATGACAGAGCGCTGCTGGATTGCCTACGCACCTCTACGCACCAGAGGATGGAGCGCTCGTCGATGCGGTCGTCTCGGCGCTGGAAACGAACGAGTCCACTCGATCCTGTCGTCGCGGTAAACAGATACCCAGTAGCATTGACCTTCCGGACATAGCAAGAGAGCGATAGTCCACAACAGGCGGTGTACCCGCGTGACATTGCCGATCGTCTCTCTTCGATTTTACCAGCCGCTACTTTCTAACATATAGGACATTGCGGAAACCAAAGCAGAGAACCCGCCGTTTGGCGGATCTCTGATCCGTGTCTCTACGGGTTCGTTTTACGCGGAAGTCAAGTGTCTGGACAGTCTCAGTCTCCAGGATATCCTGAAGGGAAGTCGCCAACGCGGGCTCCCAGTCTGAAGCCAAGGAAATCAAGGCTTCGGCGGACAAGACTCGATCCGTGTTCCAATGACGTCGGGTTGCAAGGTAGGAGCACGCCGTAACCTCAGCCCAAAGTCTACTCTACTCTCAGCGCCTCAATCGGTTCAATCCTACTTGCATTGAGCGCGGGATAAACACCGAAGACAACTCCGACTGTCGAGCTACAGATCAGTGCAAGCAAGAGTAAAAGCGGATTCAGTGAGGGCCGAATCTGGTACGTTAGACCGCCGCCTAGGTGCAGCAATGTGTTTGCCAAGTAGCTCAAGGCTGCGCCTATGGCGTAACCGACGCAGGTACCTAACGCGGCGCTTAACGTTGTAAACGACAGGCTTTCGATCAGAAGCTGCGCGAAGATGTCACGCTTTCGTGCGCCAACAGCGCGACGCACACCAATCTCACGCGTCCGGGCCGAGACCGAGCTTAACAAGACGTTCATTATACCAACACCGCCAGTGAGCAGGCAGAGGAGTGCGATCAATGCAAAGATCATGGCGATCACTCTCAGTGCGTTCAGCGCCCGAGCTTGTCGCTCCTCGGGCGTGAAGATCTCAAAGTTCTTGTAGCCATATGCAGGATGACGACTCAGCATTATGCCAAGCAGGGCAGACCGTAGCGCAAGGCCACTGACGTTGTCACGTAGACCAAGGAATATATCCGCTGTTTGATTCTGGTCGAGCGCGAACCTGAAGCGGGCGGTCGAAATAGGCACGACCATTCCAAAGTCGTGACCCTCCGTGAATGGATTGTCCGCAACGACGCCAATCACCGTGAAAACAGACTCTCCCAATTCCAAAACTGAACCGATACAGTTCTCAGTTCCAAACATACGTCGCGCTGCATACCGATTCAATACTGCTACTGGCCGCGAGTGAGCTACATCGCCCTCGCTAATAAGCCGGCCGCGCACCACCCGCCATCCGGTAATACGGGCGAATTGCGACTCCGCAGCAGCCACCCGAACCCGCTGCTGCGTTGTCTTCCGAGAGTGCACACTCACGATTGCCGTGACACGCAAAGCAGCAGCGCTTACGTGATGCGGGAGGAGTGAGCTGATGGCGTATGTGTCAGCGACGGACAGCGGATTCGGCAGTGCGATAACACTGGGGTCATCAGCTCCACGGAACGAAATCACGACGGTGTGCGGTCCAGTGGCCTCAGTCAAAGCAGCGGTCATCAAATCCTGCGCGGCACCGAGGAGTGACCCAACGCCCACGACCGTGGCGACTGCGATCGTCACTCCCGATATGTTGAGAAGGGTTCGCAGTGGATGCCTGCGCATTTCGGTCGCTGCGACAAGAACAGCTCCAATCGTCATGGTTCCGGTCGAATTGTTGCCTCGCTCGCTCGGATCTTGAGTGAGTCGCCCTCGCGCACGCCTGCGATCAATTCAACAACGTCGTCATTTTGTGCACCGGTCGTAACCGGTGTTCGTTGGCCATCTGCTCGGATCACAAATGTGCCGTGCTCGTCGCGCGCCACGGCGCTGGCAGGCAAGGTCAACACGTTCGTGCGATTCACGGTTATGATATCAACGTCCGCACTCGTTTCTGGACGTAATGACACCGTGGAATCGAAGATTACGTCCACAGGAAATGTCGTTATGTCCTGCGTGATCGTTCCTTCGACCGCGACGCGGGAGATGTGCGCGGGATACGCCATTTCGTCGGATGACGTCCTAACGATTGCTGGCATCCCGGCGCGTATCTTGTTGATGTCCATTTCGTTGACACTGAGCCTTACGAGAAATGCGGAAGTGTCCGCGATTCTAACGATCGCTGTTCCGCCTGTCGCTCCGAGAGTATTCGTACCACCAACAATCACTTCGCCCGGCGCGACCAACGGCGTGAGTAGGACCCCGGAGACAGGCGCGAGGACTAGAAACGTTCCGCCTGCTCCACGTTGTGCAGGTGGCGCCTGCGACTCGACGATTTGAAGTTGGCGTCGCGCTAGTGCGTATTCTTCGTCAGCGGTTTCCGTTGCGTCTCGCTCGGCTTCAAAACTAGAGGCGGGCATGATTCCGCTCCGGTAAAGTTCGCGTGCGCGAGCGAAACTTCGCGCAGCTGTGGCGGCTTTGACGGCTTTCACGTGAACATCAATTTGGGCCTGGGACAATAGTAAAGCCTGGCTTTGGTCAGGTTGTATCGAGGCGATCGGTTGGCCGGCGCTAACGAAGCTTCCTTCCGCTTGGAAGAGATGGATCAATCGACCCGACACTGGCGACTTCACCTCGGCGGTCCCGCGGGCCTTGACTTTACCAACTAACCGTAACGTCACTTGCACGCTACCGCGCGAGACGCGCACGGTGGGTTGTTGCTCCTTCGGCCCCCCACCGTTTCGCGCATGCCACAGAGATATCAGGGCACCGCCGCCCGCAGTAAGTAGTAGACCGATCAATACTCCACGGGTCAGCGCCTTCACCAACTCTCCGACATGCAAGGCAGCGTAACATAATCAGCCACTTTACTGCCATGCGGACTTCCCTTCCGCACTCGCGCACCTGACCTGAGGTTGGCTTCCGCGAGAGTCGATTGCTGCTTCACCTGTTCAAAGGAGTCGGCAACGGTCGCGCCACTCGCTACGCGCTATCGTGAGGAGGGAATGCCGCCCGTTTTTGTTGCGCCGGATGCATAACAGCATTCCCAGCATGTTGACGGTTTTGAACGGGTGACGGAATGTCTCGTGATTTCATACCGGCCGACTCGACCACCCACCATCGATGGCTAGAAGCTCTGCACAAGCCGATGCGGCGCTGCGAGATGGTCTTAGGTTCATGACTGAAGGCGTCGTGGAGTCATTGAACCGCGCTTTTTAGGTGTTTTTGAATGCCTCGCAGCATTCCGTCGGCGTTACTTATCACTCAGCAGAGACACCTCTCCCGATCCGGAACGATGAACTTGCGGACCAGGTAGAGATTGGCGAGTGTTTCGCGCTCACCGCCGTCACGACTAAACGCATAGACCGTCGCAAGCCTCTTCCCAAAGGAATCCGCAGCCGTCGACGTGAAGAAGGCAACGGTAAACTCCCCCCTCCGCATGACATTTTGATGGATCCGTTGGTCCGAACGGGCAGGTCGTCCAGAAATAATTGCCTCCATGACAATTGCAGTCCGGCATATCTGTTGGGATTGGGTGAAGAGCCATGATCGTTCCGTGGAGTTGAACGCGGCGTGAGTCGCCGGCCCCCGGCGCGAGGGCCAGCAGCGTGCCCATATGACTGAACGCTTCGCGCGCGAGCGCTGGTGGAAACTCGCTTTCCGCCGCCAACCTTAGCCGGCGTAGCATGGGAAGCCCCTGCGTTTGCCAAAGCAAGCTATCGTGAGGTATTTCCAAGTTGCCACTTGCAACAAACCCTATTACCTGGTAAACGACGAGCCTTTGATCATCTGTCAGATCCGCATGCGCAATCAGAAAACTATTCAACTGCAGGATCCAGAGGGCTGCTCGCATCTGTGCGGGCAATTCTCTTGCCATCGCGATCTGCTGTTTCATGTCAAGGGCAGCCAATGAGCTGTAGGTAGTCAGCACATCAGCTTCGTAATTCCGTCGCTGGACTGAGCCCGCTTGGCCGTAGACCGTCACGACACACAGTAGGGTGAGAAACAACATACAGAGACGATTCAACATCGTGGCCTCCGTCTATCTTTCATGAGGGCTTGAGTGCGAGATGCATAGAACATAGTGCTCAAATCTTTAACGCGCAACTAGTTATTCATGCCACCGCAGAACGGGGGTGTCCCGGTCGCCGTTGAATGACGACGGTGGTCGTGTGGCAGTTTAGGCGATCTTCTGGACGTGTTGTGGTTCTGCCTCGACTGCGCGATCGAGTGCCGTCGCCGTTCACGTCGAGGTATGCGCGCCCGGCGGTAATGGCGACGATCTGTACGACGCGCCCGCTTTCCTCGGGCACCCACACACCGCGCCCGCGGTCGTAGAAGCCGACCGGGACGTTCATGCCTACCGGGAAATTCAGGAAGTTCTCCAGGTACAGCGCCACGGGATTCGAGAACGTGACCGAGCGTGCGCTAGCAGAAACGGCTTCGTCTGCGCTCAATTCGACGCAGTACGTGTAGGACGTCTGCGCCAGTGAGCTCGGCCGGCATGGCGGTTGGTCCGTTGGGACCGACGCTGTACTCGCTCGCGCGGACGGTCATGGTTGGGAGCGAGGAGGTTGAACCGTCCGGCAGGAGCATGGTCGCGGCGGTATTCGGCGCGAAGAGCAGCGTCGCGCGGCGCGTGCCGCGCTCGTCGGTCACTAGCGAGCCCCGCGCTACCTGATACTGCGCGTTGTTTGAATTGATGGTGGTCGAGGCGCCGCCGTACGGGGATGAGGGTGAGGTCCGGTGCGATGCGGGGAGCGGCGTCAAAAAATTCCGAACGGGGCAGAGGGGGAAGCGACGTGACGACGAACACGGTTGAAGGCTTCTTCGGCATCCTGAAGCGCGGCGTGAACGGCGTCTACCATCACGTCTCGAAGAAGCACCTTCACCGCTACGTGGGCGAGTTCGCGTTCCGGTACAAGGCGCGGAAGGTGAGCGACGGCGACCGCACTGTCGCAGCGATTGCTGGTTTCGAAGGGAAGCGGCTAAAGTACCGGGACTGATCGCGGCGAGGCGGAAATGGCGCGGCCACCGGCTAACAAAAAGAGAGCTTCGAAAGCTCGCCCCAGAAAGAAGAAAGAGGATACGACCGTCCCGCCGATCGCGCTGTCGTTCGAAGAAGCAGTTAAAGCTCTTCTAGGTACGCCGCCTCCGCCAAAATCGCGAGTCACGAAGAAGTCGTGACTAGGGGGCTACGGCGAGAACCTCGCGAAATACGTATATACTGACGCGCTCCCCCCCCGCATGCCGGTATCCACTCGGCTGAGGGGCGGTTGCGCTGGCAGCAGGGGGCGGCGGACCCCCCTTCGGGGGGAGCTGGATGATCGCAACGACGATTGCTGCGATCGCACCAATGATCGCTGCGATGACGACCGGGTTCATGGGCCGTCTCGCTGTCACTTCAAGCACCTCCGCCAAAGGAGTGTCCTTGGCGCACCGTATCCCTACCTGACAGCTATCCTTTCCCGGTGACCGGCCTCGGCCCGCTCTCCGACGAACCGTCCGAACCGATGACGCGGGAGGACTTCGTCGAAGTGCAGCGGCGCCAGCGCGCGTCCTGGACGGGCGATGTGACGCTCCCGAAGCCGGACATTGAACGGATGCTCAATGAGATTCGATGGCTCAAGCGACGGCTACAGCGCGTAGAGGAGGCTGTCGAGCCGATGGTGGATGATCT
>JACXTT010008133.1_pt1 | contig 14611 bp, 13 predicted proteins | sample 9270951 | NCBI WGS metagenome assembly JACXTT01 (sample SAMN15532306, study PRJNA645909) | rock metagenome | isolation source: weathered quartz diorite | place: Puerto Rico | collected 2017-06-21
CTGCTCGGCTTCCGTCTCGGCGAATTGAAGGAAATGGCTAACGGCGAAGTCTTCTCCTTCGTCGATAAGGACACCTTCCCTGCCCGCCATCTGTCGCTCGGCGATCGCGTGCGCGTCGTCCCCGGCGGATCGACCATCCGCGAGGGAGCTTACGTCGCTCCTTCAGTCATCTGCATGCCCCCGATGTTCATCAACGTCGGCGCTTACGTGGACGAAGGCACCATGGTGGATTCGCACGCTCTGGTGGGTTCCTGTGCGCAAATCGGCAAGCGCGTGCACCTCAGTGCAGCCGTCCAGATCGGAGGCGTGCTCGAGCCCGTGAACGCCGCCCCGGTGATCGTCGAAGACGATGTTCTGATCGGCGGCAATTGCGGTGTATTTGAAGGGACTCTGGTGAGGGCGCGCGCCGTTCTGGGAGCAGGTACCATCCTGACCCACTCCACGCCGCTCTATGATCTGGTCCGAGGAGAAATCTATCGAGCGACTGCGGGACGTCCGCTCGAAGTGCCGGAGAACGCCGTGGTTGTCCCGGGATCGCGAGCGGTGAAGCAAGGCAAGGGACAGGAGTGGAATTTGTCGCTCTACACCCCCGTCATCGTCAAGTACCGCGACGAGAAGACGGAACGCGGAGTGGAGCTGGAAGACTGGCTGCGGTAACAACTGAGCAAAACAGGTTGGGTAGCCGCGGCAAGGTCGCTTACTGGCTGCTTTCGGTACTCGCGGTCCGACCGGTGACTAAACCAATGGCTATCCCTCCCAAACCTCCCGCCAGAATACCGAGCAAAATCAGGATAATCGTACTTTCCAGCAACCTCGGACGCCGCGCCACAGTACCCTCCATTCGTCTCTTTCAGAGACGATTTACAGCCGCTAAACACGGCACGGAGGAAAAAGTTGTGTTTGGATTTCAAGCCCTACAAACTTCGGTCGTCAGCGCAAAGTCTTGCATTTCTGTGACCATCATTCGCCGAGATCGAGGGGCATGCGCATGGCCTGGGTCCCCGGGCCCGACCAATCGTAGGCATGGGCTTGCACGGATAGTTACTGATCCCGCAGTGAATCCGCAGAAGGAGCCGGCAAGCTGGCCTGCTCCTCCCAAAGCTTATTGCGCACCGCGAGATGCTTCGCCCGAAAATGCGCCAGCGCTCGCTCGCCCCACGCGCGAACGAAGTAGTAGTTGAGCGCGGATCCCAGAGCGGAGCTGGCCAGGGGAATCAGGCGCCCGGCCCACTTTTCAACGACCTCCGTGCTGGCCTGGGCCGCCATGCGTTGAATCACCTTCGGCACGAATCGGTTGATCACTTCTTTTTCCAGCAGTTCCCGGCTGATGTCCACTCCGGCGGCGCTGGCAGCGGCAACCCAGAGTTCGGCGATTTCGTCGTCGGTGTTCATCTCGAATCCATAAACCAGGCTCAACTTCTGGATGGTGCGTATCGTGATCGCTGACAGGATGCCTAGGTCCGGTACGAGGGTAATGATTCCACCCAGCCCTAAACCGGCACCTTCGACTGCCGCCAGTTTCATCGCGCTGCGGATGACCGATTCGGCGACGTCGTCGAGTCTAGCTATGTCAACCTTATAGACTCCCCGGAAAGTAGCGATGGGCAGTTCGTAGGCGACCCTTAGTTGCATGAGAAACCGAACTGGATCCACTCTGACCGTTTCGTAAGCGCGCGTTAGCCCGCCGCGGATTGCACCCTCAGCGCGGCGCCGCAGCCAGGATTTCTTCTCGGTTTCCGGCATCTTGATCGCAGTCTATCAGGAGGGTCTCGCAACCCGCGTCCCGGCCTGTGCTAGCATCATCTTTCCGATGCCATCTGGAAAACTGCACATTGTTCCGCTCGGCGGCCTGGGCGAGTTCGGCATGAACTGCATGGCTCTGCGCTGGGGAGACGACATCATTGTCGTCGACGCCGGCCTCATGTTCCCCGAAGCGGAACTGCTCGGCGTCGACATTGTCGTTCCCGACATTTCCTACCTGCTCGAAAACCGCAAGCACGTCCGCGCCATCATTCTCACGCATGGACACGAAGACCACATCGGCGCATTGCCTTGGATTCTGGGAGAACTCCACGTTCCCGTATGGGGCACTGAGTTCACGCTTGCCTACGTAGAAGACAAACTCGACGAGCACCAACTCCTCGACGACGCCGACCTGCGCGAGATTCGCCCCGGCGAACGATTCAAGATCGGACCCTTCACGATTCATTCCATCCAGGTCACGCACAGCCTGGTGGATTGCGTTGCTCTCGCCATCCACACACCCCTCGGTGTGGTGCTGCATACTGGCGACTTCAAAGTCGACCCCACACCGACCGACAACCGGCTCTTCGATCTGCACGCTTTTGCTGAATACGGCAAGGAAGGCGTGCTGGCTTTACTGCAAGATTCCACCAACGTCGAGCGTAAGGGCTACACGCCCAGTGAGCGGAGTGTCCGCCGGAAGTTCGACGAAGTGTTCTCGCACACCCAGCGGCGCCTCTTCATCTCGTGCTTCTCCTCTTCCATTCACCGCATTAAGCTGGCGGTTGATGTGGCCCGGGAGCATGGCCGCAAAGTGTGCTTCATTGGCCGCTCGATGGTGAATTCTTCCGAGATCGCCGAGGATCTCGGCTACGTACAGATTCCTGAGGGACTGCTGATTCAACCCGGGGAGATGAAGAACTTCGCGCCGGAAAAAGTTTGTGTCTTGATCAGCGGCACGCAGGGCGAGCCCATGTCAGCGCTGTCGCGCGCCGCGGTGGACAACCACAAGCACGCGAAGATCGAGAAGGGTGACACCGTCGTTCTTTCCTCGCGCATCATTCCCGGGAACGAGAAGGCCATCTACCGCATGGTGGACCACTTGTTCCGCCGCGAGGCGCACGTCATCTACGACGACGGCTCTTATCCTCCGGTGCATGTGAGCGGACACGCCAGCCAGGAGGAACTCAAGCTGATCATCAACCTGGTGCGGCCAAAGTACTTTATTCCCATTCACGGCGAATACCGCCAACTCAAGCTGCACGCAGAGCTGGCGCGCACCATGCACGGCGCGGTCGGAAACGTGATGCTGCTCGAGAGCGGCGACGTTCTGGAGTTTGACGAACTCGGAGCACGCAAGGCAGGCCAGGTCGGCGTGGGACGCGTCTGTATTGACTCCGGCTCACGAAGCGATGTCGTCGAAGACCTGGTGATCAAGGATCGGCGTCATCTCAGCGAAGACGGCTTCGTTTTGCCCATCATCGCGATCAACAAGCACACCGGACGGGTGGAGACTTCGCCTGAGATCGTGACCCGCGGATTTAATCCCGGCGACAACGGCCTCCTCGAGCGCGCGCGCGAAATTGTCATGGAAACACTAGAGCAGTCGAGCGACGAAGAAAAAGCGGACTATGGCGTGATCAAAGAGAAAATTCGCGCCGACCTGAAGCGCTACATCTCCAAGCAGACCCAGCGGCGGCCGCTGATCATGCCGGTCATCCTAGAAATCTAGAGGACGCGAGACCCCTCTTCCAGCTACACTTCCCGCCACTCGGCTTTCACTCGCAGTGACGCCTGTCACGAAATCGGAGGCTCATGGCTCGAAAGAACTCTGCGTTTACAACCAATTTTTCCCGTCGAGAGGCTCTACGTCTCCTGGGCATAGGAGCGGCCGGGGCACTCCTGCCCGGAGTGTCGCAAGCCGTTGCTTCGCCCCCCGAGTCGCGCCGCGTTGATGTGATCGTAGTTGGCGCCGGCATGTCCGGACTGGCCGCAGCGCGAACGCTGCGGCGTCAGGGCAAGAGGGTTGTCGTCCTCGAAGCTCGCGACCGCGTCGGCGGACGCGTCAAAGCGGGCAAACTTGCCGGACACACCATCGATCTCGGCGGAATGTGGGTAGGACCGACCCAGACTCGGCTGCTTGAACTGCTGCGCGAATATCACATCGATACCGTGCCGCAATATCTCGCCGGCAAAGGAATCTTCGACATGGGCGGCAAGCGCAGCACGCCGGAAGGCGAAGATTTCGGTTTTGATCCTAAGGCGAAGGCTGAGTTTGACCGCGTTCTCGCTGAACTGGACAAGCTCACCGCCACAATTCCACCCGACGCGCCCTGGACCGCGCCCCGCGCCGAGGAGTGGGACGACATCACCGTGGAGCAATGGCATCGCGAAAATGTGCACAACGATGACGTTCTCCATTTTCTTGACACCGAAGCGCGCGTCGATTTCACAGCCGAGCCATGGCAACTTTCGTTTCTCTATTACCTCTTCTACTTGAGATCGGGCGACAACTGGACCATGCTCGCGAGTTTCAACAATGGTGCACAGATGTACATCGTGCCCGAGAGCATGCACCAGGTGGCGGCGGCGATCGGAAAGGAGCTCGCGGACGGCCTGGTACTCGGTGCTCCCGTCAGCGCAATTTCGCAGGATGCCAAGGCCGTCACCGTGGTGTCCGACAAGGGAAGCTGGCAGGCCGACTATGCCGTTGTCGCTTTGCCTCTGCCGCTTTCGTCGCGAATCCGATATCAGCCTGCACTGCCGCCCGATCGCGACGCCCTGTCCCAGGAAATGCCCATGGGATCCATTATCAAAATGTGGCTCGCCTATGAGAGGCCGTTCTGGCGTGATCATGGTATGAACGGACTGATGTTCACTGATACCCCCCCGTGCTCCGCCATCTCGGAAGCGTCTCCACCCTCGGGGAGCCCGGGATTTCTTGTGGCATTCATGGATGGTAGGCGCTCGTTGCACTGGAGTGGACGTCCCATGGAGGAGCGAAAGAAGCTATTCGTGGATCTGGTCGTCAAATACTTTGGCCCCGAAGGCGCGAAGCCGATTGACTACATCGATCAGGATTGGCCGGCCGATCCGTGGAGCCGCGGCTGCTACGGACCGTCGATGGGACCCGGTGTCCTTACCACTCTCGGCCCAGCGCTGCGCACGACATTTGGCCGCATTCACTGGGCGGGAACCGAGACGTCTCCAATTTGGACCGGCTACATCGAAGGCGCAATCCGCTCCGGTGAACGCGCTGCCGCCGAGGTTCTCACCAGCTGGAAGAGTCACGCGCAAGACACGATAGAATTCTCCCACCCGAGGACATTCCTATCGTTAGCCTGAATGACATTCTCCAAGCGCGCGCGCGGCTCGAAGGTGTCGCCGTGCGTACACCTCTGCTCGAATGGACGGGTCCCAACGACTCGCGCAAACTCTTCCTGAAACTTGAGAACCTGCAACCGATTGGCGCCTTCAAGCTGCGCGGGGCCTACAACAAGATCGTTTCCCTGAGTGAAGATGAACGCCGCCGGGGGGTGGTTTCCTACTCGAGCGGCAATCACGCGCAGGGCGTCGCGTATGCTGCCCGAGCTTTGGGGGTGAAAGCGGTCATCGTCATGCCTGGAAGTGCGCCGCCGAACAAGCTCGAATCCACCGCTGCTCTCGGCGCAGAAATCGTTAAGGTTGGCCCGGGCAGCGAAGAGCGGAGAATTCGAGCCGAGGAACTCGCGGCGGAACACGGGTACGCGATCGTGCCTCCTTACAATGACGAGAAGATCATCGCCGGTCAGGGAACGACAGGACTAGAGATCCTGGATCAGTTGCCCGAAGTTGAAACCGTGCTGGTGCCCGTCGGTGGCGGGGGACTGATCAGCGGAGTTTCCGCTGCCCTGAAGCTGAGCCAGCCCTCGGTGAAAATTATCGGTGTGGAGCCGGAGCTTGCGGCCGATGCGCAAGCCAGCCTGCGTGCTGGCCATATTGTCGAGTTCTCCGCGGAGCAGGTCACTCAAACGCTGGCGGATGGGCTGCGCACGCAGAGTATCGGGGAAATAAACTTCGAACACATTCGGGCCTACGTGGATGACATCGTTTGTGTGAAGGAAGACGAGATTCAAGAAGCCATGCGAGCTCTCAGCGGTCAGGCCGAAACGCTGGCGGAGCCGAGCGGCGCGACCGCGGTGGCCGGATTTCTTTTCCACGCGCACGAGTTGCCCCGGACCCGAATAAATGTCGCGGTGATCAGCGGCGGGAATATTGATCCGCAGTTGCTGGCAGAGATTAAGAGAAGTCAGAAGTGAGAAGTCAAATTGAAGAAGTAAAACCGGACTTCCACGGGCGACTCGGGTTAACTTCTGCAATCTGACTTCTCACTTCTGCAATTTCCGACTGATGGGAGTGCCTTGACTCGCTGGCATCGCTGGCTCGACCAGTTCTTTCAACTCTCGCAGCAGCAGACGACCGTCCACCGCGAGGTCGTGGCCGGACTGACGACCTTCTTCACCATGGCCTACATCGTGGCCGTGAACCCGGCGATTCTCGGGAACGCCGGCATGCCCCTCGACGCATCGGTCACCGCCACCATTCTGACCGCTATCTTCGGCACGCTGCTGATGGGGCTTTACGCAAAGCGTCCGTTCGCGATCGCCCCCTACATGGGCGAGAACGCGTTCATCGCTTTCACGGTCGTTCACGTGCTTGGATACAGCTGGCAGAGCGCGCTGGGCGCGGTCCTGCTGGCAGGGATCATCTTCGTCCTGCTCACCATTTTCCGTCTCCGCAAGTGGATGGTGGACGCGATCCCGCTGACTCTGCGCTACAGCTACGCGGTGGGCATCGGCCTGTTTCTGACATTCATTGGATTGAATCAAACCGGGATCGTCGCCCTCGGATTTCCCGGGGCCCCCGTCCGGCCGGGCCATCTGACATCGGCTTCCGTTGTGCTCGCAATTTTTGGCTTCTTGTTGATGACAGTGTTGTCCATCCGCCGCTTCCCTGCCGCGATCCTGACGGGTGTCCTGGCGACGGCCCTGCTTTCCTTTCTAACCGGCGCCACACCGGCACCCTCAGGTTGGATCAGCCGTCCCCCCAGTCTTGCGCCGGTCTTTCTCAAGTTCGACCTCCACAGCATCTTCACCTGGGGATTCTTTCCGGTCGTGCTGACGATTTTCGTGATTGCGTTCGTGGACACCATGGGTACGCTCATCGGCGTTTCCGCACGCGCGGGTTTCCTCGACAAAGACGGCAATCTGCCACAGATCGAGCGGCCGATGATGGCCGACGCGCTTGCCACCACATTCGCCGCGCTGATCGGAACTACGACTTCTGGTGCGTTCATCGAATCGGCCACTGGAGTCGAGGCGGGCGGGCGTACCGGGTTGACTGCCGTTACGACGGCACTCTGTTTCACTGGAACCCTGTTTTTCGCGCCCTTCATCACCGCCATTCCTCCGCAGGCGTACGGGCCGGCTCTGGTCTTTGTCGGGCTGCTCATGCTCACTCCGATCACGCGCATTCCCTTTGACGATCTCACCGAACTGGTGCCAGCATTCGGGGTGATTGCGCTGATGGCGTTCACTTACAACGTCGGCATCGGTATGACTGCCGGCTTCGTCTTGTATCCGTTCTGCAAGTTGGCTTCCGGGCGACTGCACGAAGTGCGGCCCGCGCTGTGGGTATTGACGACCTTATCGCTGTTATTTTTCGTCTTCTATCCCTATACCTAGCGGTTGAGGAAATTGACTGAACTATATGATTCGCTTCGGCATTGCCGGTTTCGGACTTCACGCCGTACGTCGACTGATGCCCGGCTACGCCCTGGCGCAGAACTGTCGTGTCGTCGCGCTCTCACGACGGGATCCGCAGAGGGCACGCGAGGCCGCCGCGCTGTACGGTATTCCCCACGTGTTTGGCTCGACCGAAGAGCTCTGCCGATGTCCGGAAGTTGATGCCGTGTTGGTCACGACCCCGAACGTCTGTCACCTCGCTGACGTCCTGACCGCCGTTGGCCTGCGTAAGCCGGTCTTGTGCGAGAAACCGATGGGTATGAATGCCGAAGAATGCCGCCAGATGGTGGAAGCGGCTCGCAAAGCCGGAGTTCTTCTCGGTGTAGCCCAGGTCTTCCGATTCGAAGAAAGCACGAAGCGATTGCGGGAGCGCCTCGCCGCAGGCGATATCGGGAAACCGGTCTTCGCCCGGGCGGAGTTTTCGTTTCCGGCAAACCACCATGCGAGAACCTGGATCAATGACCGTTCCATCGCCGGAGGAGGGCCTATTTCCGATGTCGGCGTCCATTGCGTGGATGCCCTGCGTTACATCCTTCAGGATGAAGTACAGCGCGTAACCGCTCTTGGCCAGTCGGACGAACGATCGGGAGATGTCGAAGCAGCTGCAATTCTTACCCTTGAATTCCGTCGAGGAACATTGGCCACCGTGCTGGTCTCAACGCGTGCGCAGTATCGAACACCCCTGGAGTTCGTCGGTGGGAACGGCGTGCTTCGAGCTGACGACGGCCTCACGGTGGATCGGCCGGTCACGCTCGAGTTATGGCGCGATCGGCAAATGGTCTCGACCGAAAATGTTTCGAACCAGTTCGCTTACGCGCGGCAGGTCGATAGTTTCGCCGGTGCGCTTGAAGGATCGCAGCCGTTCCCCGTTCCAGGAGAAGAGGGTTGGCAGAACCAGATCATTTTGGACGCGGCGTTCCGCAGCATGTTCTCGGAGAAGAGTGAAGAAACAGAAATCCTAGAACGCGCGAGTGAATAGTGGGGTAGAGAATCGGCGCCACAAATAAGAAGCGCCCCGGATTCAAAGAATCACGGGACGCCCGAACAGCCCTCCCCCAGAACTGCTCACGGCAAAGATACGAAAGAATGACAAGAAGGGGAACGCCACTTTCGAGGGGTTCGGAATGGCACGAAAGGGCCACTTGCCAAAAACCAGATATTTGCTACGATGTCGCACCCAACGATTGGGCCTTGCCCAGTCGTCCCAGGTTCTGGAAGCGGACTTCCGCTCGAGCAATCTCTGCAGGCGAGATCTCCGGTCGATTCCAGAGAGCACCGAAGCCTAGTGTTGCAAGTGTGCAGGGAATTTCAGTTGGCGCTTGCACTCGAAGCTTAGCAATGAACGTAAAGTATTGAAAATGCAGGTTCATCTTGCTTCCTTAGCTTTGGAAGACAAGATGCTCAGCACGTATGAGGCGACCTGCGCCCCAGGTATACCCCTCGTAGGCAGAGGACTACATGGAGCGAGAGAGTTTGGGAGGAAATATAATATGAGGCGAGTGTTGGTTCTGGCAGTGTTGGCATTGGCCTTGCCGATGGCAGCTTGGGCGGACGGAATTGATCTGGTCAATCTTCATGGCTCGATCTCAATTTCGAACGCGGGTATCACTTCCATTGGCTCTCAGCTCCACCAATTCAACGGGGTTACGGCTGCTCCCGGACACTCGCTCGGGTCGGTGTCTTTCTCGACGGGCGCTCTGTTGACCGGCAGCATTCTGACTGGCGGAACTTTCTCCGACGTGGGTTCGAGCTTTGTCGTGGTCGGAAAGGGTAACCAGGTACCCCACAAAGGCACGATCTTCAGCGGATCGTTCGTCGGCCCGGTTTCATGGACATTGGTAAGTCAGAATAAGCAGAGCTTGCAATACACACTTTCCGGTAACATTCAGGGCACGCTATGGAATGGCCGCTTCGTAACCGGGACCACGACTCAGAACATCTACTCGACCAACGGGCAGATCTCGCTGGGCATTGGACACATTCGCGTAGGCAATACCAACTTAGGAACTCCCGAGCCGGGAACCTTGGGCTTGCTGGGGACCGGGCTGGTAGCGGTCGCTGGCATGCTCCGCCGCAAGCTCACCTCCGCTGCCTGAAGGTAAAGACGCTTTCGGTTCGCCCCACACTCACTCACGGCCCCGCCCAATCGGCGGGGCTTTTGATTTCCTAAACCCATACCGTTTCTTCTGGCCAAAGGGCGGTGTTGTCTTCGAACCGCTGGGCTGACGCGCTGCGTAGCCAGCAAACGCTTCAGGTCACTTCCAAGTGGATGTTTCGTTGCGCCCCTAGCGACAATTGACCGATCTTCGATCCGTTACTGCCGTAACCGCGCGCGCTGGGATTGGCGTTGACGTTACTTTTGACCAAACCTACATTCATGCCAGGGGGTCGTATGAAGGACATCCATGAGGTTTTGCGCCGCAAGCAGGCGCAGTACGCACAGTTGGGCAAGCAGATCGAGCAACTGCAGCAAGCCGCCGAGAAACTGCGCGAAGTCGCACCCCTCCTCGCTGAAAATGAGGCAGAGGACGACAGCGCCGTGCTGGCAGAAGTCGACGACGACACCAACGCGATGGCCGCCAAAGCCGGCGCGCAGTCCTCGTCTGCCGCCAAGCCGGCGCGCAGCACAACTCCGCGCTGGCCGTAGGGCGCGGGAGCGGGCAGGAGGGTCCGCTTCGATGATATTGCAGGCACTGCTGGTATCGAAGGACGATCTGGCAGCGGAAACGCTGACCCAGGTGCTAGCCAGCTTCGGCGTGGCTGTCGACCGCTCAAGCGCGCCCGACGTGGCCGTGGGCCGGCTGGACGAAGAACACTTCGACCAGATCATCGTCGATTTCGACGACCCCGGCACCGCGTCCTTGGTGCTGGAGAGCAACCGCCGCCAAGGCCGCCCCAAGCAGGGGAATCCAGCGGTCACAGTGGCTTTACTCCGCGATGCTTCGCAGATTCGAGCGATTCTCGGAGCTGGTGCTCACTTCATTCTCGTGAAGCCGCTTACTCAGGAGCAAACCCACGCCACGCTACGGGCTGCGACCGCTCTGCTCAAGCGGGAACGGCGGCAGTCGTTCCGCGTTCCGGTGCAGGCGCCTGTTTCCATCCGTACAGAGGAAACACCGCACTTGGAGGGAATTCTGCTCGACCTGAGCTCCGGAGGTATGGACGTGCTCGCCGCGAAGCCGCTTCCTTCTGCGGCCCTGGCTCACTTCTCCTTCGACCTTCCTGACGGCAACGTCCAGGTGGAAGGCGACGCCGAAGTCGCGTGGAGCAGTGCCAATGGCCAGACCGGACTGCGCTTCCTGGACATCGACCCGCGCATGCGCGAGCAACTTGGTGAATGGCTCGCTGCCCATTCGCAGGAGGCGCTGCCGGAGGAAGCCGATCCGGTCTCGCACTGCAAACTCACTGACCTAAGCTTGGGCGGCTGCTACGTTGAGACCGAGTCACCCTTCCCGCAATCATCGGCTGTAGACCTTTGCCTGAAGGCAGCCGGCATGGAAATTCACACCGAAGGGTTGGTCCGGGTGATGCACCCCGCGCACGGCATGGGCGTTGAGTTCCCCGCGCGCACCGAAGAACAACGGAAGAGCGTTGGGGATTTCATCGATTTCCTGAGCAAACAGCCCGGCACCACACCGGAGCTGGAAATTTCTCCGCGCGCCCTGCTTGCCAGCGCGGACGAATTGAACCCGGAGACGCAATCCGGATCCGAGGCTGACGATGCTCTCCTCGATCTACTGAGGACCGGAGACACTCTCGAGCAGGCACAATTTCTCGAAGACCTGCACCGCCAACGGAATTCGGCCGACGTGAGTCAGTAGGACTCCGAACGACAGTGGTAGAAAGGCCGCGGGCGTCGAGCTACGCGCTACGAGCCAACTGATTGCTCGAGGCTCGCAGCTCGCGGCCATCGGCGATACAACAACATTCGCGTTGATCTCAACAAAAACCGGGGACCGAGCCGACACCCCGTCTCTGGTGCGACTCAATCCCCGGCGGTCTGTTCCACCTCGATGGCGCCAGTCTAACCCGGGCCTTTCCAAAAATTATTTCGCTGTGGTTAATTTTCAGAGAAATTCCCGGATGCACTAAAATTGCATCCGCCTCCGTTGGTCAAGAGTGCCATTTCGCGTTTCGCGCTCCTCGGCATGGTCTGCTTCCTGGCCATCACGCCGTTCCTTTGGCACGGATCTCCCTCCGGCCACGATTTTGAGTTTCACATGTTTTCCTGGATGGACGTACTGAGCCAGTGGAAGCAGGGAATCATTTTTCCGCGCTGGGCGGCCTTCGCGCATTGGGGCTATGGCGAAGCCCGCTTTCTATTTTATCCGGCGGCGTCGTGGGTCCTGGGCGCGGCTCTGGGAGCAATTCTCCCGTGGAAGGTGGTCCCGGGAGTGTACTGCTGGACCGTGCTCATGCTGGCCGGCCTCTCGATGTACCGCCTGGCGCGAGAATGGTTGTTGCGGGCGGACGCGCTCTTTGCGGCTGGGCTTTACGCCGTCAATCCCTACCATCTGGTGATCATTTACTGGCGAAGCGCTTTTGCCGAACTGCTGGCGGCGGCGCTGCTGCCGCTTCTCCTGCTCGCGGTCTTGCGACTCCGTGAGTCCGGCTCGCGACCGGTCCTGTGGCTCGGCTTCATCCTCGGAGCGGCATGGCTCGCCAACGCCCCAGCGGCCGTCATGATTCATTACTCTGCAGCTGTGCTGGCGGCCGCGACGGCACTGTTGGAACGATCCTGGCGCCCGCTGTGGCGCACCGCGCTGGCCGTCATACTTGGGGCGGGATTGGCGTCGTTCTATCTGGTTCCGACCGTATATGAAACGCGATGGGTCAACATCGGCGAAGTTCTGGCGCCGGGTTTACGTCCGCAGGATAACTTTCTGTTTACGACCATCGCGGACGCCGAGCACAACCGCTTCAACTTGCTCGTCTCCACCGTTGCGGCGGCGGAAATCGGGGCTCTCGTCCTCGCGATCTGGCTATCGCGAAGCTGGCGTTCCCGGGCGGGAAACCGGTGGCTTCTGCTCTCCTGCTGGGGCGGCGCGTCTGCGCTGATCATGGTTTCGATCACCAACCCACTTTGGCAACTTCTCCCCAAGCTGCGCTTCGTGCAATTGCCGTGGCGCTGGTTGTTATGTCTGAACGCTGTTCTGGCAATGCTGCTCGCCATGGCGACTCGACGCTGGACGTCGCGTGTCGTGGCAGTGGTCGTTCTGCTGACCGTGGTTGTAGTCGCCGGCTATCGCATCCAGCCTCCTTGGTGGGACACGGCCGCTGACATCGAAGAGATGAGCGACGCCGTCGCTGACGGGACCGGCTACGAGGGTACGGACGAATATGTCCCCGCCGGGGCTGATCCCTACGAACTAGACAAAGACTACCCGCTAGTAGCGGATTCCTCCGGACATCCGCTACGGACGGAAGCTCTGACGTGGGGACCGGCTGACAAGCATTTTGTCGTTGACTCGCGCTCGCCCGAGCTCCTGACGCTGCGGCTGTTCAACTATCCCGCATGGGAGGTCACGGTGAATGGGAAACCGGTTGAGATCCTAACAACTGACGTGACCGGTCAGATGGAGATTCCGATAGCTGCTGGCCGAAGTGAAATTCGTATCCACTTCGGCCGCACCCGCGACCGCGGTATCGGAGGGCTCGTGTCTCTGCTCAGCCTCGGCATACTGTTGCTTGGGTGGTTCAACGTAAAAGCTTCGCTAAGGAAGAATTAGTCGGAAAGGAACCACGATGCAACGTCGCGTTCTGGTCGCTACGTCGAATCCCGGCAAGTTGCGCGACTTCGCTGGAGTTGCCGAGGCACACGGGGTCGCCGTTGCATCCATTCCCAACTTCTCTTCCCTGCCCCTGGTTGTCGAGGACGGCACCACCTTCGAGGCGAATGCCCGGAAGAAGGCCGAGGCCTATAGCCTCGCTGTTCCGGGCCAATTGGTTCTTGCCGATGATTCCGGGCTCGTCATTGACGCGCTCGGCGGAGCCCCCGGCGTTCATTCAGCGCGCTACGCTGCCGAAAAGCCACACTTGTTCGATAGCAACGCCAAGGATGAAGCCAACAACGCTCGCGTTCTACGCGAACTCAACGGCGTTGCCAGTGAAAAGCGTACTGCCAGATTCGTCTGTGTACTGGCAGCGGGGCGCAACGGCAAAACCGTCAGTATATTTCGCGGGACCGTTGAAGGTGTAATTCTGGATGCTCCCCGGGGTCACAACGGCTTCGGGTACGATCCCCTGTTTTATTTTCCGCAGATCGGGAAGACGTTAGCCGAGATCGCGGCTGTCGAGAAGTCACGCTACAGCCATCGCGGCGCAGCCTTCCGCAAGTTCCTGGAATGGCTAGATAGCGATAAAGCGTAAGCGAGATAGCTCTCTACTGTTTGGCTCAGCGTCCGAGCGTGGGAATTTTCCTGGTACCGACTTCGCAAGAAAGCCCGGGATGTGCATCTCTCTCATCTTGGCGCGGACCTTCTCCACCATTTGCTCCGCCGTCAGATCGGGATCAGTGAACCGCCCTCCGTCATAACAGTGACTGCAATACTGGCTAGACTTCCTCCCATCGATTTCGGTTCCACCGCCTTTTTCGTCTTTCGACAGCGGCATCCCGCAACTCTGGCAATACGGACCCTTCGGCTTAAACAAGACTCCCTCCGACGGCAAGTATTCTAGTCCGCCGCTTGTGCAGGAACGAAGTTCGGTGTTGCGGATTTAGCTGGCGACTTTCTTGACTCCCCACTCTGCCAACCAACATAATGAAAGGTTGACTTCACCACTCCGGACCGACTAAGGAACAGCCACCTTGGCTTCATCCGCGCAATCTGTGACTTCGCAGATAAAACCTGGAGTTGCCCCGCTGCGCGCCGGCGCTGGAACGGCATTCCTGCTGCGGCGGTTGCATTCGCTCAGCGGCATCGTGCCGATTGGACTCTTCCTTCTTGAGCACTTCATCTCGAACGCTGAAGCCTTCAAGGGCCCTGCGGCCTATACGAGGCAAGTTGAGTTCCTGAACAGCCTGCCTTTCGTGTTGCTGCTGGAATTGTTCGGAATCTGGATTCCGATTCTCTATCACTCGCTCT
>JACXTT010008134.1_pt1 | contig 14609 bp, 22 predicted proteins | sample 9270951 | NCBI WGS metagenome assembly JACXTT01 (sample SAMN15532306, study PRJNA645909) | rock metagenome | isolation source: weathered quartz diorite | place: Puerto Rico | collected 2017-06-21
CGGACCATGAATCGCTTCGACCCTCTCGGTCGACACTCGGCGCCCGGGATCGAAGAGATCCAGATCATGAGCATTCGGGCCTTAGCCAGAAGCTCCATCCCGCATCCCGAGCCGATGTCCCTGCCGTCATTTCTGCACCGGAAAGTAGCTAGTAGGGTTATTCCCGGACAGTCCGGGTGCTTTTGCAGGCGCCTGCAACAGGAGGTCCGGGATGAGTCAAGCGGCCAAGGCGCGAGAGCAGGACCGAAAGGCACGGGCGCGGTTGCGCGTGCTCCACCACCAGGAGCAGGTAACGCGAAACGTGAGCCAGACCTGCCGGTTCTTCGGCATTTCACGGAATCTCTTCTACATCTGGCGTGACCGGTTCCGCCAAGACGGCCTGATTGGCCTGCGCGACGGTCCTCGAGGGCCGCGCCACCACCCCTTTACGACACCCGCCTACATCGTCACTCTGATCCTGCAGATCCGTCGGCAGCGGCAGTACGGGCCCCTCCGGATCAGCCTCTTCCTGAAGCGGTATCACCAGGTCTATGTCTCCCCTCCCACCATCCAGCGGATCTTGAAGCGGCATCGGGTCCCCCGGGTGTCCCTGAAACGCTATCGCCCAGGCCCTCGCCGCCGGCGCGAGCTCCACGTCCCGAGCCAATCGGTCCAGGTCGACGTCAAGCACCTCAAACTCGGCGGCCGTCGCTTCTACCAGTTCACGGCCATCGATGAGGGGTATCGCGTGCTCCGCGTCTATGCTCACAACTCCATCAAATCGGCTACCGACTTCGTCGAGGAAGTGCGCCGCCGCCTGCCGATGGCCATCCAGCGCATCCAGACGGGCCACGGCTCCGAGTTTGGGACCGACTTTACCTGGCACCTGCGGGATCTCGGCGTGACCCACCGGCAGATTCCGCGGGGCTGCCCCCAGGCCAATGGAAAGGTCGAGCGGAGTTATCGGACGGACGAAGACGAGTTCTACCGGCGCGTGATCTTCCGGACCCCTGGTGAGCTCGCCCAGAAGCTCCGCCAATGGGAGCACGAATACAATCATCGCCGTCTCCACCTCGCTCTTCGCGGCAGGACCCCAGCCGGCGCCTGTGCGAGCTTCGGATCGCACCAGAACCTGTTCAACAATTAGCTTGAACATCACAGCCTAGTCGGGGATGGGGAGGGCGGCGACGATGTTGCGCGCCTACCTCGTGTCGGAGCGTTCCAGCTCCTGTGAGGTACCGAAAGCCGCTCGCCGACGTGACTTGGTGAGAATGGTCCGCTCGGAGATCCTCGCCCTCCAGCCGGATGGGAGGGACAGGGCTGCACGAGCGTCGGCCTTCGACCGCGGGGACGTTCCGTGTCCTTGCGCAGCACCTCGCCGCATCCAAGAAAGCTCCGTCCGGGCCTTCGCGAAGGCTGCGCGCAGGCCCTCATCGAGCCGCCAGAGGTGCACCGTCCGGCGCGTGGGCTGCTGCTTCGCATTCTTCTCATCCAGCGCAAACGGCGGCGTGAATTTCCACTGGATGAGCTCCAAACTCGCGATCACGCGTCCACGAGGTCCACGAAGGGGCGTCCGCCCGGGGCCTGACGGTAGTGGCGGAATTGGACCCAGTAGTCGGCGTTCCACCGGGTACCGCAATCTCATCGACTTCAAGGACAGCATTGGTTGACAGGTCAAACTGGTTTCGGTAGCCTGCGCATCCCAAGCATGACCACCGAGGAACTGCTCGCTGAGCTCCGATCATCGCCAACTGACTTGGCTCGGGTCGTCGAGGCGGTGTCGAGCGGTGGCCTCCCGTGCGTGGTGGTTCCCATCGCTGCCCTGAAGGGATGGCAGGAGCGGGATCCCGACGCCTGGAGGAAGGTGGAGGCCTGGCTGATCGCCCGCGGAACGAATGTGGTGGAGGTGTAGCAGGGGACTCGGCAACCGCGGTTGGCGCAAGGCAGCCCAGTGTCCAGCGGGACGGGGCCGGATCCCCTCTAAACACGAGCTGCGGGGAGGGACGGACGACCTGCAGACGGCGACCGCCCAAGCTGTGGGCGCGCGAGCGCCAAGAGGGGACTCCACGCCCGCAGCTACGGCCACGGCGCACGCGTCACTAGGACTTCCGAGACGTTTTGGGGGAAGAACGTACTCAGCAATGGTCCAATGTCTTTGGCCGTTGCACTGCTGGCAGGCTGACACGCCTTTGTCGTGCTCGCCGATTGACAGCGCCCGTCGATCCTGTGAACGCCGCATGCCGAATTGCGTTCGCCCCGCTGGACGAGCGGCTTCGTGGCCACCAGGTCACGTGCCAAGGGCTCGATGTATATACCGGCTTCCTCCGGCGGGCCGGTGTCTCGAACTGGCTTGGCAGATCCTCGCGTCGGCGCCGCGTTCACTCCATTTCGCGCATCGCCCTGACGCCGGCTCAACTCGAGGCACTGGGGTCTAACCCCTTCGATTTTCTTTGTCTGCGCGGCTCCAGGGGATAACTTAGGCTAGGGTACGTGTGCGTCCCGTTCGGAGGGGCGGAAGCAGGCCCGCCGGGATTAGGCGGCTACGTCAAGCCCGAATATGTGGATCTCGCTGGCCTGAGGACATCTCCTCGGTTGGAGTGGTGCTATGCAACTGCAGGATAAGACACGGGACGGTCTGTGGTCGGGACTGGAGAACCCGAAGTCGTGGCGAGCCAGGGCTCCTTACACGGCATCTTGATTGCCCTGGCGACATTCGTGCCGACATTTCTCGCGATCCTTTTCGGCATTCCCTACCTCGCGGGTCTGCCCGTGGCCGGCCGATTCCCGGCGGGTCTCCACGGCAACACCGCACGAATCGTGTCCTCGCTCGCGCCCGAGCAGGGCCTCGTGGAGGCCCCACCGCCAGAACCGGCGCCACTGATGCCCACGGAAATGTTTACCAGGGCGGTGGGACAGGGCGACGAGCCGGCGCAGCTGCCTCCAACGCGGACGGGGGAGACCCTGGCACCCGCCGCACTCGCGGCGACCACTCCGGCAATCTCGCCCCCTGCATCGCCGCCGCGCCCTCAAGTCGAAGGCAAGGCCACTGAGCCCAGACGATCCGCGTCGACCGTCACGCAGGATCGCGCCTGGGTTCGTGGCGCTGCCTTCTCAGACCGGAACTCCGCTGAGCGCCTCGCCGCCAGCATCGAGCATCAGGGCTACGCGGCCAAAGTCCGTCGTGAGGATACGCCTACCACGCCCTGGGTGGTCTGGATCGGCAAGCCTCCGAGAGGAAATGGCTCCCGCTGAGCGGCAAAAATGACCCGCAGCGTCGTGCTCGTGGTCTTCCTCATGGTGGTGTACCCTGCCGCCCCCGTCATCGGATTCGCGTGGATCCTCATCTCGATGGGACTGGCCCAGCTCCCGGTCGGGTACTCGAAGCTCCGCGCGACCCTGGTTGGCCTGTTCGTACTCCCGCCGATCGTCACGGTCTCCCCGGCGCCGCTGGTTACCGCGCTGGGCATGCTCCTCGGCCGCTAGAGCTGGCGCCCGTCTGGACGGGTTCGCTCCAGTGCGGTCTTCCGGCTCTGGTTCATCCCGGAGCCTTCGGCTAGGATACCTCCCGCCACGGAACCCTGCTTACACTCCAGAAGTGTTGCGGAACCGCGCGCGAAGAGGCTAGCCCTTTCCTTCGCGGCATTGCTGGTGCGCGGTATCGGGCCGCGGGACGCTCGGCCCGACGAGCACCCGCGAGGCGGACAGGAGGACTCCAGTGGAACTCATCAGCCGGATGATGGACGGCTCGATTGCCTATGATCCCGAGGGCCGACTGGAACCCGTCCCGTGGGGACCAGGAGCCAAGCAGGAAGACAAGATTGAACAGCTCAAGGGAGTCCCGCTCTTTGAAGAATGCAGCCAGCGAGAGCTCCGGAGCGTCGCCAGGATCGCACGGAGTTTCGACGTCGCAGAGGGCACTGTGCTGACCCGTGCTGGCGAGCCCGGCGACGAGTTCTTTGGCGAGAGATGAGCCTGCTCGACGGGGGGCCACGGTCAGCGACCGTGGTGGCGGACACATCAGTTCGACTGCTCGTGATCAGCCGTGGGCACTTCTTCGTGCTTCTCCGGGACACGCCGGGGCTCGCGGAACATCTTGGTGACCCTGTCCACGCGCGTCCGTCGGGCGGAGGAGCGCGCCGAACGTCTCAGGTCAGCCTCGCCCGGGCGATGAGCCAGAGCCGGGACAGAATGCCTGTGGGCCTTCCGGCAACGGCTCGGACAAGACGCCCCGGCCACGTGGCCCGGGTGGCGCCAACTTGCTGAGAGAGCAGTCCTCGCGCGTCTTGCTCGCCCCTGGCATTGAATACGCACACCCGCCGCGTTGGGGCTGGTGCCTTGACCGAACTTCGCAACAGCATCATCGGACTGCTTGGAGAGTCCGACGAGTCCATATGCGCCGAGTGCGTCGCGACGGCCCTCGGCCAGCCGGTCGGCGCGGTCATGATGACGATACTTGGGCTTCATGACCGGTGCATCTCAATCCAAGGCATGTGCTCCATCTGTCAACGGTGCGCTCGCGTCGTCCGGCGTGAGGCTCCTGGGCGCACGTGACGATCCGTGAGAGGTCGAAGATCACGTAGTCCTCTGTCTCTGGGGCCCGGCGATACGTGGGCCATGCAGTGTTTTCATGGAGATCGACCGGCTCGGAGTAGGTGATCCGTTACCCATAGCCGTGATTTACTTTCGCCGCCTCGCGCTCCCTGCCCCCCTAAGTACCTGAGCTTTGGCGCATCCGGGCTTGGAATGCAGTTTGCCTCGATCTGTACCCGACACGAAGTGAGAGAGGGGCAGACCACATGTCCGGTCGTTGCGCGTAGAGGTCAAGACTCCGCCATGTGCGTCGCCTGTGGAGCCTATACCCCCTGCGAGCATTCGCTGAAGGATTGTGCGGCGATGGAAGGTGAGTACTGCATCGTGCCGAACTCGGCTCGACGCAAGCCCGCGCCGCTCGGCCCGCGGAAGGACCGACCGAGCATGTCGGCACTCCTCCGTGAGATTCGGCAGCGTCGAGGACGCCGCCGAGCCTGACCATGCTGTTTTTGCGGGCGCTGGCCCAGATGTTCTCGGAGGATCTCGCCGTCGATCTCGGCACGGCCAACACGCTGGTCTACGTTCGGGGGCAGGGGATCGTCCTCGATGAGCCCTCCGTCGTCGCCATCAGCCACAAGGATCGCTCGTTGCTGGCGGTGGGCGAGGAGGCCAAAGCCATGCTGGGCCGGGCCCACGGCGCGATCGGCGTCTTCCGCCCCCTGCGGCATGGCGTCATCGCCGACTTCGACGTCACCGAGCAGATGCTGAACTACTTCATCCGAAAGGTCCATCGCCGTCAGAGCCTGGTCCATCCGCGCGTCGTGCTCAGCGTGCCATCCGAGATCACGCAGGTCGAAAAGCGCGCCGTGCGGACCTCGGCGCGGGAAGCAGGCGCCCGCGAGGTCTATCTGATCGAGGAGCCGATGGCCGCGGCCCTTGGCGCGGGCCTACCGATCGAGGCCCCGGGCGCCCACATGATCGTGGATATCGGTGGGGGCACGACCGAGGTGGCGGTCTTGTCCTTGGCCGGGATCGTTTATGGCAAGTCCTTGCGAATCGCCGGCGATGAGATGAGCGAGGCTGTCATTCAGCACATGCGGCGGACCTACAACCTGCTGATCGGGGAGCGGCAGGCCGAGATGGTCAAGATCACGCTGGGCTCCGCGGCCCCGTCGAGCACCGAGAGCGAGAAGATGGAGGTCAAGGGCCGTGACCTGATCGGCGGGTTCCCGAGGAGCATCGTGGTCACGGGCGGTGAGATCCGCGAAGCGCTTCGAGAGCCCGTCGGGGCCATCGTGGCGGCCGTCCATACCTGCCTGGAGCAGGCGCCGCCGGAGCTCGCCGCGGACATGGTCGACACAGGCGTCATGCTGACGGGTGGGGGCGCGCTGCTCCGCGGCCTGGATCGGCTGCTCCACGCCGAGACGACCCTGCCCATTACGGTCAGCCACGATCCGCGGACCTGTGTCGTCCGCGGGGCCGGCAAACTACTCGACACGCTCGATTTGCTCAAGCGGGTGGCCATTCCCACGTAAGCGAGGGTCAGGACGGCCCGGGCGGCATGCTGGGCGTCACCGGGTTCGGTCCTGCTATCGGAGGTCGGTGATGCGAACCGTTGAGACTTTGTGTTTGTTGATGGCGGCGATCGTCTTCTTCATGTGGGCGGTCCTGGGGCACTCGACTCCAGAGGAGCGCGCCCGTCTGCATGATTCGATGGGCGCAAGCACGGGCATTGCATGGCGATAGCTAGCTCACCGCGAGAGTGGGCGAAGGGAAAGGCGCGGTAAGCCTTGAACGGAGAGCGACCCCGTCCGTGTTCGGACCGAGCGCGACCTCGCATGCCTCCACGGCCAGGTCGACGTGGATGGGTCTGAGCGCCACGCGGAACTTATAGCCCACGAGTGCCGACTTGCGAGGCGAAAGACAGGCGGCTCACCTCACGCCAGGGAGCGTCCGGCCGCTGCGCCCAATTCGACTCAAGCTTGTAGGATTTACGCGGCCGTTTTTACCCGGCGATTCCAGAGCCTCCCTCGTATGCTCGCGCCGTTTCGTCAGAAGCCTTCCCGGCATGCCGGTTGCCTGCTCCAATCGGACGAGGAGGGCTACCCATCACTGGAAGGAGATCGACAATCATCAAGGGGACGTGCGGCTGCGGGAGCCCGTTTCTGCGTCTGTTCGACGATCTCGGCTGCGTGGGGTGCGGGCATCAATGCTGCTGGGGCTGTGCGGTGGTCATCGAATCGGCTGCCTATTGTGCCCGCTGTGCCGAGGTACTCGTCGAAATCTCGCAGTCCTCCGCGGAAGGCGTAGCCCGTTGCTTGGCGTGAGCCGCGCTTCCTGGTCTACGCTCCTCTCCATCCTGACGATGGTCATCCCACTGGTTAGCGCCTTGCGCGCGCTCGACCTTGAAGCGCACAGCGCGGAGCGGGGTGATGACCAGGGCCGCCACGGGCGTAGGGGGCATCCCGTTTGGGCATGGCAGAGCCGACAGAGCGCCACCAAGCGGTAGAGATCGAAGTCCGAGCCCCCTTGGCGCGTATCTGAGCCATCACCTTCAAGGGCAGCATCGGTTGACAGGTCAAACTGGGTCGGGTAGCTTCACGTCTCCATCATGACCACCGAGGAACTGCTCACTGAGCTCCGATCATCACCAACTGACTTGGCGCGGGTCGTCGAGGTGGTGTCGAGCGGAGGTCTCCCGTACGTGCTGGTTCCCATCGCTGCCCTGAAGGGATGGCAGGAGCGGGATCCCGACGCCTGGAGCAAGGTGGAGGCCTGGCTGATCGCCCGCGGCACGAACGTGGTGGAGGTGTAGTCGACGCCCCACGGCGCGCGCGTTAGGACTTCCTGGACGTTTGAGAAAAGAACGTACTCACCAACGCGCGCATGTCTTTGGCGTTGCACTACGGGCAGGCCGGCACACCTTTGTCGTGCTCGCCGATTGACAACGTCACCGCTAGCGCCCTTCTGCAGTTGTCGCAGTAGTATTCATAGACCGGCATCACAAGGCCTCCTTTGCTAGCGCGGTGTCACCTTGCAGGAGTTGGGTACTTGATGGGCTCCGCTCACTCGGACTCTCGCAGGCGGCCCGGTCACTATTCCAGTCACGCCACTCGGCCTCATGCGGCTGGACAGCCAGCCCGCGCGATCCTCCCTCGGGTGTCCGCCGCAGCGAAGGCCCTCCTCAGGGCCTCCTGACTCGGTCCGCGCGATGAAGAGACGTCACACTTCCTGCTTGTCAAGTGGAGGCCCTCGTGCAGAAACAGTTGTCGACCAGCTTGCCGCTCGAATGCTGCCCCCATTGCGCGATTGTCCACCCGCAGCTCGCAAAATATTGGCGCCGCGGACATCGACGTTGGGGCGTCTACGAGTGTTGGGTCTCGATCTGAGCGACCTTCGGTATGTGGACGAGCGGGCAGCCATGCCGAGCCTCGAGGCTGCCCAGCGCGGCCTCGCCTTCGCTCTGGCTCTCGCCGATGTCCTCTTCGAGCTGCCGAGCGGTGCGGCCCCGGGGATCAAAGAAACCGAGCCCAGGCCGTGACACGGGCTCGAGTCCGGCAAAGTACCCCACGCGTCCGCCCTAGGACCCGGGATCTTGCCTCACGTCCAGCCGACCAGGGTGCCGCTGGGCGGTGCGTGCCGGATGGAGTCCGAACCCCTTGATCTTGTACAGGAGGGCTCGATAGCTGATGTTGAGAAGCTGAGCTGCGCGCACACGGTTCCACCGGGTCTGTTGAAGCGCCAAGAGGATGACCCCGCTCTCGGCCGCTTGTGCAGCGGTCCGCGCGATCTCTTTGAGGCTGACCCCGCCGTCCCTGAGCTTTCGAGAGACGTCATTGTCCCTGCGGAAGGTGTCTGAGCGTACCCGCGGCGTGAGGGGCAGCGTCATCTCTTCCAACTCCTGGACGCTCCCGTTCCGTCGAGCGTCCGCCCACGCGTCTGTGGCTCTAGGCGCGCCTTGCCGAAGGATTCAACGCACCGGCAAGCAAGTTGCCGTTACCCTAGTGAGCGGGCGCATTCATGTCAAGGTGTCGCTTCATCGCCAATTCACTGGAGTTTCCGCGCACGCGGCGCGCCAGCCCGCGACAATCCTGGCGCCAGCCACAGAGATCAGCAATACCATGGCCCTGGTGCGGGGTTTCTTCACGGCCTGCCCCTGAAAGCGCGGCAGAGCGTTCGATTTTGAAAATGTGGACAACGGTGCATAAGTGGATAAGTCCAAGCGCCTGCGCGACGGCCTTACGGAGGGTAGCTTCGGGCTCGGTTTTGGACGCCGTCATTTCGGGCCAACACTCCCCGTGGCCGCGTTCGACGACGTGATGGACCTCGAGTGCCCGCGTTCTGGTCAATCCATTCTCGTTGCTGGGAAGGGGAGGCCAGGCGGCTCGGCCAGAGGGAAGGAACCGGGCGACCGCCGTGAAGGCCGTCGAGATCAGCACCAGGGCGGTGTTAGCCCAGCCAGTCGTAGAGGGAGCCGCCGACCACTTGGGAGCTCTTGGTTCCTCCGTTGAAGACCGCCATGAGCGGGCCGACGAATGTCGCCTCCATGCGGCGCGGCCGGGTCTTGGCGGCCAGGTCGAGTAAGCGGAACTGAATCTCAGGGCAAAGGCGGTGTCGTCACCGGTGGTGGGTCGAACATCGGGCGGCGGGTCGCGGCCCAGTTCCAAAAGGGCAGATCCGCTCAGTCCCAAAAGACAGTGCCCGGTGTCACGGGGACCACCACCCACCCCGTGCCCCGGGCGGCTCCCGTGCGGCACGTTGGTTGCTGCGTCCCAGCGTGCGCCGGGATTGATGGACTACTCATTTTCGCTGCTGCCCCGGCACCGCCAGCGTCCTCAAGCCGAGCGATTCACCGTCGGGGGTCGGGGGTAATGCCTTCCATCGACCTTCCCCGGTTGAGGTTCACAGCGCTGAAGAAGATATGCCTAGGCACACCTCCTCCGCCGTCCGCAGGCTCTCAATCTGGATTGCCGATCCACACGACCCAGCGTGTGCCGCGCCGGTCCTCACGACGGACGTAGGCCGGAAAGCCAAGGCGCTCCATCCTGGCGGCGAAGTGCTCGGCGGAGTCCTGGCTCGCGAAGGCGGGACCACGAGCCCAGGTGTCATCCTTCGTGACGGTCGGCGCGGATGGTTGGGGTTTGGTGGCCTTGAGCTCGATCGGACGAGGCGTCGGGCGCGCCGCAGGTCGAGGGATTGCCGAAGGGGTGGCCGGGACTAGGGCGTTCCCCAGGGACTGCCTGGTCGGCGTTGAAGCCAACCGCGCCGGCGCGTCGGTAAGCCCTACCGGGCGGATGGCGCGCGTTTCCCGGGACATTTCGTTGGGTGGGGCTCCACCGGAGCCACTCTCGGGCCCCCTTGAGGACATGGTTGGCGGCGTACTGCGTTGGAGACCCTCGGGAGATCGGCTGGCCATGGGCAGGCCCGCGAGGTAGGGGATCCCGAACACGATCGCGAGAAACGTTGGCACGAATGTCGTCACGGCAACCCAGATACCGTGGGAGGGGCCCGGTCTAGCGGCCCCGAGACGCGGACGGGGCAGAGCAGGCATATCGTCCCCCTGGGGAGGCCCACCTGCTTCTCCTCAGAGGGCGTGGTGCGGGAGTATAGGCGCCCCGCGTCAATACCGCAACCGGGGCGCCTTCCTTATTTCAGGTGCTCCGCCACGCCAACTTCTCCCGCTCTCTTGCGCGGCGCCACGTGAGTGTGGATGGCGGCGATCCTGGCGACAGATTCTGGTAGTGAATGACGGGTTCTGGACTACCGCTAGGCCAAGCCGGTCCGTCCGGAGGCACCAACGTCGCAGTCCGACTCCGGCTAACGACTTGATCTCGCAAACGTGTCCTCCGAGAACCCGCAGCACCCTCCTCGTGGCATGACCGTTGCGGATAACGGGCGAGCGGTTGTGGGCGGCAGGGAATAGATCGCCGGCGAGCTTCGCGAGTGTGAGGTGCAGACATGGCTCCCTTGTACGTGATGAACTTGGAAGACCGCGTCGACATCGCTCGGAATCAGCTGGACCTCGTCATCCTGAGACTCAGGCGGGCCGTCAAGGAGCGGAGCCGGCCCGACGAGGTGGAGCAGGCAGTGGACTCAGCAGCCACCCAGCTCCAGCACATCAGCGAACTGATCGGCCGCTAGGCCTGCTCCGCCAGCAGGGCTAGCGCGAGCCGTCCGGCAGTGCAGACGACCTACGCCTTCCTTGAAGGTCCCCCGGTGCCCGAACCCGGTCACGTCCGGTCACACTCACCTGCGCGCTTCATCGGTCGGGCCCGCCGCTGCGCCTCGGCGTCCTCTGGGCCGGGCGACGGCGTCGGCAGCGGCCAGGCAGCCCTCGAGCGGCTCGCGCCGCAAGCCTACGTCCTAGTCGTGTGTGATCCGCGCATGTCGGATCGGGACGGCGCGGTGGTCTACCGCACGATCGAACGGCAGCCTTCGCCCTGACCGGCCGTGCTATTCGTCACGAGCGCCGAGGGTGACTCGGCGCTCGTGGCCGGGTGCTCCGGGACGGACGCCGCGATGGCCCTTCAGGACGCCGGCAAAACGCCGAGCTGCCGCATGAGATGGCCGGTGTCCCAATAGATCCAGTCATGCAGGGCTTTGCCGTTCTTGATCTGCCCAACGGAGCAGCCATGTGTCACCGTGCGCCGATTCGTCGGCTTGATGCCCATCAATTCGCCCCGCTGCGTGCCTGTCGCCGTCCAGCGGGTGGCGACGAAATCGCCCTCCCCGAAGATCTGATCGATGTCGAAATGCAGATCGGGGAAGGCGCTTACGTACATCTGCATGAACTGACGCCCTGCCTCGCGGCCGGTGAGCGGAGCCGGAAGAGTGTCGCTTTCAACGACATGCTTCTCATCGAGGAGTTTCACATATCGGTCGGTATCGTGCTTGTTCCAGGCCTCGAAAATGTGACGAACGATTTGGATGTTGTCTTGTGAAGTCATTGAGTTCTCCGCCCGTGGGTTGGTTGAATGCGGGGCCCCAAGCCGTAGCGACTGGGGGGCTGTCGACGGGTTGTGTCTCGCCCCCTTTCGTTCCCGCGGGGGGTCGTCGGTCGAGGCGGTGGCGGCATGGTCGGCCCGCCGGAACGGCTTGTCAACACCCGCTTTCACCTTGGCCGGGGAACCACCTATCGACACCTCGGATGACCTCGCTGGTGACCGCGCCCGCCGCCGAACGGGGTGATGACGAGCCGTCCGCGCGCGTAGGGGGATCCGTTTGGGCATGGCATGGCGGACAGAGCGCCACTAGGCGGTCGAGATCGAAGTCCGAGGCTACGTGGGCACGCCTGACGACGCAGGATTTTCAGCTCGATCCGGCAGGCCCTCATCGACCGAAGCGGCGTCGCCGGCGCTGATAGCTCCAGATTGCGCGCAGGAAATCGACCTTGCGGAACGCGGGCCACTGGACATCACAGAAATAGAACTCACTGTAGGCACTCTGCCACAGCATGAAGCCGGAGAGTCGCACCTCCCCGGAGGTCCGGATAATCAGGTCGAGATCGGGGCAGTCGTACGTGTAGAGGTACTTGTCCACAGTTCCAGGGGTCAGGGCCTCGAGAATCTCGTCGGGTCGATCGCCGCGACTCCAGCAGTCGCGGAGATGCCCTTTCACCGCGTCTACGATCTCCTGCCGTCCTCCGTAGCCCACCGCCACGTTCAGGAGTCGCCTCTCGTGATGACGCGTCGCGGCCTCTGCGGTTCGCAGCGCCTCGAGGGCTGAGGGTGGGAGTAGCTCTAAGAGACCAATCGGGCGGATCCGCATTCCCAGCCGTTGGGCCAGGCCGCCCTGGATCCACTCGGTCATCTTCGCTTCGATGACTTCCAGAATGTCCGCGACGTCAGCCGCGGGGCGGGCGAGATTGTCGGTCGAGAGCGCCCACAGGGTCACTGTAGGAATGTCCAGGGCAGCACACCACATGAGGACCTCTTCGGTCTTCTCTGCCCCGATACGATAGCCATCGGACAATGTAGCGAGCCCCACATCCCGCGAGTACCGTCGATGGCCGTCCTGGATCAGTCCGATGTGCCGGGGCACTGGCTCGCCCAGGATCTCGGTCAGGAGTTGGCGCTCGTACAGCCGGTACAGGAGCCGTTTCAACACGGGTCTGCCCACTGACGAGCAGGCTTCAGAACGTTCCCCATGAGGCGATAGTAGCGTGGCAGAAATTCTTTCCGAGCCGCAATTTCCCTAGGAATTTGTCGCTCGAATCTCGGTTCGCAAGACTCGGCCCGTTTCAGGGGACTGGTGGCGAATCGCGGATCTCCCACTCGTTAGCCTGTTGAGTTACTTCGACGGTGAAGCGCCCGTCGCCGAGCGGGGTGATGACCAGGTGGCCGTGCGAGTAGGGGGCGTCGGTCTGCCCGTGGCAGGAGGGGCAGACCGCCACCAGCCGGTCGAGATCGAAGTCCGAGCCCGCCTCGGCGGGCCGGGCAGTCACAATCCAGCTCACAGGCCATCTCTGGCTTTCCCTTTCGCGGCCCGTCGAGACCCACCCCGGCCTGACGGGCTCCAGTACGGTCTCGATCGGAATGCCCAGGCGAACTTCCTGGTCCTCCCGGATCGCCCCACCTCCCGCCGGCACGGTCAGCGTGTGGGCTCGAGGCCTTCCGCAGGCGCTGACCGTCGCACGCTCTCCGCCAGGATCGAGTGAGGCCGAGTAGCTGCCTATGCCCGGCGGAGCGTCCGCCTATCAAGTGACGGTCGTCACCGCCGATTAGGAGTTCGTGGGAGCGATAGCAGGCGCCGGGACCTAGGGAACGTCTGAATAAGCCATCGTGACAACCCGGGACAGCTGGTCGGTGATCAGAAGACGCGACTCACGAGCCGTGCGGCCGGGGTTCGCGGCTTCCCATGTCATCCGCCCGCATGCGTGGCCGCTGGGGACCAGACTACGCCTCCCGCCACCGCAGGAGGCGTGTGCGCGCGATAAAGAGATTCGCCAGCGCGCAGGCGACGACGAGGCGGTGCGTGTTCTTTGCCAGGCCCCGGTAGCCGACCTTGGTGAAGCCGAAGACCCGTTTGATCACGCCGATGGAATGCTCGACCTTGGCCCGGACCCGCGATTTCCAGCGATTCGTGGCGCGCTCGCGGCGCGTCAGCGATCTGTCGCGCATGGCTTTGCGCTGCGTGAAGTCGCGCGCGTGGGGCGCATAGGCGTGGAGGACCGTACCCTGGCCGGTGTAGGCGGAGTCGCCCCACACGCGTCGCTCGCGACCGTGCAGCAGCCAGGGCAGGGCCTGGCTGTCATGGACGTTGGCCGGCGTGGCCACCACCGAGTGAATGAGCTTGCTCCGGCTATCCACCCCGAGGTGGGCCTTCATTCCGAAATACCACTGCTGCCCCTTCTTGGTCTGATGCATCTCGGGATCGCGCGTGCCGGTGGCATTCTTCGTCGAAGACGGCGCCGCGATAATCGTGGCATCCACGATCGTGCCGGTGCTCACCGTCACGCCGTGGGCGCGCAGATGGCACGCGACGGCCTCGAAGAGCGCCCGGGCCAGCCCGTGCTCCTCGAGGAGATGGCGGAACTTGCAGACCGTCGTCTCGTCCGGCGCCGGCTCGCGGCCCAGATCGATCCCGACGAACGCCCGCATCGTCGGCGAGTCGTACAGCGCTTCTTCCACGGCCGGGTCGGAGAGATTGAACCAGTGCTGGAGGAAGTACATCCGCAGCATGCGCTCCAGGCCGACCGGCGGTCGGCCATTCCCCGCCTTCGGGTACACCGGCTCGACCCGGGCGCAGAGTTCGCGCCACGGCACCACACGATCCATCTCGGCGAGAAACCGCGCCCGCCGTGTCGTCTTGGTGTACTTCTCGAAGCCGGCCCCGGCCAGCGTCAGCTGCGCACGAGTCATCGCCACCTCCCGTTCTCGCGTGATGCTGCTCGTCCCATCACAGCACACCACGCGCGAGAGCGAGAGGCTTATTCAGAGATTCCCTAACACAGTCGGAGGACCGCGTCGACCAGGTCCAACATCTCGGTCTATTTTCAGGGCCTGGGTCCACGGTTAGCTTGGACTCCTCCACGATATCTCGGTCGCGGACCTCAGTAGACGTCGAGATCGAGACCGGAGACGAACTGCCCCTGGTACGCG
>JACXTT010008135.1_pt1 | contig 14609 bp, 12 predicted proteins | sample 9270951 | NCBI WGS metagenome assembly JACXTT01 (sample SAMN15532306, study PRJNA645909) | rock metagenome | isolation source: weathered quartz diorite | place: Puerto Rico | collected 2017-06-21
GCCCGGACCGACCAGCAGCGTTAGCATCGTTCGCTGGGCCTCGCCCGTAGGCGTGGCTTGTCCGGCTGACGCAGGCAAAGCGGTTTGCGCATTTCCTTGCAGGTGCGTAGCACCTTCTCTTCGTCCTACACTTCCGTATCCTCGTCCTCAAATCGCGAGATCTGCATAACCGAAGTTTGGTCAACTGTGCCGCAGTGCAGTTACTGCTCCATCTTTGCGCGAAGGAATAGTATCAAGGAGGACAATAACTAACCCGTTTAGGATACAACTCTGCCCACCTCATAGCCAGCGCGTCCTCCAAGCCAAATGGGAGTGCCATCTCTTTGACCAAGTCGCTGTCATTCCGCCTCGTCACCACACAAACGTTCTCGCTGTTTCTCAGAATTCTGGACAAGGGCTTCACTGACAGCTGTTCGACAACGGAGTCGATAGCTTGCCTTGAGCCTGACACCACCGTGCACTCCTCCAACGATAGATGCTCGTAAATTAAAGCTATCGCCTCGGAGCCTTCGCCCCGGGTGAGAACATCCCATCCGTCGTGCGAACGAAGCGCCCAAGCGTCATCATCAAAAAAACGCGCTTCAACCTTCGATTGCTTATGAGCGATCCAAGGAGGAGGAGCGCCAGTCTTAGCCACGCAATCAACCATGGACATAAGGCTTGCGAAGTCAATTAGCTCGATTTTGAAACCGACGTCACTAAGTCGCGGCGTTTTTGTCCAGGAGCGAGCGTCTCTACTAAACCGCTGCGCAGTTGTTACTACTGCCCCTTGTTGATGCCCCTGCGCAAAGGCGGACGCGAAAAGTAATTTGACAACATTTATTCCTTCGACCGCATCGGGCTGAGATCTCCGTTTCACTTGAATTAAAAAAGGAGCATCTTTCACGATTGCATAGAGGTCGATGCCATCGTCGCCAGCTTGGCCAACATGATGCACCTCACACGAAAAGAAGTCGCTAAAGACTGACCCGACGAATCGTTCGAACTTGTAAGGTTCCATATTGTAGAGTTTATCCGGGCGGCTAGAAATCTCTTGTGAGAGGTGCGACAATGAAGGGGTCTCCCTTGATGAGTCAAACTCCCGGATGGAAGGAATCAGAAAGCTTGGAAGTGATATCCCACACTCAATGCGCCGCCTCCAAAAACCGCACAATGAACAGGAAAAATATTTGATTTCTGTGCCGGTTTCGTCCTCATATTTTTCCCTCTCAACTTGGGCTATGCGGGACCCACAGCACGGGCACACTCGGGAAGTCACACGTTCGGCTATCCATTTTCGTCTCGAACCATCTATCGCCAATTTTGCAAAACTCATCAGTGGCTGCACAAATTCCGCCGCGGGCGCATTGGTGGTCCCAAACTCATGCCAACTATCGAATTTGAGCGGCACGATTTTTTTCCGGTTCATATAGAGGATTCGGTTTGCCTAAATAAGCTGCGCTAGGGAGCCTTTGATGGGGGCGTCGTCGAGGCGCAGGGGAAGGAAGCGGCGCTCCTTGTTCAACAGGTCGCGAAAGCGGAACGTGCCGGACTCCAACTGCGCCCAGTCCGAGCCGAACGCATTGGCCGACATGCAGAGCACCAGCACGTGCGAGCGCTCCAGCCCTTCCTCGATCTTCGCCTGCCTCATTGCCGGCTCGACGCAGTCTCGCCCTACCAGCACCCATTCATCGAACCACACCTTCACCCCGTCCTTCCGCAACCGCTCCGCCACGTCGCGCACCACCGCCTTGTCCTTCGCGCTGTGGCTCAGGAACACATCGTAGTCAAACGTCTCGCTCATGACCTTGGGAATTGCTGGCCGGATGTTCGGCAAGGCGTCTGGAAGCGGCAAGTCATTTGTGCCCTTTCGACCGGCCGTTCACATCACCCGCACGGCCGTCGGTTTCGGGCAGGCGATCGGCATCCTTCCTCCATCGCTCCGCACCGCCCGGGAGCGGTCTGCAACGGTGCTTGGACGATCTGCATCGCTCGGGAGCGTTCTGCATCGTTTCCCGGACGATCTGCATCGTTCCTTGAGCGTCCGACGGCACTGCTGGAGCTTCCGTCGCCACTCCCGGGTCGTCCGGCACCGTTGCCCGGGCGTCCGACGGCATTGCTTGGCCGTTCTACGTCGTATTTTTCCCGTCCGGCAGCAGTGCAGACGGTTCCGGTAGCTTGCAGAACGTTCCCGGCATGATGCAGGGCGCTCAGGAGCGGTGCAGAATGCTCACGGGGGCTTGCAGACCGCCCCAGGTGCCTTGCCGGGCACCCGCGAACCATTGCAGAAGGCTCAAGCAGTGGCTCCGGGCGGTGCGGAATCCTTGCCGGGCGTCCGGGAAGGGTTGCAGACCGCAATCGGAGGGTTGTCGGCTGCTGCAAGAACGGCGGCTCCGCGAGGGGCGGTCGTTTTTCCTGCGCGGGCGATGACGAACTGCGTGCGCCGGGCGGGCGGACTTTTCGTTCAAAGGCCGCGTGGAAGTCTGACCGTATGGTAGGGCCGCGCTGCTGCGCGGCTTTGGCCTCGCGGAAAGCACCAAGGCCGACCAGCAGGTCGGCCCTACCACCTCACGCCAGCAGCCCTGGCACGACCTTTCCCGCCACGTCCGTGAGCCGGTGCTCGCGGGCCTGGAACTTGTAGGTCAACCGCAGGTGGTCAATGCCCAGCGCGTGCAGCATCGTCGCGTGCAGATCGTGCACATGGACTGGATTCTCCACGACGGTGTAGCCCAGCTCGTCCGTCGCGCCATGCACCGCACCAGCCTTGAAACCGCCGCCGGCCCCCCACGAGGTGAACGCCCGCATCTGGTGGTCGCGACCGTAGTTCTCGGACTTCGCATCGCCCTGCGCCATCGGCGTGCGGCCAAACTCGCCGGACCAGACGACGAGCGTGTCCTTGAGCAGGCCGCGTTGCTTCAGGTCGCGCAGCAGTCCGGCGCACGGCTGGTCAATCTTCTTGCACTCCTGAATCATGCGGCCCTGGATGCCATCGTGATGGTCCCAGCCGCGATGGTAGAGCTGGATGAACCGCACGCCGCGCTCGGCCAGACGACGCGCGAGCAGGCAGTTCGCGGCAAACGTGCCCGGCTTTCGCGCGTCCTCGCCGTAAAGGTCGAAGACGCTCTTCGGCTCTCGCGCGAGGTCGGTCAGTTCCGGCACGCTCGTCTGCATCCGGTAAGCCATTTCGTATTGCGCGATGCGCGTGGCGATCTCCGGGTCGCCCACCGCCTCCAGCCGCGACTGGTTCAGCTCGCGGACGCTGTCCAGAATGCGCCGTCGCGTCGCGCGGTCCATGCCCGCCGGGTTGTCCAGGTAGAAGACCGGCTCGCCGGGTGAACGGAGTTGCACACCTTGATGAATCGTCGGCAGGAAACCGCTCGACCAGTAACGCGCCTTCACATTCTGGTCCTGGCCCTGCCCCGAGAGCAGCACCATGTAGGCGGGCAGATTCTCGCTCTCGCTGCCGAGGCCGTAGGAAAGCCACGACCCCATCGCCGGCCGGCCGGGAAGCTGATGGCCAGTCTGCATGAACGTGACGCCGGGATCGTGATTGATGGCGTCGGTCTGCATCGAGCGGATGACCGTCAGCTCGTCCATGACCTTCCTCATGTGCGGCAACAGATCGCTCACCTCGACACCTGCTTTCCCGCACTTGGAGAACTTCCGGTGCGTGCCGAGGATGACCAGCGGCGAGCCTTGCAACTGCGCCACGCGCTCGCCCTTGGTGAGACTGTCGGGCATGGGCCGCCCCCAGAGCCGGTTCAACCTTGGCTTCGGGTCAAAGGTTTCGAACTGCGACGGCCCGCCACCCATGAACAGGAAGATGACGCGCCTGGCGCGCGGCGGAACGTGGAACTCCTTCAACACACCACGCGGCGCAGGCAGCGGAGCCGCGCCGGCTAAGGCGCCCGCCGCCTGAAGAAAGCCCAACGCCCCGAAACCGAACGCGCCGCGTTGCAGGAACGCGCGGCGGGTCCAGTGCGACGATGCGCCGGGTGCGGTGGAGGTGAAGCCGTTCATTCCTTGGTCAGAGTTTCATCCAGATTCAACAGCGCGTTGCAGACGCACAGCCACGCGGCGTGCTGCGCCGCGTCGAGCCTGGCGGGCCGCTCGGATTCGCCAACTGACACAAGCTGCTTCGCCGCCGACGGGTCGGCCAGATAGTGCCGCAGCGAATCCGCGTGCAGACCGAGCAACACGGCGGCTTCCCGCTCCGTCGGCTGCCGCGCCAGCACCAGCCGAAACGCGCGCTTCAGCCGGGCCTGGTCATCCAGTTCCGTCGCCAGCAGGAGCCGCTGCGCCAGCACGCGGGCGCACTCGACGAGGAGCGTCTCGTTCAGCAATGCGAGCGCCTGCGTGGGCGTGTTCGTCACCGGACGCCGTGCCGTGCAAACCTCCCGCGTGGGCGCGTCCATCACCGCGAGGTAGGGGTGCAAGACGGATCGCTTCCAGAACATGTAAATGCCGCGCCGATACAGCTCCGCGTCGTGGTCCTGCACGTATTTCAAGCTCTCGCCGAACGCGAACTCACGCCACAGGTCGGGGCCGGGTTGATACGGCAGGATGCTGCGGCCTTCGGGCGCGCGACTGCGGTCGAGCAAGCCGCTCGCGGCCAGCGCGGTGTCGCGAACGAACTCGGCGGGCAGACGGAAGCGCGGGCCGCGCGCGAGCCAGCGGTTTTCCGGGTCTTCCTTCGCCACGCCGCCGGTCACGCTCGACGATTGCCGATACGTCGCGCTGGTCACGATGAGCCGCAACAATTCCTTCACATCCCAGCCGCTGTCCATGAAACGCACGGCCAGCCAGTCGAGCAACTCCGGGTGCGTGGGCGGCTCGCCCTGCGCGCCGAAGTCCTCGGAGGTTTTTACGAGGCCGGTGCCGAAGATCATCTGCCAAAGACGGTTCACCGTGACGCGCGCGGTGAGCGGATTCTCCCGTGCCACCAGCCAGCGCGCGAGCGCGAGCCGGTTCGTCGGCGCATCCGCCGGCAGGCCGCCGAACACCGCTGGAATCGCCGCCGTAACCTGCTCGCCCCGCCGTCGGTAATCGCCGCGCGTCAGGATGTGCGTCGGCACGCGGTTTGTGCCCTCCGCCATGATGCGGATGCGCGATGTGTTTTTGGAAACCGCCTTCACCCGGTCCTGCGCCTCCTCGGACAGCGTCAGCGCGGCATCCAACTCCGCAAAGTGCAATTCCCGGAACGTGCGGCGCACGGTCGTGATGTCATTCGTCGCACGTTGGGCCGCCGGGATGTCGAACACGCTGGCCTTGAAGCTCTCCAGCCGCAGCCGATGCGTGGTGGATTCATGCGCGCTGAAAATCACCTCCCCCGTGGCCAAAAGCGGCGTCAGCCGGACCAGCAGCCGGTGGCGGCCCGGCGGCACACGCACGTTGAACAGCCGCGCCGCGCCGGACGATTCCGCGTCGCGTCCGCTCACATGCACCAGCCGCTCGTCGAGCCACACACGCGCGGTTGCGTTCGTGCTCAGGCGGCAGCGCAACAGCGCGCTTGCCACGGTGGCGATGTCGCGCTGAAGGCAGGTGATGTCCGCGCCCGCCGGCAGTTTCACATCGTTTGTTTCCGCGAGAGTGAGCGACTCCCATTTGAACTTCCGCGCCGCCTCGCGGTCGCCGTCCGCCTGCGCGCGCTCGGGCGGAAGTTTCTGCTCCGCGCTTTCTGCGTCGGCGTGGAACGGCCCCGCCTTCCGCCAGTCGCCGAGACGCAAGGGTTCCAGCTTCGTCTCGCGCAGCCGCTGTTCCCACGCCGCCTGGGCGCGGTCCCAGTCGGAGCGTGGCTCATAATACAGCTTCAGCAAGGCCTCCTTGCAGCGCGCCTGTTCCGCCTCGGCGGCCTTCAGCCGCTCTTCGACACCGGCAGGCACAATGCGGACAATCGGCTCGGCGGCGGGACCGTTCGCCAACGGGTTGCCCGGCACTTGGTCGAAGAAGGCGAACATCCGGTAATAGTCGCGCGTGGTGAGCGGGTCGTATTTGTGGTCGTGACACTCGGCGCACGCGAGCGACAGGCCAAGCCAGACCGTCGCTGTCGTGTTCACCCGCTCGGCGGCGTAGCGCACACGATACTCCTCCGCGTCCGCGCCGTTCTCGGAAGTCGTGGGGCCGTTGCGATTGAACGCGGTGGCCACAAGTTGGTCGCGGGTTGGCTTCGGCAGCAGGTCGCCGGCAAGCTGTTCGATGGTGAACTGGTTGAACGGCAGGTTGCGGTTGAACGCCGCGATGACGTAGTCGCGGTAGCCGTGCATCTCGCGCAGGTAATCGTCGTGGTAGCCATCGGAGTCCGCGAAGCGTGCGAGATCGAGCCAGTGCTGCGCCATGCGCTCGCCAAAATGCTGCGACGCCAGCAGCCGCTCGACGACCCGGTCGTAAGCCTGCGGAGAAGTGTCGGCGAGAAAAGTGTCCACTTCTTCCGGTGTCGGCGGCAGGCCGGTGAGGTCGTAGCAGAGACGGCGAAGCAGTGTGACGCGGCCCGCCGCGGGCGCAGGTTGCCAGCCGCGCTGCCCCAGGGCCGCGAGAATGAAATGATCAACCGGGTTGCGCGGCCACGTGGATCGCCCCACCGCCGGAAGCACGGGTGATTGTGGCGGCGTGAACACCCAGCCCGGCGACCACGGTGCGCCCTCCTCCACCCAGCGGCGCAGCAAGGTCACTTGCGCAGTGGTGAGTTGCTTGCCGCTCTTGGGCGGCGGCATGAGTTCATCCGGATCGGCGGACGTGACGCGCTTGAGCAATACGCTGTTGTCCGGCTGGCCAGCCACAACCGCGTGACCACCCTTTTTCAATGAAGCGAACAGCCCGTCGCGCGTGTCGAGACGCAGGCCCGCCTTGCGTTTCGCGCCGTCGGGACCGTGACAGGCGAAGCAGTTGTCGGAGAGAACTGGCCGGATGTCGCGGTCAAATTGGACAGCTCCCCTCCCCTGCTCCGCCGCCCGCGCACCGGCGACCAGCGACGCGGTCACGCACAGGCAAAAACAGAAATAACCGATGGCGTGTTTCACAGTGCAGACCGGCTGCTGGCTGCGTTGACGCTAACGGGCCAGACGGCCTGCCGCAAGCAGGCGAAGGCCGTCAAACGGACGCGCCGCGATTTAACGACTGCGGTTCCACTCCGGCAGGGAATATCGCTCGCGCACCAGCCGCTGTGTTTCCTCCCTTGGCCATGGGCCAGTCTCCTCGCTGGCGTGCCATGCTTCTGCGAGCGCGCGTTTCACCGAGGCGGATGCAAGCGGAAGATTCGCGATAAACTCGAGGTGCGGACGCGCCTGCCGGTAATCCGGCTGGCGTGTGGGCAACGGGAGGTATTTCTCCACCAGTGTCAGGTCGAAGCCGAGGAGGATGGTGCCGTGAAACAACAGGTGCGTGCGCCGCCGCCGCTGGGCGTTGCCGGAGAACTTGAGTCCGCGCCAGATCAGGTCGGTGTCGCCGCGCAGTTCGACCGGTTCGTTCAGCAACCCGGACAGCGCGGCGGCCATGCGGTGGAGGATGAACCGGTTTGCGCCCGACACGGTGGCGAGCGCCCCGGTGGAGGCGATCTCCAGCACCAGCGCGTAGTTCAGACAGCCCGGCCCCTGCAACACGGCGCCACCGCCGCTGCACCGGCGCAGCACGGGCACTCGCTCGGCGGCGCACCGGTCGAGATGAATCTCGCTGACAGCTTTGTTGGCATAGCCGAGAACAACGAACGGGACGGGAGATTCCCAGAAGCGAAGCGCCTCGCCACCGCCCGCCTCGCAGCGATTCAAAAGCGCTTCGTCGGCGGCAAGATTCTCCGGCGGAGTCGGCAGGCTGAAGTCTAAGCAAAACACTGCGTGATTCTATTCCACTTCGAAAACCATCGGAACCGCACCGGAACCGGCTGGCGTCTTGGCGCGAGTGTCCGGTCTGTCACGACCGTGCCACCGTAGTATCGCCAGCAGAGCTGAATGCCTCACACAGCACTGGTGATTGACCGGCAGGCTAGCCGTAAATGTTCTTCTCCGCCGCCGCTTCCGCTGAGTAACGGGATTCGGCGGTCTTCACTGAGCGCAGCACCACCTGCGAGGCCCAGCCCGGCACATGTGAGGCGAGGCCGGGGAGACAGTCGCCCACGCCAGGAAAGTAAAAGTGCGTGCCCAACGTCTTGTCCGGGCGGAAGTGATGGTTCGCCAGCGCGATGCGGATGGTCTTTTGCGTGAAATCCCGAAAGTGTGGTCCGCGATACCGTGCCGAATACATCGGCGGCAGGTCGGCGAAGAGCATCATCGCCAGCGAGGTCAGCGTGCGGACGTTCGGATAGGTCACGATGAAGTGCCCCCCTGATTTGAGCACGCGGTTGATTTCCGCAAGGAACCAGTCGGGGTCGGTCAGATGGTCGATGGTTTCCCCGGCATAGACGACGTCGAACGTGGCGTCGGGATACGGCAGCGGGTCGCTCTCGATGTCGTGGAGTCGCGCCTGGTAGCCGAGATTAATCGCGCCCTGCAAGTAGTCCGGGCTGACGTCAACGCCGTGCAATTCGTGCTGTTTGATGAACGGCTTGAGCACCGAGCCGTCCGCACAGCCGACATCGAGCACCTTCTTGCGCTCGGTGTATTCCGCGAAGAGCTGGCGCACCTTGCGCACGCGGTGGTCGGGATTCTCCGGGTCGTGCGTGATGGGGCAGGCGGCGGCGAATTTGCGCTGTAGCTCGGAGGATTTCATGCGGACTTCGGCGCGCGGTAGCCTGCCAGACGGAAGTAGAGATTCGCCAGCCAAACCGGGAGATGGTCCTTCACCGCCAGCTTGACGCTGTGCCAGTAGCTCCGTCTAAGCATCAGCGGCGTGAGCCAGTCCTTGAACCGCGGGTCGTGCCGCATCAGTTCGCGCACCGGCCCGGCGAACTGGAACAGCGACCCGCCCTGCCGGATGAACTCCGCTTCGCGCGCGAACTCCGGGCTGGCTAGCCGGTCGAGGATGCCTTGCAGCACAGCGCGGTGCGCCGCTTCGTCGCGGCGACCGGACTTGTAGTAGGAAGTGGTAAAGATATTGAAGCGCGCCAGCGGCTCTGGAATGTAGCAAATGCCGTGACGGAAGCCGCACGCGTAAAGCACGAACCAGTCGGCGTGCCACTTCAGCTCCGGGATGAAGCTGCCGACCTCAATGAACGCCTGCCGCTTGAGAACCGTCGTGTGGCTGGCGATGAAGAATTTGCTCTGCCGCTCCAACTCGACCATGCGCTCGGGCGGGAGGTAGCACGGCGCATCCGCCATGCCGACGCTCACATGCCAGTTGAAGCCGGTGGCCAGCTCGTGCCAGTCGCCAATCGTGCAGCAGTAGGCGGCCTGCGGATGCTGCTTAAGGAGCTTCAGCGACTTCTCGAACAGGCCGGGGTAAATCTCGTCGTCCGCCGAGCCGAAGTGGATGTATTCGCCGCGCGCGAGTTCAAGGCCCTTGTTGCCGTTGGCAATGACGCCAAGGTTCTTCTCGTTGCGGATGGCACGGATGACCGGGTGCCGTCGCGTGTAGCCCAGAATGATGTCCCAACTGTTGTCCGTCGAGCCGTCATCAATGATGATTATTTCCAGCGGCTGGACGGACTGGTTCAGGATGGCGGGCAGCGAGGTAGAAAGGTATTTGCCGTGGTTGAAATTCGGCATCACCACCGAAATCGTCGGCAGGGAGGAATCCGGCATGAGCCCGTTACTCCTTCACGAGGTAGCCCGCCGGCGTGTTGTTCCACGCCAGCGTGCGGACACGCATGCCGGGCTTGCCCGCGATGAACTCGTCCACCGCGCGCGTCTCGCCCGGCCAGTTCGGGATGGCGTATTCGTCGAAGAGCATCAGTCCGCCGACGGAAAGGACCGGCCAGAACGCCTCCAGCGCCGCCTTCGTCGGCTGGTAAAGGTCGCAGTCGAAATGGATGAGCGAGAAGCGCACGCCGGGATTGTCCTTCACGAACTGTGGGACGGTCTGCGCGATGTCGCCGGGCACCAGCTTCACGCGGGCCTTCTGCGGGATGAACCGATCTTGGTCGAAAATCGCAATCGCATCCTTCAGCTCCGGCAAATACGACTTCGGCGAAAAGCCACCGACCACCTTGCCTGCCGCCGCGTCCTGCGCGCCATCCTCGGCTGCAAAGCTGGTGAAGCCCTCCCAGTTGTCGAAGCCATAAACGGTCTTGGTGCGGTTGCCGACGACGTAGGTCTCCAGCAAGTTCGCCCACGTCATCAGACCTGCCCCGCGCCAGACGCCCAGCTCGGCAATGTCGCCCGGCACGTCAATGGTCTGTTTGAACAGTTCGGCGTGCGCAAGAAAGCGCTTGAGCCACTGCCGCCGCCCAAGGACGGCGAAGAGCTTCACCGCGTCGAGCGCGTCAATGCCGTGCTTCTGGCAATGCGCGAGAAGCCGCTGCTCGATTTCCTGGTCGAGATTGGACTTCTTCGTGCCGTCGAACGCGCGCTCCATCAGTCCACCCTCACGATCTCTTGTGTCTTCGCCTTGAAGAACGCCTTGGTGGAATCCTCCGGGTTGCGGAAGACGCGGAAATCAATGCTGTAGCGGATGCGCGGACTGGTCTGCGGCGCGGACGCGTGCAACAGCTCGGAGGGGAATGTGAGAATGTCGCCGGGGTTCATCAGCACGTGCTGTTGCGGATATTTGTCGAGATCCGCCAGGGCCTTCGCCTCCCACGAGCCTTCCGCAATGTGCTGCACGTTGCCGTCCTGATGGCTGCCCTCATAGACCACCACGCCGCCGGTGCCCTCATCAATCGTCACCAGCGGCACCCACACGGTCAGGAAGTCCTTCATGTGCGTGTTGTAGGGCCAGTCCTGATGCGGCGGCAGCTTGCTCGCTTCCGCCGCCGCCATCTTGAAACGAATCATCGGCGGATAGTGGATGCAGTAGCCATCGGACTGGAGGAAGTTGCTCAGGTAGCCCAGCACACGCGGCGTCGCCAGCACCTGCATGACGCGCTTGTCCAGCCGCGTATCGAGGTCGAACTCCCCGCGCAGGAAATGCTTCAAGTCCTTCGGCAACCCGCGCGCGATGTATTCCTCGGTCTTTGGCTGGTGCGCCGCGTAGCTCGCGTCCGTCACCGCTTCGCCGACCCACTCGGAGAACTGCTGCTGCAACCGCAGCCGCCGCGAATCAAGGAAGTCGCGAACCTGCCCGACGAAATCTTTTTCCAAAATGCCGCGCTCCAAATGCCAGCCGGCTGGCCCGAACGCGTCTTTGATACGATTGCTCATCGTGTTTTCAAATGGTGGTTTCAGCCTAACGCAGGCGGAACGTGGAACTCAAGGTTCGAGCACTGCGGCTCCAGCCGGACTTTGATTTGCTCCGCAAGCGCCGTTGGTAGCGCCATCCAGACACGGCTGCCAGCGGGCGCTTGCTGTGGCGACAACACCGGCTTGCCGAAGCAGGTGCGGCCCACGCGAGTCGGGTCTTCGTCCACAAAAAAGTCCACGCGTCCGTCCAACTCACCAAACAGCCACATGGCGGCAATCGAGGTGCCGAAGAGGCCGAACCGCCCGCCCTGCGCCAGTTCGCGCGTCTCCTGCGCGATGCCCGCCAACCAGTCCACGCGCTTCCGCAAGTCGGCCCGGATGCGGGGAAAGAGGTCTTCTCCTGCAACCGGAGCCAGAGCCTTCGCAGCGGCAGGCTCCGCCACGAGCGTCAACTCCTTCGCCACCCAGTCCGTCGCGAGCACGCGCGGTATGTAACCGCCACGCACTGCAATGCCGCGCAAGACTTCCGCCGAAAAGTGCGTGCTGTGGTCCACGATGAGCAAATCGAACGGATTGTCCACGTAGTGTGGCACCTCGACCATCAGGTTTCCGCCGCAGACCAATTTAGCCTTCAGCGAGGCCAAGAACTCAGCAGGCGACGGCACATGCTCCAGCACATGGATCAACGTAACGAAGTCGAATTCGCCTGGCACGTCCGCCGCGCCGCCCACTTGCATCACATTCACACCGGAGATGGCTTCCACCTCCTCCTTGTATTTGTCGTTTATCTCCGTGCCCGCGAGCGACCAGCCCGGCAACAGCCGGCTGCACGCGCGCAGCAGCGCGCCATTGCCGCAGCCCACGTCCAGCAACCGCCCTCGCTCACGCGCGAGTCCTGACTGCACCAGCCGTTCGACGATGCGTTTGGAGCGCGCCTTCCCCTGCCCCGTCGCTGCCGAGAAAACCGGCTGCTCCGTGCCGCCGCTTTGGTGGTAAATCGTGTAGTCACGATAGACCCGCTCGATTTCCGCGCGCCACGCCGCATCCATCCGCTTCTGCACGCCGCCGCACGCGCGGCACACGCCCAGCCAGCCGCCCGCAGCCCACGGCTTGCAGTCCGAGGTCACGCGCCGCAATGCCGCGTATTCCGGCAGCGGCTCGACATGCGCGTGGCCGCATAAGTGGCAGGGCAATGAATCGGAATCAGCCATGTTCAGAGTGATACGAAACACTCGTCCAGCGCCTGCGCAGCGGAAGGCGTTGCCAAGCCGAGTTCCGTCCGCAGCCGAGTCGTGTCGAGCGTGCTGTGACGCGGAATTATTTCCAAGTCCACGCCCGCCGCACGGCTGGTCGTTGGCTCCACCAAACTCGCGCTCGCGCCCAATTGCGCCGCCAGCCGGACCGCCGCCTCGGCGTAACTCACCTGCGCGTCCGCACCCAGATGTAACACACCGGGTGTCCAGCGACGGATCAGCACCCGCATCGCCTCCGCGACGAAGCCCAGCGTGATGGGCGACATGACATAATCCGAAAAGGGATGCACCACGCGGCTCGCCCGTAAATCCTCGGCCCAGCGACGGAACAGCGGCAACTCCGGCGCGACGACCTTCACCAGCCGCACGACGGCGACAGATTCACCCATTGCCAACAGCGCGCGCTCGGCTTCGGCTTTCTGCCGACCGTATTCGCACTGCGGGTTCACCGCATCGGTCTCGCTCGGAAATGGCTTTGTGCCGTCGAAAACAAGCCCACTCGAGAAGAAGACCACGCGCGCGCCGAGCGCCCTCAACCGCTGCGCAAGAGCTACCGTATTTGTCACATTGACCTGCCGGGATTCCGTTGGCTTCTCACGACACGTTTGCAGTGACGTCACTGCCCCGCAAAGGAAAGCCACTGACACCTGTTCAGGCAAATCCCAAGTCGCAGGATCCTTGGCTAAATCCAGTGGAAACAACATTGATCCCTCACGGCGCGAGGTGACAACTACCGAGCCACATGCTCCAAACGTCTCAGCCAACGCGCTCCCCACCAGACCATCCGCTCCCACCACCAGCACAGCGTCGCCGTATTGGTCCGCCCCGCTCATGCCTTCGGCGGTTCGTCCATCCACACAATGCAGCGCCCGGCGGCTCGGCCCTGCTTGAGGTCGGCGATGGCTTCGTTGATGTCGTCGAGGCGGTAGCGCTTGCTGATGAGGCCGTCGAACTTGAGCTTCCCGGCCTGGCAGAGGCGCACGAGCTTCGGGATGTCCACGTCGGGCCGGCAGTCGCCGCCTTCTGAGCCGGTCAGCACCTTTTTGAAATGGAGCGGCAGCGTGTAAAAGCTCGGATGTCGCGCGCTCTTGGTCGGCACGCCGACGAGGATCACCCGGCCCTGCGATGCCGTCATCTCGTAGGCTTGCTCGATGAGATCGGCGATGCCGGTGTTCTCGATCACCACGTCCGCGCCCGCCGCGCCGACGAGCTTGCGGACTTCCTCGACGAGATTGGCGCCGCGTCCGTTGATCGTGTGCGTCGCGCCCATCTTGCGGGCCAGCTCGAGTTTGTGGTCGTGCAGGTCCACGCCAATAATCGGGTGCGCGCCGACCATCGCGGCAAATTGCACGAGGTTCAGCCCCACGCCGCCGGTGCCGAGGATGACGATGCTCTCGCCGATGCCGAGCCTGGCGTTGTTGTTCAGCACACCCATCGCGGTCGTGACCGCGCAGCCGAAGAGCGCGCCGGCTTCGGCATCGAAGTCCGCCGGGATGCGCGTGCAGCGGTTCTCAGAGATGACGGAATACTCGCTGAACGTCGTGACCCAGCCGGAGTTGATCTTGGGGAAGCGCGCGGACGTGTAGGCCGCGACCGGCCCTTGCAAGCCCGCGCCCTTGCGCCAGTGGCACACGACGCGGTCGCCGGGCTTCACGCTCGTCACACCTTCGCCGACTTCCTGCACGGTGGCGGTCGCCTCGTGGCCGAGCAGGTGCGGCAGGAACTTGTCCGGCCCTTTCGCGCCTTCGATTTCGTTGATCTGCGCGCCGCAGATGCCGCTGCAATGAATCTTCACCAGCACCTGCCCAAAGCGCAGCGGGCCGGATTCGATCTCTTCGATGACGAGCGGCTGCTTCAGCTCGGTGAGGATGGCGGCGCGGAATTTCATGCGTGAGGAAAGATCGCTGCTTACGCGAAGTAGGTGTACTCGTAGTCACCGGGGAAGAACCGGTATTCCCCGCGGCTGGAAATTCCGGGCAGCAACCAGCACCGAGCTTCAGCAGCAGCTCGTCAGCGAATAGATCGAATCCGGCCCGCTGCGCTTTGGGCAGGTGCTGGTGAAGATTCATTGCAGCGGAATCTGCGGCGCGCAGATCAACGAAATCGAAGGCGCGAAAGGGCCGGACAAGTTCCTGCCGCACCTGCTCGGCCACGAGGCGACCGCCACCGTGCA
>JACXTT010008136.1_pt1 | contig 14609 bp, 14 predicted proteins | sample 9270951 | NCBI WGS metagenome assembly JACXTT01 (sample SAMN15532306, study PRJNA645909) | rock metagenome | isolation source: weathered quartz diorite | place: Puerto Rico | collected 2017-06-21
CTGCACCCCTACATCGTCGGCCAGCCGTACCGGCTGCGCCACCTGCGCCGCGCGCTGGAGCATGTGGCCCGGGCGCGCGACGCCGGCCAGCTGTGGGTCACGACACCCGGCGCCATCTGCCAGCACATGCAACAGGTCGCCCCATGACGCAAGCTACATCCACCCGCGGCATGGTCACCAGCCCGCACGCCCTGGCCAGCCAGGCTGGGCTGGATGTGCTGGCCCGTGGCGGCAACGCCATCGAAGCCGCCATCGCCACCGCCGCGGCCCTGTGCGTCAGCTACCCGCACTTCTGCGGCTTCGGCGGCGACGCCTTCATGCTGATCGCCGACGCGTCCGGCCAGGTGCAGACGCTCTCCGGCATCGGTCAGGCCGCGCAGCACACCAACGGCTACGCAGACACCATCCCCCCACGCGGCCCGCGCGCCATGCTGACCAGCGCCGGCACCGTGGACACGCTGGGCCAGGCCTTTGACATCAGCCGCAACACGCTGGCTGGCCGCCACAGCTGGGCACAGCTGCTCGCCCCCGCACTGCAGCTGGCACGCGACGGCTTTGCGATGACGGAGTCCGAACGCTTCTGGCTGGACTTCCGCCAGGCAGACGCCGCCAGCCTGCCGGGCGTCTACCCCATGTTCCTGCAGCAGGGCCAGGTGCCCGCCAGCGGCACACTGCGCCGCCAGCCGGAACTGGCCGCCACGATAGAGACGCTGGCGCGCAACGGCCCGCGCGACTTCTACGATGGCCAATTGGCCACGCGCATTGCCCAAGGCCTGGCCGACGCCGGCTCGCCCCTGACTGCCGCAGACCTGGCCCGCACCCGGGCCCGCATCGAAGCCCCTTTAAGCGTGGACTACCGCGGCGGCACGCTGCTGGCCCACCGCCCGCCGACCCAGGGCATCACCACGCTGGAGATCATGGGCATCCTGGAGCGCTTTGACCTGCGCAGCATGGCAGAGGGCAGCGCCGACTACTACCACCTGCTGGCCGAGGCGGTGAAACAGGCCTTCATCGACCGCAACCGCCATGTGGCCGACCCGGAGCATGTGGAGGTGCCGATAGCGCAGTTGCTGTCACCCGCCCACCTGGACCAGCGCGCCGGCCGCATCCGCATGGACCGCGCCCTGCCCTGGCCGCATGTGTACCAGCACGGCGACACCGTATACATCGGCGCGGCAGACCAGGCCGGCAACGCCGTGTCCATGCTGGCCACGATCTACTTCGACTGGGGCAGCGGCGTCATGGTCGGCGACACCGGCCTGCTGTGGCACAACCGCGGCGCGTCGTTCTCGCTGGACGCGCAGCACCCCAACCGCCTGGCCCCCGGCAAGCGCCCCTTCCACACGCTGAACCCCGGCATCTACCTGAAGGACGGCAAGCCGCACATCCTGTACGGCACCCAGGGCGCCGACGGCCAGCCGCAAACCCTGGCTGCCATCCTGACGCGCATGATCGATTACGGCATGGACCCGCTCACCGCCCTGTCACGCCCGCGCTTTCTGTTGGGCAAGACTTTCTCGGACACGCGCGACACGCTGAAGCTGGAGGGCGACGTGCCAGACGCCGTCTTTGCAGAACTGGCCGCGCGCGGGCATGAACTGAGCAGACTCTCCGCACAAAGCCCGTTGATGGGGCACCCGGGCGCCATCGTCATCGACCCGGCCACCGGCACGATGCGGGGGGCGCATGACCCGCGCAGCGATGGGCGGGCGTTGGGGCTGGAGGATGCTGACTAGCGCGTGAGGAATCGGGCGGCATACGTAGTCGCTCATGGCATGGCTTTGGGACTTGGCAGTGTTGCGCCCGAAGCGGACACTGGACACACATGTTCAGCCCTTCGTCGGGTAACCGGCGGCGCGCATGATTTCGATGACCCGCGGCACAATGTCTGCCAAGGCGCGCGCGGGCTGTTTGCTTCCGTTCATCCCCTGGAACACCGCGGCACCCAGTGGGCCGCTGACGATATCGTCCCACGGTGGAATCAGCGGACGCCAGTCAGGATCAGCGTAGCGCAGCTGTTCCTTCAGCGTGATGTATTCCGGGTATTGGCGCACCAGGTCCACGTCTGTCAGCGTCGAGATGCGGTTTGGTACACCGCCCAGCCGGGCCACGGCCTTGTCTTGCTCCCTCGAAGTAAGCCACTGCAGCAGCAAAAATGCAGCTTCGGCACGCCCCGAATTCTTCGGGATGGCCAATCCCAGCCCACCGGACTGGGAAGACGTCTTCACCCCGCTGGGATGCAGAACGTAGCTGACCTTGCCATCAATCCGGGACAGCAACGGATTGCGCACCGGACCAAAGATAACGGTGGCATCCAGGTACATCACGCTCTCGCCCTGCAAAAAGCTATTGATCATCTCCCGCTGGCCAAAGCCGGCCATGCCCGCAGGTCCGGTTTCTGCAATGTCACGCAACAGTTGCAGGGCTTGGGTTCCGGGGTCGTACTGAAATCGGGGGTTCCACTGCGCATCAAACACCTCACCGCCCAAGGGGTTGAGGTGAAGAAGCCAGGCGTGCACACTCTGCGGCCCAGCCAGCCCCCGGGAGGTGAGTGCACCCATGCCTGTCTTCTCCCGCAAGGGCACCAGCAGGGCACGCAGTTCGTCGTAGGTCTTAGGCGGCTGCAAGCCGGATTTCTCAAACAGATCACGGCGATACGCCAGGATGGATGTCTCGGCCCCATAGGGCAAGCCATACAGCTGCGCGCCAGGGCCTGGCAAGTAGCCTTTGGGACCGCCAACCAGCCCGATGTTTTGCAGGTACCCAGGCACGATGTCGCGCATGTCATATGCCGGGTCCGCCAATTTGGGATTGGCAAAAAATGGGGCCAGCGGATGCAGCAGCTTCTTGAATACGTACTCGCCCTTCCAGTTCACGACGTAACAGACCAGGTCGAAAGCGCCCTGCGGCTTGCCCATCTCGACCAACTGCAATGGCCGCAGCCGCAAGATGCGTTCGCGTGCCAGCTCTACCTTGATGCCGGTTTCGCGGGTGAAATCGGGCAACACAAGCTGCATTGCGTCGTAATGCACGTGGTCGGGAATGCTCATGACAACGGTCTGCCCGCGGTAAGGGGCATAGCGGTCATGGTGCGCCGCAAATGCCATGGGCAACGCGCCGCCATACACGGATAGGAGGCCACCTTGGAGCAAACGGCGACGACTGGTCATGGCGTGGCCCGCAAGGTCTAGCTATTGCCAAGCCGGCACTTGAGGATGGCTGCATCTGCTGCAAGACACATGCCCAAGGGAAGCAGTGCAGCGCTCCCATAAAGATAACAGCGGCTTCATGAGCAAGATCCAACGCATTCCTGCATCGTAGCGAAATGCCTTGGCTTGGCAAGTGCAACTACGCGCACCCTGCCTCTCTTATGCGGGCGCTGCTCAGGGCCGGAAGCAGGCGTTTGTGAATGTCTGTGTCCGGGTGGCGGAATTGGATTTCTGCACTGCCGCAAAAAACAGGCGTTCATAAATTCCCACGAATGGGGGATGCAAAAAATGTATTCGGCATGCGTACTGAACGAACCCAATATCCTGCATTGGCGGTATGGAGGTAGTCTCCTTTAGCAAGAAGAATCGCCCACTGGGGCTTGCCCCTGGAAAGAATGACATGAGGGAGATTCTTATGAAGACCTACGTTCATAGTGCTGCCGTCCTGTTCTTGGCTACTTGCCTGGCATTCGGACTGCTTCTGGTGAAACCTGCCCAGGCCTCTCATTTCAGGCCGGTGAATCCCAACCTGCCCGACCAGACCTGCAGCTGGATCGATACGGCCATGACTTGCTCGCCGTAAGGAAGCTGGTGTGGAAGGCTGGACTACGTTACCGAAAGTTCAGCCATCATGCGCATCGCATGTGTACCCTCGGTAAAAGTGCTATCTTTTTTTTGCATAGCGCCTAGACTGTAAAAGCGGGGCCTGCTTTTGCAAGGATGGTTTGTATGTGGATGGCATCTTCACAGTGGGATACTACGGTTGCTCCATGGCACTTCAGGGATTGGGCGCGCAGGTGGTTTTTGGCGCTGACGGAACACCATCAATTGCACCCTCTGGAGCATGTCGGCATGTTTGCTGGCTCCTTGCTGTCGCGTAGCGACTGGGACCACTCTTGAGAGGGCAGGTATCTAGCCCTCAGACTTCCGGTCTGTTGAGTTCACGCGCGTATTCCCGCGCGCCGTGGCCCGTCTAGGCCAAGCGTCATGAGCTTGCAATGCTTTTGCAATAATTTGCCGGCACCGGCGCCCGCCATGGCGGCTTGCGCGAAACTCCTCTGCCTGCACCCTCAGTCCCCATCATGAAACGCACACGCGCCCTGTTGCTCTGCCTGATCGCTTCGATAAGCTTCTGTCTTTTCCTGGCGCCAGCCCATGCGCAGGCCAGGAGCGACATCTTGCTGGACATCGTTTCGCGCTGTGTCGATGCGACGGGCCCCGGCTACTGCAGCCAATGCCGCTTCCCGCGAAACGATGCTGCCTGTCGAACACCTCCTCTCCAATGCGGCAGTGACACCGAAGTCTGGGCACTCACACCCGATTTCGTGGCAATCCGCGACATCAAGATGTGCGGCTGTCCTGCACCATTCGTGCACGGTTTGGCCCTGCCGCGGGCAACCATCACAGGGGTTGAAGACCCCGCCAGGCCAGCGGGCCTATGGCGGTTCGCATGGGATACCGCAGTAGGCCGGATTCCACCCGAGCAGCTTGCACTGGTGGTCAACCCGCATGCCCACCGTTCCCAGAATCAGTTGCACATCCACATGGTCCGGCTGCGCGAAGCGGTTGCACTGGAGCCCTTTGTTGCCGGCTACGTGAAGGACCTGGACCAGGTCTGGGCCACTGCCTCGGCGGCCGCCAGCGCACTGGGCCTGGAGGATTACGGCGTGCTTGTCGCGCAGCGCCGCGGCGGCTACTTTGTCGTGGCCATCAGCGCCGACAGCCCGGAGGAGCGTTTCACCGTTCCGGTTTGCCGCTGAACTTGCCCTCCAGGTCGCCGAGCACCCAATGCATGGCGGCCCCGATCAACCCGCCCCCTCCCCCCGCCGCATGTCCCCCGGCGCGCCTTGCGCGAACCGGTGCCACACGCGGCGGAAGTCCCGTGCGGACGCAAAGCCGCAGCGCTCCGCCACCCGCTCCACCGACAGCGCGGGCTGCGCCGCCAGCAGTTGCTGGGCACGGGCAATGCGCAGCTGCTGCTGGTAGGCCACGACGCCGATGCCGGCATGTTCGGCAAACAGGCGGGAGAGGTGGCGCGGGCTCACATGGGCGACCTGGGCCAAGGCCTCCAGTGTCCACACGCGCGTGGGGTCCGCGGCCAAGGCGTCTTGCGCGCGGTGCACGGCCGGGTGCATGTGGTTGCGGTGCGCCAGCCACGGCGACAGCTGCGGGTCGTGTGGGCTGCGGCGTTGGTACATCACCAGACGGCGTGCCACGCGGGCGGCCAGCTCGGGCCCGGCCTGATGTTCGACGATGTGCAAGGCCAGGTCGATGCCGGTGGTGATGCCGGCGCTGGTGAGCACGGTGCCGTCATCCACAAAGATGCAGTCCTGCTCCACCGTGGCGTCGGGCGCAGCGGTCTGCAGCGCCTGCAACAGGCTGTGGTGCGTGGTGCAGCGCCGCCCGGCCAGGCACCCGGCCTGGGCCAGCAGCAGCGCGCCCGAGCAGATGCTGGCCAGGCGCGTGTCGCTCTGCGGTGCCTGCTGCAGCCAGCGCACCACCTGGGCCGCAGCGGGGGTGGCGTAGTCTTCGGACTCGTTGCTGTTGCCCACCACCAGCACCAGGCTGTGCGGCGGCAGTTGTGCCGGCAGCGGCGCCAGCCCGCTCAAGCCCGTGGGCAGTGACGTGGGGATGTTCGCCTGCGGCCCGCAGATGTGCAGCGACAGCGCCGCCCCCATGTCGCGCGCCATGCGCAGCGCCTCGGCCGGGCCGGCATAGTCCAGCAGCAGCACATTGGGCGTGAGCACCAGCCAGACCTGCAGCGCAGGAGGCTTCTGCGCGCTCATCTCAAGCGGCCTTTCGCAACCGCGCCAGCAAGGGCGCGCCAAACAGGTTGAGCAGCAGCCCGGCCATCAACAATGCCCCGCCGGCAAAGTGCACCGGCTGCAGCGCCTCGCCAAACACCAGCCAGCCGGTGGTCAGGCCCACCAGCGGCACCAGGAGTGTGAACGGTGCCACGCGGTTGGCCGGGTAGCGCCCCAGCAGGTAGGTCCACAGCCCGTAGCCCAGTAGCGTGGCGGCCCAGGCCAGGTAGGCCACGGCGCCCAGCGAGCCCCAGCCCAGGCCCAGCAGGGCCGTGCTGATGGCCGCAGGGCCTTCGATGAACCACGACAAGACCAGGAAAGGCACCGGCGGCACCAGGCTGGCCCAGACGACAAAGGCCAGCTGGTTCATGGGCCCGTAGCGGCCCACGGCGCGCGTGACGATATTGCCGCAGGCCCACATGGCGGCTGCCGCAACGGTCAACAGAAAGCCGCCCAAGGGCATGGACACGCCATGCGTGCTGCCTATCAGCACCAGCCCCACCGCGGCCAGCAGCAGGCCGGCGAGCTGGTTGGCCTGCCAATGCTCCTTGAGCCACCAGGCCGCCAACAGCAGCGTGAAGAAGGACTGCGACTGCAGTACCAAGGACGCCAGGCCCGAGGGCATGCCCACATGGATGGCGGTGAACAGGAACGCAAACTGCCCCACCGAGATGCTCATGCCGTAGGCCAGGTACAGGCGCAGTGGCACCTTGGGCGGGCGCAGGAATAGCAGCGCCGGAAACGCTGCTAGCAGAAAGCGCAGCGCGCCCAGCAACAGCGGCGGCACGCCGGCCACCCCCACCTTGATGACGGCAAAGTTCAGCCCCCAGACGACGATGACCAGCAGCGCCAGCCCCAGGTCGCGCGGTGCAAAGCGGGCGGCGTTCATGCAGCTGCCGCCGTGCAGCCCGGATGGGCTTTGCGCACGCGCTGCGCACTAGCGGGGTTGGTCCGCAGTTCGGCTTCGGGGCGGACGGGGCGGCGCACCAGTTCACCGCCGCAGTTGGGGCACACGCCCAGCAGGCGGGTGCTGACGCAGTCCGCGCAGAACGTGCATTCAAAGCTGCAGATGCGTGCTTCCAGGGACTGCGGTGGCAGGTCCTTGTCGCAGCATTCGCAGTTGGGGCGCAGTTGCAGCATGGTGGGGCCTCACAGAGGTTCAGGCCAGGCCGGCCAGGCAGGCGTCCACATCGACGATGCGGGCAAAGCGGTCGTCCAACACAAGTTCGGTGCGGGCCTTGATCTCCGCCGCCGAATAGGTAGTGCCGTTGCCGGCATGGGTCATGGGGAAGGTCAGCGTGGCCTCGGTGACAAAGTCCACGTCGTAGCCGATGTCCGAACCCACGCGCGCCGTGGTTTCGCAGCACTGCTCGGTGCGCATGCCGGTGATCAGCAGCTTGCGGATGCCCTTGCGGCGCAGCCACAGGTCCAGGCCGGTGTCGGTGAAGGCGTTGTGGGTGTGCTTGTCAAAGCGTACGTCGGGGGCGCCGGTCAGCCACGGCAACGGCGTGACGAAGCCCGAGTCCTGGGCAAACGCGCCACCGCGTCCGACGTGGAAGATGTGCACCACCGGCACGCCCTTGGCACGGCAGCCGGCCTCCAGGCGCAGCAGGGCTTTTTGAAAGGCGGGCACGTCGTCTTCGGTCCAGAAGGGCATCTGGCGGAAGGATTCCTGCACGTCGATGATGATCAGGGCAGAGGTTGCAGCGGACATTTTTGAAGTTTCCTTGAAGAAGCGGATGACGCATCTTAAGGCGCATTCCCACCCTGCGACAGGCACAGTCCGGACAACATGGGGACAAAAAGCGCCATGCCCCTGGCCAGGCCCTGCGGCGCCTAGGCCAGGAACTCGGAGATGACCTGGGCCGACTCACGGGCCCGCGTCAGCAGGAACAGATGGCCGTCTTCCAGGATGTGCAGACGCGCATCGCGCAGCAGAAAGGCATGGATACGCGCATTGACCAGCGGCACCAGCGGGTCGTCGTTGCCGGCCATCACCAGCGTGGGATGGCGGATGCGCCACAGCCACGGCAAGCTGCTCCAGCCCATCATGGCCAGCAACTGGTAGCGGTAGCCCTGCGTGTCGCCCGCGCGCGCATGGTCGGTGAACTGCTTCAGCGCTGCCGGGTCGGTGCGCAGCGCGCCACCATAGAGGTCGGGGGCGATGCGCCGCATGTAGCCGGGCTCCGTGTAGCGGCGCGGGTCCACCATCTTGGCCAGGACGCGCGGATGACCTGGGACCATGGTGGCCCCGCCCATGGACGTAGCCGCCAGGATGAGCTTGCCCACGCGGGCCGGGTACTGGATTGCAAACTGCTGGGCCAGGCCACCGCCCCAGGACACGCCCATGACGTCCACCTGCTCATACCCCATGCGGCGCAGCAGCCGCAGCGTCAGCCAGGCCATGCCAAACAGGCGGTACGGCCATGTGGGCGCAGGCGACTGGCCAGCGCCCGGCACATCAAAGATCACGACCTCGCGGTCCGGCAGCTCGGCAAGGAACGGGGACACCAGCTCCAGGTTGGCGCCAATGCCGTTGAACAGCAGCAGGGGCCGGGCGTTGGGATTGCCGGGCCGCACGCCCACCCGCAGCAGCTGGCGGCCGATCTGCACGGTGCCGATGTGCAGGCCGGACACAGCATCGCGCTGGGCGCCATGCAGCGCCGCCAGCGCATGGCTTGTGCGGGCGGACACGGAGGCCTGCTTGGGGTTGCCGCGGCGTCGGGGGACTGGCATGGGTGCATGCGCCATGGTGAGGGTCATGCGCGGCTCTCAGGGCTCAAAGACATATTCACCGGGTGCATCCACACCGGGCTTGTGTTTGCGGCTACCCAGCTTTTTGGGCGCCGGCACCTGCGCGCCTGCGCGAGCCTGCAGCCACTGCATCCAGTGCGGCCACCAACTGCCCTCATTGCGCGTGGCCTGTGCGGCCCAGGCGTCCGGGTCCTGCGCCTTGGCCGGGCCGGAGAAGAAAAAGGACTTGGGCGCACCCGGTGGATTCAGCAGGCTTTGCAGATGGCCCGCATTGGCGAGTGTGAAGGTGCTGTTCTTGCCGTAGATCTGCGCCGTCTGGTAGCAGGCCTTCCACGGCGTGATGTGGTCGGTGATGCCGGCCACGATGTAGGCGTCCACCTGCACCTTTTGCATGTCGATGGACTCGCCCAGTATCTGCATGCCACCAGCATTGCAGAAGGCGTTGTTGACCATGATGTCCAGCAGGTCCGCGTGGAAGGCGGCCGGCAGGCGCGTAGTGTCGGCGTTCCAGAACAGGATGTCGAAAGCCGGCGGGTCGTTGCCCATCAGGTAGTTGTTGACCCAGTAGTTCCAGATCAGGTCGTTGGGGCGCAGCCACGCGAACACACGCGCCAGCTCAGTGCCCTTCAAGACACCTTGCTGCTTCACCGTGGCCTTGACGGCGGCGATGCTTTCTTCCGAGATGAACAGACCCAGTGTGGTGTCACGCGTGTACTCCGGGTTGAGCACGCACACCGGCGACACGACGCCCGTCACCTTGCGCTGCCCGGTAGCGGCCAGCCAGCCCAGGTAGGCCGCCGTGGTCATGCCGCCGGAGCAGGCACCCCACAGGTTGATCTCGGGGCTGGCGGTGATCTGCCGCGCCGCATCGACCGCCGCGTCCAACGCCTGCACGTAGGTGGACATGTCCCAGTCCGCCTGCTCCCGGGTGGGGTTGCGCCAGCTGACGGCAAACACCTGGATGCCCTGGCTGACGGCAAAGCGCATCAGGCTCTTTTCAGGCGACAGGTCCAGGGCATAGAACTTGTTAACCTGCGGCGGGCAGACCAGGAGCGGGCGCTGGTAGACCGACGCGGTCTGCGGCTGGTACTGGATCAGCTCCAGCACCTCGTTGCGAAAGACCACCTTGCCCGGCGTCAGCGCCAGGTTGACGCCGACCTGGAACTTAGACTTGTCCACCGACGACGGCAGGCCATTGTTGTGCCGCAGGTCATGCACCAGGTTCTTGAAGCCCTTGACCCAGCTGGCGCCGCCCGTGTCCACGGCGCGCTTGAGCGAAGCCGGATTCAGCAGCGTGTTGCTCGGCGCGATGGCGTCCAGGAAGATGCTGGCCGCCAGCTGCGCACGCGCCTTGTTGCGCGCATCCAGCCCGCTGCCTTCCACGTATTGGTTCAGCGCCTCGCAGGTGGCGGCATGGGTCTGGAACAAGCGCTTGTGCAACGGGTTGCTCTCCCACGCCGGGTCCTGGAAGCGCTTGTCCTTGGGGTCCGGCGCATGCGTGGACTGCCCCGACGCAATGCGCCCCACTTCCTTGGCATACGCAGCCAATTGCTCCGCGGCCCGCAAGGGCTGTTGCGTGACGGCGCTCAGCAAGGCCTTGGCGCCGTCACCGAAATCCGCCATGCGTATGCCCATCAGCGGGTTGACGGCCAGCGTGTTGCGCGCGGCGGTGTCAGTCAGCAAGGCGCTGTCGGTGGCACTGTCTGCGGCTGGCGCAGCGCGCCTGGCCCGCGGGGTTCTTGCAGATTTCTTGGCAGGCGCCTTGGCTGGGGCCTTGGCGGCGGCTTTTTTGGTGCTGCTGGCTTTTTTGGCGGTGCTCATCGGGTCCTGTCAGCGGTGGGGGTCAGCGGTCAGCCCAGCAGGGCATTGAAGAAGATGCGCGGCATTTTCAGCAGGCTGGGCCGGTACTGGAAGGCCACCAGCAGCCGCCCCAGGATGCCGCCCTTGCGGTTGGTGATGAACCACGGCGGGCGCGGCAGCAGCGTGAAGGACAGGCTCAGCAGATTGCGCGGAAACGGGCGAAACGGTGCTTCCACCACCGTGCGTTCGGGCCGGTCGAACAGGCAGGTGTTGTGCACCACGCCGATGCCGCTTTGCACGTCGTCCAGCGTGTGGCCGGGGAAGGCACCCCACGTGGCCTGCGGCGTGAGAAAACCCAGGCCGGTCCAGGCATTGATGGCAATGGTGCCGTAGCGCAGTTCGACCAGCAGTTCTTCAAACCGTGCGCGCCCGATCTGCGCAATCGTCGCGGGGTGGATGACGATGTTGGCGCCCAGCGTGCCGTACAGCTCGGTGTTGGCGTAGGCGATGGCGGCTTTCAGGTAGGCCTCGGGGTCGGTGCCCGGCAGCTCGGCCACGCTCATCGCGGGCGCGAACACTTCGGTCGTCTTGGCATAGGTGTTGGCCGCGTCCAGCGGGGCCACCAGCACGGCTTCGGCGCCGCTGCGCGGCACCGCCTTGGCGTTCGGGTTGTGGGCCCGAAAGCCGCCCAGGCGATCGGTGGCACCGGGGTAGTACAGGCCGCGCGGCTGAGAGTTGCGCATGACGCCTTCGAGCGCGCCAACAAAGGCGTTCTTGTGCGCCCAGTCCTGCGGCACCACCAGGATCTGGCAGGCCACGCAGTTGAAGCCGCTGTTGTGCAGTTTCTGCGTAGCCACCTGCTCCGCCTGGAATTGGATGTCCGCAGCGCTCCACGGCCCCGGCACGACGATGGTCGGGCACACCGCGCCCAGCTCTGACGTGATGGTGCGGGTGTTCTTGGGCGTATGCGCCGCCTTGTTGGCACGCCCTTCTTCACCGCTGCCCCAGACGATGGCGTCGTGCGAGGCGCCCGAGCCGGTGATGTGGATTTCTTCCACCAGCGCGTGGTTGCACAGGTACTGGCCCACGTCGGCCGCGCCGCGCACGATACGCACCACGCCACGGTCTATCAGCGGCTTGAACGCGGGCTCCAGGAATTCGATCAGGTAGTCGTTGACCGGATTCATCTTCAGGATCACGACCTGGTTTTCATTGAACAGTTTCTGGAACACGTCCAGCGGGGCGATGGCTGCGATATTGCCGGCCCCCAGCACCAGCGCCAGCTTGCCCTGCTTGTGCGCCGGGTTGCTGGCGTCATAGATGGACGCGCTGTGGGCCCGCAATGTTTCTGGCATCACCCCGGGCTGCATCCACACGTCGACCTTCACACCGCTGAGCAGCAAGTGGTCCCACAGCGAATGGGGCAGGACGCGCGCGACCGTCTGGCCGTTGGACAGCTGGCGCAGCGGCACGGAGTCCAGGTAGTGCTTGCCTTCGATCTGCGACAGCGTGGCCATCATCTGGTTGCAATAGCCCATGACGGTATAGGGGCCGGACAGCCACTCCTCGCCGACCAGCGGCGAGTCCGCGGGAATGCCCTTCTGGCGTGCGGCGGTCTCGGCCCAGGCCTGGGCCACCGGCATCAGGCGTTCCTTGATTTCCGCGAGGATGGCGATGCGCTCGGCCACGGAGGTCTGGACCCACTGCTCCCTGTGCGCGGCCAGCCTGGCCAGTGCATCGTCCAGGTCTGCAAAGGGGATGGGGGCATTCGGATCGTTGTGTTTCATGGCGCTGTCCCTTTGGCAAGTTGATGCAGACCAGCATACACGCCAAGCTGCAGCGCCACAGGGGTTCCCTAGGGAAAGTCCTGATGCTTCATACCCGCACCGATGCAGCCAAAGCATGGCCACAATGCATTCACCACAACAAGGAGACGGTATGACTGCCCTGCAAGCGCTGATAGGTTTTACGAGCTGGACCCTGGCACTGATCATTCTGGTGTTTCTCTACCGCGGCCTGCGCTTCCTGCGCGGCACGCCGATCAACCACTGGCCACGCAGGGCCAAGCCGGCGGACGATGCCGCCCTCATCGGCCGCGTCGAAGATGCACATGCCAACTGTCTGGAAAACCTGCCAGTGTTCGCGGTGATCGTGCTGGTGGCAGCCGCACAGAGCAAGCTCGGCGCCATCGACGCGCTGGCACCATGGGTGTTCTATGCCCGCATCGCCCAGACCGCGGTGCATCTGTCGGGTGTCGGCGCAGGCCAGGTGCTGGTGCGTGCGTCGTTCTGGGCAGTGCAGCTGGCGCTGTTTGTCGTGATGCTGGTCAAGCTGCTGGGCTGACGGTCTGCCCCACCGCCGCCACGCCCGTCAGGGGCGCAGGTGGCGCCGCTCCAGTTCTTCCTTCAGGCGCTTGCGGCGCTCTTCGGCACGCTCTCCTGCACGTTCGCCGATGCGTTCGTGCGCCGGTGCGTTCTCGCGCAGGGCCAGGTGGCGCCGTTGTGCGTCTTCCAGACGCTCGCCGTCCTTGAGCATGCCGCGCTTTTTCATGCGGGACTCGATGTGCTCGCGGATGTGCTGGGCATGGCGCTCCACACGGCTCTCGAAGCGCGTGCGCCTGCGCTGCAGAAAGGCCGGGATGCCGCCTTCATGGAAACGGGGGGCCTGGCCATTGTGCGCAGCCCAGGCTGCATGGCCGGGCTCGATGTCCACCTGCCCACCGGCATTTTTCAAGGTCGTGCCTCCCTCGTTGACCCAGTTATGCACGCCGGCCATCTCGCCATTGCGCGCCTCGCCGTCAGCGATCAGTGCGACTTCGTGGTCGGTGCCGCGTATGCCCACGGTCGCCGTGCCGGCGCGCAACTGGTAGCTGCCATGGTCGAACTTGCCGACCCAACCGGTGATGGAACGCATGGCCCCGCTGAGCAGTTGCATGGCCAGTGAGTCGGTGAACGCGCCGGCAATATGCACTTGGTCGATCTTCAGGCGGCTGGACGGCCGCAGTGCCAGATAACCGCCATCGTCAAACACCACATGCACCTCGGCGTCGGCACCGGTTTCCAGCGTCTGCCCTTCACGGACCACAGTGCCGGTGGTCAGCGCACGCTTGCCATCGGCATCCTGCAGGCTGGCGTCGCCGGTCACGAAGTTGGCCGTTCCTGCGCGCCGGGGCGCCGCGCCTGACTGGGCCAGTGCCGGGGCCGACACCAGTGACACACCGGCAGCACCGGCCCACCAGAACAGGCGGCGGCGCGAAGCGCTGTTATGGCGGCTGGTGGGCAAATCTTCTGTTTTCATGTGCATGGCCTGAAAGCGTGCAATGTACACCGCAGCCGCGCGTCCCGGGCGGCGTTGCGGCGGGTGCCGCAGAGCGCAAACCTCAGTTGGTGTTCAGGCCATTGCCGGCGGCGTGCTGGGGGCGGCAGGCCAGGAGGGCCTGCATGTCCTGGGCCGCCTGCACGCACTCTTCGAGTTCCTCCAGCTGCCCGATTCTTTCGTCGGCCTTGTCGAGGATTTTCTTCTTCATCTCCGCAAACTTCGCAGGGTCCACCTGCCGCGTGGGTACCGGTTTTTCAGCCTGCTGGGCGGTGGCGATACCCGCCACCAGCACCAGCCAGAGCCCGGCCGCAAATTTCGTGCGCATGGCCGGCTCCTCGTTTAACCCCTGCGGGTGTGACCGTTGTGCTTCTCGCCGTAGATCTCGCGGCTCTGGTGGTTCTCGCGGCGCTGGATGGCCATTTGTTCACCCCTGCCGACATGGCCATTGCGGGCGGCCGTGGCTTCGCGATGGTCCACACGGGCCTGGCCGCGTTCCAGCCGGCCGGCCTCACGGTTGGTCAACGCGCCGGACTGCACGCCTTGCTCCACGCGCTTTTCCTGGTTGATGTTGCGCTGCACATCGGCCTGCATGCGCTGCGAGGACACGGACTGCGGATTGCCGCGGACGCTGTTGTTCTCGGCGGCATGGATGTCTCGGCTGGCCTTGTCCTGTGCCTTGCGCAGCTGGGCGCGTTCCTGCAGGCTCAGCTTGCCGTCCTTGAGG
>JACXTT010008137.1_pt1 | contig 14609 bp, 14 predicted proteins | sample 9270951 | NCBI WGS metagenome assembly JACXTT01 (sample SAMN15532306, study PRJNA645909) | rock metagenome | isolation source: weathered quartz diorite | place: Puerto Rico | collected 2017-06-21
CGACAGGGGTGGCGGTTGAGTCCCTGGGCCACGAAGCCGGCAAACGGTTTGGGAATTCTTTCCAGAATCTGGCGGCCCCGGTCCACGTCCATCACTTTCAGGAACACACAACCACCGGAGCCTGACATGCGCGGCTCGCCGAACTCCGTCAACAACCGCATCGCGCGATCCACTTCCGGATAGCGGCTTCGCACCACCGGTTCCAGATCGTTTCGCAGGCCGCGCCCTTCGTGAAAGTCGCGTATTGTGAGGGGCGGGCTATAGCGTGTCAATTCAGGATTGGCAAAAACCTGCGCCGTCGAAACATGCACCGGCGGCACCACCACCAGATACCATGCCTCTTCCAGCTCGATCGGCGTCAGAACCTCGCCAATTCCCTCGGCCCAGGCGGCGTGTCCGTGAATGAATACCGGCACATCGGCCCCCAGCTTCAACCCCAGCGCCGCCAGTTCCGGAATGGACAGACGCGTACCCCATAAATCGTTCAAGGCCAGCAGGGTCGTGGCGGCGTCGGAACTCCCGCCACCCAGTCCGCCACCGATGGGAAGGCGCTTGGTGAGATGGATCTGTGCGCCCTTTATAACTCCGCACGACTCTTTTAATAAACGCGCCGCGCGTAGCGTCAGGTCGTTTTCTTCAGCCACTCCGACAATCGGAGCCACGCGCGTGACCCGACCGTCGTCGGTCACGACGAATGTCAGCTCATCGCCGTAGTCGAGAAACTGGAAAACCGTTTGCAGCATATGATAGCCGTCCGCGCGGCGCCCGGTAACATGCAGGAACAGATTCAGCTTGGCTGGCGCCGACCAGGTTCGCATGCGCGGAAAACTCCTTGATTATTTTTCGAACGTCCAGCGCTCGATACTGAGCCGCACCTCGATCGCTTCATCTCCAGCAGGGTTTTTCTCCACACGACTGTCCTGCCTCGTTATATACAGTTTACTCGGCAGATCGAAAGAACCGTAATGGGTGTACTCAAGAAACTGAATGTCCCAGCCTGACTGCGCCAGCCTTTTCAGGCGGCCCTGTGTGTCTAATTGTTGATTCGACGCTGAATCGGGCTCGGCTAACCCGACTATCCAATAATTCAGGCCATCCAGCGGCAGCCTCCAGCCCGTGGCGCGATACAGAACCGTCTCGGCATTTCCGGCGCGCCAGATGTGCTGTTCAGCGTCTTGCAACTCGGCGCCGCGATCATTCTGTACCAAGCGCAGATGGCCACGGCCGAGCGGGCCGGTGAAATCCACGCGATGCCGTTCGCCGTCGCGCTCCCAGTTCAAGGTGGCATGCCAACCCTGATTGGCGGCGCGCAGAGCCAACCTTCCTTGGATATGCCAGGCGGTTATGGGCTTTAATGTTGCCTGCCGCAGATGCCAAGCAGCATCGACATCCGCGACAGGAGGGGGCGGAACAGCAGTGGCACAACCGGCAATGAAAGCAACAGAAATGAGGAGGCCGACAACCAGCCTCATGGTTTGAATTTCTTGATAACGCCGTTCAGCGCCTCGTTATCGGGAGTCTCGCGCAGTGCACGATTCCACACCGATTCTGCCTCGTGATGATCGCCTGTCACCCACAATACCTCGCCGAGATGTGCCGCGATTTCGGCGTCATTGCGGATATCGAGCGCACGCCGCAGATATTTCACCGCTTCCGCGCTGTTACCGCGCCGGTATTGCAACCATCCCATGCTGTCCATAATGAAGGCGTCGTCCGGCTTGAGCTCCATGGCCTGTTGCAGCAGCTCATCCGCCTCATCATAGCGGTTGGTGCGATCCGTAAGGGTGTAACCCAATGCATTCAGCGCGTTGACGTTTTTCGGATCCTTCTTGAGGATTTCGCGCAGGTCGTGTTCGGTGACGTCCAACATCTGGAGTTTTTCCGCCGCCAAGGCGCGGGCATACAGCAGGTCCTTGTCGCCCGGAACGGTTTGAATCGTCGCATTCAGCACCGCGAGCGCTTCGTTGAACTGCTTTGCCTCACGCAGAATCTGCTCGAGCGCCAGTGCCACCTGGACGCGTTGAGGATCGTTCTGCGTCTTAATGCTTTCGAGATGGTGGCGTGCCCGCGCCACGTCGCCTTGCTTAGCCAACGCCACGCCGAGACGAGTCTGTGCCTCGAAATAATATTCGCCGTCCTTTACTTCGAGATACCAATATATCGCCTCGTCGTACCGCTTGCGCTGTTCCGCGGCCTGTCCAAGATAGAGACGTGCCTGATCGTTCTCAGGACGCAATTTCAGCGCCTGCTTCAGGTATTTATCTGCGTCTTCCATATTATTGGTCTGTAATGAAAGCAGGCCCACGGCATAAACCGTGTCGGCATCGTCCGGAGCGTAGTCGGCAACGCGCTTGAATTCCTCGAGCGCCTTCTGCCATTCCTTTTGATCAACCAGGAAACGCGCGTAATTCAATCGGACATTGTTAGCGCGGCGATTGTCGCTTAGAAACGACTCGTAAAATGCGCGTGCTTTTTGCGTTTCTTTCTGCGACAGCAGAATGCGCGCCTTGAACAGTGCCGCGTCTTCCCACTCCGGACGCTGTTTCAGGGCTTCGTCTGCGGAGACAAGGGCCTTTTCCAGATCGCCGCCGCGAACCTGCAGGTGCGCCATGGCAAAATGAGCCGAGGCGAGGCGCGGGTTTAGCGCCACCAGGGATTGCATGATATCGATAGCCGCGGCGCGGTTGCTCGCGCGCCCCAGCACGGCGGCTACGCGCAGATAGGCCTGGTCGAGATTCCGGCGGGTTTCCTCCGAGGCAAAAAGAGTTTGAAAATGCTCCTTGGCCTCTGCAACGCGATCGAGCTCGAGTAAAGCGGTGATTAATGCCTCTCTCGCCTCGTTGTCGTGTGGACGTAGCTCGGTCCACAACTGGGCCGACTGGAGTGCCTCGTTGTAGCGCTTGGCGTACAGCGACGCCAAGGTGGCACGCTCGGCAACGCGTGGGTCGCGTGTCTGCTGGGCGACTTTACCCAAAGTAGCTGCCGCCACACCGATCTGTCCCCGCTGCCCGGCAATCTCGCCCAGCAGCAGGTCATAGAGAATCTCCGGTTCCAGCGCAACACGGGGCAGTGCTTCGTCGACGCTGGCGGACTGAGGCGCGATTTCAGCCTGCGGATCGGGCTTAACGGTACCGGCACAGGCCGTCAGTAGCGATAGCAACGAAAACAATAGAAACGGGCGCAAATGACGCAAACGGGAAGTAATCATCATATATATAGATAAGCCTAAATCTGTCATGGTGGTATGAATATCCCTATGACCGTCGCGGCGGGCGGATATTCGCCTACCATTTAAAATAGTCGTCACAGCCTCTAACATCCAGAAAATCGCGTAACCGACTTCGGGACAATATCGAAATGATCTTTGGCGTAGCACCCGGCAACGGGAATAAGTCGTGAATTCGCTGTTTCTGCTGCTGGCAGCGACGGTGGCCTTTGTCTTCGGCTATCGGTTCTATTCCAGACTTCTGGCGCTCGGCGTTTTCCACCTTGAGAATAACTATAGTATACCCGTCCAGAATCGCCCAACCGAAGACGAACGCCCCAACGCCAAACGTCATCTGATATTCGGTCATCACCTCGCCTCCCTTGCGGCCGGTGCGGCCGTCACAGGGAGTCTCGTCTCCTTGATATGGGGGTGGATTCCGGCCTTTCTATGGGCCGTGGTAGCGACAGTAACGGCCGCTGGCACCTACGGACTCGGCTCTTTGTGGTTGTCTCTGCGTTACCCGGGCCTGAACCCGGCGGAAATCGCGGCGCGTCTGCTCGGCACTCAGGCGCACACTCTCTTTGCTCTGTTCGCCTTCCTACTGCTGCTGATCATGAACGCCGCGTGCGCCACGCTGGCCGCGCAATTGTTGTCCGATTTTCCGTCGGCGGTTTTGCCTTTCTGGGCAATTGTCGTGCTGGCTTGGTTTCTCGGAGGACTCCTGCGCGGTCGGAAGAATTTCGAAATCATTTTTGCCTCGCTGATCGCTCTGACTCTCAGTCTGATGGCTGTCTGGATGCTCGGAAAAGTCCCGCTGGCATTTACCGGCGCGCTGAATTTTGAAACCCAGACAACCTATCTGGCGTTTGACGCCAACATGATCTGGGTCTTGATCCTGTTTGTCTACGCCTACCATGCCACGCGTCAGCCGATGTGGAAACTGATACGCCCGCGCGGTTATCTTACGTCCTTGCTGCTCGGCATTTTGCTTTTCATCTGTTATGCCGCGGTGGTGATCGATCACCCGGCTCTGGTCGCGCCGGAATTCCATACCGGACCGGACATTCCCGCTACGCTTCCGTGGTTGTTCGTCACGCTCACCTCGGGCGCGGTGGCGGGTTTTCATCTGTTGATTGCCAATGGCGTCACCGCGCGCCAGCTCAAGTATGAAACCGACGCGCGTTATATCGGCTACGGTGGCGCTCTCGCGCTGGGGCTGCTGGCGTTAAGCGCCATCATCATCGGCGCCACTAACTTCGCCGACACCCAGGAATGGAGTCAGCATTATGTTGCGTGGGAAACGTTGCGTGACCTGCACATGGTTCTTGAGTTCTACATCAATGGCTTTGCGAAAATGGCCGCGAGTATCGGACTGGATCAGGCCTTCGCCCGCACGCTCGCCGCAGTGGTGATGCTGGGCCTCCTCGTCGCCACGCTAGAGGCCGGTCTGCGCGTGCAAAAACAGTTGCTCACCGGCCTGACGGAGCGTTTTCCGTCCCTGCTGCCTGGAAATGAAAAGAACCAGATAGTGACTGTCGTGGTGTTGTCGGCCGTGCTGACACTGCAAGACGGCCACGGTCTGGGCGGACTGTCGTGGTGGCCGCTGTTCGGCGTGGCCGACCAGATACTGGCGGTGCTAGGTTTTTCGCTGCTGGCGTTGGCGCTGCGTCGCAGCGGACAGCCCGTCATCTGGGTGCTGGCGCCGCTGATTTTCATAGCAGTGGTTGTCCACTGGGCATTGGCCACGCTGGCAATGCAGTGGTGGGCGGCAGGTGAGTGGCTGCTGTTCAGCCTCGGCATGCTGCTGCTGGCGATCGAACTTGGACTGGCCGTGCTGGCCCTGAGAACATTGAAAGCGTCGTCACCGTCCGCGAATTGAAGCGAACTCAAAACCCGGTTTCGGGCATGACTTATCGGTTCAGGAGCAGGTGGGCTATTCTGTATATTGATGTCACTTCTTGACACCATGCCCTGATGGGTCAAAATCGCGGCCATTCAGAGTCATTTTCCGGTTTGCCTATGCGTCTGCTCGCCTTTGGCATCAATCACCATACCGCGCCGGTCGATATCCGCGAGAAAGCGGCGTTCGCCTCCGACAAATTGATTGGCGCGCTACACGACGTCACTGGCAGCGGTGGCGCCAACGAAGCGGCGATCGTCTCCACCTGCAATCGCACCGAACTCTACTGCGGCCTTGAGTCTGCGCGCGAGGATGAAGTCATCAACTGGTTTTGTCACTATCACCGCCTCAACCGCTCTGATATTCATCCGTACTTGTATCGCCATCCTGACCAAGCCGCGGTCAAACACGCCTTCCGCGTGGCGGCCGGACTCGATTCCATGATCCTGGGCGAACCGCAAATTCTCGGGCAAATGAAGGAAGCCTTCGCCACCGCGCACAAGGCCGGCGCCACCGGCAAGATTCTAAACCGGCTGTTTCAGCAGACCTTCACGGTGGCCAAACAGGTACGCACCGACACCGCCATCGGCGCCAGCGCGGTGTCGGTCGCGTCAGCCGCCGTGCGGCTGGCGCGGCAGATTTTCAGCAAACTGTCGGAACAAACCGTGCTGCTGATCGGCGCCGGCGACATGATCGAGCTGTGTGCGCGACATCTCAAGGAGCAGGGTATCGGCCACATGATCGTCGCCAACCGCACGGTGGAACGTGCCCAGCAGGTGGCGGCTGTCTTCGGCGCCGAGGCGATCTCGCTCGCGGAAATGCCGACGCGTTTGTCCGATGCGGATATCGTGATCTCCTCCACCGCTAGCCAGTTGCCCATTCTGGGCAAAGGCGCCGTGGAAAGCGCCCTGAAGGCGCGTAAGCACCGGCCCATATTCATGGTGGACATCGCCGTGCCACGCGACATCGAGGCCGAGGTCGGCGAGCTCAACGACGTGTACCTCTACAGCATCGACGATCTCAGGGAAGTCGTGCAGGAAAACATGGAATCCCGACAGGATGCGGCGCGCGAGGCGGAAGAAATCATCGACACACAAGTTGTGGATTTCATGCAATGGGTCAAATCGCTGGATGCGGTACCAACCATTCGCGCCCTGCGCGAATCCGCCGATGCCCTGCGTGAAGCCGAGGTCGAGCGCGCACGGCGGCGCCTGGCCCACGGCGACGACCCGGCCAAAGTGATCGAACAGCTCGCGCGCGCGTTAACCAACAAATTCACACACACGCCTACCGACGTGTTGCGCAAGGCCGATCATGATGGCAACAAGGCCTTGCTCGAGGCCGCCCGCCGGCTATTTGATCTTAATGAAGACTAAGGACCCATAATAAAAAAGAAAAATTTGACAGGATTCACAGGATTAAAAAGCGCGATCAACAGGATTTTTAATCTCTAAATTTCTTAATCCTGAGAAATCCTGTTAATCCTGTCTATAGTTTTTTATCCGGAACCCTAAGATATGAACCCGTCAATTGAAACAAGGCTCACCGGCGTGGCGCAGCGCTTTGAGGAAATCGAACGCCTGCTTGCCGATCCGAAAGTCATCGGCAAACAGGATCAATTTCGCAAGCTGTCGCAGGAATATGCCGAGATCAGTCCGGTGGTAAAACTGTACGGCGACTATCGCGCGGCCAGCGATCAACTGGAATCCGCGCGCGCCATGCTCAAAGACGAGGACACCTCTATCCGCGAGATGGCACAGGAAGAAATCACGGATGCCCAGCAACTGATCGCCAAACTTGAGGCCGACATCCAGACCCTGCTGCTGCCGAAGGACCCGAACGACAACCGCAACATCTTTCTCGAAATCCGCGCCGCCGCCGGCGGCGACGAGTCGGCCCTCTTTGCCGGCGACCTGTATCGCATGTACAACTATTACGCCAACGCGCACGGCTGGGAGGTGGAAGTGATGAGCCATAGCCCCGGCGAACATGGCGGGTATAAGGAAGTCATCGCGCGCATCGCAGGAAAGGACGTGTACTCACGTCTCAAATTCGAATCCGGCGCGCACCGCGTACAACGCGTGCCCACCACCGAGGCCCAGGGCCGCATTCATACCTCTACCTGCACCGTGGCGGTATTACCGGAAGCAGAGGAGATCGATGCTATCGCCATCAATCCGGCGGACCTGAAAGTCGACACCTTCCGCGCCTCCGGCGCCGGCGGCCAACACGTCAACAAGACCGACTCGGCGATTCGTATCACGCATCTGCCCACCGGCATCGTGGTTGAATGCCAGGACGAGCGCTCGCAACACAAAAACCGTTCGCGCGCCATGTCGATACTCTCGGCGCGCCTGCTCGAGGCCGAGCAGCGCAAACAGCGCGAACAGGAAGCAGCTCAGCGCAAGAGCCTGGTCGGCACCGGCGACCGCTCCGAACGCATCCGCACCTATAATTTTCCGCAGGGGCGCGTGACCGACCACCGCATTAACCTCACGCTCTACAAGCTCGATCAGGCCATGGAAGGCAAGCTCGACGAACTCATCGACGCGCTGCGCACCGCTGATCAGACCGATCAGCTCGCGGCGCTGAATGGCTGAACATGAAACATGCGACTCTGCATCAATCCTTCGTTACCGTTGACGCTGTCTTGCGCAAGGCGCTGCATGAACTGGAACTGACCAGCCCTACGCCACGACTCGATGCGGAAGTACTGGTGATGCGCGCCTGCGACCTTAATCGGAGCGGCCTAATCACGCGCAGCGAAATTACCTTGACCAATGAACAGCAGCACAAACTGAAAAGCCTGCTTGATCGGCGCAAGCGTGGCGAACCCGTCGCTTATCTTGTCGGCATGCGTGAATTCTGGTCCCTGAAACTCAAGGTTACGCCCGCGACGCTGATACCGCGGCCGGAAACGGAATTATTGGTGGAGAAGGCACTGGAGCATATTCCTGAGAATGTCGAATGGGCCATCGCCGATCTCGGCACCGGGAGCGGTGCGATAGCATTAGCTCTGGCGAAAGAACGGTCACGCTGTCGGTTGATTGCTACCGATCTTTCACCAGCGGCGCTTGAAGTTGCAAAATCTAACGCCGAAAAACTTAGTCTGACCAACGTTGAGTTTCGTGCAGGCGACTGGTTTGCTCCATTCGCCGGCGAAACACTGGACATGATCGTGAGTAATCCGCCCTACATTCGTACCAGCGATCCGCATTTAAAACTGGGCGATGTGCGTTACGAACCAATAACTGCGCTTAGCTCCGGTGCCGACGGGTTCGATGCTATCCGTCATATTGCGCAGCATGCACGGGAATTTCTCAAGCCCGAGGGCTGGCTCCTGTTCGAACACGGCTGGGATCAGGCCATCGCCGTCGGAGAGCTTCTGTGCCAACATAGTTATCGTGATATGGTTTTTCATCAGGATCTGGCCGGGCACACCCGTGTCGCGACGTGCCGCCGGTAAGCTGGCTCGGTTTTACCGCGATGGATGATAAACAACTGCTGCGCTACAGCCGGCACATCCTGTTGCCACAGATTGATGTCCGCGGGCAGGAAAAACTGCTGGCATCGCGCGTCCTGATCATCGGCCTCGGCGGTCTCGGATCGCCGGCGGCGATGTATCTGGCCGCAAGCGGCGTGGGTCATCTGGTTCTTGTCGACCATGACCGCGTGGATCTCACCAATCTCCAGCGCCAGATCGTGCACGCCACGGAACGCGTTGGGCAGGACAAGGTTGCCTCAGCCGCGCGCGAGCTAAATGCGCTCAACCCCGGCGTACGTATCACGATGATCAATCAGAAGCTTGAAGGGACGGCGCTCGCGGAGCAGGTACGCCAGGCCGACGCCGTGGTGGATGCGACCGATAACTTCGCCAGTCGCTTCGCCATTAACGCGGCCTGCGTGCACGCGAGGAAACCACTGGTCTCCGGCGCCGTCGTGCGCTTTGAGGGCCAGGTCGCGGTGTTTGCCCCGGGTGGTCCCTGCTATCGTTGCCTGTATGCCGAAGGCGGTGGTCCGGACGAGGCTTGCGCCACGCTCGGCGTGTTGGCGCCAGCGGCCGGTATCATCGGTTCGATTGAAGCGGTCGAAACGATCAAGGTACTGCTCGGCATCGGCCAGACATTGGCCGGCCGGCTGCTGCTGTTCGATGCACTCAATATGGAATGGCGCGAGATGAAGCTGCGCAAGGACCCAGCCTGCCCGGTGTGCGGAAAACCTTGAACGCCATGCGGCTGCCGCGCCCAATCGTCGACGAGCTGTTGCACCGAGCGCAGGAATCTCCAGAAGAGGAAGTTTGCGGTCTGATCTCGCGCGACCGCCACGGATTCCGCAAATGTTATCCCGTCCCCAATCGGGCCGACGACAAGAAGCACTTCTTCAGGCTCGACCCCAAGGCGCAAATCGACGCCATGCGCGCCATGCGTGAACACGGCGAAGAGCTGGCCGCCATTTATCACACCCACCCCCATTCGCCGCCGTTCCCCTCGCCGGCCGATGTTAGCCAGCACGAATACCCCGATCTGCTTTACCTGATTATTTCGCCTGGTAGCCGGGACAAGCCGGAATTACGCGGCTTTTATATCCGTGGGCAGGCCATCGAGGAAGTCGCTATCGGCCAGCAGGAAGAACCCACGCGCTAGCGGTGGCTTGGTCCGCGTCTATACTCCTTTACTAAGGCCACCATCGGCCTCCCAAGGAGAAATCATGTCCATCGCGACCTTCGTTTTTCTCGGCATTTTCGGCGCGCTGTTTCTCTATGCCGTGACAATGTTCAACAATTTCGTGCGGCTCAAGAATAATGTCGCCCAGTCCTGGTCGAATATCGACGTGCTGATGAAGCAGCGCCATGACGAGCTGCCCAAGCTGGTCGAGGCCTGCAAGCAGTATATGCAGCATGAACGCGGCGTGCTTGAAAAAGTCACCCAAGCGCGCGCCGCCGTGCACAGCGCACGCGAGGCCGGCGACGTGGCCGCCGTCGGCGCGGCTGAGTCCCAGTTACGTACCGGCTTGATGAACCTGTTTGCCGTGTCAGAGAATTACCCCGAACTGCGCGCGAACGAGGAGTTCCAGCATCTGCAAAACCGCATCTCGCAACTCGAGGCACAGATAACCGACCGCCGCGAGTTCTACAACGATTCGGTCAACGCCAATAATATCCGCATCGAGACCTTTCCGGACAACGTCATCGCCACACTGTTCCGTTTCGAGCAAAAACCGTTGCTCAAGTTCAAGGAAAATGAGATCCAGGACGTCAACGTCAAGGCGCTCTTTAATACTTAAAGATGTCGTCTTCCGCTCCGCTGGCGCAGTGGCTGTCGGAACTCGCCCTTAACATCCATCACAGCGACCCCGCTGCCATCGGCATTGCCGTCACGGTACTGGCGGCCGGCTGCGCCTACTGCTCGTGGCGCACCTGGCGCAACGTCAGTCTCATCCGGCTGATCGAGGACACCCCCACTGCCAAGATCCGATCCGCGCCACAGGGTTACGTGGAATTGGAAGGCCTGGGCAAACTCATGGACGGCCCGCCGATCATTGCTAAGCTCTCCGGCCTGCCCTGCGTGTGGTTCCGCTACAGGATTGAAGAATACGTGAACACGGGCAAGGGCAACGAGCGGCGCTGGGAAACCATCGAAAAAGGTGAAAGCACCGAAACCTTCTGGCTGCAGGACGAGACCGGCCGCGTGGTGATCGATCCCGAAGGCGCGGATGTAACGCCGCGATACAAGGAAAGGTGGCGCTCCAGCTCCATGCTGGGCGGCATTGCCCGCCAGCCCACCGACGCCTCTCGTGTCTTCGCCCTGAATGTCGGTCAAGGTAACTATCGCCTGACCGAGGAACGCATCAATAGCGATGACCGGCTGTATGCGCTCGGGCTGCTGAAAAGCGTCAGCAGCTATACCAGTATGCCGACCGTGGACGAAGACGTGCGCGAATTGCTTGGGGACTGGAAGAAAGACCAGTCCACATTGTTGCAGCGATTCGATCTGAACAAGGATGGAAAAATCGACGAGATCGAATGGCGCCTCGCCCGCGCACAGGCACGCCGCGAAACCATGAAAAACCGCCAAGAACAGGTTATCCAATCCGCCGACGGCCTCAGCGTCCTCGGCCCGACCCACGACGGTTCACGGCCGTATATCCTGTCGGCGTTCACGCAGGTAGAACTGACGAAGCGATATAAACTTTGGGCGGCGTTATACGCGGGGGGATGTTTTTTTCTGGGCCTGGCGACGGTGTGGGTGTTTAACGCAAAATTTATTTGATTCTCTCCCTTACGGTTACTTGTCATTCCTGCGAAAACGGGAATACAGATCGTTGGTGACACTGTCATGTCATCACATAACAGTTCAATATGTTTAACTCGTGGGTTTGCAGTATATTGCTTCTAAACACATATCGAGGTATCCGGTACAAATGACTGGCCTCAATCGGCGTTTCCGTATTTTCAACCCACGGTATATTCAATATGTCGTGGTTGGGCCGTTCAATCATCGTTAGGCAACCATGAACGAACTTTTTCAATCGGGGACGATGTATGTTTGAGCAGCGGACCCAGCCGTTGCTTTCTCGGCGCCAGTTCCTGTTGCGTCTGGCTCGGAGCGGTGCCTTATCGTTAGCGCTTGTTGCTGGCTCGCTGTTGATCGGCATGGCCGGCTATCGCCAGCTCGAAGGACTGAGCTGGATTGACGCGTTTCTAAATGCCTCAATGCTCTTGGGCGGCATGGGGCCGGTGAATTCCCCTGTCAGCTTTGGCGGCAAACTCTTTGCCGGTCTTTATGCGCTGTATTGCGGGTTGGTCGTTATTCTCATTGCCGGTCTTCTGCTGGCGCCGGTCATCCATCGGGTATTACACAAATTTCATCTGCAGGGTGGCAAGTCATGAGCAACGCCGAAGGCGGCCCGACTATTTGTTAAAAATACTTTTTCTTAATAAATCCCACTGTTTATCCCATCCCGCCACCGGCGAAGATTTAAATTCACTTCTGACATACCGCGTGATCGACCCTTCGACCACGGCGAGTAATAATGCAGCGGTGTCAACAATCGGGACGCGCAGGTTTTCACTGGCTTCACCTTCACGCAAGACTTGTTTCAATTGGGTTTCGATACGTTCGTAAATCTGCGCCACGCGCTGGCGCAGGCGTTCGGTTTCGCCCACCAGCACGTCGCCGTATAGCAGGCGCGCCATGCCAGGATTCTTGTCGGCAAAGCCGAGCAGCAGGAACAGGATATTGTGCACACATGTCTCAGCGCGGGATTCTTCCGCGAGAATCTTGTTGATGCGGGTAAACAGTGTTTCTTCGATGAATTCGAGCAGGCCCTCGAACATCTTGGCCTTGCTGGCGAAATGGCGGTACAGCGCGGCCTCGGAAACACCGACGGCACGGGCAAGCTGCGCCGTGGTGATGTGCTCGCCCTGATTCTTCTCAAGCATATGCGCCAGCGTTTCGAGGATGGTCTGGCGGCGTTCGCCGCGGCGCGGTCGGGCCATGACAGGCGATCAGGACTTGATCAGGGTACCGACGCCTTCGTTGGTGAACACTTCCAGCAACACCGCGTGCTCCACGCGTCCGTCGATGATGTGCGCGGTCTTGACACCGCTGCTGACGGCGTCAAGCGCGTAATTGACCTTGGGCAGCATACCGCCGTGGATGGTGCCATCGGTAATCAGGTCCTTGACCTGCGTGATGGACAGCCCGGTGAGCAGCTTGTCGGTCTTGTCCAGCACGCCGGTGGTGTTGGTGAGCATCATGAGCTTCTCGGCCTTGAGCGTGATGGCGAGCTTGCCGGCGACGACGTCGGCGTTGATGTTGTAGGTCTGGCCGTCGTCGCCCACGCCGATGGGCGCGATCACCGGGATGAAATCGCCGGTGTCGAGCAGCGCCACCAGTCGCGGATCGATGCTGCTGACATCGCCCACGTGGCCGATATCGATGATCTCGCTCGGAAGGTCTTTCTTGTCAGCGGGCTTCTGCAACACCATTTTCTTCGCGCGGATCAGTCCGCCGTCCTTGCCCGACAGCCCCACGGCCTTGCCGCCCTGCTGGCTGATGAGATTCACGATCTCCTTGTTCACCAGGCCGCCGAGCACCATTTCGACCACGTCCATGGTTTCGCGATCGGTGACGCGCATGCCCTGCACGAATTCACTTTTCTTGCCGATCTTCTCCAGCAGTTGGCCGATCTGCGGCCCGCCGCCATGCACCACGACCGGGTTCATGCCGACCAGCTTCATGAGTACCACGTCACGCGCGAAACCGCGCTTGAGGTTCTCGTCCACCATGGCGTTGCCGCCATACTTGATGACGATGGTTTTGCCCTGGAAGCGCTGGATATACGGCAGTGCCTCGGTCAGGATGCGCGCGCGGTCGGCCGCGGATTGGGGGGTGAGCGTCATTTCTTTTCCTATTTTTTGGGTGATGCCATGAATACAGGAGGAAAAGTTAGCGCATATTCACACTAAAGTCAGCATTAGTAAGCAATATAACAATTCCGCCGGGAGCGGAATTGGGCGCGCTTCAGCGCGCCCGAAGGGCGCGGGCCAGGGATGGCCCGCGTCAAAGAGAAAGGCCGCTTGCGCGGCCTTTCTCGCTCCGGGATCCCTTTCGGTTACAACAGCTTCAAGCAACGTCCACTGTAATCTTCTTGGGTTTCACCGCCTCGGCCTTGGGCAGGGTCAGTTCCAGTACCCCGTCCTTGTAGTTGGCCTTGATGCTCTTCTCGTCGATCTGCGTGCCCAGCCGCAGGCTGCGGACATATTTGCCATAACGGCGTTCCTGACGCAGGACGCGTTCGCCTTCCTTCTCTTCCTTTTCGCTCTTGGTCTCGGCGGTAATCGTCAGGATGCCGTTTTCGAGCGTGACGTCGATGTCCTCTTTCTTCGCGCCCGGGACGTCAGCGACAATGACATACGCGTCTTCGCGTTCTTTCACGTCCATGGCCGGGAACAGGTCTTCGCCGCGCGCCTCTTCCACCCAGCGCATCGGGCTCAGGAAACCCTGAAACATCCGGTCAATATCATTGTCCCACAGACCCCAGCGGGTCAGCGGGGCACCGTTCTCACGTCGCATCAGTCTGGTCATAAAGCACCTCCGAATAAATTAATTGAATTTCCGGCATCCACTGAGCCTGATTTCACGATCTCAAGTTCATTCTGCCGTTTGCGGTCTTTTTAATGGGGACGACGGAGGAAATTTCAAGCGCGAAAAGAATCGCGGAAAATCAAACAATTTGAAAACGGCCGGAACGGCCGTCAGAGGATATAACGTGCGAGATCTTCGTTCTCGACCAGACTGCCCAAATGCTGATCGACGTAAGCGACATCCACGACGGTTTTTTCATTACCGCGGTCAGCGGCCTCGAAAGAAACCGTTTCGAGCAGGCGCTCCATCACGGTGTGCAGGCGGCGTGCGCCGATGTTCTCAGTACGCTCGTTCACCTGCCACGCCACCTCGGCGATGCGGCGCACACCATCGGGCGTGTATTCAAGTCTGT
>JACXTT010008138.1_pt1 | contig 14608 bp, 11 predicted proteins | sample 9270951 | NCBI WGS metagenome assembly JACXTT01 (sample SAMN15532306, study PRJNA645909) | rock metagenome | isolation source: weathered quartz diorite | place: Puerto Rico | collected 2017-06-21
GCGGCTTGCACCTTTATCTCGAGGGCGACGCCAACGACTACGTCGGCAAGGGGATGGCGGCGGGCCGCATCGTGCTGCGCCATCCGCGCAGCGCGCGCTTCGTCGCGAAGGACACCGTCATCATGGGGAACACTTGCCTCTACGGCGCCACGGGCGGGGAGCTCTACGCAGCCGGAGCCGCCGGCGAGCGCTTCGGGGTGCGCAACTCGGGCGCCGTGGCCGTGATCGAGGGCGCCGGGGACCACTGCTGCGAGTACATGACGGGAGGGGCGGTGTGCGTGCTCGGCCGCACCGGGGTCAACTTCGGCGCCGGCCTCACCGGCGGCTTCGCCTACGTGCTCGACCTCGAGCGCAAGTTCGTCGACCGCTACAACCACGAGCTCATCGACATCAGCCGCATCCATCCCGAGGCGATGCAGTCGCACGTGCAGCACCTCGAGGGCATGCTCGAGCGGCAGGTCGCCGAGACCGAGAGCGTGTGGGCCGAGGAGATCCTGAATGACCTGAGGACCTTCCTGCCCAAGTTCTGGCTGGTGAAGCCCAAGGCGGCCTCGATCGATTCGCTTATCGAGAACCTGCGGCGCGCCGCCTGAGCTGCTCGAGCCGCGCATGGCCGACAAGAACCTGCAATTCCTCGACATCCCACGCGCGGATCCCGCCAGGGCGCCGGTCGAGACGCGCGTGCGCCATTTCCGCGAGATCTACACGCAGTTCGACGCGGGCACGGCCGCGCAACAGGCGGGGCGCTGCCTGGCATGCGGCAATCCCTTCTGCGAATGGAAATGCCCGGTTCACAACTACATCCCCAACTGGCTGAAGCTCATCGAGGAAGGGAACCTGTTCGAGGCGGCGGAGCTCTCGCACAAGACCAACTCTCTGCCTGAGGTGTGCGGGCGCATCTGCCCGCAGGATCGGCTGTGCGAGGGCGCCTGCACGCTGAACGACGGCCTAGGCGCAGTCACGATCGGCGCGATCGAGAAGTACATCACCGACGAGGCTCTCAAGGCGGGCTGGAAGCCCGACATGTCGAACGTCAACGCCACCGGCAAGCGTGTGGCGATCGTGGGCGCGGGGCCGGCGGGGCTCGCCTGCGCCGACATCCTGGTTCGAAACGGCGTGCACCCGGTCGTATTCGATCGCAACGAGCGCATCGGCGGACTCCTCACCTTCGGCATTCCCCCCTTCAAGCTCGAGAAGGAAGTGGTGGAGACACGCCGCGAGATCATGGAGGGGATGGGCGTCGAGTTCCGCTTAGGGTGCGAGATCGGTCGCGATGTGACCTTCGAGGGTCTGCTCGCGGACAACGACGCGGTGTTCCTTGGCATGGGGACCTACACCTACGTCAAGGGCGGCTTTCCGGGCGAGGATCTGCCGGGGGTGTACGAGGCGCTGCCGTATCTGGTCTCGAGCATCCGGCACGAGCTGTCGCTCCCCGGCGCCGCCCACTCGCTCATCAGCATGCGCGGCAAGCGCGTGATCGTTCTGGGGGGCGGGGACACCGCCATGGACTGCAACCGAACCGCGATCCGCCAAGGGGCGGAGTCCGTGACCTGCACCTATCGGCGCGACGAGCGCAACATGACCGGCTCCCGTCGCGACTACAAGAACAGCCGCGAGGAGGGCGTCGAGTTTCTCTTCGACACCCAGCCCATCGAGATCGTGGGTGCCGAGCAGGTGGAGGGCGTGAAGCTGGTGCAAACACGGCTCGGCGAGCCGGATGCACGCGGGCGGCGCGTGCCGCAACCGCTCGAGGGCTCCGAGCAGATCGTGCCGGCGGATGCGGTCATCATCGCGTTCGGCTTTCTGCCGAGCCCGCCGCAGTGGTTCGCCGCTCACGAGATCCGTCTGCAGGGCAACGGCCGCGTGCGCGTGTCGGCGAGCCCGGCGCGGCCGTTTCAGACCACGAACCCCAAGGTGTTCGCCGGCGGAGACATGGTGCGCGGCTCGGACCTCGTGGTGACCGCGGTGTTCGAGGGGCGCGAGGCGGCGCGCGGAATTCTCAACTACCTGGGCGTGGGGTGAGAGGGTAAGAAAAGCCCGGCGGGCACGCGGCCCGCCGGGCGGCTAATGTGGCACAGGATCAGGCATTGAAGCACTTGGATCCGCACCACGTCCCTCAGGACACCTTGCGGGATCCGGCCGTCAAAACGACGAGACCCCGGTGAGCACGGCCAGCCGGGGTCTCTCGTGAGAGGTCCCGGAGGGCTGCATCGATCAGCCCTCCGAGCTCAATGGGGGCTAATCGGTCAAATCGTCACCGTCCCGCAGGTGCGATGGGCGCACGCGGGCGGCTCGCTCTGAGAGCGAGCTGTCAGAAGGCCGACCTGCGGCCGCGACGGCGGTTCGCATTGCGATGGATTGAAGAAAGTTGTGTGCATAGGGGCGGCGCAGTCTACGCGTACATCCTCACTTGTCAAGCACGTCAGGCAACAGACATCTAACAATCACCGTAGTTCCGTTGTGCCCTGCTCCTCGGCGCGCGTGAGGAGCCACAGCAGTCCCTGCAGCAGCTGCAGCGGCGTCGGCGGGCAGCCGCGAATCACGAGATCCACCGGCACGATCTTGGCGACCGCGCCCGCGCACGCGTAACTGTTGGCGAAGACGCCGCACCCGGCGGCACAGTCACCCACGGCGACGACCCACTTGGGTGCAGGGGTTGCGGTGTAGGTGCGCTCGAGAGCCTCCCGCATGTTGAGCGTCACCGGGCCGGTGACGAGCAGCACATCGGCGTGACGCGGCGAGGCGACGAAGCGGATGCCGAAGCGCTCGATGTCGTAGAACGCGTTGTTGAGTGCATGGATCTCGAGCTCGCAGGCGTTGCAGGATCCCGCATCGACCTCGCGGATCGCGAGGCTGCGCCCCAGGCGCTTGGCGAGCTCACCGCGGAGCGCCGTGCCCAGGCTCTCGAGCTCGCCGGGGGCCTGCGGACTCAGGGGCTCAGTGCAGGGCTCGCTGACGAGGTTCTTGAACAGTCGGCGGCGCATGCTCAGCCCTACAGGTCGTGACCCGAATACGAGCAGTTGAACGACTTGTTGCAGAGCGGGAAGTCGGCCACGATGTTGCCCTCGATGGCCGCCTCCAGCAGCGGCCACTGAAACCAGGACGGGTCACGCAGGTGACAGCGCTCGATGCGCCCCGCACCGATGCGCACGTACGCGAGGATATCGCCGCGGAATCCCTCGACCAGCGCGGTGCACTCGACGCTCAAGCCGGGCGCTTCGGGGGCAGGCAGCCGTACCGTTCCCGCCGGCAGCGCACCGAGCGCCGTCCGCAGCCACGAGATGCTGCGCCCGACTTCGAGGATCCGCACCCACACTCGCGCATCGACGTCGCCCTCGTGACGCACCACCATTTCGACGGGCGCCGTGTCGTACGGGGCATAGGGGAGTGATACGCGCGCATCGAACGCACGCCCTGACGCGCGCCCGACATAGCCTGGCGCTGCGAACTGCGCGGCGAGCGCCGGCTTCACCACGCCCGTGCCGACCGTGCGGTCCTGGAGCGAGGCGGTGTTGTCGTAAAGCTCGATCAGCTCGGGGAACTCGCTGCTCAGGCGCGCACAGAGCGCGCGGATCGCCTCCGCGCCGTCCGTCTGCAGGTCCGCCGCGACCCCGCCCGGGACGATCCGGTCCATCATGAGGCGATGGCCGAAGGCCCGCGCACAGGTGCGCAGCGTCGCCTCGCGCAAGATCCCGCACTCGGCGTGCAGCATCGCAAAGGCGGCATCGTTACAGATCGCCCCGATGTCGCCGAGGTGATTCGCGATCCGCTCGAGCTCGGCCATGACGCCGCGCAGCCACACGGCGCGCGGGGGAGGTGAGAAGTCGAGCGCGCCCTCGACCGCGCGCACGAACGCCCACGAGCAGGCGACGGTGCTGTCGCCCGAGACCCGCGCGGCGATGCGCGCGGCCTCCTCGAGGCCCTGCCCGGCCATGCACCTCTCAATGCCCTTGTGCGTGTAGCCGAGACGCTCCTCGAGGCGCACCACCGTCTCTCCGCTCGCCGTGAAGCGAAAGTGCCCGGGCTCGATGATTCCGGCATGCACCGGACCCACCGGAATCTGATGCAATCCCGGCCCTTCGGCGGGGAGGAAGCGATACGCCGGCTGCTCCGTCGCGGGAGTGCCCGGAGCGGCTGCAGGGGCGGCGGGATTGCGCTGGGCGAGCGGTGCGCGATGAGGCCACCGGCCGTGGTCGAGCCACGGCCGCCGGTCCGGCAGGCCGATCATCTCGATGCCGCTCAAGTCGACGATCGCGCGCTCGAGGCGCAGCGCAGGCGCGTGGAACACGGCGAGCGACGGCGCACCGCCCGAGCCCGCGTCGATCGATGCGATCTGCACGCCGCGCGTGGCCGGCTCGAAGAGCGCGCAGTGAACCGCCGCGGCGTCGCCCCATTCGCCGAGGAGATCGAGCTTGCCTTCGCGCAGCGCCTCGCCGATTTCGCGCCACGTGCGGCCGCTCACCTGCACGCGGGACCAGCCCCGGTGCGAGGTGAGAGCGGAGAGCTCGCCGAAGAGCGCCCTGAGCATCTCGCACCTACCCGAGCTGGCTCGCCACATGCCGGAACCAGGAGACGATGGTTCCCGGCAGGTAGATTCCGGCCGCCGCCACCAGCGTCAGGTGCAGCGCCATGGGTGCGAGGCGCCAGGCGTGCAGCGTGTGCCGGCGGGGGGTGTCACCGAAGGCGAGCCCGTGGAGCCTCAGCGCGAGCGCGCTGAAGGCAATCAGGAGCCCGGCGCCCAGCAGTGCCGCGAGCCAGGGCCAGCGCGCAAAGGTCGACGTGACGAGCAGGAACTCGCTCGTGAATATCCCGAAGGGCGGCAGCCCCGCGATCGCGGCGACGCCGATGACGAGCAGCCACCCGAGGAGCGGTTGACTCTGCGTGAGTCCGCGGATGTCGGCGATGCGCTGCGTGCCCTCGAGCTGCGAGGCGTAGCCGACGCCGAAGAAGATCGCGGACTTGGTCAGGCTGTGCATGGTCATGTGCAGGAGCCCGGCGAAGCTCGCGAGCGGTCCGCCGAGCCCGAAAGCGAGCGTGATGATGCCCATGTGCTCGATCGAGGAGTACGCGAACATGCGTTTGATGTCGCGGCGGCGGTAGATCATGAAGCCCGCGAAGACGAGCGACACCAGCCCCATGGTGACCATCATCGGTCCGGGGGACAGCACATGCGCGTTGCCGGCCATGATGAGCTTGAAGCGCAGCAGCGCGAAGAGGGCCACGTTGAGCAGCAGCCCCGAGAGCACCGCCGAGATCGGCGTCGGGCCTTCGGCGTGTGCGTCCGGCAGCCAGGCGTGCACGGGGGCGAGACCGACCTTGGTACCGTAGCCCAGGAGTAGGAAGACGAAGGCGAGGTTGAGGAGCGCCGGATCGAAGGCCGCCGAGCGTCGCACCAGGTGGTCCCAGGCCATCGCCGTCATGCCCTGCCCCAGGTGTTGCTCCGCGGCGAGGTACACCAGGATCGTCCCGAAGAGCGCGAGCGCGATACCGACCGATCCCAGGATGAAGTATTTCCAGGCCGCTTCCAGCGCCGCGTTAGTGCGGTAGAGGCCGACCATCACCACGGTGGTGAGGGTGGCGAGCTCGATCGCCACCCACATGAGCCCGATGTTGTTGGCGACGAGCGCCAGATTCATCGCGAACATCAGCAGCTGGTACATGGCGTGATAGAAGCGCAGGTCGCGGGGCTTCAGCCGCTTCGTCTCGAGCTCGTGCGCGACGTAGCCGGCGCTGAAGAGGCTGGTGGTGAACCCGACTAGGGCGCCGACGATGAGGAAGACCGTGTTGACATCGTCGATGAGGAGGTAGAGGGAAGGCTCCGGCCGGTGCCCATAGAGCGCCGCCGCACTCGCGAGCGTGAGCGCGCAGAGCGCCACATTGAGCACGGCTGAGATCCGATAGCGCGGAATCGCCGCGAGCATGAGCGCGCCGCCGGCGGGGACCGCGAGCAGAGCCGCGAGCGCGAGACCGCCGAGCCCGGAGCTCATGCCGCCTCGCCTCCGCCCGTCTCGCCGCGCGACATGTCGAGCGCCTGCAGGTCGACGGTGTCGAAGCGCTCGCGGATGCGGAACAGGAACATTCCGATGACGAGGAACGCGATCAGGACCGAGAAAGCCACGCTGATCTCGACCACCAGCGGCATGCCGCGGGCGCCGGTCGCGGCGAGGATCAGGCCGTTCTCGAGCGACATGAAACCGATGACCTGGCTCACCGCGTTACGGCGCGTGATCATCATGAGGAGACCGAGCAGCAGGACCGACAGCGCGAACGAGAGGTCCTCGCGCACGAACGCGCCCTCGGTCGCGGTCACGGGCAGCATCACGACGATCGAGAGCGCTACCAGCGCCATGCCGAAGAGCATCGTCGGCCCGATGCTGACGACGGCCTCGATTGTGCGATGGATGCCCAGGCGCACCACGATTCGATGCAGAGCGACGGGAATGAACACGCCCTTGAAGAGAAGGGCGATCAGCGCCGTGATGAAAAGATGCGGCGCGCGCTGCAGGTAAGCCTGCCACCCGACGGACAGCGCGAGCACGCAGGCGTGCAGGGCGAAGAAATTGAGCAGCGCGAACATGCGGTCCTGGTAGAGCAGCAGGAAGCTCACGAGGAGCATCGAGCCGGCGAGCAGGTGGGCGATGTCGCTGTCGAGCGGGCTCAATTCGGTGCCCTCGAGACGAAGAGGAGAATGGTGCCGAGGAGCCCGAGCATGAGTGCCACCCCGAGGAACTCCGGAACCCGGAAGACCCGCATCTTGGCGATGGCCGTTTCAAAGAGCGACAACAGCGAACCGAAGAGCAGAAGCTTCAGCGCGTAGGCGCCGACTCCCACCATCTGGGCGATGAGGCCGGCGCCCGCGACCGCCGTGCCCCACGGCGTGAACACGCAAGCGATGAGCGACAGGTACAGCAGCAGCTTCACGGACGACGCCACCTCGATGAGGGCGAGATGGCGCCCGGAGTACTCGAGCACCATCGCCTCGTGCACCATGGTGAGCTCGAGGTGCGTGGCGGGGTTATCGACCGGGATGCGGGCGTTCTCGGCGATCGCCACGATGATGAGCGCAACCAGCGCGAGCGCGAGGGAGATGTTGAGGCCGGCGTGGGGCGCGTGCATGAACGCGGAGATCGAGGAGAGCTCGGTGGAACCGGCGAAGAGCGAGAGCGTGAACACCGCCATGAGCATCGCCGGCTCCGCGAGCGTTGCAAACATCATCTCGCGGCTCGAGCCGATGCCGCCGAAGCTCGTGCCGACGTCGAGCCCCGCAAGCGCCAGCATGAAGCGCGCGGTGCCCAGCAGCGCCACGATGACGATGAGGTCGGCGGCCGCGCCGAGAGCGAGGCCGGTGGCGAAGGTCGGCACCAGCGCCGCCGCCACCCAGGTGCTCGCAAAGACGATGTACGGCGCCGCACGGAAGAGCCACGAGGCGTTCGCAGCGACGACCACTTCCTTGCGGATGAGTTTCAGAAGGTCGCGGTAGGGCTGAACCACCGCCGCTCCCCGGCGGCGCAGGAGCCGCGCGCGGATCTTGCGCGTCACGCCGGTGAGGAGCGGTGCGAACGCCAGCACCAGCACGATCTGCACGAGCTGTGTGAGCCAGGCGAGCCTCATCGCGACGCTCCGACGATGATGAGGAGCAGGACGAGCGCCGCGAACACCAGCGTCAGGTAACGCCGGATGGTGAGGAACTGCAGCTGATTCACTCGAGCGGTCACCGCTTCGACGAAGTGGATGACGGGCAGATAGAGCGCCTCCCAGAGCGTGTCGTGCAGCTCGACCCCGAGGCGCGCCGGGCCGGTATCGCCGGGCGGCGGCATGGCGAGGTGCTCGCGGGCGCGGAACACGGCGCTGCCGAAGACGCGCCGGATGGGCTGCGCGAAGCTGCCGGCGCTGTACTGGGTGGCGGGACTCGCATCCGGAAATCCGCAGTCCCACGGACCGGACCGCCGGAGCGCATGCGAGGCGAAGCGCCGCACGATCAGCGCGGTGGCGGCGCCCGCGATCACGATCATGCAGAGCACGAGTGCGCCATCGTAGGCGCTGCGCGCCGGATCGATCGGGACGATGCGTAGCCAGGGCTCGCTCGACTGCACCGCGAGGCGCGCGCCGATCAGCATCTCGAGGACCGGGGCGAGCGCGTCCATGACGAAGCCCGGCACGACCCCGGCGACGAGGCACAGCAGCGCGAGCAGGAGCATCGCGCCTCGCGACCAGCCATCCGTCTCGCGTGCATCGGAAGCGGCCCGGGTGCGGGGTCGGCCGAGGAAGCTCATCCCGAAGGCTTTCACGAAGCAGGTGGCCGCAAGCGCCGCCGAACAGGCGAGCGTCGCCCCGACCGCCGGCACGATGAGTCTCGGAACCCATTGCGGCAGCTGCGGGCTCAGGAGTATCGCCTGGAAGGTGAGCCACTCGGACACGAAGCCGTTGAAGGGCGGCAGCGCCGAGATCGCGACGCAGCCTGCGAGGAAGGCGAGCGCGGTGACAGGCATGCGGTGGATCAGCCCGCCCAGGTGCTCCATGTCGCGCTCGCCGGTCGCGTGCAGCACAGCGCCGGAGCCGAGGAACAGCAGGCTCTTGAAGAGGGAATGATTGAACACATGAAAGATCGCGGCGGTGAGCGCCAGAGCCGCCGCTGCCTTGAGCCCGCTCGCCTCGAAGGCGAGCGCAAGCCCGAGCCCGATGAAGATGATTCCGATGTTCTCGACCGTGTGATAGGCGAGCAGGCGCTTCAAGTCATGCTCCATGAGCGCGTACAAAACCCCGAGGAGCGTCGTGACCGCTGCGACGACCAGCACGGGCAGGCTCCACCACCAGGACGGTGGGCCCGCGAGGTCGAACACGATCCGTATGAATCCGTACACCGCGACCTTGGTCATCACACCGCTCATCAGCGCGGACACGTGACTCGGCGCGGCAGGGTGCGCGAGCGGCAGCCAGGCGTGCAGCGGGACGAGGCCTGCTTTGGAGCCGGCGCCGATCAGCGCGAGGATGAGCACGAGCGGTGCGGTGCTCGCGTGCGCAGCGCGCCGGATCTCCGCGAAGCCGTATCCGCCGGCCGGACCCGCGAGCACTCCGAAGGCGAACAGCAGTATCAGCGCGCCGCCCGTCGCCATGATGAGATAGACAAGCGCGGCGCGGCGGTTCTCGGCGGAGGCGTGATCGCTCACCACGAGCGCCCAGGAGGCGAGCGACATGAACTCCCACCCGACGAGGAAGGAGAACGCATCGCGCGCCAGCAGCACGAGATTCATCCCGGCGATGAACGCGGGATAGAAGGGCACGACGCGCCGCGGCTCGCGCGCGTGCGCGCCGTAGCCGATCGCATAGCCGCTTACGATGGTCGTCGCGACGTTGATGATGAGCGCGAACGCGGCGCCGAGCGGATCGTAGCCGAGGAGCGTGCGCCCGAGCGGCAGCCCCACCGCCAGTTGGATCGCAGCAAGAGATCCCGGCGCCAGGAGCGCCCGCAGCGCAATAAGCGCGAGTGATCCCGAGAGGAGCGCGCATGCGCCGTAGATCAGGCCGCTTCCCCGACCCTGTCGCACGATGAGGATCGCGAGGGCGCTCAGGCACAGCAGCAAACCCACGCATCCCGCAGCGAGCTCGCTCAGGAACCAGGGGTCCTCAACCGACATCACCAGTCCCCGCGAGGCGGCTTTGAATTGGCGGCGGATTATCGCAGGAAAACAAAAAGCCCCGCTCCTGAAGGGGCGGGGCTCAATTCCCTCATCACCCGAACGACCCGGTAGATCGCTGTCAGCTCGTGCCGAATGCGCTCTTGATCGGACCCACTCCAAGTCCGTGCAGCACACCGGCACGTCGCGTCATCACGAGCATCTAGACTTTCCGGCTGAAACGTTTTGGAGCAACCGCTCCGGCTTCTATCGCGTCGCCCGCGTGTTCATCCACGCGTTATTTCGTTCCTGACAAACTGCCGCAAGTTAGCAGTGGTCGTCACCCGTGCCCGCGTCGATCTCCGAGGTTTCTGCTTCTAGAAGTCCTTCCAGCTCTGCGCAGCTTCTTTGCATCACCGTCTCGACAATCCCTCCGATGAAAATCGGAAACTATTGTTCGGACGGTATTTTCACCGAGGAATTGTACTGGTTCCAAGTGAAAATACCATGTCTCAATTTGTCGACAGGCTACCGCGGGCGAGGGGTGGGTACGCCGGTAGCAGCGCCTGGGGTGATCACCCCAGGGGTCGGGCCGTCAGCGGGGGAGGCGAACGGTCATGCGCACGCCGCTGCCGTCCGGGAGGTTGGCGGCAGAGGCCTCACCGCCGTGGAATTCGGCGATCAGCCGCACGATGTAGAGGCCCAGGCCGAAGTGGGGCTGGCTGTCGGTGCCCGCCCGCGACTGCCAGAGCGACTCGAACAGCCGTCCCCGCAGCTGCTCGGGCAGGGGGGTACCTGAGTTCTCGACCTCGATGACGGCGGCGTCGGCTTCCGCGCGCAGGCGTACCGTGATCAGGGCGCCGGGAGGGCTGAAGTCCACGGCATTGTCGATGAGCTTATCGAGCATCTGCACGATGAGATCTGGAGCGCCGTTTAGGGTCACCGGCGTACCGGGCAGCTCGGCGCGGAAGCTGCGTCCCGGGAAAGCGCCTCCGTAGGCGGCCACGGCGGACTCGAGCACCGCCGCCAGATCGAAGCTGACCCGCTCGGCGCTGCCGATCGCCTCCTCGACGCGCGTGGCCGCTCCCATGGCGAGGAGGATGGCGTTGAGGCGCTCGCTCCCCTGGCGGGCACGGGTGAGGTAGGCGCGCGCCGAGGTCGGGACCTGCTCCGATTCCAGGTTGTCGAGGGAGGAGCGCACGATGGTGAGCGGGGTGCGGATCTCGTGCGCCAGCTTGCCGGCGAGGGTGCGCAGGTAGCTGGTGTACTCGTTGAGGCGGTTCAGGAGCGTCGAGAAGCTGCGGGCCACATCGCCGAGCTCGTCGCGGGATTCGGTCTCCGGAAAGCGGGTGACGAGCCCCGTGCGCGTCAGGGCGGATTCGCTCGCCTGCCGCAGCCGCGAGAGTCGCAGCGCCAGCCAGGCGGCGAACGCGAACATCAGCGTTACGGCCACGGCGCTGGTGCCCAGGCTGAAGTTCAGCATGCGCATGAGCGCATGGTCGCGCAGGCGGATCCAGCGGGTCGCAGTCTGCGTCACCTCGAGCCGGCCGATGATGGTCTTGTGGTCGCGGTCGTAGATCGGCGCCGAGGATTCGAGGAGCGGCCGCGCCCCGGGACGATCGACGAAGCGCCGGTAGAGCCGTGCGAGCAGCGGTGGCTCGGAGCCCAACCCCGCCACCTGCGCGAGCGCATCGGCGCGCGCCAGCACCCGTCCCGAGGGGGTCATGACCGCCAGCTTCAGCCCCGGCTGCATGAACTGGGCGAGGTAGGAGGTGAGCTCGGGCGCGGCGACGATGAGGCGGCCGAGGGTGTGCAAATCGTCGCTGCGCAGCGTGCCGTAGCTCACGGGGTCCGCGCCGCGCGCGTCACGGTCGTCCACCAGCACCCCGAAGCCGTTGCCGAGCATCGACATCGGCACGCGCAGCTCGAGACGATACCCATGGCCCATCAGCTGCCAGGCGCCGTGGAGGCGCGGCTCGAGTGGGGCGCTCTGCTGGCCATACTCACCGGTCTCGATGCGGCGCGCGGTGACCGAGCCCGGACCGGTAGCGGCGAGGAATACCTGATGCTGCTCGCCCTGACTGTCTTCGAATCCGAGCCACACGCGGTCACCGAAGGTCGCGGCGTCGAGCGGGTTGGTCCCGGGAGCATCGAAGAGCGGGTGCTCATCGTGCACCTCGAGCAGCACGTACAGCATGCGCTCGTAGACGCCCGTGAGAATGCCGAAGCGATGCCGATCGTCCTTGGCGAAATAGGCCCACGCGGAAGGGTCCCGCGGCCAGTCATCCGGGTAGCCGTCGAGAAGCGGGGCGGCGGTGAGCACGAGCGGCTTGAGGTCGTAGGGTCCCGGATTGAGGAAGGCGTGGCCGGGGTCGGGGCTGCCCGGAGTGTCGGACGTCCCGGACGCGACAGGCGCATCCGGCGGCGGGGGCGCTTCCCGGTACATGAGGTCCGTGCGCCCCTGGAGCGAAGCGGCAATGGTCTGCGAGACGGCCTGGAGCGAGTTCTCCTCCCCCTCGCGCAGCGCCGACTCCATCTCGCGGGCGTACTGGCATCCGCCCCAGGGAAGAATGAGCGTCGCCAGGCCGAGCAGCAGGAGCTTGAGGCGCAGGGACATGAGGGAGAAGCGCTACTCGACCCAGCGATAACCCATGCCGTAGACCGTCTGCACGGCGTCGAACTTCGGATCGATGCTCTGGAATTTGCGCCGGATGCGCTTCACGTGCGAGGTGATGGTGTTGTCGTCGAGCACCACGTTGGCCGCGTCCATGAGCTGCTGGCGGTTGCGCACGTGCCCGGGGTGGCGCGCTAGCGCGTGCACGATCCAGAACTCCGTGAGCGAGAGCAGCACCACACGCCCGTTCCACTGCGCCTGCATGCGCTCGGGGTCGAGCGTGAGAGGACCGCGGCGCAGGAGCTCGCCGGCGGTGTGGGGCCTGCGCAGGGCGTCCACACGGCGGAACAGCGCGTTCACCCGCGCCAGCAGATGCGGGAGGCTCAGGTCCTTGGTGAGGAAATCGTCCGCACCGAGGCGCAGTCCCGACACCGCATCGAGCTCGCTGTCGCGCGCGGTGAGGAAGATGATCGGCAGCTCCGCCGACAGCGCACGCAGCTGCCGGCACAGCTCGAAGCCGCCCTCGGGCTCATCCTCGAGCGAGATGTCGATGATCGCCAGGTCCGGCAGCCGCGCGGCGAAGGCACTCATCGCCTGAGCGCGGTTGGAGTGGGTGCGCACCGCGTAACCCTCGCGCGCGAAGGCCGCCGCGTAGTTGTCGCGGATCGCCGGCTCGTCCTCGACAATGGCGATGACACGCTTCACGGCAGTCAAGGCTACAGGCTGCGCGGGGCAGGTTAAAGCACTCGCGCGCTGCCATTTTGCGCCACGATTCATCGCGACCGCGCCAGCTTTGCGCCCCCCGGCTTGCGGGGGGCCGTGGCGAAATGATCCCGTAGTCACCGGTACGGGAGAGCTCCATGACCTCGCGCCCTCCGCGCCGGCGCAGCCCGCAGGTGCGCCGCGAGATGCTCGCCAACTGGCTGGCGCTGCTGGCGCTGCTGGCGCTCGGCGTCGTCTGGCCGGGCGAGGAGTCCGCGGGCGTCGCTGCGCAGGCCGCACCGGGCGCTGCGCAAAATGCACGGGGCGCCGCGCAAGGAACGCCGAACCTCCAACCGCAGGCGCCGGCCGGCTATGCGTTGCCGTAACATTCATTGCTTAAGCTGCGCGACCGCGAACGGGCGCAGCTGGCCGACTAGGGAGGACGTGCATATGGGCGATGAAGTTGTCTTCTACAGCAGCCCGATGTCCCGCGGGCGCATCGTGCACTGGATGCTCGAGGAAGTCGGTGCGACTTATCGCTACGAGGTAGTGAACCTCGAGACCCGCGATCAGAAGAAGCCCGAGTACCTCGCGCTCAATCCCATGGGCAAGGTGCCGACGATCGTGCACCGCGGCGCCGTGGTCACCGAATGTGGGGCGATCTGCGCTTACCTCGCAGACGCTTTTCCCGCCGCGCGGCTGGCGCCGCCGACCGACAGCCCGGCCCGCGGGACCTACTACCGTTGGCTGTTCTTCGGCGGCAGTTGCTTCGAGCCCGCGTTCATCGATCGCATGCTGTCGCGCCCGCCGGCCTCCCGGCCGGGAGCGGTGGGCTACGGCAGTTACGAGGACACCATCGCGACACTGGTCAGGGCGCTCAGCCCCGGACCCCACATCCTCGGCAGGGAGTTCAGCGCCGCCGACGTCTACGTCGCCTCGCAGGTCGCCTTCGGCATGATGATGAAAGCGCTGGAGCCCCTGCCCGTGTTCCAGGAGTACACGAGTCGCCTGCAGCAGCGCCCGGCCTACAAGCGCTTCATGGAAAAGAGCGAGCAGATCGCAACGCAGATGAAGAAGGCGGGCTGAGCGCTCGGCAAGGCCGGCGGGCAACGGGCCGCGCCCGCCAGCCGCCGGTGTCCGCGCGAGCCGCTTTGACCACAGTCCACGCGCGGCCATTTGAGCCGGGCCGCTGCCCGTGCTAGCTTTCGTGCGGGCTTCCCCGGTCGCACCCAGAAGAATCAAACTGCGCGACGCCGACACCTAACACGCCCGAACGCGCGTCGCCCATCGAGGGAGACATCATGTTCACCCAACTGATCGACCCGCTCGACAACCTGACGCTCACCTGCCTGGTGGCGCTGGTGCCGGTTGTCTCGCTCCTGGTGATGCTCGCCGTATTCCGCCTGCCGGCCTGGCTGGCGACGCTGCTGGGCTCGCTCATCACCTTCGTGCTCGCGGTATGGATCTGGCGGATGCCGCTCGACAACGGCGGCCATGCCTATCTCTATGGCGCCGCGACCGGTGTATGGAACGTCGACTGGATCACTTTCTGGGGCATGATGCTGTTCAACACGCTGGGCGTGAGCGGTGTGTTCGAGAATTTCCGGCGCTGGCTCATCTCGCGGGGCACCCTCGACGTGCGCGTGCAGACCATGCTCTTCGCCTGGGCCTTCGGAGC
>JACXTT010008139.1_pt1 | contig 14607 bp, 14 predicted proteins | sample 9270951 | NCBI WGS metagenome assembly JACXTT01 (sample SAMN15532306, study PRJNA645909) | rock metagenome | isolation source: weathered quartz diorite | place: Puerto Rico | collected 2017-06-21
CCAAACCCGGTGATGACCCCGGTCGCGACGACATGCTTCATGCTGGAAGACTGGCTCATGCCGGAGCCACCTCCACCGCACGCTACGGCGACCGTGGCGATCACAACCGCGAGCAGGAACTGCTTGATCTTGAACACGTGGGCTCTCCTAGATCTCGATCTCCAGAACGGTGCGCGCGGTGTCCTGATTAACGGGATTTAACCACTCGCGTGCCGTATATGAGCCATACTGTCCCACATAAGGCAATGTGTCGCCATTCTGCGGCATGGAGGGAGACCCCGCCCCGCAGGCTTTCTCCCCCGGCTTGAGGTCCCTCGCGAGCCTCTATTGCGCCCCGTAGGGCTGCCGGGTGATCTCGGCGATGAGCGCGGTGCATTCTTTGGGATTCTCGAGTCCGCGCATCAGCACGATGAGAACGAAGGGCCGCGGTGCAAACACCATCGCGGCATCGTGTTGGATCCTCGTGTCGGATGGTGGATGCGATGGCGGGGATCGCGGCGGCGAGGCGCGGATCCGACGCGGCGAGGCAGTCCCGAGAGCCGGAGCTGGCGACCACGAGCAGCCACCACGATGCAACTGCCACACAGGCGGGGAACTTCCTGCCCGGGCGGTTCTCCGCCTGAGGTGCGGTGGGTCGCCTCGAGCGGCCGCCGGCTTCAGCAGCAGCCCCTGAGGCGACCCTTCTCCGTGGCGTAGCGCGCCTTCTGGCGCTCGCGGAAGAACTCCGCGTAGCTCATCACCGGCTCGGTCGGGTGATGTGCCCTGCGATGAGCCACGTAGGTGTCGTAGTCGGGGATTCCGACCATGAGGCGGGCGGTCTGCACCGCCCTGCCCCAAACGAAGCGCAGCTTAGCCATGGCCCATCGCCGCCCCTGCCGGGCCGCCGATCTCGATGGCCGTGCTCTGGGGCGTCGCGCGGGCTTTGCGGATGCTCATGAATGCATAAGCCACCACGATCAGCACGATGCTCACCGCCAGAGCGGCCAGTGTCGCGTCCACATAGTCGTTGAAGATGACCCGCCCCATTTCCGAGAGCGACTTGGCCGGTGCCAGTACCTGGTTCTCGGCGAGCGCACGACTGAACTTCACGGCGTGGCTGAGAAAGCCGACCTTGGGATTGGGACTCAGCACCTTCTCGAGCCCGGCGGTCACGGTGCAGACGACCAGCCACGCCGACGGCACGATCGTGACCCATGCATAGCGCTCGCGCTTCATCTTGAACAGCACCACCGTGCACAGGGTGAGCGCGATCGCCGCCAGCATCTGGTTGGTCGCGCCGAACAGGGGCCACATCGTCCAGATGCCGCCATAGGGATCGATGACACCGGCATACAGCAGGTAACCCCACAGGGCGCAGGCCACCGCGGACCCGGTGACGTTGTTGCCCCACGCCCGGGTCTCCTTGAACGCGGGAATCGCGTTGCCGACCAGATCCTGAATCATGAAGCGGCAGACGCGCGTGCCGGCGTCGACGGTCGTCAGGATGAACAGAGCCTCGAACAGGATAGCGAAGTGATACCAGATCGCCATCAGCGCCCGGCCACCGAGGAAGCTCGAGAAAATCGTGGCCATGCCGACCGCGAGCGTCGGCGCCCCGCCGGTGCGCGAGAGGATGCTCATCTCACCGACGTCGTGTGCCACCTGATTCAGCGTGTCGGGGGTCACCGTGAAGCCCCACGACGAGACGACCTCGGCGGCATGCGCCGCCGTCGTGCCGATCACTCCGGCCCCGGTGTTCATCGCGAAATAGACGCCCGGATGGATCACCGAGGCGGCGATCATCGCCATGATGGCAACGAAGGACTCCATGAGCATTCCGCCGTAGCCGATGAAGGCGATCTGGGTCTCGCTCTCGATCATCTTGGGCGTGGTGCCGGATGAGATCAGGGAGTGCCACCCGGACACCGCCCCGCAGGCGATGGTGATGAACAGGAACGGGAACAGGCTTCCCGCCCACACCGGGCCCGTCCCGTCGACGAACTTGGTGAGGGCCGGCATCTGCATCTCGGGGTGTGCGATCAGGACGCCGACCGCCAGCAGCGCGACCGTGCCGACCTTCATGAAGGTCGACAGATAGTCGCGCGGCGCCAGCAACAGCCACACCGGCAGCACCGAGGCCACGAAGCCGTAGCCGATGATGATCAGCGCGAGCGCCGGCCCGGAAAAAGTGAAGTAGTGGGCCAGCCCCGGCGTCTCGGCCACGGTGCGCCCGTAAAGCAGTGCCGCGAGCAGGAGTACCGCGCCGATGATCGACATCTCGGCGATGCGGCCCGGACGCACGAAGCGGCCGTAGACCCCCATGATGAGCGCGATCGGTGCCGTGCAGAACACCGTGAAGGTGCCCCAGGGGCTGGCCTTCAGCGCGTTCACCACGACGAGCGCGAGGACCGCCAGAATGATCACGCAGATCAGCAGCACCCCGATGCCCGCGATGCTGCCGGCGACCGGGCCCATCTCGGAGCGGATCATGTCGCCGAGCGAGCGCCCGTCGCGCCGGGTCGAGAGGAACAGCACGGTCATGTCCTGGACCGCTCCCGCGAACACGACGCCCGCCAGAATCCAGAGCGTCCCCGGCAGATAGCCCATCTGCGCGGCCAGCACTGGTCCGACCAGCGGCCCGGCGCCCGCGATGGCCGCGAAGTGATGGCCGTAGAGCACGTAGCGGTTGGTCGGCACGTAATCGAGACCGTCGTTGCGCCGATAGGCAGGCGTCTGCCGGGTGCCATTTACCCGCAGCACCCGGTTGGCGATGAACAAGCCGTAGAAGCGATAGGCGATGAAGTAGATGCACAGCGCAGCAACCAGCAGCCACACCGCGTTCACGGACTCGCCGCGCTTCAGCGCCACGACGCCAAAGGACACGGCGCCCAGCACGACAATGGCTGCCCAGAGCAATCTGCTGCGGATGGACATGGCTCGCTCCTGTGGTTCTTCTACGCGATGTCGCCGCCCGGCCGCGCTGTCCCGGGGTCTGCGCCGGGCCTGTGGGAGCGACGACATTATCGCGTCCTGCGGCATTATGCGACCGAAGGCACCAGCGGGGGATGCTCCGCCCCGCGTCCCGGGAGGTGCGGTTCTCCGGCCCTAGATCAGGATGATGCCGCGCTGGATCCCCACCATCACCGCCTCGGTTCGGCTGCTGACTCCGAGCTTCCCGAAAACCGAGGACAGGTGGTACTTGACGGTGTGCTCCGAGATATGGAGCTGCAGGGCCACTTCCTTGTTGGACAGCCCGTCCGCGAGCATTCGGAGCACATCCGTCTCACGCGGTGTCAGCGAGTCGTGCAGCGCGCCTGACGGGTATTTTCGAGCGGGACTGATCTGCGGCTGTGCGCCGGCGAGCAAGTCTGGGGAGGACACGATCAGTCCGGCGGCCACCGCCTCGATGGCGGCGATGATCTCGGCCGGCCGCGCCGTGCGGCTTATCACGCCCGCCGCGCGACTGCCGAGGAGCTCCCTCGCCCACTCCTCAGACACGCGGTCCGTCAGCACCAGTGTCCGTGAGGACGGGGGTACGGGCGGCGGGTGCCGAGACGATGCATCGCCCCTCGGCTCGGGATCGAGAATGACCACGTCGGGTGCCCTATCCGGATCCGGATCCACCCCTCCACCGCGCAGCGCGAGACCGGGCGACGCGGTGACGATACTGCGCAGGCGCGCCCGGGTCTGCGGCGAGTCGGTGAGGATCTGGACAGTGATCCGCTTACGTTCCTCCGGCACTGGCGGCACTCACCGGCAATACTGCCGCTGTGCGCGCTCGCCCACCACCAGCGTGATCTCACGCCGGGATCCACCGCGCAACAGCACGGCCGGCATGGCCTGCTCGGGCCGGGCGTTGCTGAGTACGGCCAACACGTCCTCCGTCGTGCCGCAGGGCCTGCCGTCGAGGCTAACGAGGATATCGCCCACGATCACACCGGCCCTCTCCGCAGGTCCACCGGCCTGCACCGCCGCGACCAGCAGACCACCGCTTGAGTCGCCGGTTCCCGCGCCGGCCGGCAGCTCCGCAGGCTGCAGGCCGAGACCCAGGTAGCCGCGGAACACCCGACCGCGAGCGAGGAGCTCTTCCGCAATCCGGCCGATGGTGCCGACGGGAATGAGGGTCCCCGTTCCGCGCGTGAAAGCAGAGGTGCAGATGCCCATGATCTGCCCACGGGCATCCACCAGGGGACCCCCCGAGTACCCGGGCCTCAAGCTCCCATCGAGCGCCACCAGCCGCTCGATCTCTCCGCCCAGCCAGGTGCGCCAGGCAGGGCCCACGGCCGCCACCAGGCCGTAGTCGAGACTCACCTGGCTCACAGCGAAGCGCCCCAGCGCGAGAACGAGATGCCCGACCCTCAGGGAGGCCGCATCGCCGCGCTCTGCGGGCTCGATGGCCGCGTCCGGCACCCGCAGGACCGCGATATCGGAGCCGGAGTCCCGGCCGGCCAATGGCGCATCGACCCAGTCTCGCCCGGCCAGGAGCACCCGTATGCCCTCCTCCCGCCTGATGGTGTGCGCGGAGGTCACCACCACCCCACGGGCCCACACGACTCCGCTCGATGGGAGGCGCCCGCGCGCGTGTACGCCGACCACCGTTTCGCCGACTCGCTCGGCAATATTCGCCACCTGATCCGATACCGCCTGCAGGGCGTTCGCGGCTGCCTTGGTTGCACTCAATTGGCCAGTCTCCTCAATGATTCGATCGCCTCATCCATCGCCTCGGATCGCGGCACATCGCTGCGGAGCACCGTCGAAGGCCTCGATCGCGCGATCGGGCTTTAGCATTGCACCCCGCGCAGGCCTTGCACCTCGCCCGAAAGGACGGGGTGCTCCGACCGCCCGTAGGCCGCCTTCGGCCGTCCGTCGGATAGCGCGCGCCCATGTGACGTAGTACCGCCTTGCGGGCCGCCCTGCTCCGGTACATTGCCGCCGCATGAAACGGCAAGCGGGATTCTCCATTACGGAGCTGATGGTGGTGACGGCGATCGTCGCCATCCTCCTGGGCATCGGGGTGCCTTCCTATCGCTACATCACCAACTCGTACCGCATGTCCGCCGAGGTCAACGGGCTCCTGGGGGACCTGCAGTACGCACGCGCGGACGCGGTCCGGGAGGGCCTGACCGTCACGGCCTGTGTCTCGAACAACGGCACCGCGTGCACGGGCGGCGCCAACTGGGCGAACGGCTGGATCGTGTTCTCCGATCTCAATGCGAGTCAGACGGTCAACAACCCGGGAGACGTCGTGCTGCGGGTGCAGGGTGCGTTCACGGGCGCGGCGCCCGACACCTTCAACGCGACCGGCAATGTCACCGCGGTCACCTTCAACCGCGAAGGCTTCGCAACCGCAGCCGGCTTCGCGGCTACGACCATGCGGCTGCACGACTCGACCTCCAACGCGGCGTGGACTCGCTGCCTGGTGATCACGGCGGTGGGTCGCATGACCACCGAAACGCCTGCCAACAGCCCCTCGGGGACCTGCACATGAGCGCGTTGCCCGCACGGGACCGCGCGCGCGGCTTCAGCCTCCTCGAGGTCATGGTCTCGGTCATCGTGATCTGTGTCGGGCTCCTGGGGATCGCCAAGCTGCAGGCGCTCTCGCTCTCCAACGCGACCAGCTCGCGGCTGCGTGCGCTCGCGGCGATCCAGGCGGCGAGCTTCGCTTCGGCGATGCACTCGAACCGGCAGTATTGGGGCACCACGCCTCCCCTCACCGTGACGGTGACCGGGTCGGTCGTGGCCTCGACCGATGGGGCGCTGGCGACGCAGGCCAATATCGACCTTGCGGCCAGCACCATGCTCAATCCGAGCCAAGCCTGTGTCGGCACCACGAACGGTGGGCCGGTGTGCAACTCGCTGCAGCTCGCGGCCTTCGACCTCACCCGATGGACCAACTCGCTGACCGCTCTGCTGCCCAATCCCGCCCCCAACCCGATCGCCACCATCAGCTGTCCTCCTGTGCCCGGCGGAGGTCCCGCGAGCTGCACCATCCGGATCAGCTGGAACGAGCAGGCGGTGGCTATCAACGCGCAGCAAGCCAACGCGGCCGCCCAGTGCGCCGCGCAGGCCCCTGCCCAGCAATGTTTCGAGATCCCCACTTACACCCTGTACGTGGAACCATGAGCCCGCATCCTACAAAAACGATTCGACGCACCGTGCGCGCGCAGAGCGGCTTCACCCTGGTCGAGCTGATGGTCACCGTGGCCATCGCGCTGTTTCTGATCGGGGGGCTCCTCACCGTGCTGCAGAACGTGCGCGGCGCCTACAACAACCAGCAGCAGCTCTCGCAGCTTCAGGACCAGCAGCGCTTCGCCCTCACGGTGCTCGCGGACGTCATTCAGGCCGGCGGCTACTTCCCCGACCCGGTGGCCTGGCAACCGGCGACGTCGATGCCCTTGAACGGCAACTACGCCGCGGGCCAGGCCTTCTGGGGCACCCATCCCGCTGCCAACGGTCCTGACACCGTCGGCGTCCGGTACCGGACCGCCCTCAACGAGGCCGTGATCTTCTGCGACGGCAGCACCAACACGGCGCTCGGCCCGACCGGGCTCTTCGTCAACCAGTTCAGCGTGGCGGGCGGGCAGCTCCAGTGCACGCTCACCAACGGGGCGACCGGGGCCCTCATCAACGGTCCGGTACCGATCGTCAACGGCGTACAGACCCTGGTCGTCCTCTACGGGGTGAAGCGCAATCCGGTGCCGGCCGACTACAACGTCGACACCTATCTCACGGCCGATCAGATGAATGCAGCGGCCGGCGACTGGAACAACGTCAGCTCGGTGATCGTGAGACTGACCTTTACCAATCCGCTGTGCATCCCGGTCTGCCCGCCGGGACAGCCGGCCACGATGCTGCTCGAACGCGTCATCGAGGTCATGTCGCGCGCGGGGGTGCACACATGAGCGCGCATACCCCATACCCCGCCTCCCGCGAGCGCGGCATCGCGCTGATCTCGAGCCTCCTGCTGCTGATCATCATCACCATCCTCGGAATCAGCATGTTTCGCGGCCTGGGCTCCCAGGAGAAGATCGCCGGCAACCTGCGTGAGAAGGATCGCGCCCTGCATGCCGCCGAGAGCGCCCAGCAGTACTCCGAGTGGTGGCTGCTGCAGGGGAACAATGCCGCAACCGGCTCCGTGACGTGCGCCGCGCCCGCGCTCAACGCGAATGTCGCCCAGCCGAATATCTGCAATCAGACGCTGCCCAATGCCCTGGGGCTCGTGGGGCAGCCGGTAGTCAACGCGCCGCTCCCCTGGACGATCGGCGCCACCTACACGCCCATGAACATGAGCACGATGACCGCTGGCCAGACCGGTTCCAGCGGCGATCCGCCCTACTTCGCGCCGCCCGGCTTCTACATCGCGGATCTGGGCCTCGCGGCAGACGGTGCGGGTGAGGCTTACCAGATTGATGCCTACGGCTTCGGCGGTGCTCAGACGACGGTCGCCATCGTCGAAAGCACTTACGAAGTCGCTCAGGGCGTCGTAAATAGAGGTGGTTTGTGATGAACTGCAGAAGCTCGATTGCACGGGTCGCGGTCCTCGTGGCGGCCCTCGCTCCGCTCGCGGCACGGGGCCAGACGCCGATCAGTGAAGACTTCACCGGCGCCACGACGGGCAACAGCTGGTACTTCTTCAACGGCGCTTGCCTCACCGCCGCTTCCGCAGCCGGCGTCGAGCCGAGCAGCGGCGCTGGCGGCCAGGTTCCCGGCTGCACCACCATCAAGAACAGTTACTACAACGAGACGCTGGTGGGCGGGTACAACGGCACCTTTCCTGACCCGGCCGGCAAGGGCGCGCTGCGCTTCACCAACGGCTACCCCGGCGGCTACCACCAGAACGGTGGCATCTTGTCGACCGCGCCCTTCTCTACCGGCCAGGGCATCTCGGTCACTTTCAAGACCATCACCTACTTAGGCGACAAGGGCGGTGCCGGCGGCGACGGCGCCGACGGCATCAGCTTCTACCTGATGGATGCCAGTGCGCTGAACACCGCCACCATCACGGGCACGAGCAGCGGCGACGGCAACGGTCTCGGCGCCTGGGGCGGCAGCCTCGGCTATTCCTGCTCCAACACCAACGGGCCTCCCAACGGGACCTACAACGGCCTGGTGGGTGCGTACCTGGGGCTTGGGATCGATGAGTACGGCAACTTCCTCAACGGCGTGAACTGGATGGCCGGTTACCTCGGCCCGAATGCGGCGACCGGAGACAACAGCGCCCTGGGCTACGGCTACAGGCCCAACCGCATCGGTCTGCGCGGCGCGGGCAACATCGCCTGGAGCTGGCTGAACGCCAACTACCCCGCGTACTACCCGAGTGCCTGGGCCGGCACCGCCAATCAATACAACGCGGTGCGGGCCACCTGTCAGAACGGCGTCGTGTGGGATTACGCGAACGGCAAGGCAGTCAAGCAAAGTGGCTCGACCATACCGCTGTACGACTACGCGCCGATCCCGGCCGCGTACGTCGAGCTGCCTCCGACGGTGCAGATCGCCAACGAGACGGCCGCTACCCGGTCGGCCGCGACACCGATCCTCTATCAGCTCAAGATCACGCAGAATGGCCTGCTGAGCCTCTCCTACAGCGTCAACGGCGGTGCCTACCAGCAGGTCATCAAGGGCCAGAACATCACGACCTCGAACGGCCCGCTCCCGGCGAACTTCCTGTTTGGCTTCGCGGGCTCGACGGGCGGAAGCACGAACATCCACGAGATCCTGTGCTTCCAGGCGAATCCGGCCACCTCCGCGTCAAGCTCGGCGGGGGCCAGCGAGAAACAGTCCGCCAAGCTCGAGAGCGGCGTGCAGGCCTACTTCGCGTTCTACAACCCGTCCAACGGCTGGACCGGTCGCGTGACCGCGAGCAACCTCGGGTTCGACACTTTCGGCAACGTCGTCATCTCCCCGACGCCGAACTGGGACGCTGCCTGCGTCCTGACTGGCGTGGCCAGCGGCAGCACCTGCAGCACCACCGGCGTTGCCGGACCGACTGCTGCCGAGGCGCCGACCAGCCGCGCGATCCTCTCGTGGAACGGTACCCAGGGCATTCCCTTCGAGTGGAGCAACCTGACGAGCGCCCAGCAGACCACGCTCAATGCGGGCGACACGGCGGGCTTGCCCCCGCTGAGCTCCCAAAGCTGTCCGACGAGTCCGTCGCCCACGCCGTACAGCACGAGCGCCCGCCTGAACTTCCTGCGCGGGGATCGCAGCTGCGAGATCAGCACCGCGGGTGTGGGCCTGTTCCGCCGCCGCTCCGACGTGCTCGGCGACATCATCGACTCGAGCCCGTCCTGGGTCGGCCCGCCGATCGCGCCCTACACGGCGGTGTGGAGCGACCGTCTCTACCCCGTGGCGACCAACCCTGAGACCGCCAGCGGTGCCCAGACCTACCCGCAGTTCGTGACCGCTGCGCAGACTCGCATGAACGTGGTGTACGTCGGCTCCAACGACGGGTTGATGCACGGCTTCCGCACCGGCTCGTATGATGCCAACGGCAACTTCGTCACCGGCGCGAACAACGGCAATGACGGTTTGGAAGTCTTGGCGTACATGCCGGGCGCGGTCGTGCAGACGATCCACTCGGCCACCAACAACGTCGACTACTCGAACCCGCAGTACGGCCACAACTTCTTTGTCGACGCAATTCCGGGGACGGGCGATGTGTTCTACGGCGGGCAGTGGCACACCTGGCTCGTCGGCGGGCTCGGGCCCGGCGGTAGCGCGATTTTCGCCCTCGACATCACCAACCCCGGTCCCGGACAGCCGCTCAACAATCTCTTCAGCGAAGGCAGCGCCGCGAGCCTGGTGATCGGCGAATGGAATGCCTCGACCATCACCTGCGTTAATGTCTCGGGCTGCGGCAGCAGCGTCGGCAACACCTACGGCACGCCGCAGACGCGCCGTCTGCACGACGGCAAATGGGCGGTGATCTTCGGCAACGGGTACGGGAGCGCGAGCGGCGATGCCGGGATCTACGTCATGACGATCGATCCGACCACGGCCGCCAAGACCTTCTATTACCTGAGCACCCACGTCGGTAGCCCGATCAGTCCTAACGGGATTGCCTTCGCCTCTCCTGCCGACCTGGACGGCGACCACATCACCGATTACGTGTACGCGGGCGACCTCCAGGGCAATCTCTGGCGCTTCGACCTCACCAGCAACAGCGAGGCGAGCTGGGCGGTGAGCCCGGGGCCGGTGTTCAAGACCGCCGCCGGCCAGCCGATCACGACCGGCATTGTCATCGCCTCCGGTGCTCCGAGCCCCGGAATGCAGGCGCAGCTGATGCTCATGTTCGGCACCGGCCAGAAAACCCCGCTCACCAATACCTCCCCCACGAGCTATGCCGCCGGCACCCAGAGCCTGTACGGGGTGTGGGACTGGAACATGGCGGCGTGGAACGCGCGCGCGAGCGTGATGTACGCCAGCCTGAGCCCTGCCGCCACCGGGCTCTCCACCTCGAACAACTACACGACTCCGTCCAACCTGCAGCAGCAGACCGTGACGGTGAATGCGACCACTCTCGACCGTGAGATCGCGAACAACGCCAACATCTGCTGGGCGGGCCAGTCCTCGTGCGCGAGCAACAAGCAGTTCGGCTGGTATCTGAACCTGCCCGGCCCCCAGGAGCAGGTCATCTTCGGTCCGGAGCTCGTGTTGCAGGCGCTCACCGTAAACACCATCGTGCCGGCGGCCAACAGCCCCACCTCGTGCGCGAACCAGTCCGACACCGGCTTCACCTACGTCGTCAATGCAATGACCGGCGGGAGGTTCAACCAGGTGTTCCTGCCGGCGAGCGAGGCGGCCAATTCGGCGATCAACACCAATCCGAAATACACCGACTCGATCGCGGTCGCCATCCAGACGAATGCGACCGGCACCTCCTTCATCACCAGCAACGCCGCGGGCACGCGCTTCCTCGTGTACGAGACCAACCAGGTCGAGAGTGGCAGCGGCATTGCCGGCAACAACATCGCCGGTGGCACGCTGGGACTCAACCTGCCGTCGAATAACACCGGACGGCGCCTCAGCTGGATCGAGCGCCGCTAGTCACCCAGAGGCATTAGTAGAGAGGCCCCATGCAATTGCGCAGCGCCGCACGCCCCACCCGCCCGGCCGGCTTCACCCTGGTCGAGCTGATGGTGGTGGTCGCCATCGCCACCATCCTGTTCGCCGTGGCGGTCCCCTCCTACATCACCTACGTGCGCCAGTCGCGGCGCACCGAGGCGAGGACCGCGGTGCTGGACCTCGCCGGTCGCGAGGAGCGCTTCTTCAGCACCAACGGCGCGGCCTATACGGGCAACCCCGCGCAGCTCGGATACACCGGAGCGGCATGGCCGATTGCGGTCGGCGGCAACTACTACCAGCTCACCGTGTGCGTGCCGGCCACGGCCAACTGCACCGCAGGCCTGGGCATGCCGAATCCGCCGCCGGCGCCCTCTTACACGGTCGTCGCCACCCCAGTCGCGGGTCAGAGCCAGGTCAACGACGCGCAATGCACCGCGTTCGCGGTCGACTCCACGGGCCAGCAATTTGCGACGGGTACGGGCGGCACCGTATTTTGCTGGTCCAATTAGCTCGTCTAATCCGCAAGATACGAGCGTATCTTGATGTAAGAGCGCAGACGGTGCGGCGCAGCGATCCTGTGCGCAGTCGGCGGCCGTAAGCGCGGAATTCCGTCGGCGGCGGGGACGCCGGGCCGTGATTGTGCGCCCGCACGGGCGTATTTTTTTTCTAGAGTCCGAGCTATATTTCGCGTGCAGCCGCTTGAGCCAGCTTGGATTCCGAGACTTACCGTCACAACAAGAACCAACTGACGCCGCCTCTCCGCGCCGAGCTCGACGGGCGAACTTCTGCAGCGGGATGCACGTCATACGGAGTTCGTGATGAGCACTGCCAGGGAACAGCTTGAGGGAGCCGCGCTCTCACTCGCGCGCTCCGGCCCCATCAAAGATCGACTCACCGATGCCTTTCGCAACCATCTCGCGTTCGTGAAACCGGAGGACCTCCCGGCCGCGCTGCGCGCGGAATTGCGCGCTTGTCACGACGCGCTGACGCGCGAGCGACCCCTGCGCGGCGAAGATGCCGTGCGGGCGACGGTGCGCAAGATGTCGAACCAGGACGCCGACGAAGTGGCGCGTACCGTAGTGCGGCTGTTCGCGGCCATGGCGCGCGAGGCTCCAGCGGAAAGGTCGCTCGCCGTGCCGGAGAACGTCGTGGACGAGACACTCAACGGCGGTGCGCACGGCAACGGTACCCACGACGGCGTCAACGGCGTGCACGACAGCGGCGTCAACGGGGCTCGCCCCAAGCTGCGCAACGGGGTGCCGCAGGTGATCTCGGTGTACGCCTCGGAGGCGTAGCCGCGCGCACGGCAGCGCCCCGCAACGGCTAGCGACTCCTCAGTCCAGCTTGAACTCGATCGTATCCCAGCGCGTCGTGTCCTCGTGGCGCGCCTGGCGGCGGATCGCATCGACCAGCGCTCGCTCGTCCCAGTCCACCACCTCGCTCGCGAGATCCAGTATCGCCTTGGGCACTTCCTTGCGCGCCCCGAAGGGCTTCATGAGGATCACCGGCTTGCGGCTCGCCTGGGCGAAGAGCAGCTGGAAGGTCAGGAGATCCTGATGCGCGTCGAAGAGGCTCGACAACCCGATGACCGCTTCGGCGGGCGTGATCTGCTTGCGCAGACTCTCGCGCAGCGCCTCCTTGTCGCCCTGCGGGCGCTGATCAGGCGCGCTGTGATTGCGGTAGAAGAAATTGCGCTGGCTTTCCAGATACTCGAATACCCGCAGGTAGTCGTCGCTGTTCTCCCAGCAGTGCGTCACGAAGATGCGGACGGGATTGGCCTGCGACACCACGCGGGGAAGTCTCGCACAGCGGCGCGCGGAGCGAAACCCGCGTCGCAAACGGCCTCCGGCACCGCGCGCGCGGAGCGCTCTGGCTTGGCCGGCGGCACCGGGTCTGCCGCGAGCCCCGGCGGCGCGGGCTAGAATGACGCTCTGCAGCGACAGTCGGGCGAGCTTAAGTTCCTTCACCGTGCGGCTTCTCGTTTACAACATCCGCTATGCGACCGGCACCGGGCCCGCATTCCACCTGCCGGTCCCCGGCGCGGGCTACCTGCGCAGCAACCCCAAGGTGCTGCGCGGCATCACCGAGTTCATCCGCTCCGAGAAGCCGGACGTGGTCGGCCTCGTCGAGGTGGACACCGGCTCGATCCGCACTGGAATGCTGAATCAAGCCGAGCACATCGCCGGGCAGCTCGGGCACTACTCCACCTACCAGTGCAAGTACGGCGCCGGCTCGATCAACCAGCTGATGCCGATCGTGCGCAAGCAGGGCAACGCCTTCCTGTCCGCGCCCAGCGTACACGGCGAGCGTTTCCACTACTTCGATACCGGGATCAAGCGGCTGATCATCGAGCTCGAGCTCTCGGACGTATGCGTGTTCCTCGTGCACCTGTCGCTCAAGTTCCGCCAGCGACAGTATCAGCTGCGGTCGCTCCACGATCTGATCATGCAGTCGGCGAAGCCGGTGATCGTGGCGGGGGATTTCAACACCTTCTGGGGCACGCACGAGATCTACCTCTTCATGCGCGCCGCGGGCCTGCGCAGCGCCAATACCGCCGGTCTCCCCTCCTTCCCGGCGCGCGTGCCGCGTATCGAGCTCGACTTCATCCTGGTGAGCGAAGGCATCGAGGTCACCGATTTCCGCGTGCCGGACGTGCGTCTGTCGGATCATCGGCCGCTGGTGTGCGATTTCCAGGTCCGCGCCGGCGCCGCGGCGCGCGCCGCCTCGGCCGCCTGAGCTGCGCGTAAATCCGCCCCCGAAGGGAGGTGCGCAAATGAACGACACGGCGAGCGGATCCTGGACGCTAGTGCGTGAGGCCGACGGCATCGCCTGGCTCACGATCGACAAACCCGCCACCTCCGCCAACGTCCTCTCGAGCGGCGTGCTCGCCGAGCTCGACGGGCTGCTCGCGGCTCTCGAGCGCGACACCCCCCGCGGGGTCGTGGTGATTTCCGCCAAGAAGAGCGGCTTCATCGCCGGTGCGGACATCAAGGAATTCACCGGCATCACGGATGCCGCGAGCGGCTATCAGCTCATCCATCGCGGCCAGGAGGTGCTCAATCGGCTCGCACGGCTCCCCTGCCCGAGCGTTGCCGCCATCCGCGGCTTTGCGCTCGGCGGCGGCCTCGAGCTGGCGCTCGCCTGCCACTACCGCGTGGGCGTGCGCGATGAGCGACTGTCGCTCGGACTGCCGGAGGTGCAGCTCGGCATCCACCCGGGTTTCGGCGGCACGGTGCGCAGCGTGCGCCTGGCGGGCGTCCGCCCCGCCATGGAAATGATGCTGACCGGCAGGCCGCTGCGCGCCGACACGGCGCTGCGTGTGGGGCTCGTCGATCGGCTGGTGCCGGAGGCCGAGCTGCGCGGCGCCGCCCGCGAGCTGCTGCTCTCGCCGAGCGCGCCGCGGCGCGCTCCCTTTGCCGAGCGGCTGCTGAGCAGCGCGCCGCTTCGCCCGCTCGTGAAGCGCTCGCTGGTGCGCCAGGTGGCGAGGCGCGCGCCGCGCGATCATTATCCCGCCCCCTACGCCATCATCGAGCTGTGGGCGCGCTACGGCGCACACGGTGATGC
>JACXTT010008140.1_pt1 | contig 14607 bp, 11 predicted proteins | sample 9270951 | NCBI WGS metagenome assembly JACXTT01 (sample SAMN15532306, study PRJNA645909) | rock metagenome | isolation source: weathered quartz diorite | place: Puerto Rico | collected 2017-06-21
TTTCCGCCAGTACTTTGTGGAGCAGCGCCTCGAGGGTACCGGGCGGGGTGGCAGTTACGAGCATGATGCCGCCGATGAAGTGCGATCGGAGTTCGATTGCCTTCATGAGGTCGTTTTTGTAATCGACGTTCTGTGCGAGCGGCACGTAGAACATCGGACGCGCAGGCCGGCTCAAGCCGAAACCGGCAAACTTGGCGTCGCGCACGACGCCAACGACTCGGAATGTGCCAGCGTTCTCCGGCATGTCGAGGCCGAAGTGCTGATCCAGCGGGTTTTCATCAGGTTTGAAAAAGCGCTTCACGAAAGCTTCATTGACGATCGCAACCGGCGCGGTGGTTTCGTTGTCGGCGGCAGTGAACGCGCGCCCGCGCAGCATGGGCATACCCAGGTTCTGAAGATAGTTCGCGCTAACGCGGTCCCATGACGCACCCGATTCTTCGCTCATTTTAGGCGCGGGATGGCCGGCTACCATAATCATCTCGCCCCAGTTATCGGTTAGCGGATTATAAAGGGCCAGCCCTGATCCCTGCACTCCTGGCAGTCCATTGAGCCGGTCTTCAAGCCGCCGGTAGAGGGCGGCCAATTTCGGCTGTGTGTAAGTGGCCGGGGGATTGTTCAGCGAAACTTCTACGCGCCCTTGAACCCGGTACCCGAAATCCTGGTGCTCGAGCTTGTTGAGGCTTCGACCGAGCATTATGGCGCCCGAAACCAGCACGACCGACAGAGTGGCCTGCGCGATTAAAAGCGCCTTGCGAATGAAAGAAGAATGATCGCTCGTGCTGCGGCCCGATCCACGCAAGGCTTCGGCTGGGTCGGTTTTCGTGGCGAACCATGCCGGAGCCCCGCCAAAGATGATGCCTGTTACCAGCGCTAATCCGAAGGAGATGGCGAGCACCGCGGGTGATGGCGTTGTGCTGATCGGTAGGAAATTCGAGCCCGGAAAAGCGAGTGCCAGCAGCAGCCGGGCGGCAGCGATGGCCACTACAAGTCCGGCGATGCAGCCGGCAATTGACAGCAGAACGCTTTCTGTAAGCGCCTGCATCGTGATCTGCAGCCGGGATGCGCCAATGGCCAGACGCACCGCGGTTTGCGAACGGCGGGCTACGGCGCGAACCAGCAGCAAATTCGCGACATTGGCACACGCGATGAGCAGTACCAATCCGCAAACACACAGCAGAATCTGGAGACTGCGGCCGTATTCCTCTTTCATAACGGCAACACCCGCGCCCGCCGGCACGACGTTGATCACCTGCCTGGGAAGCATACGGATGACGTCCGGCATCCAGTTGGCAGGGTAGCCGGAATCATATTGCATCCATTGCCGCAGTACCCCGGTGAGGCGAGGAGCCATCCCGGCTATTGAAGCTCCCGGCCGCAACCGGCCGATTACACGCAGCCACGCAGAGACAGTCTGATGTAACAGAGAACCGTTACCGTCAATCAGCGGCTCCTGTTGCACCGGGATCCAGATATCTGGCGGATCGCCGCGTAGGGTCTCGGCGAAGAAACCTGGGGGTGCGACGCCGATGACGGTAAATGGATGGCCTTCGATGACAAAGGTTGATCCGACGATCGATGTATCCGCGCCATAGGCGGCCTGCCACGCGTGATGGCTGAGCACAGCCACCGGGGGCGCCCCCGGCCGGTCGTCATCTGGAGTAAACACGCGGCCGCCAAACGCGCCGACACCCAGGGTAGAAAAATAGTTTCCAGTGACAAACTCGGAACGCAGAGGCCTGGCGGATAATTCGGTCCCTTGACGCCGGACGCTCACGCGGGCACCGCCAGCCTGGAACGCCGTCACTTCTTCGAACTCTGGCGCCGAAGCCTTCAGCCGCTCGTAGAGAGGGAAGGAATACATTCCCCACCGGTCCTGCGGCCCCCCTTCCACGCAGCAATCGTCGCCTTCACCGATGCGGTAGAGCCTTCCGGGATCGGAAACCGGCAGGGAGCGGCGCATGACCGCGTCCATAAGTGTGAATATGGCGGTAGTTCCACCGATTCCCAAAGCTAGCGTAAGCACAGCCGCCACCGTGAATACGGGTGATCCACGGAACTGTCGCGCGGCATAGCGAAGATGGCTGAGAAGATTTAGCATTGCAGAGGCCTCGTAGTCTTTACGAAACTGTCTTGCGAGGAGTTCCCCCGAAACGCAAATCGCCGGTAGCCATCTGCATCCGGTGTCCTTCTTTCAATACTCGTGGAGGTCGGGCCGGTTACAGAAAACTCTAGAAATCTGTAATTCGGCTTGGGCATTTGTTTCAGGAACGGCAATTGGGCGTCCCACCCCGGTGAAACTCAATGCCCGCGAGCCGTGTTCGTACAGTATCTCCTCGATGCCCGTTGCGGCCGACCTGCCTGTCTCGTGCCGCACTTTCGCCTTCCGGGCCATATGTCCGCATCTAGTCCAGTTGGCCCGCAATAATTGCCCATCCCAAGTTGCAGCACCCCGCTTCTGGATACCCTGCGAGTGAATAAATATTCGTCGACCTTTCGGGCCTGTATCCTTGTGCGGCTGGTGCTGAGAGCGGTGTGCCCCCCAGGCGTGCCAGCGCGGCCAATCTAATGCGGCCAATCCAACCCTCACCCAGAGGCGGTTTGGTATATACTCCCTCCATCTGGGCATCCAAAAAGGAAATTTGGTTTAGCGAATCTGGGGATCGCAGAATGAACGAAGAGACGCGCTGCGTCATTGCGGGCGCCGGACCCGGGGGGTCGATGCTGGCTCTCCTGCTTGCCCGGCGCGGCGTGTCCGTGACGCTGTTCGAGATGCACAAGGATTTTGACCGCGAGTTTCGCGGCGACACCGTTCACCCTTCAACGCTGGAGATCCTGGACCAGCTCGGACTGGCCGAGAAGGTGCACAAGATCCCCCATTCCAAGGTTTACGGGCCCAGCTTCATGACCACTAAAGGGCTCTTCCAGCCCTTCGACCTGCGGCGGCTCAAGACTAAGTTCCCCTACATACTGATAATTCCGCAGGCGAAGTTCCTGGAGCTTCTCACCAGTGAGGCGGCTCAATACCCGCAGTTCCGGCTAAAGATGGGGGCCAACGTCTACGAACTAATCCGCGAGAACGGCTCTGTCCGCGGCGTGCGGTATCAAACGAGCGAAACCCAGGCGGAGATGCGGGCGCTGCTAACGGTCGGCGCCGATGGGAGGCATTCGCGGGTGCGGCACCTGGCTGGATTCGAACCGAAGAAGACCTCGCCGCCCATGGACGTGCTATGGTTCAAACTGCCCAAACTCGGCACGGACATGGACGCAGGAAGTGGTCTGATGGGCAGCATACGAGGGGGCCGCATTCTAGTGGTGCTCGATCGCTTCGACCACTGGCAGGTGGGGTTCGTCTTTCCCAAGGGTCAGTACCAGCAAGTGAAGGCGACCGGAATGGAAGCGATGCGGCATGCCATCGTGGAGTTGGAACCGCGCTTCGCTGAGCATGTCGAGACGCTACGGGACTGGCAACAGCTTACGCTGCTGTCGGTCGAATCTAGCCGCTGCCCGCGGTGGCACCTGCCAGGCCTGCTGCTGATCGGCGACGCGGCGCACGTGATGTCGCCTGTGGGCGGCGTAGGCATCAACTACGCCATCCAGGACGCCGTGGTGGCGGCAAACATCCTGTCCAAGCCACTGCTCGAAGGGCGCTTGGAAGAAAGGCATCTGGCTGAAGTGCAGCGCCAGAGGGAGTTTCCCACCAAGTTCATCCAGGGATTCCAGACGATGATGCAGAAGCGACTCCTGGCACCGGCGCTGGCTTCAAACCAGACCACCCTTCACGTGCCCGCCCTTTTCCGCTGGCTTGTGCGGATGCCGATCCTACGGGACTTGGCGCCGCGGCTGATCGGGTTTGGCGTCCAACGAGTGCGGGTGGATGGTTAGCCACTTTATCTCAGGTAGGGCACTACTATACAGTCGGTTTGTGATGATCGCGAGCGCCGACGTTTCGCTCGACCGCCTCATGGCCCCGCCATCATAAGTGATGCAGAGCTGGCTTCGGTGGAGTATCTTCGGGAGAGGACATTAGACACCATGACTAGGATACGAACGTTGTCGCTTTCTTTACTGCTCGCCGTTGTAGCTGCAGGTTTCGCAACGGCCGCGCCGAACAAGCCCAAGTCGGTGATTCATGTGATCACCATCCAGTGGAAGGCAGATGCCACGCCCGAACAGATCCAGCAGGCCATACGAGCGGCAGAGAACATCAGCTATCCAGGTATTAAGAACGTTTGGACGAAGCCTATCAAAATGCAGCTTCCCGAGGGCTACAAACACATCATCGTAATGGAGTTTGAAAACGAGGAGGCGCTGAAGAAGTACGCCGACAGTCCCGCCCAGAAGAAGTGGTACGAGGTGTACATGCCGATCCGCGAAGAGAGCAGCACGCACGACATTACCAATTAAGCGCGAGGGATGGCCATGTGGATCTTTCCGGCCTAGCGGATCGCATCTGGCAGGCGACGGCTTCCCGCTAGCGCAACCTCGCTGTTGCGAACCAGCACGACATCGCCGGCCAGTACCGGTGGTAACCGCCACGCACGGGTCGCGTGGGTACTTGCACGAGTCACCGTTCCGTCCAAATGCTTGCGAGGGGAGGCATTCGCGGAAACCGTTATCCGGCTATCATCCGGCCCGGATGCAGCAGAGGTCGAACGGCCCGAAAACTGGCGGGGAACAGCAGGAGAGCCGAGTAGCCCCCTACGGGCACGGCTCGTGGCGCTCCGGGCGAGCAACTGATCCGTGATGTGTTACTGTATCCGGTATCCTCATGCTTGAAATAGAAGTCCGAGACGCAGTTCTGGGGATCACGGTTCTGAAATTCAGCGGCAGGATCACGATGGGGCCGGACAGCGCGGAAATCCAGGCGCTCGTGCGGAAGTTGCTGGGCGAGGACCGGAAGAAGCTAGTCTTTGACCTCAGCGAGGTGAACTATATCGACAGCACGGGGCTGGGCATTTTGACGGTCTGCTCGGCGACGATGAAGGCGGGCGGCGGTGCGCTGCGCGTGGCCGGGGCGCAGCCGCTGCCGGAGAAGCTCTTTCAGATAACCCAACTCGACAAGATCCTGAGCTTCTTTCCCACGGTAGAGGATGCCTGCCGCGATTTCACGTTGGAGGATTCCGCAGGCTAACGTCCGCTCGCAAGGCACCCCAACCCTTCAGAGCCTTGCTCAGTACCGCCGCGCGCTAAGCCCGCTGCTATGCGGAGGGGACAGGATGCTCGGCCGATGAGCTGGGTGCGCAACTCCGTGCGGTAGTTTGGCCCGAACGTGACTCCTATAAAGGCGCGGCTCAATTGCCGGAGGTCTTGGGAGTATAACGGAACGTCAGGACTACTTCGCTCTCGACCGGCCGATTCCCGCGCATAGCAGGCGCGAACCTCCACTGCCGTGCCACTTCTTCAGTGGCACTCACCAGGGAATCGCTCGCCGGGCCGGTCGTCCCCAGAGGCTCGATTCGCACTACGCGACTGGACTCATCAACCAAAACTTTGATCCGGACTTCCACCTCCGAAATCACTGTAGCACGGATTGCGAGCGGCAGATTCGGCCATGATTCATGAATTGGCCGCGCTGCGACGAAAGTGCGAGTGACTGGAAGTTGCTCTAGTTCGCGCGGGGTTCTCCCGTCCTGCTGTGGCTCTGGTGGTGGCAAAGGAGCGAATTTCGGTTGCGCGATCGATATTTGCTCTACCAGAGCGGAAGCCTGGGGGATGAGGCTCGCGGCTTGTGCGGGGGGATCGACTAACATGACGCGACCCGGCTTACCGAAATCATGCCGTGACCTCGGTGGACTAAATGACTTTCGGTTTCGCGATGAAGAACCGGCCGCTGGCCCGCTTGCCGCGACCCGCCGTGCTGTCAGGTGCGCCTTGGGTGCTGCGAGAGCGAGGATGGTCTCACTCGTCTTCGTCTTGTCCCGACCTGTTAATTCGAGCCGGAACTGAACTCTGTCATTGGCGGGGCTGTAAATAACGTTACCAGTACGAAGCTGTTCGAGTTCGAGGTGCAGTTCCTGAGGTTGCAAGTCACCGTCACGAATCGACAACACAGCGTCCCTGGCGTGATTCACCACCGGAGTGTCCCGGTTCCAGCTTACGCGCAGTGCGCCTTCGCGCCGCTCCACCCGCAAAGCAAGCGCGCCTGCATTGGAAACCGAGGCTGTTTTCCACTTCAGGTACACTCCGTAGCCCAGTGTGCCCAGTGCAATCATCAACACCGCCACGAGCGGGTACGACTGCCAGCGAAGTCTGCGCGCCGGAGCTAGTTTCTCTGGTTCAGCCGGCGATTCTCCAAAGATCTCCCCAATGGCGTCCGGCGTAAGATCGCGCTCGACGTTTTTATGCTGCTTCGCAGTCGATAGGTGGCTTGATGCCCCGCGGCCACCAGGTTCGTGCATTGAAGTCGCTCCGGCATCAGAACCATACTCCATTCGAGCGGTGATGTCTAGCCACCACCGATAGACTCGACGCGCCGTCGCCCCCCGACTGGCCATTTTGAGCTAAAGTACGACGGCTTCGCCACGCTGCGATCTTTATTGCGTGGCAAGACCCGGCGATTTCCCGCATCCGCATGGGGAATTTCTGACGCGTTCTCGACTGTTAGCGGCCGCGATAATTAGCAGCACCGAGGTGTCGTCAGGACCTCGCCATTTGTTTGACGCCATTGGTGAATGCTCTCGTGCCAATTGATCCCTCAGCGGCGCTATCTCCAAATCCAGGTTTCGCCCGTGGCTGGTTTCGCCGGTCGTGGTTTTCGATCTTAGCTGTGTTGGTGTCGGGCCTGGGCTTTATGACAGGGCTTGCTGCAGGCCGCCCAGTCAGATACCAAAGGATGCCGCCCTCGGCTAAGCAATCCGACACTGCAGATGATCTGACATTACAACTGGAACGGCAGGGAACCGCTCTGGTTGTTAGATGGAACCGGAGGGCCGACGCCATTCGCTGGGCCAAGAGCGGGCGGCTCTCGATCTGGGATGGCCGCAGTTTGCCCCAGAGTCACACGCTGGATGCCGATGAGCTTCGGACCCTTCGCGTGCTTTATTCTCCGGCGAGCGACCACGTAGTGTTCCGGCTAGCGGTTTTCGGTCACGATGGCCAGAATTTAGCTGAACGGGTTCTGGTGTTTATCGGCCTTCGTTCGCTGGTTTCGCTGGACGACAGGACTCCCAAAAGTCCGAATTGAACGCGGGGCCCGTCCCGCCGTTCACGCGCGGCAACCGCCAACGCTTCGACATCACAGATCAGTTTCTTGGATATCCACTACGCCTAAAAGGTGGATACCTCTTGCTCGTGGAGCGGCGCAACACTATTCTGTTAGCTATGACAATGACATGGCTCGAGTCCGCTATTTTTGCCTTGATGCTGCTATTGTCCATGGTCCTCCTATTTAGGTCTCGCCCCACGAAATAGAACATGGCATCCCCCCCAAAAGCGGTTCTGCATTCCTGATGGAGCACCGATCGGACGCCATCAAAAGACAGCTTTCGTTAGTCAAGTTGGTGGATCACCATCAAGAAATACCGTCGCCGCACAAAAGATCCTGTGCGAATAGCGCCTCCGGGCGATTAGGATTTTGCAGAGCGAAGTCACCTGACGTGATGGCTCGCACTGATGGAAGGAGTCGTCCGTGAACGCACCGCAATCGGTTCCGTTACAAACACGTTCTACAGCTAGGAACGAGCGTATCAACAGACGACTGAATGAACGCGTTTCAATCGACTATCCAGTTCGTCTCTGTTGGCAAGACGTCAAGGAAACCATGTCCTCCAGGCACGGGCTGTGGACTTGAGCAATTTCGGGATGCTCGTGGAAGCTGAAAGACCGAAGCTAAGGGGCAAGCGCAACACTCGACGTTCAGGCCAGAGCTTTTCCGTACAGCACAAGCAAACGGTTCCATGCCTTCTCAGCCTTTTGCTCGTTGTAGACTCGCGAATCCGGAGGGCACCAGCCATGCGCGGCGTCAGTGTACACTTCGATTTCCGCAGGCAGGTTCGCCTTGTCGAACGTTTCTTTCAGAACGCTCTTCTCGTTTGGAGACCGCATATCATCATTTGCCGCAATCGCGATAAGGAACTGCGCTTTGGTCTTCGCGGCCTGCAGATGCGGACTGTTCGGCTTATCTGTCACGAGTCCGCCGCCATGGAATGAGGCGACGGCTCCCACGCGATCGGGCACGGCGGCTGCGGTACGAAACGCAATCGGGCCGCCCATGCAATAACCCTGTGTACCGATCTTCCGATTCTTGGCAACCGACGATTGCCGGTCCAGCCACTCGATGAATGCCTTCGCATCCGTCATTTGAGTCGTCTCGTTCAGACCTTGCGCCAGAGGCCTCACCTGCTCGATTGGGGTTGCGGCGCCGGCGTCCGCAGTCGGAGCTTTCTTGACACGGTAGAACGGATTCACAACGAGTATCGAATAACCCGACTCGGCGAGCCGCTTGCCCATCTGCCGGAACGCCGGCCGGAGACCGAAGATGTCTGGCCACACGAGAACGCCTGGGGCTGTGCCGCTTGCAGGATGTGCGAAGTAGCAATCCGCGGTGCCGTCCGGCGTCGTCACAGTCACCTCGGATTCGGTCACTGCAACTGCGTTCGCGACTTGTGGCAGCATCATGGAAATGCCTGCTCCTAACATGATGCCGAATTGCTTTCGTGTCACCAAACCGAGGGCATCGTACTGTTGCCGGTCCTCCTCAAAATGATCCTGATCACACATATTTTGCTCCTTATCGACGCCTGGCCGTAAACCGCATGCGTACTAGATAGTTTATAACTGCTCTTCTGCTTTCACCAAAGTCAGTCCTGGGAAGTACGGCCTTGATCGGCTCCTGAATCTCAATCCGCGAGATGGCGACTATGCGTCAACTTGGATTGTTTCCGAGTGGCTGACTATCCTGGCATGATCGGTAAAGGCTACGCCGATTGGCGTGATCTACCCCTCTGGAGGAACCTGAATCGGGATCATTCGGAAATTGCCCTGTCATAGCTTCGGATCTCGAAGTCGATCCCTGCCAGCGATATGATTCAGAAGGGCCGGGCGGGCGGCGACCAATTTGAGACGTCGGCCGTAGCAGATCAGCAGGAACTGGTGGGTCACTGATACGGACCGACGCAAAGACCGCGGCGTTCGCCCTGATCGAGCACCAGGAGCACACGAACATGAAGCAAAAGAACACGATCTGCCTCTGGTTCGACAAAGGCGCGCATGAGGCGGCGCGCTTCTACGCCGTCACCTTTCCGGACAGTAAAGTAACCGCTGTTCACGAGGCTCCCGGTGACTATCCGGGCGGCAAGAAGGGCGATGTGCTGACAGTGGAGTTCACTGTCCTGGGCATTCCCTGTCTCGGTCTCAACGGCGGCCCGGCGTTCAGGCACACCGAGGCCTTTTCCTTCCAGATCGCGACGGAGAATCAGGAAGAGACGGACCGTTACTGGAACGAGATCGTCGGCAATGGCGGCACGGAAAGCCAGTGCGGTTGGTGCAAGGACCGCTGGGGCCTCTCCTGGCAGATCACCCCGCGCGCGCTAACCGATGCGCTTGCGGCTGGTGGCGCTGAGGCAAAGCGTGCCTTCGAGGCGATGATGACGATGAAGAAGATCGACATCGCCGCCATCGAGGCAGCGCGGCGAGGCTGATGTGAACAGGCCGATCGGTCACCGAGGTGAACACGCCCCCGCGGGCAATGACATCTCGCTCGATCTTCGAGAACCAGAGCTCCGCTCGTTGTTCAGGCGTCAACGGCGTCGTCCTGCACGGAGCCGGTCCTGGTCCGGCCCAACGAGGCGTCGAAATCGCCCGGCTCCTCTTCGTCGTGGACAAAGATTCCGAAGCACGGACGAGACCGAGTCAGGCGAGACCTGCTCGACTACTGTCACCGGGATACGCTGGCGATGGTCAGGTTGGTCGAGAATTTGGAAGGCCTGGCCCGAGTTGCTCCATGATGCGGCCGACTCGGGCTTAACAAGCCCAATGGCTACCTTCTCGGCTCATACCGCATCGCCACCGCCCCCGAGCCGAACTCCAGCCGGCTCACGAGCCTCAAGTCGACACGCTTCGATAGCCCCGCGAACAACGTCGGCCCGTGGCCCGCTAGCCTGGGCTGCACCACGAACTCGTACTCATCGATCAATCCCAGCTCCGTCAACGCCAGCGGGAGCTTCATGCCTCCCACGAACAGTCCCTTACCCGACTCCCGCTTGAGCTGCTGAACGGCCTTCCCTACATCCCCACGCACGAGCTCCGCGTTCCAATCGACCCGGTCGAGTGTGCTCGACACAACGTACTTCTTTGCCGCGTCGATCGTCCGGGCGAAGGGTTCCATCCAATCAGGCCTCGCTCCCGTCCGCGCTGGCGGCCGAAACGCTGCCTCCATCATTTCGTAAGTCACCCGGCCAAAGAGGAGGGCATCGGCCTGGTCAAGGTTCTCGATCGCGTGACGATGCAAGTCTTCGTCCGCGGGTATTGCACGATGATCGCAGCACCCGTCCAATGTGACGTTGATGGAATACCGAAGGGGTCGCATTACGCTAGAGTACCGCCGATGGGGAAGACCAGCGAAGACCAGCAAGGTTAGCCCGCTTCAGGCCTAGGAGCGACTCACGTAACATATGACGATGACAATTTGAGAACTGCTAGTACTTCCACAAGCACGGCATTCGCATCGTCCGAGCGGTCAATGCGAGGCGCAAACAAGAAGTTGGCCCGGCTCGGCGGGCCGTAGATGTTCAATGTCCAGTTTGCCGACAATCCGCCCGGAAGGCTTTTGCACGCCACTTCTGCCAAACGCAGGAGCCAATGCGAACGCGGTTCGGCGCACGGGTCAAAACTTACACACCACTCGCGATAATAGACCAATGCGCTTACACGATTATGCGCCCCGGCCCGCGCACCTCAAATGGCTCCTCGATTCTGACCCGGCCATCCGTTGGCAGGTCATGAGGGATCTCACCGGTGAAACCCCCGACGCGATTGCAGCCGAGCGGTCTCGCGTCGCAACCGAAGGCTGGGGAGCCCAACTTCTCGCCCTCCAATCTCCAGCTGGCATCTGGAGCGGGCCGAAGGAAGACCGAGGCTTGCTCATTACCCTCTACACTCTCGTCGTCTTGAAGGACCTCGGTCTCGACCCAGTTAGCAAGCAGGCTCGCAAAATGATCGACCGCGTCGACAAGCGGCTCGTGTTTACTCCGCTCAACAACCGGCCTTTCCTTCGCGGCGAAACGGAGCCCTGCATCAACGGCAGAATTCTCGGCCTCGGCTCGTATTTCAAAGAACCGAACGACGCACGGGCCAATCAACTCCTGGGCGAGCAGCTCGAAGATGGCGGCTGGAACTGCGAAGCACGGCCGTTCTTGTCGCCGAAGCGCCCCCCAAGCCGGCGCTCTTCGTTCCATACCACCATCTGCGTGCTCGAAGGACTGCTCGAATACGAACGAGCAGGGCGCAAATCGGCGGCCGTCACTAAGGCGCGCAAGAGGGCCGAAAACTATCTGCTCGAGCGCCGCATGTTCCGCTCGCTCCGAACCGGCGAAGTCATCGACAAACGCTGGCTCCGCTTCTCGTTCCCGACGTTTTGGCACTACGACGTCTTACGCGGACTCGATTATCTGCGGAATGCAGGAATCAAACCCGACAGCCGCGTCAGTGACGCCATCGAAACCGTGATTGAACGCCGGCACCAGAACGGGCGCTGGCCGCTCAACCTCCTTCATCCCGAACATATTCCATTGGAGATGGAGACCGGCGTCGGCAGGGCAAGCCGCTGGAACACAATGCGCGCTCTCCGAGTCCTGCGTTGGTACAACAACTCAGCGTGGTAGTTGTGATTTGAGCCTGCTCTCGCCGTGGCTACGGTCAGAAAGTTGCCTCGAATTTGCCATTCGGAGCGGATCACGCGCCAACTGGAGGTTGGGCCGGGTCCGGTCAAGTTGACGCAAAACGCCCATGTCGTCTTGTTGATTCCATTCCGATCTCTGGAGCGCGTCCGGTGCCAGGGCGGAGCGTTGTTGCACTAAGGTCTGGCTTCCAAAGTCATGATACAGTGAGCGCGTTATGAGGCAATTATCTTTTCTGATGGTCGCAGTGGTCCTCGTTACACGTGCAGAGGACTGGCCCGAGTGGCGTGGCAAAGGACGCATGGGCGTTTGGAACGAAACCGGCGTGCTCCAGACGTTTCCTGATACTGGCCTGCATGTCGATTGGCGGGTTCCCGTCAAGAGCGGCTTTAGCGGACCCGCTGTAAGTGGCGGCCGAATCTATCTTACGGATTTTACTGAAGCCTCGCACCTGAAAGGGCGTGAACGCGCGCTGTGCCTTGATGAGAAGATCGGTAAGATCCTGTGGACACAGGAGTGGGACGCCGACTATATCGGCCTGATGGAAACTTACGCCTCGGGGCCGCGGGCCACTCCGACAGTTGATGGTGATCGCGTATACGTGCTTGGCGCCAAGGGCCTGCTGCTCTGTCTCGACACGAAAACCGGCCGCGTGCTCTGGAAGAGAGACTACGTCAAAGAATACGGTGCCGAGGTTCCGACCTGGGGCATGACTTCCGCTCCGCTGGTGGACGGCAATCGCCTGATCTGCCTGGTGGGCGGCGACCGGAATGCCAAAGTCGTAGCATTTGACAAAATGACAGGGAAGGAAGTCTGGCGGGCGTTGGCTTCCAATTCTGAGGCGGGCTACTGCCAGCCGGTTATTATCGAACACGCGAACACGCGACAACTCATCATCTGGCACCCTCAGGCCGTTACGTCGCTTAATCCCGCTACCGGTGTCGTCTATTGGGAGCAGCCGTTCAAAATCAATGCGGGACTTTCGGTCGCCACGCCTGTGTGGAGCGGGCCGCTGTTATTGGTCTCATCGTTTTATGACGGCTCGATGATGCTTACGCTATACAATCAGAAACCGCGCGCAGATGTCCTGTGGAAGGGCGTGAGCCATAGTGAGATCGACACCGACGGCCTTCACGCACTCGTCACCACTCCCGTGATCGTGGGCGACTACCTCTATGGCATCTGCAGCTATGGCCAACTTCGCTGCTTGAATGCTCGCACCGGTGCACGTGTGTGGGAGAGTCTCGAGTTGACGCAGGAGAAGGCACGGTGGGCATCCGGTTTCCTGGTACGGCACGGCGACCACTTCTTCATCAATAATGATCATGGTGATTTGATCATCGCCTCGCTCTCGCGGGACGGCTATCGAGAGATCAGCCGGACGAAACTCATCAAGCCTACTTCTAACCCCGGCAACCGCCGCCAAATGCAAGCCGTAAACTGGTCGCATCCTGCATACGCCAACAAGCACATCGTAGCCCGAAACGATCTGGAGATCATCCGGGCAAGCCTTGCCGCCAATTAGAGATCTTTCGAGTCGTTCCGGACGAGGCGGAAGATAGCCCCCTCGTAATAGTGGAAAATCGCTCCATTCCCCGCATGCTGAAAATGTGTGAGGAAGGCGCACAACTTGGTGGTTAGCTCATTGACTCAAAACTATACGAGCCTGCTCGCCAAATAAGGCCTTGCCGAGGACCGCAGAATTTAATGAGCGCCAAAATGGCCGCGGGTACCGGAGTCAGTTTGCCATCGGGCGTGTGAGCGACAACTTTCTGCTCGCAACCGCAACCAAGGCATGAGTCTTGACAAAATGTCACATTAGATATAGTCTAGATAATTCGTGGTCGCCGAGTCCATTAGACGGTCCTTGGAGGGTAGCGGATTGCGGTGCACTCCGCAGCGCTACGCTGTGATGGCATTCTTGATGGAACACACCAGGCATCCCACGGCTGCGGAAATCTTCGAAGCCGTGAATCGCGTGGATCCGCGCTCTTCAAGGGCCACGACGTATAACAATCTGCGGGACTTGGTGCAGGCGGGTTTGGTGCGTGAAGTGGCCGTCGAGGGCCGCGCCGCGCGGTTCGATGCGAAAGGCACGCGGCATCACCACTTCATTTGCGACCGCTGCGGCAATGTTGAGGACATGGAGTGGTACGACGTGCCCAAGCCTGCCTCGGGCTCCCTTGGTAAGCGGGCTCTTCGCGAATGCGAACTCATTTTCCGGGGGTTCTGCACGAAGTGCGCTCCGCGACGCGCTTCCCGTTAGGTGCCGCGGGGCGGCGTGGATGCCGGGTGAACAGCGCTCGTTGGCAAGCGCGGCCGGCGGCGATTGCAAGAATGGAAACCAAGACGGGGTCGCAGTTCATCGCGATATTTTTTGAACTAATTCTAAGGAGAATCAACAGATGGAGAAAGAACTAACAGCGACAGCGGCGGCTGTCCCCAATAATCCAACCGAAGCCAAGTGCCCGGTAAAGGTTGGCGCTCGCAGAAACACGGTGGCTGGGGCCCCGACGAATGCGGGCTGGTGGCCGGACCAGCTCAATTTGAGGATTCTGCACCAGAACTCGCCCCTGTCCGATCCGATGGGAAAGGCGTTCAACTACGCTGAGGAGTTCAAGAGCCTCGATCTAAAAGCCGTGATCAAGGACCTCCATGCCTTGATGACGGATTCACAGGATTGGTGGCCGGCCGACTATGGCCACTATGGGCCGTTTTTCATTCGTATGGCGTGGCACAGCGCAGGTACGTACCGCATCGGCGACGGCCGCGG
>JACXTT010008141.1_pt1 | contig 14605 bp, 16 predicted proteins | sample 9270951 | NCBI WGS metagenome assembly JACXTT01 (sample SAMN15532306, study PRJNA645909) | rock metagenome | isolation source: weathered quartz diorite | place: Puerto Rico | collected 2017-06-21
GGCGTGAGCGCCGTCTCGCCGGCGCCGGCCGCCGCGCTCGCCGCGCTCGGCGCGACGGCGTTCGCGGGCACGGGGCCGACCGAGGTCCCCTGTGTCAGCCTGGGAGCGGGGGCATCGATGCGCGGGATGAGGTCGCGGACCGTGTCGGCGTCGATGCCGCCCGCGGTGATCGCCCTGAGCTCCTCGCGATGGTCGCGGGAGAGCAGCACCTGCTCCTCGGGGATGGTCGCCCAGCGCTGCCACTCGTCCGGCGTGGGCAGGATCGAGCAGGGGAAGTGCAGCTTCTTGCCGCCGCCCGGAGTGACGGTGTACATGGGCCGGCGGATGAGGACGAAGGGCACGCCCGCAGTCCGTCCGCCGGTCGACCAGGCCATGATCTCGAGCGACGAGCGGACGTCGATCATCGTGTTCCTGCTGCCGCTGGCGAGCTCGACCACGCCCAGGTAGCGGCAGTATTCCGGCGCGTTCTCGTCGTCGGTCGGGTGCAGCAGGAAGGCGCGCATGATGGCCAGCGCGCGGCACGCCGCGGCGCCGGCGGGAGCGCCCTTCCCGTCGTGGCCCTCGACCAGGCCGCCCGACTCGTCGGTGACGTGGTACTTCGGGCAGTCCCGGCCCAGGCACCGCAGCGACCAGCGCCCGTTCGGGAGCTGGCTCGACTGCTGGTTCGTGACCTCGGCGATCCGCTCCGCCCACTCCCGGCTGCTCGACTGCGCGACGCCGGGGACGTCATCCGACAGGCCGGTGCCCTTGCACTTCAGGCCGCCGCTCCCGTAGGCGCGGTTGTTGACGTTCCAGATGATCTCCTCGTGCGTGGCGGGGTCGACGGCGTCGACGGCAAAGGGCAGCATCAGCTTCAGCGCCTTGGGCTGCCCGGAGTAAAGCTCGAGGATCTCGGGGGTGGCGCCATCCTCGGCGCGGATGACGAAGTAGTCCGTCTCCGTGGGGTACTCGCGCCCGTCCTGGTTCGTCTTCTTGACGCCGAGCCGGATCTTGCACTGCCGCGGCAACCGGCGACGGTCGCTGAGCCCATGGATGGGCATGAGTCCCTCCTCGGTCACGCGGCCGGCGTCTGTGCCGGCCGCCGGGGCTGGTCGCGGAGCCACCCTGTCGCCGACTGCGCGGCGAGGCGATCCAGGGTTGCCAGGAGTGCTGCGCGATGACCTGCCGCGGTGAGCTGCACCGACCTCATCGGGCGACGTCCTGCGGGAGTTCGGAGTAGGGGTCCACTCCATGTGCGCTCGCGATGTCGAACCACCCCTCCCACGCGTCCATGAAGAACTCGTACGCCTGGACCACCTCCCCGCTCCAGTCAAGGGTCACCGGCGGCGGGTCGACGAGGCGGGCCAGGTTTGTCCTGGCGGCGCGGTAGCCGATACGGGCGGCCTCCAACGTCATGAGTGTCGCAGCTCCCCCACGCTGCCCATGTGCAGCACCAGTAGCGTGGGGGCGGGCGCCCGGGCTGTCAAGCCCGGCGGCCCCTGTCGGGAGGGCGTCGTAGGCCCTACCATCCATGTGCTGGCACCTCCTCCAACAAGGCGGTGTAGCCCCGGGGCCGGCCGTTCCTAGCGGCGCGGCCCTTTTCATGGGGCGGCGTTCACCCCATCGTAGTCAATCCTTCGCTTGTTGTCAACGGCCTCGTAGACTACGCAGCATGGAACCGTCTACCGGACTGCTAGGATTCGGGCCCGTGCGGAACGAGATCGGCGAGATTCGCCGGGCGCTCGAGGCGCGCTTCGGTTCGCGATACAGCCAGGTGGCGGTCGCCGCGCGGGTCGGGGTGCCGAAGAACACGCTGTCGCGCTGGGAGCTCGGGCTGCTCGAGCCGCGGGTCACCAAGGCGCTCGCCCTGGCGCGCGACCTCGGGGTGACCGTCGAGCAGCTCGGGTTCCGCGAGGACCCGCCCGACCACCGGTGCTCGTCGTGACGGTCCCGCTCACCGCGATCGCGATGGTTTCGCGCTTCTACTCGGCGAGGTCTGCGTACCACCTCTCCGCAGCGCGGACCAGTTCCGCCATCTCTTCGCCGGCAACACCCAGCCGCCACAGCGCCTCGTAACGCTCGCGGTACATGTCGACCTCGCGGGGGTCGGTGATCTCGATCGACCCGGCCTGGAGCTCGATGCCAACGGAGTTGTCACGAATCCGGAACGAGGTCATCACCCACGCGCTCAGCAGTGCCGCCTGGGGCAGCACCCGGATCTCGACGTGGGGGAGGCTCACGTGCATCTGCACGAGGCGGTCGAGTTGGGCGCGCAGCACGGAGTCGGGTGCCACCCGGGCTCGGAGCACCGACTCGTGGATCAGGAACCGGAATCGCTTGGAGGCGTCGAAAAGAACCTCCTGGCGAAGCGCGCGACCGGCGACGAGGTCATCGAGATCGGGCAGCTCTGGGAAGATCAGCGGCACCATCGCACGGGTGTAGTCAGTCGTCTGGAGCAGCCCCGGAATCACCTCGTCCTGGTAGGCCCAGATCTCCTTCGCGCTCGCCTCGGCGTCGGCGAAGGCGGCCTGCATGGCGCGCTCGCCGCCCTGCCGGTGGGTGACGCGGAGCGTCTTGACCTCGATCGTCAGCTCGGCGAGCAGGTCACGCACCTCGACCGCCTGGGCGGCGCTGAGGCGGAGCGCGCGAGCGATCCGGTCGAAGGTCGTGGGCGGCGGCATCCAGCGACCGGCCTCGTACTGGGAGACCGAGGCCTGCGCAATCCTGGCCTTGTCGGCGAGCTGCATCTGCGTGAAGCCGGCTGCTTTGCGGAGCTCCCGGAGACGCCCGCCGATCACCTGGCGGTGGCGGTCGACGGGCGTCAGCCGCTCCTCGTCCTCCCCTTTGGACGTGGGGCGGGTCGGTGGCACTGGTCAGGCGATCCTCTGTGCAGCCTCGATGTGTCGGTCGCGAGCCGCGACAAGGTCCGGAGGTGCGATGACCTGGCTCCTGAGTGCTGCTCGGTACTCGTGCAGTGGCACGGCGTTCCGGAGCGCGACGTCGCGCAGCCGGAGGAAGCGGAGGACCGCCTCGGAGTCGGTGACGATCGGCACCGCGGCGATGCGGTTGGTGGTGTCGTACTTCATGACGATCACCGTCGCGTCGTCGAAGAGCCAGAAGTCCGGCGGAGGCTCGCCGAAGACGGCACCGAGATCCGGGTGCTGAAGGACGCTGATCTTCTCGCCGGCCTCCTCGTTGACAGCGTAGAACGCCGCCATCTCGAACCGCAGGTACGGGGTCGGACCGGTCACTGCATGGACGCGCTGCCAGGACCGGCCGTCGGCGCGCGCGGCACGCACCATCTGCCGGTAGTAGCTGTCTGGCCGCGGTGGAAGGATCTCGCCGGCGAACCACCGCCGGAGCAGCGGATCCTCGGCGTCCGAGGTGTAGTCGTTGAGCGCCTCGAGCCGGAACACGCTTCGCTTGAAGCTGCTGAGGTGCTCGGAGACGACCCTCAGAAGGTCGGCGTCGCTCACAGGCCGAGCGCCCTGAGCTTCGCGGAGGCGTCGTGGATGAGCGCCGCCGGGACCAGGACGATGTCCTCGCCACCCGGCAGCGGCGGCTCCGCGGTCATCTTCGACGCGGCGTCGAGCATGTAGCCCTGGACGGCGATGGTCGCCTCGTGCGCCTCCTCGCCATCGGTGCGGTAGATCCGCGGGCTGCCGTCCTCGCCACTGTCTCCGGCCATGTAGGTCAGCTTCATGTCTCGTCCTCTCCGAACGCGAGCTGGGTGCTCCCGGGAGTATGCACACTTATCAGGTCAGGGACAACCCCCATCCTGGGGGTTGACCTCATATCAGCCCTGCCCTAATATGCGGTCCATCGTCCTCTCCATCGGCGGAAGGGGGCCAGCGCGGCCCCCTTCCAGGAGCGGCCGGGCCGTCGACGGGGGTCCGCGGTAGCGGGGTAGAGGCCACAGGGGGCCTCGTTCGTAGGAGCCCCGCTCCGCCTCATCGCCCACTGCAGCACCCCACTGGTGCTCATGTGTCGCACCGGTATGCAGCCTTCGCAGCGTGATGGTAGTATCGGGCTTCCCGGGCCGGCGAGCGGCGCGGAATGTGTGGAGCCCGTCAACGAGGAATCGGTGAGTGCCGCATGTCATGGCGCCATGCCGTGGACAGGCGTGACGGCTGTCGTTGACCTCGACGTGCTGGAGCGGTGCGTGAAGCTCCGGGAGGAGCTGGCGCTGGCCCGGTGCATCGGGCGGCCGTTCGACCGCCAGGACATCGAGGGTGTCCTGGCCGATCTCGAGGACTTCTTCGACCGGTACTCGCGGATGCAGGCGATGGCCCGCTCCCTCGGCAACGAGTACCAGGCGCTCTTGCGGGTCCTGTTTGCACAGCCGGCCCAGGACATCGTCGATGCGCGCGACGTCGCCGGTGCCGAAGCCGCCGGTGACATTCCCCCCACCCCCCACCGAGGAGGCCCCGAATGACCGGCGCAGCCGTCGCCACCACCACGCCCCAGAACCCGCGGTCCATGCTGAGCAAGCAGGATGCGGATGGCCTGACCCAGGAGATCAGGACCGGCTTCCAGGATGCCTACGACAGGTTCACCAACGTCGCCGCGCTTCTGCTCGAGGTCCGCGACCGCCGCGGCTGGGAGGCCATGGGCTACCGGTCGTTCGAGCAGTACCTGAACACCGAGTTCCCCAAGGCCCGCTCGCATGCCTACCGGATGATGGATCGGGCCATGTTCGAGGACGCGGTCGGCCTGCGGGCGCCGATCAAGGCGTCGCACGCGCGCATCCTCAAGCCGCGCGCGGCCGAGATCCGGGAGCGGCTCGCGGAAGCCCCCGCGTCCGAGCACCCCAGCATCGTCGAGGAGGCGGTCCGCGAGGAGCTCGCGCTCCGGGTCGGCAACCGCGAGCCCCAGGTCGTCGACGTCCAGGCGCGACCCGCGACCCGTCCGCCCGACGTCATCGCCGACCGCGATCCCGACGACGTCCTCGCGCCGGGTCTGGAGCCCACCTACGCGCCGGCGCCCGAGCAGCTGCCCGCTGGGGGCCTGAGCGACCGCGGGTACACCTTTGAGCGCCTCGTGGAGGTCCTCGACTGGCTCGCGTCCCTCCCCGACGCCGACGAGATCGTCCGCACCATCCCGGAGGGCGAGAGTCACCAGGTCGCCAGCATCCACCAGGCCTACAGGTGGATCTGCGACTTCGCCGACGCCTGGCGCTCGCGGTGAGCGTCGCGTTCCTGCCCCCGGAGCCCCAGGGCGCCCAGGCTCGCGGCCACAAGGGGGCGCGCTAGCCATGTCCGAGGTCGATGGCCCCGGCAGTGTGCACGCCGAGACCTTTGCGGTCATCCCCGAGTGGCTGGTCAACGACCTCGCCGTCTCCGGTGACGCCCTGCGGCTCTACGCGATCCTGCGCCGCTACGCGGACAGCAAGGGCTACGCCCACCCGTTCCGGAGGACGCTGGTGGAGCGGATGGGTGGGCCCAGCAAGGGGGAGGGCGGTCGCGGGCTCTGCTCGCTGCGCACCGTATCCCGCCTGCTCGCCCAGCTCGTCGACGCGGGTGCGATCTGCATCGAGCACCAGCCCAGCGCCGAGGGCCGCAGCGACCTCGGCGCGAGCCGCTATCTCATCCTCAGCCGAGCCCCGGTTGGGGTGGTGTCAGGAATGGCACCACATGTGGTGCCACCGGTGGCCCGGGGGTGGTGTCAGGAATGGCCCGGTGGTGGTGTCACCGGTGACCCGAGGGTGGTGTCACCGTTGGCCCGGTTAATAGACGAACGAGAGTCATTGAACGAGAGCCAGGTTAACGAGAGTGTGTCTACTGAAGTAGACACACCTTTTTCGTCGTCTGACGACGACAGTGTCGGGTTTTCCGGGGCAGAAATCACCGCAGAGGGAAGGGTGGGGGGCTCCGTCCCGGCGGTGACCACCAGCAATGGCAACGGCCACCCTGACGAGATCCCCACCCTCCTCGACCTGACGCCGATCACCCCGGCGTCGATCCCCGTCATGGCGCGGAAGCGCCAGGTGCCCAGGGGTGCACGGGACCGCGAGCTGGTCACAGCGTTCCTGGAGGTCTGGCAGTACCAGTACCGGTTCTACAGTGGCGAGGACGGGACGCTGCCCACCTGTCGCATCCCGAACATGGCGGCGATCCCGAAGGAGGGCGGTGACCGCTGGCGCCTGATCCTCGGCGTCATGCGCCACGACGCCGTGGCGGCCGTGCCGGGCGCGGACGCGCCCCAGGTCCTCTACGGCGCCATCGAGGCCTTCATGGTCGACGCCAGGGCGCGGGAGAGCGGCTGGGAAGCGGACACCTTCTGCCGCCACGTCGACCGGTGGATCGACAAGGCCACCGCTCCTGTCCCGGGGAGCCCAGGGTGAGCGGCATCCGCAGCGAGCAGCGGTGGCGCCACGACCGGCGGTGTCCGGTCTGCGGCGGCCACCCCGGGCTGAAGCCGGGAACGGGCACTCGGTGCACCGGTTGGATGAGCGACGACGGGTGGCTCCACTGCAGCCGCCCCGAGCACGCCGGCGAGATCGAGGCCGTCGACGGTCCGGGGACGGCGCACCCGACCTACGCCCACATCGCCGCGGGGACACTGCGCAACCGTCATGGAGAGCCGATCGACTGCCGGTGCGGAAAGGTCCACGGGGTCGCCCCGCCGCCGGCTAGCCCGGCGACGACGACCCCACCCGGGCTGCCGATCCGCCGGGTGTCCTACCGGTTCTTCGACGCCAACGGCCGCCTGGTGGCGGTGCACCAGCGCCGGGAGTACGCGGCCCGGGCCAAGGACTTCATCTGGCTGCACCCGGACGGTCGACCGTCGCGCAGGGGTCACGGGGTCCCGGTGGCTCCGGCAGACCTCATGTACCGGCTTCCCGAGCTGCTGGCGGCGCCCAGAGAGTGTCCGGTGGTCGCGTGCGAGGGTGAGAAGGCAGCTTGTGCGGTGGTGACGCTCAAGGTCCCGAACCTGGTGGCGGTCGGGTTCGGCTGCGGCGCCCACGTCATGCCCAGCGACGCTGTGCTCGCGCTGCTGGTGGGGCGGCGCGTGTTCCTCTGGCCAGACCACGATGAGCCCGGCGCGGCCTTCATGCGCCATGTCGCCGAACGTTTGCGCGAGCTCGGGGCCGCGGAAATCCGGGTCATCCTCTGGGGTGACGAGCCGAAGGACGACGCCGCGGACTTCGTCGAGCGGGGCGGTTCGGCAGCCGAGCTGATCAAGCTCGCGCAGGACGCAGCCCCCGCGCTCGCGGTGCTCCCGGCGGCGCCGGACCCGGATGACCCGGTGTTCTTCTGGGACACCGTGCGCCTCAGGGACATCGAGTACCTCTGGGAGCCGCGGATACCGCTGCGCAAGGTGACCGTTCTCGCCGGCCACCCGGGCATCGGGAAGTCGTACATCGTCAGCGCGCTCGCGGCGTCGATCACGGTCGGCCGCGGGCTCCCGGAGTGCGGCGAGTTCGAGCCACGAGCCGTGCTGTTCTGTTCGCGTGAGGACGACATCGACGACACCCTCGGCCCACGCGTGCGTGCGCTGGGCGGCGACCTCTCCCGGATCGGATCGCTGCGCAAGCCGATCTCGTTCGACCGCAAGGGCATGAAGGTGCTCAGGGAGGCGGTGAAGCGTCATCATCCTCGGTTCCTCATCTTCGACACCCTGTCCGCATTTGTGGGCGACGTTGACATGAACACGGCGAACGAGATGCGCGGCGTGTTCACCGAGTTGCGCGAGCTGTGCGGCGAGTTCGAGCTCTCGGTCCTGCTGCTGACCCACTTCAACAAGGCCGGCGGCTCTGAGGCGCTGCTCCGGATCATCGGCAGCGTCGACACGGTGGGAGCCGCGAGGTCGGTGCTCATCACCGGCCTCGACCCCCAGGACAGATCGCTCCGCCACCTGCTCCACGTGAAGATCAATGCGGGGTGGCAGGCCGGAGGTCTGTGCTACCGGATCACGCGCAGCGTGGAGAACCCGAGCGTCGCGGACTTCGTCTGGGCGGGTCCTTCGGGGATCACCGAGGCAGAGCTCATGGGCGGGAAGGCCGCCGGCGTCGATCCCACGGTCCTGAACGCAGAGAAGCTGATCCGGCACATGCTCGCGCCGGGCCCGCAGAACGGGGAGGAGATCCGCAAGCGGCTGCGCGACCAGGGCGTGGGCCTGGCCGCCATCGGAGCCGCCAGCAGGCTGGTCGACGTCCAGTACGCCGGCCATGGCAAGCAGATGGTGTGGCACCTGCCGCCGGTGACGCGATCGGTGCCGGCGGAGGTCCCTCCCACCGCTGAGGAGACTGCGTCATGACGACAACCTGCACCGAGAGGCGCATCCCGCGCCGGGTGTGTCCGGAGCACGGGGTGTGCCACCGCTGCGGCGGCACGAGAGCGCGGCTGGCGCTCGCGGCCTGCGGTGACGTCGAGATCTGCTGTGCGTGCCACCCGGCGCTGGAGCTGCGTGACGCGCCGCCGGCCGTCATCGTGGTCGCCCTGCCGGACGGCGCAGCGAGCTGCCCCATCTGTGGCGGCATCGAGGTCTGGCCGGTGCTCCGCGGGCGCCAGGCGGATGGCATGGACCGCTGCGGGTGGGTCTGCGCGCGCTGCTATCCAACCCCGGCGAACAAGGTCTCCAGGCCCATCACAGTGGCGCCGGCAGCATGAGGCGGTGGCCTCTGCCGTCTCACCTCGCAGCCCTGGCCCTGACCCTGGCCGCCACCGCCGGAACGATGGCGCTGGCGGCGACACACCGGCCCGCCCGGGCGGTCGCAGCGGCGGTGACCCTGCCGCCGCTCCCGGGGCTTCCTGGGAGCTCGCCAGGTCCCACGGCGTCGCCCACGCCGGCCGCCGCGGCGCCGCCGACTCCGTCCTCAAGTCCCGAGCCGGCAGCGCCGGCGCCCACGCCAGTCCCGACGCCGCAGCCGCCCTGCGGCAACCACTTCGCCCGCGGGTGGTGCACCTACTGGGTGGCCGCCCATCGCTGTGTGCCGTGGTTCGGAGATGCCTTCCAGTGGCTTGAGCGAGCCAGGGCCGCCGGCTACAGGGTCGGACGGACGGCGGTGGTGGGCGCCATCGCCGTCTGGGGGGCCAGCCAGGCCGGTGCCAGCCGCGCCGGACACGTGGCGCTCGTGGTCGCCGTTCATGGCGAGCTCGTCGAGGTGACCGAGATGAACTGGACCTACGGGTGGGATCGGGAGGACCGGCGCACCATCCGGCCTTGGGAGGTGCGGGGTTATGTCTACCCGCCCTGATATCAGGTTTGGAAGTCCTGAGCTTTCCTTCCACTCATGGAACTCACGAGGTCGTTGGAGCGGTCTTGGTCTTGCCATCCCATCCGTCCGCGGTCACCCGATCGGGTGACGACCACGTACCCCAATGGGGTGACGCGACGCGAGGAGAGCTGGGGATTTCGGCGCCACGGCGTCCCCTTCGGCCGCACCCTTGTGCAGAGCGGTTGACCGAGCAGCGTGGACTCGCATACAGTGGCCACCCGAGCGCGTGTGGTAGGGGATACCCGCATGAGGAGCGCGACGTAGATGCCCAAGGGATCGGGTCGAGCCCGCGTCCCCAGATTCGTCCCTGTGGCGGTCGCCGCGGAGGAACTGGGCGTTCACCCGGACACCATCCGCCGCTGGTTCCGGCACTCCCCTCCGTTCATGGAGTGGCGACGGAACGAGGACGGTCATGTGCTCGTCGATGTGAACGGAGTCCCCAAGGATCTCATCGAGCGCGCGCATCGTCTCAGCCGGGTCGTCGCCGACGCGGCCGCGCAGGAGGTCCATGGTTCCGGTCCATATCCTGAACTCCGTCGCCATCTTCGCTGGCTCGAGCAGCAGGTCGAAGAGCTCGGCGAGCACGTCAGGGCGCTGACCTCGGAGCTCGCCGCCGCCGCCCTGGAGCGACAGCGTGTCCTCTCCCTCCTCGAGCGTCAGATCGCTCTTGCCGAGGCCTCGGCTCACCGGGATGTCGCTACGCCGAAGTAGCAAGTGGTGCTCATGTGCAGCACCCCTATTGACCTCCGGAGCACGCAGGTCTCACGATACGCTGAATGTCGCCAGCAAGGTGGACCCCGGACAGCGACCTGATGCATGACGGAGCTGCGCGGCCAGCTCGCTGACCGCGTGGTCCATGGTGGCCCGGCATGCGGGCGGTGGGTTTGGCTGGGGGGAATCCACCACCCCGCGTGGAGGCCACCTCTGTGCCGAGGTTCGAGGCTCTCGCCCAGGCGAGCCGCACGTCTGTCAACTCATCGCGGCGCGAGGCCTCGATCGACGCCGCCTTCGCCCAGCTCGGACGTGCCGTCGAGAACTGCGACGAGCTCCTCACCGGCGCCGAGGCGAAGTGCCGATGCGGGAACTACGCGGACGCTGAGCGCCGCCTGGCAGCCGCAGAGAAGGTGGCCGACTGGCTGACGGCGTCCATCGCACGCCTGCACCGCCGGGTGACCGCCGCGAGCGTCGTGAGCTCCTGGCGCTAGATCGCCGGCGGTCGCTGTCCCTCGGGGAGCGCAGCGACGATCATCGCCACGAAGGCTGCCTCGATGGCCACGCTGACGTCACCGCGGTTCCACCCCCCGGCGACCGCGGCGTCGTGGGACTCGCGGTTCATGGCCCGCAAGCGGCCGAGCTGTCCGCGGGTGGGGCGCTGCGTCCGCCACTCGAGGTCTCTCCCTCCGTAGTAGCTGGCGTTCGGGTCGTCGAGGATCGACGGCAGTAGGAACCTGACCTGGTCGTAGAGCGTGCCGGTGGACTTGCGGATCCTCAGGATCTCCACCATGCCGTCGCTCGACGCGCGTGCGCTCGCGCAGCGCCACAGCCCGGAGCCATCGGGGTCGGGAAGGATGAGCAGGTGCTCGCCGGTCCCCCGGTTGCATCCCCAGGCGCCCGATGCCGGGTCCTCGGCCCAGGCGATGCCCGAGGCCTGGATGGGGCTGACCGCGAAGAGTGGGCGCGTCTTCGAGCCGCCGTCGACGACCTCCTGCGCCTCGCCCAGTCCGCTCAGCCTGCGGCCGCCGGCGCCGCCGTCGTCCTCGGCGTCCACGGGCATCGAGCCCCAGACGTGCGGCAGGAGCACCTGGTCGTCGCGCAGGTCGCGGATGTTGCCGGCGACGTCGACGACGAGGCAGTTCTCCTTCCCGGGCGCGATGCGGGTGCCACGGCCGGCCATCTGCAGGTACAGCCCGGGGATCTTGGTCGGACGGCAGATGACGACCGCGTCGATGCCGGGGTAGTCGAAGCCCTCGGTGTTCCCCATCACGGTCACCGTCCCCCGGCGGCGAGTGATGATGTTGCGCGTCTCTGTTTTCACGCACCACAGACGCTCCTGACGCCAGGGAGCCGGCTCCCGCTGGATGCGATAGGAGGGATCGGTTCCGCCCATCTGGTGGGTGTCGCGACGATGGAACACCATGGTCCACTGGGGTGCGTAGTGGGCCACCGCAGGCTGTCTCCCGTCGCTGACCGAAACAGACCAGCCGCGGACGACGCCGATGGCCTGAAGGAGGTCCACGACAGTGCGTCGGGCGCTCCGGATATGCAGTCCGTGGCCATTCGGCGGCGAGGCGCCGTCCCGATGATTGCCATCCGCATACCAGTAGCCGGACAGGAACGCCTCGAACTGGTCAGCGTCGAGCCCCCAGAGCAGCGGCGACCCCGCCTTGTCGAGATAGGGCTCGATCCGGTAGACGCCTGTTCTCTGCTGCGATCCGCCTCCCGTGCCTCTCGGCAGTGACCACGTGACGAAGGAGCATCGGTTCCCCGCGGGTGTCCGTCCTGTCCCTTCGCGACGAACCGCCTGGAACCCGGCCTCGGCGATGGTCCGGTCCACCCACTCGACGATCCGGGGGTACACGTAGGACTGATTCAGCGTGTACTCGACCCCGCCCCTGCGAAGATCGTTGCGCGAGCCGTCGCCCAGCCAGAACCCGATCAGACCGCACTCGGCAAGCGAGAGCTCTCGAGGATCGGCACGTCGCAGCCCATACCGGCGCGTGACCCGCCGCTCTGCCTCGATACGTGAGGCCGTCGCGGTGACCAATCGCTTCGTCCGATCCGGGGACGGCGTCACTGCCTGCTCTGGCCCGACATCGAGCGGGTCGGCCATCCCGCAGATCGGGAGGCCGACCGCACGGCCTGCGAGGTCGTCGACCGGCGCCTTCAGGAAGGGACCGTCGGCGGTGGTGCGATAGAGCATCCGGTGCCGACTGCTGACTCGGATGCTGCGCCGCGCGGTCTCGAGGACATACATGCCCTCTCCTGGCTCGCGAGGGCGGCGAACGATCGCCTCCGGCTCCTTGAAGAACACCCGGCCGCCCGGCTCCCAGTTGGCGACCCGGTGAGAAGGCAACATCTCGTCGATCCCAACCCAGCCGGCGTCGGTCAGGATCTCGGTCTGGTCGTCGAGGCAGAACAGCGCGCAGTTCGTCACCACCTGGACCTCCCCGGCGCGCCAGGCGCGGAGCAACTCGACGCGATCGTCGAGGTCCATGTCTCCCCAGGCGGCACGCGCCGAGATGCCTGCGGCCTGGTACGCATCCGCCAGGGCCTTCGCGTGCGCGACGCTGACGGCGAAGACGACCACGGCGCGGCGATCGACGACGAGCTGTGCGGTGGCGTCGACGACCTCGTCGACGAGGTCGTCCGCGGACATCCTCTCGCCGAGCTCGGTCTGATCGTAGTCCCGGCCCTCGGCCTGCTTGCGGACCTTGACGTGCGACAGGTCGAGGCCTTCGAGGTTGACGCGGTGCCATTCGAGCTCGCAGAGGTACCCCGCCCTCTGCATCTGCTTGATCGACCGGGAGAAGGCGCAGACCGGGACGACATCGCGCATGCCGTCGCCGTCCGCGCGGAAGGGAGTTGCGGATACGCCGCACACCCTAGCGTCGGGGATGTTGTCGAGGAGGCGCCCGTACGCGTTTTGGGGGGTGACGTGGTGCACCTCGTCGATCTCCACCAGCGTCAGCCCGCCGCGGTCGGTGATCCGGCGCAGCCTGGAGAGCCGCAGCGACTGGATGGTGGCCACGGTGACGGGGCGGTCGAACTCGTCCTGGGCGCCCATGACGACGCCGACACGCTCGGCGCCGCACGCCACGCGCATCGCCCAGCTGATCTGGTCGATGAGCTCGCGCCGGTGCGCGACCGCCAGGACACGACCTCCCTTCGCGATCTCGCGGCGGGCGAGCTCGGCGAGGACCACGGTTTTTCCCGTGCCTGTGGGCATCTCGACGTACAGCCGGGGCACCCCCCCGGAGTACCGACGCTCGACGCAGCGCACAGCGAGATCCTGGTAGTCCCGCAGTGTCGGCGGAGGAGGGGCGTGTGCCTGGAGGTCCAGTGCCAGCGCGGTCGCGGTCATCGACTGGCAACTCTCCTGGGGTGTCGCACAGCGTCGATGCGACGATACACCACGCTCCTCGGCCCACCGCCTCGCGATGGTCCGGCGGGTGATCCCGCTGGCAGGCGGTGCTGCTCCACTGTGTTGCCCCCGGGTGCTGCCCATGGTTAGGCATCCTATGGTACCCGACAACCCTGGTGCCGGCGAACAGGGTTGTCCATCGGGCGCGGAGTTCGTCGTGCCCACCTGGGCGACCGGTGCTCGCTCGGTCGCCCAGGACGACGCTCCGTTGACTACCCTGTCGAGTCCGTGACAGACTGCGTTGAATGACGGCACGGAGGGCAGCCTCGAACGGTCGGCGCATGGGTATCGGCGAGGTGGCTGAGATCCTGGGGGTGGGGGCGAACCGGGTCCGGCAGTTCGTCTACGAGGGCCGCCTGCCGGCAGCGAAGCTCCCCGGGTCCACTCGCTGGGCGTTCGACGCTGGCGATGTCGCCGAGTTCGCCGAGCTCGAGCGTCGTCCGGGAGCCCGGCTGGCCAGATCCTTCGACCCGTACGAGTCCTATGTGCGCCAGCGGATCCGCCGGAACCCACGGGTGCCGGCGACGCGACTGTGGGACTCGTGTGTCGACCGGGGCTACGATCGCAGCTACGAGACCTTCCGCGCCGAGCTCAGGCGGCGCGGGTTGCGAGAGCTCGCTGGGGACCGGGCATGAACCTGGGCGCCGTCGCTGCGCCTGGGCGATGATCTCGGGCGGGACAGAGAGGCAGGGTCGGATCGACGTGGCCCGCGCGCGCAGGTGGCTCGTGGCCCATTTTCGCCGGGCGCGGACGGCGCGCGGGTGGCGGACGCCGGTGCAGGCGGACGGCGCCGGCTTTCCCGACCTGGTGCTCGTCCACGGGGGGGCGGGGCCTCGGGATGGCCCTCGAGCTCAAGCGCCCCGGGGGGCGGCCCTCGCCGGCGCAGGAGGCCTGGATCGACGCCCTCGGGCGGCACCCGGGTGGGTGGCGCGAATCGTGCGCCCCTGCGACCGCGAGGATCTGTTCGCGGTGCTGTCCGGAGGCCGGGCGGCATGAGGCTGGCGATCGTCGTGTCGCTCTGGGCCCTGTCGGTCGGGTCTCCGCTCGACGGCGGCTGGCGCAGTGACCGAGGAAACGGCCCCCCCCCCCCCCCCCCCCCCCCCCCCGGGCGGCACCCCCCCTCCCGACCCCCCACCCCCCCGGCTGTCCCCCCGGGCGGCCGTGACCCCGGCCAGGAGCCGCCGCGCGCACGTGTCCCCCACGTCCCTCAGGGCCCGGTCCCCCACCGCGGACGCCCCTACCACCGCCCCCAGCCCGCCGTCGCC
>JACXTT010008142.1_pt1 | contig 14604 bp, 11 predicted proteins | sample 9270951 | NCBI WGS metagenome assembly JACXTT01 (sample SAMN15532306, study PRJNA645909) | rock metagenome | isolation source: weathered quartz diorite | place: Puerto Rico | collected 2017-06-21
CCGCCCACCGTAGAAACGATAACCGTGAATACAGTACCGATATAGTATCATTCGTCGCAGGGTCCCAGGAACTGATCGGAATATCGTGTTGGCCCGATCATCGCAAATTTGTCGCAAACCAGGCCGGGCTTGTTGCGGATGACCCCTCATAGTTCATCCTAGCACGCTCACCGCCGACTTCCATCCATAGGTCTAATTTATCTAGGTGTTTGACGGCTAGCGTTCGGACAATCGAAGGATGATGAACGCTGCTTTATGTATTCTTCTGTCTCTTGTCTTCCTGTCTGGTTGCGTGCCGATTTTTGCGCAGTCCATTAATAGCGGCACAATTACGGGCAGCGTAACAGATCCATCAGGGGCCGTGGTCCGAGGCGCCCAGGTTGGGATCCAGAACCGCATCACCGGATACCAGCGGGCTGCCGTCACAGACGACGCAGGCTCATTTCGCTTTAATAACGTGCCCCAAAACCCTTATCAATTAACCGCGACGGCTCCCGGGTTCAGCACGGCAAGCCAGGATATCGACGTCCGCAATTCCATCCCAATGACCGTCAATCTCTCCTTGAAGGTCGCCTCGGGCGAGACGAGCGTGACGGTGCAGGCTTCCGCCGGTGCGATCGTTGAGAATGATCCATCAGCGCACGTCGACGTCGACAGAAACTCCATCATGAAAATCCCAGCCGTCGATCCGGCCGGGGGGCTCAGCCAGACGATTACGTACAGCACTGGAGGTGTCGCGGCTGACGCCAACGGCCTCTACCATCCTTTGGGCGATCACTTTCAATCCAGTTTCATCATCGATGGACAGCCGATCACCGATCAGCAGAGCAAAATCTATTCCACACAGATTCCCATCAGCGCGGTCCAAAGCATGGAAGTCATTACAGGGACGCCAGATGCCGAATTCGGCGACAAATCGAGCCTCATCGCACAGGTGACAACCCGATCCGGTCTCGGAGTGGGGCGGGTTTTCGGTAACGTGGATGCCTCGTACGGGTCATTTGGGACTACGGGGGGGAGTGTCGGCGTCGGTTTCGGCAATGCGAAGTTTGGTAATTTCCTTGCAGTTGACGGGGTTCGCAGCGGGCGGTTTCTAGATACTCCCGAACTTACGCCGTTTCATGACATAGGAAACAATCAGACCATCTTCGACCATTTTGATTACCAGCCCGGCAGCAAAGACATCGTTCATCTGAACCTCTTCACGGCGAGAAACTGGCTTGAGATTCCAAATTCGTATGATCAGTTGCTGCAGGATCAGCGCCAGCGCGTCCTTACCTGGAGCATCGCACCCGGTTACCAGCACACGTTCAGTGCGCACACGCTGTTGACCGTCAATCCGTACATCCGTAAGGATCAGTTCAACCACTACCCCAGCCGCGACCCGTTCAACGATACACCCGCCACTCAGAGCCAGAACCGGCAGTTGCTGAATTGGGGCGTCAAAGCCGACATCTCCACAACTCACGGCCGTCATAACCTGAAATACGGTGTGGATCTGAAGCAGACGCGGCTGCTCGAGAATTTTGGGTTCGGTGTCACCGATCCCACCTTTAACTCTCCTTGCATCGACGCGAACGGAGCTTCGGTAGGCGACCCCGCGCTCACGAATCCCTCGCAGTGCGCGGGGGCGGGTTTTCAGCCTAACACAGCGGATAACCCCAATGCCTCGGCGCCTTTTTCGCCCAGTCTGCTTCTCTACGACTTGACGCGCGGCGGGAATCCATTCTCGTTCCACGGCGCCCGCAATATCAATCAGTATGCAGGCTACGCGCAGGATGACATCACGGTGGGCAATTTCCTGTTTAAAGTTGGCTTCCGCCTGGACCGTTATGACGGGATCACCTCCAGAACGGGGCCCGAGCCGCGAGCCGGCATTGCATACAACGTAAAGAAGACCGGAACGGTTCTACGCATTGCCTATGCCCGAACATTCGAGACGCCGTACAATGAAAACCTCCTGTTAGCAAGCGCTACAGGCGCGGGAGGCTTGGCTCAGAACGTTTTCGGCTCCAACTCCGTGCCGATCGAGCCAGGCTTTCGCAATCAGTTCAATGTTGGTTTTCAACAGGCGATCGGAAAGCTTCTGGTGGTTGACGCCGATTACTTCTGGAAATACACCCACAATGCCTATGACTTTGGCACCTTGTTGAATACGACGATCGCTTTCCCGATTGCATGGCACAACTCGAAGTTGGACGGAGTCACTGGCCGTGTGAGCACCACGAATATTCACGGGTTCACGGCTTATTACACTTTCGGTCACAACCGCGCACGATACTTCTTTCCTGAAGACGGTGGTCTCATCCCGCAGGGCACGCCTTTGAACGGGAGTGTTTTCCGGATTGATCACGATCAGGCATTCCAGTCCACGCTAAGTTTGCGGTATCAGCGGCCCAAGAACGCCGAGTGGGTCATCTTGACCTACCGTTATGACAGCGGGCTTGTGGTGAGCGGCGTACCCGATGCCGGCGCCGCCTTAGGCCTGACCCCCAATCAACAGGTCTCGCTGGGCCTGGCCTGCAACGGAGTTTTTGCGACGGTCGCCAACCCGCTTACGGGTTGCACAAACCCGGATGGCACAATAGGCAAAGTCACATCGAGGCTCATCACGCTTCCACAAGGCGGATACGGGCCGTTCCCCAGCCAGGAGAACGACGACCACAATCCAGATCGCGTGAAGCCACGGAATGTGTTCAATCTGGGAGTTGGAACCGACAATTTGTTACACCGGGAAGGACCGAGACGTATCACGGTATCCTTCGAGGTCGCAAATCTGACCAACAAGACCGCTCTGTACAATTTCCTCTCGACGTTTAGCGGAACGCACTTCCTGCAACCGAGGACAGTCGTCGCTCGCATCGGGTATACGTTTTGAGATCGAGTCTCAGAACGCACCTTACGAGTGTGCTGACGTAGCCTGCGCCTTCCGCGGCAACATACGTGTCGAGTTCAGGATGAACGTCAACTCAGACGAAACATGGATGAACGCCGCCAGTAGAGGATTGAGCATGCCCATCGCTGCGAGCAGCACACCCAGGCTGTCCACGGCAATTGTTCCGTAGAAGTTCTGCATGATGATCTTCATGCACTTGCGGGCGATACGCATCGTTTCCACGAACTTCGCGAGGTCGCTGCCGATCAATACGACATCAGCGCTCTCGCGTGCGACATCGGTTCCGGAGCCCATCGCCACACCGACCGTTGCCTTTGTAAGCGCCGGGGCATCGTTGATGCCGTCTCCCAGCATGACTACTTTTCGCCCGGCGTCGACCATCTCAGTAACCTTTTCTAATTTTTGCTCGGGCAGAAGCTCCGGATACACACTGGCGATGCCGAGAGATCTAGCCACTGTTTTGGCGACGGACTGGGAATCACCAGTGAGCAACACGATCTTGAGCCCCATTTTCTGCAAATCCCGAACGGCGGCCGCCGCCTCGGGACGCAGGTTGTCCGCTATCAGAATAGTGCCTAAGAACGCGCCGCGGCGGGCGACAAGTACTTCCGTCGCGCCCTCGTGTTGAACCCGGCGTGGAGTCTGGATGCCTAGTTCTTCCATCAGCAGGTGGTTGCCGACAGCAATCGCATCACCATCGACTACGGAGATGATTCCTTTACCGGGTGTGTAACGGAATTCAGCGGCATCCCTTAGCGCAATGGATTGCTCGATCGCTTTGCGCACCACGGCCTTCGCGAGAGGGTGCTCGGAACGCCGCTCGGCAAGTGCTGCCGTTTCCAGGACAGCTTGCTTGCCGATGCCGTCAGCGGGTACCACCTCAATGACCTCGGGCTGTCCGAAGGTCAGGGTTCCTGTCTTGTCGAAGATGGCGGTGTCCACCTGCGACAGCAGTTCGAGAAATAGACCGCCTTTGATAATGGACCCTTCGCGGGCCGCGCGCCCGATGGCGCCGAGAACCGCGAGTGGCGTGCCGGCAGCAATACCGCACGCTCCCGCGACGATGATGACCGAGATGGTCGACCGCGCGTTATGTGTGATCAGCAAAGTCAGAGCGGCGGCTCCGAGGGCGAAGTACACCAGATAGCCGGCGAGACGGTCCGCTGTCCTCTGGATTGGCGCGCGCGAACGCTCTGCCCGCTCAACGGCCTCGATAATCTTGCCGAAAGTCGTGTCATTCCCGAGGCGATCCGCGCGGATCTCCAACGCGCCCGACTGGTTGATCGTGCCGGCGTAGACCAGCGCCCCGGCAGTCTTCTCGACCGGCATGGATTCGCCTGTAATGGACGCCTGGTCCACAAACGAGTGCCCGTCGAGCACCGTTCCATCTGCAGGGACCCGGCTTCCCGGATTGATCAGCAGACGGTCGCCAATTCGAATCTCAGTAATTGGAAGCTCGCTGACCCTTCCATCGCGTCGAACGGTTCCGCTGCGAGGCAGCAGATTGACCAGTTCCTCAATTGCCCGGCGGCCCCGCCCAACCGTGAGACCTTCCAACACCTCCGCAGCCAGGACAAATAGCGCGATCACTAAAGCCGTAAAGAACTCACCCCCGCCCATTCCCGCCACGAGCGCTATGGTCATCGAAAGCTCCATCGTCATCCGGCCTTCGAAGATGTTCTCCACCGCCTCTTTGAAAATGGGATAGCCGCCGATCAGGGTCGCGGCGATACCAATAATGCTGAAGTGTGCCAGCGGTTCCCAAACGCGGAACCAGACCGCAGCCGCAGCCAGCGCGACGAAAAGGATCCGGACCAGGTCCTGCCAATCCACTCCGTGCGCATGTTCCTCATGATCGCGGTCATGATGCTCGGTAGGCTCCTCGTGTGCGTGTTGAACCGCGATTTCTTTCGCGACATCCGTGTTCAGGGAATCAATTTCAGGGTCACCTGTCTGTCGAATGGACGGCATGATTCGCTTCCTGTAAAAGCTGGAGATCACTTCATATAGCTGTGGACAATGTCGATCAGCTCTTCGGCCGCCCGCTTTTGCCGCGGTTTGGGCCTTTCATTTTCGTCAAGAACGTGACACCGGATATGGCCCTCGAACAACTCAGCCATAAAACCGTTCAGGGCTCCTCTGCAAGCCGCGACCTGTTGCAGCACTTCATGGCAATCGGCTTCCTCCGAAGGCGATCTCCAAGGATTGATTGCACTTCTTTCAAAGGAAGCCGTCTTCCATTCCGACGGCGGTGGTAAAGCGCCAGCCTTGCCCAGACCCATTTACGGGCCTGAGAACGTCGCCAGAGGCGTGTTGGATGGCCTGAAAAGACTGGTTCCGCAGAACCTGGTGCGCTGGTATGTCGAGATTAATGGTCAACCCGGAATCGTTTCATTTGTCGACGACCGCCCATTCAGCGTGTTCACGCTCGACGTTCCAGGCGAACTCGTGTTCCGGCCTTACGTGGTAACCAATCCTGAAAAGCTCGAGCGGCTTCCGCCGCGGACAGCGTTGCCTTGTTAGTCCCCGCCAAATTTTCTCCTAACAGTCGTCACAATCTCATACTCTCACCGGTCTTAGAGGGCGGCAGTCGACAAAGCCTCCCCAAGCAGGTGCTGTCTGCCCATGACGAACAGGAGTGAGCCATGAGAACGGTCGTAATTACCGGAGCAAATAGCGGCATCGGCTTAGCCACCGCCAAGTTTCTTGCAGCGCTTCCCCAGTGGCATGTTGTCTTGGCATGTCGAAATGCTGCGAAGGCCGCCGCAGCGATTGCCGCCATCCGAAAGATGCATCCCGATTCGCGCGTCAATTTCGCGCCTCTCGACCTGTTTTCACTCACTTCTGTTCGCCGCTTCCCCACCATACTGGCCGAGACGCCGATTCCACCGCTTAGCGGTCTGATTCTCAACGCCGGGGGCCCCAACATGAAAGCGTCCCTGGAGTTTACCGAGGACGGCTTTGAACGAACATTCCAATTGAATTTTCTCGGGCATTTCCTGCTCACCAATCTTCTCATTAGTCAGATGAGTGCAGACGCCCGGATCATTTTGGTGTCGAGTGATCTTCACGACCCGGCTGCGACCAGGATGGGCAAGATCATGCCTCCAAAATTCGGCCCAGTGGGCGACCTGGCGCGAGGCATCGGCACGGCAGCCAAACTGAAACCAATGGCACGGTACGCAACGGCAAAGATGTACGCGATGATGACCGCCTATGAGCTGGATCGAAGGCTAAGAGCCGAAAATAAACGGATCACGGTCAATTCCTGGTCTCCCGGAGTCGTTCCAACCACGCAGGCGGGCAGAGGTATGAACCCCGTTGTGAAACGGATTATAGCTACCCGCTGGTTCGTGAACTTCATGGGTTCCCATCTCTCCACTGAGCAGGAAGCGGCGCAGTCGCTCGGCGATCTCCTGGTCAGTGCAAAGTACTCCGGCGTGAGCGGGAAATATTTCGATGGGTTCAAAGAAATTCTGTCTTCGGTGGAATCGCGTGACGAAAGAGAAGCCAGAGCGGTATGGGAACAGAGCGCAAAACTGGCGGGATTGTCGCTAGACGGTGCTGAAAATCTGAGGGTGCCGGCGGCAAGTGATGCGTCCTCGTCAATCTCAGCGATTTATTGAATGTAGTTGGGTGATACAGCTACCGAGGAGTCGGGAGCAGCTTCATGTATCCCGTTAGTACCTTTATCATGAAATCGTTGTTTTTTCTGGCAGGAAATTTTTTGATAGTGCCGTTTGGCCCTTTATCCATGCGGATTTGGTGGCCATTCGAAGAGAATCGGACTTGTGCACCCTTTTTGGTTCCGGCTACGCCGGGTTAGGTATGGGAGACTCTGTTTTCAGCGCTCGAAATGATCGCGCTGCACAGCGCCCGTTATGGCGTTCCGGCGATCTTCACTTCACACCAAGCAGCCCTGGCAGATCGGCCAGCGACCTTACTTCGCGGTCGGGTTTGCCCGGCAGACACTCGGGCTGCTGGCCGTAGCGATTGCACCAAACGACGCGCATGCCGAACGCCGAGGCGGCGTAGGCATCCCAGCTATTGGACGATTGAAATGAGATCGCCTCGCGCTGGACTCCAAGGCGGCCGACGGCGAGTTGATAGACGCTTGCATGCGGCTTATAGACGCCCACCTCTTCAACCGAGAGCACGATATCAAGCAGATTTCCGATCCCTGCATTTGCTATTGCGCTTTGGAGCATTTCGGTCGTGCCATTCGAGAGGACGGCCGTTTTGAGCCCCGCTGTCTTCAGGCGTTGCAGCGTTTCTGGCACCTCGGGGAACGCGTCAAGCGTGAGATACAGATTCATCAGCCGTTCACGAAGAGCGTTGCCCGTCAGTCCGAGTGTCGCCATCGCGAAATCCAGGGCATCACCAGTGACCTGCCAAGAATCGGCGTGCCTACCTTGGAGCGCACGGAGCCAACTGTACTGAAGCTGTTTCTCCCGCCATAATGCGTTAAGCTCGGCCAGTCTGTTTCCAAGGACATCGCCACAGCGAGCCGCTGCCGAAGCATAGTCGAACAGAGTACCGTATGCGTCGAATACGCAGGCCCGGATGCCTTCGAGAGGCGTCTCGTTCATGGATTGGTCCCTATAGCTAGCGGCGCCCTAAAAGTGTAGTCTATCGATTATTGCGACGTCGTGACGGCGAATACTGCCACGGGAAACACCCGCACATAACTCGCTTGGCGCCAGTGCCAGCCTTTTCCCGGCTCCGGTCGCTCGGCCTTTCACCCGAAGAGACAGCATCGTTCATGGACCGGCTTGACGACGAGACGCTGGTTCTACTGAGCTAGTCTCGCCAGAACCAATGCAAGCGGACTATCGACAGCTGGCGGCGACTTGCATTCTTTCTTGCGAGCCTGCCAGAGCTGTTCGGCAAGATCCAGATCTGACTCGGAAACTTCGCTATGGTGGGCAGCGCTCACATGAGCTGTCAGTGTATTTCCCGCCTTGTCGAGCAAGCCCCGCAATTCCGGCGATGGATTTTGTCCGATGCATCGCGTGGTCTCGTCCAGCGCGAGCGCGACAAGTTTTTGGCTCCGGTTGAAGCGCTCCACCGGAGCGAGGCCTCTTATCGTAGGATCAAGCATCAGCAGTTCGTTGCAGGCATCGAGGCGTCGCCGGGCCGCTTGGTCATCAGGCGCTAGCCGAAGCGTGGTCTGAAAATCCCGCTGCGCCGCGCGATAGTTACCTCGAGCGAAATCCGCTTCGCCGAGGCCGGCATATGCATCTGCGTTTCCGGGCGCATCGTGTAGGATTCCGCGAAATACATCGGCGGCCCGGGCAGACGACCCCGCCAGGAGGAACAGTCGACCCATCCATGTTCGCGTCTTCAAATCTCGAGGAGCATAATCCTGAACAGGGATTAATTCGGCGAGCAGCTCTTCTTTGGAATTACGCTGCGCCAGCAGGTCGATCAATTCGAACCTCACGCGGAGTCGGTCTTCCGCCGCGTCCTCGTTCCAATGACCATAAATTGCGCGGTGAAAGTACGAGAGTGCTTCCGTAAATCGGCCCTCTTTCACCAGCACGCGGGCCATGATCAAATTGGCGAGACCGTCTGTGGAGTCGCTCTGCAGCAATTCCGTCAGAGTCGATTCGGCGTCCGCAGTCTCTCCAGCCGCGAACTGCGCCTGCGCGAGTGTCCGCAGATAGTCGCGATTGCCGTGCTCAATCGAAATTGCGTCTTTGATCCGTTGGATCGCCACTGCGTTCTCGCCGCGATGCATCAAGACCCGCCCTTGCTCGAACAGACGTGCCGCCTCAACCAGGCCCTCCGTCCGCTCCGTTTTGGCGAGAAACATATCGGCCACAAAGAGTGCCGCAATTGCGAGGAAGACCAACCCGAAAGTTCGCAAGAAAGATCGTCCTGGGATCGGCTTTGCCATTATTCGCTTTGCTCCCTAAGGCTGCCCCGTTTCGCCACGCCGTAGGCGTCCAGGATGTCGTCCAGTGCGATGACCCCGATCAACTGGCGCACGTTCGCGCGGCTCACGACGGGAAGAACATTTAGACCGCTGGCTCCCATCCGTTCGAGTGCCAGGCTCAGGCTGTGGTCGGGATGAACGTGCGGAAGTTCTTCGGCGGTGGAGTAGGCGCTTATGGCACCTTCGCGGAGAATCTCCCCGATCTTCTTATTCGACGCTCCCTCGGCTGCGGCCTGTTCGAGTTCGCGGTTCCGGATCATTCCCCGCAGCCCTTCCGTGTCGACGACGGGCCAGGCATCGAACGGGCCGTCCTTTATTTGATGGAGAGCCGCCGCAATAAGCAGGTCCGGCGATAAGACGTCCGGCACGGACCGCATTGCCTGTCGCACCTGAATCCGGTCGGCTTGGGAACGGGAATGCGCTGTGGGCAGGTGCACACCCTCCTGGTAGGCAAGCGCTTCATAGATCGGCTGTTTCTGAAGCTTGTGCGAAATGAAGAAAGCGATCAGGTTGGAGATCATCAGCGGAACGATGATCGAATAATCGCGCGTGATCTCGAAAATCATGATCACCGACGTCAGTGGCGTTCGCACGATTCCCGCGAACGCGGTTCCCATGCCGACGAGCGCATACGCCCCGGGCCCCGCCGTGTAGCCGGGGAGCAGCGCATGGGCGACACCTCCGACCGCCGCGCCCATCATCGCGCCGATGAACAAGCTCGGACCAAAAATGCCGCCCGCGTTGCCAGACGCATAGCAGGCTGCGGTCGCAACGATTTTGAGCACGGCTAGCAGCACAACGAGTTTCAGAACAATGTCACCGTTCAATACCTTTTCAACGTAGTTGTAGCCGACCCCTAATACTTCGGGCACAAAGTAACCCATCAGACCGACCGTCAGGCCGCCCGCGACAGGCTGAAACCAAACGCTCCATTTTGGCAAGCGCATGAACCACGCACGGAGCCCCAGCAGAAGTTTGACGAAACAAACCGATCCATGCCCGCCGATCACGCCTAGCGCAGCATAGATGGCGAATTCCGCGGGATGCACTAGCCGATATCCGGCGACGTGGAACAGAGGATCATCGCCCAGAACAAGATGCAACACGATCCAGGACGTTGCCGAGCTCAACACCACGGAGCCCAGTACGGCCGCGTGGAGATCACCCATGATCTCTTCGAGCGAGAACAAGACCGCGGCGATTGGCGTATTGAATGCCGCCGCCAGCGCCGCGGCACAACCCGCCGGGACGAGCGCCTTCACCTGTTTCGGGTCGAGTCCCAGATTCCGTGCGACCACCGAGGCGAGTCCCGCGCCTACCTGCACGGACGGCCCTTCACGCCCCAGCGCTATTCCGCTGGCAAGCGAGGCCGAGCAGCAGAAGAACTTTCCAAGCACAGTTCGGAACTGGATTCGTCCGTCATTGATGAAGAGTGCGAACTTCGTTTGTGGGATTCCGCTGCCTCGCGCAAACGGGAAATAGCGCCACAGAAGATAGCCGGTGCTGAGCGAACCGAGCGCGGGAACCAGGATCCGCCGCCAGCCCGATCCCCCCGCCGGATACATGCGGGCCGCGAGCCGTCCGGTCAGCAGGATAAACGCCACTACTACCAAGCCGACCAGAGCGCCGATCACCAGGCTTAGGACAAGCGATAACTGGTCTTCGCTTTGTCGAAGTCTTTCCAAACTCCTGCTGAGCTTGGCAATCCAAGATGGTCGTTGGTTACTATCCATTATTTTGTGCGTCGAACGGAAGCGCGGATGCTACTTTTCACTCCACCGTTCAGCGCAGGCGGGAAAATGAAGTATTGGCGGCTTCACGGATGAGTTCCAGCCCTGAGGCAAATTATCGCCCACCGCGGAAATCCCGCAACCTATTGTTTCGCGACTACTGAAGGAACGCGTCTGAAATGCGTTATCTCGCTTTTGCCGGTTGGGACAATTGGGATGATCTCCAAGTCCATGGTGTCGCCATCACCAGTAATACTGAAACGCCGTTTCACAACCTGGTTCCCCCCTGGTCTCCAACTCAACGAGTTTCGGCCCGTTAGACCACATCGACATTTTTGAGGGCCGACCGGCATCTTTGCCTGCACAATCCTTGCCCACCGTATTGCACTTGAACTCCGCCACGGTTTGTATGCCGTTGGAGTTGGTCACATGTATGGAACCGCCCGAACTCTCCAGGGCCCAGGTGGATTTGGTCTCCCCATTTCCGTCGCTCTGCTGCCACCTGCCCATAAGCCTGTCGCGGCTGGAATCGTCGCCCGCAAACGCGGAACCTGCCAACAGCAGTGCACTCAAAATGACAATAGAAGCTATCATCAATCCTCCTATGCTCAACTCGCGGCTCGCATCTGGACATGTTCGGAAGCCGGTAGTGAGCGCATGACAGAGGGCGTCCTCGAGACGCCCCCTAAGGTCATTACTGTGCGCGAGCCATGGCTACAATGTGGATCCGCCGATTTCGCTGCCAGCACGCTTCGTCGTGCTCCTGGCAGACCGGGTGCTCTTTGCCATAGCTGATCAGGTTGAGCTGAACGGCGGGTATGCCGACCTGGACCAGGTAGTCCTTGGCGGCCTGCGCACGCCTGTCGCCGAGCGCGATATTGTATTCGTCTGAACCACGCTCATCACAATGGCCCTCGATGGTCAGCTTGTAGTTGGGGTAATCTTTCAAGATGTCCCGCAGTTCAGTCGAATCGGCCGTGAGCGCTTTTAGGGCATCGGGACGAAGCGAAGCCTTGTTGTAGTCGAAATAGGCGTCTTCAATTTTAGCCAGAAGCTGGTCAATCCGTGCACGAGTGGCCGCACTCGGATACCGCGGCGCTGGTGTCGTAGACGCGGGACGCTGCGTAGTGGCGGTACGCGCCGGCGGCGGTGCCGGCTTCGAAGTCGCCGAGGGCGCGGCGGACGGCGGCGGCGGGGCAACTGCGACCGGCTTCTTGGTGCATCCCGCAGCAAGCAAAGTCAAGGCAGCAACCGTAATTAGGGTTCGTTTCTGAGTCTGGTTCATGTGGCGTCCTTTCTCTACATACGATTGAACCCATTTGTCGGGCACGAGGGGAATCCTGTTCGCACAGGATTTTTGACTGCCGGGGGTTGAACTACACTCAAAGCTGGAAGGGTCGCGCTCACATATTGCTTTCCTATTCGGGCAGTTCAGTGGCCGGTTCGGGCGAGAAGCGCCGTAAGCCTTCGTGGTTGATCCTGACCCTCGGCTTTGGAGGACTGCTGATCTGTATCGTGGCGGGCGCCGTGGGCACGCTGGTGGCTTTTCAGAGGGTTCGCAATAGCGAGGCCCAATCGCGGAAGGCGTTTCTGGAACGGCTCAGCGCTCTCGATCAGATTCGCGCCCAGATCTACTTGTCGGGCACCTACGTACGCGACTTCCTGCTCTCACCGGACCCGGATACCGCCAAGGCGCAGGCTGCGCACCTGTCCACGCTAAGACATGAGACGCGCAACGCTTTGGCTGCCTACGGGCGTGAACTAGAGCCCGAGGAACGGGAGCCGTTTCTTGCACTGCGCAGCGAGATTGACGCCTACTGGCGGGTACTCGACGCTACTGTCGGGTGGTCAGAGCAGGAACGCGACCGGCTGCGATTCTCATTCTTTTACAAGGAATTGGTTCCGCGGCGCACGGCTATGCTGCAAATCGCTGACCGCATTGCCTCAGTAAACGAACGAGGCCTAACGCGCTCGGAAGAGCGGTCTGCCGCCTCGGCGGACAGTTTGCAACGCTACTTTATGTTGACATTCGCTGGTACTCTCAGCGGCGGTCTGATCCTTGCGCTGCTGACGATCGGCTTTACCCTTCGGCTTGAACGGGAACTCGACCTGCGCCGGGCCGACTTGCAGGAACTATCGACGCTGCTACTGCGGGCACAAGAAAACGAGCGCCGCGCCCTCGCGCGGGAGCTTCACGATGAAGTCGGGCAGTCTCTGTCGGCGATCCTGATGGAGACGGAAGGCGCCGAATGCGCGGATCGGCCAGCCGAAATCCGTGAGCACCTCAATTCGATCAAGGGGCTTGCGGAAAAGACAGTCAACCAGGTGCGAGATCTTGCACTCCTGCTGCGGCCGTCGATGCTCGATGACCTCGGTCTGGCGCCGGCGTTGAACTGGCATGCGCGTGAAACCAGTAAGCGCACGGGATTGAACGTGGTGGTTTCCGCCGACGATGCTATCGACAGCCTGCCGGACGAGCACCGGACGTGCATCTACCGCGTGGTACAGGAAGCCGTGAACAATGCAGTCCGCCACGCCAACGCGCGCACCGTCGAAGTGGCGGTGCGAAAGGAGAGCCAAAAGGTGAACGTAACCGTGCAGGATGACGGGGCGGGTTTCGACACGCGCTTCATGCGCGGCCTTGGCCTGTTGGGCATGGAGGAGCGGGTACGCCGTATGGGAGGGCGCCTCAAGATCAGATCCGAACCGGGGCGAGGAACCCTGGTTCACGCAGCACTGCCGGTGGCCGAACTCAGCCAAAGGAACGGAAATGAAGGCAATTCGTATCTTGTTGGCTGACGACCATACAGTTGTCCGCGACGGCCTCCGTGCCCTGCTGGAGCGCGAGTCCGATATGACCGTGGTGGCGGAAGCGGCCGACGGGCGGGAAAGCGTCCGATTGGCTGAGGCGGAAGCGCCCGATGTCGTCGTGATGGACCTGGCGATGCCGAACATGAACGGCATGGAGGCCACGCGCCGCATTCTGGCGGCCCACTCGCGAGTCGGCGTCGTGATCCTAAGCATGCACCAGGACGAGAGCTATGTCCTGGGCGCGCTTAAGGCCGGCGCGAAGGGGTACCTGCTCAAGGATTCGATGCGCAGCGAGGTGGTACAGGCGATTCGGGCGGTGTCTCAAGGGCGCTCCTTTCTGACCCGCAAGGTCGCCCGGATCCTCCAAGAGGACTATATCGGCCGGCTGCAGCAACGCGGCCTGGAAGACAGTTACGACCTGCTCTCCGATCGCGAGCGGGAGGTTCTACAGATGATTGCCGAGGGAAGCTCCAACAAGGAAGTCGCAAACCTGCTGAACATCAGTCTGACCACCGTCGAAACTCATCGTGGCCATATCCTCCAAAAGCTCGATATCCATAGTATTCCGGAGCTCATTCTTTATGCTGTGCGCAAGGGCATCATCTCTTGATTCTTGATGCCTTGCGCAAAACCGAGCCTATCCGTTGATCTGGATCAACCATGGTCTTTTCCGTTTTTTCGCAGCTCCGGGTGCCGGTTTGGGGCTCCACCTGCTTTTCTAACTGACGTAAGATTCAAATTCACAAAGATCGGAAGCCGACATAGTGCAATCCAAAGAGCCTCAACAACAACAAGGCGGCGTGCTTCGTGTGCTCCAATCGAAGGACGAGACGCGGGCTTTTTACGACAAGATAAGCGGCGTCTATGACCTCCTCGCCGAACACAGCGAGGGGCCGGTCCGCCAGACCGGCCTTGAGAAGCTTGCCCTAGCGCCGGCGGAACATGTCCTTGAGATCGGCTACGGAACCGGCCACTGCCTGGTGCAATTGGCGGAAGCCGTTGGACCGGGAGGCAAGGTATTTGGCATCGATCTTTCGGAAGGAATGAGGGCACTGGCGCGAGAGCGACTGGAGAAAGAACATCTGCTCGGCAGAGTCGAGTTGTCGTGCGGCGATGCAACGCACCTTCCGTATCCCGAGGGCACCATGGACGCAGTGTTCATGAGCTTCACGCTTGAACTGTTCGACACGCCTGAAATTCCGCGAGTGCTGGCCGAGTGCAAGCGTGTA
>JACXTT010008143.1_pt1 | contig 14604 bp, 8 predicted proteins | sample 9270951 | NCBI WGS metagenome assembly JACXTT01 (sample SAMN15532306, study PRJNA645909) | rock metagenome | isolation source: weathered quartz diorite | place: Puerto Rico | collected 2017-06-21
CTGTGCGCGGTGGCGCGAGCTTGCTGCGCTCGAGAAGAAATCGGGCCTTCCCGCTAAGGGCGGCCCGTTTCGCTGAGTGCCGTTACTTTGCCCAGCGCCGACAGCGTGGCGACTAGCTGCCCATGTCAAACCGAGGGTTTCCGTGCGGTTTGTTGCATGGGAATCTCCTTGTGCGCCGGCTAGACCGGCGAGGTGTAGTGAATGCAAAAGTCATACGAAAGTGGATCAGCGTTATGTGGCGTAAGGCTTGGGAAATGGCGTCTCCGCTGGTCATTTCCATTCCGAACAGCACATAACGTGGGTTAGTTAGGACTCGACCTTGCACACCAGACCGTCGGAAGAAGTCGCACTGGTCAGGTGAGCTCCATGTCTCGACTTCCGAATTGCCCGTCACCCACTCGCAATCTGCGACCCCGCTTGTACGGAAGCCCCAGCCACTCGACTTAGCCGTCGGCGTCAGAACGACAGACAGTTGTTGGGCCGGGGCTGGTCGATTCGCACGGCAGCGCCCATCGGCGCAAGGTACGTTACGACGTTTGTCTTCGCCGTCCGCTTTCGTATTCGCGCGATGTGCGCCTGCTCGTCGAGGTGGAGCAATTCCTGGCCCGCGATGACAACGATAAGCGAGCACGTATAGTCATCGAGTCGGAATCACAATTTTTTTTCCAGTGTTTGTAGAAACCGGGCAGCCCCATCTGTATGGTTTCCAGCTACGGCAGAACGATGATTTGCCCCACCATTCCCAACTCGTCATGCAGCACGCATTTGTACTGGTAAATACCTGGCTGGGTAAAGGTGACGCGGAAGCGGGTCACGCCCAGCGGGGCCTGCGACAGACCAATACGATCTTGCGGCGCCTGGGTAATGAATCCGGAGTGTACGGTGTCAGAGGGCGAGCTGATGATGGCGTGGCGCCCGCCATCGGCGTCTACCGTCACGTTGCCGGAGGGCGGAATCTGGTTAGCCGGAGCGGGCTCTGGGCCAAACGTAATGGTGTGGCTCGTCACTGCCTCCGCGCTCGTCCACTCGACGGTTTCGCCGACGTGGATCACTTTCGTCCCATCCAGGAAGCGCATGACCGAGGCGGTTTGCGTTCCCCCGCCGTTTCCCAGAATGTGCCCCACTCCGGCGGTAATATCGTCTGAGTCCGAATGGTTGTGCGCGGAGGCCATCGCGTCGGAGAGCAGATCGGCGCGTTCCCGGTCGGCCTGTTGGTCGTAAAAGGCCTGGTCGTGGGGCAATGGCGTGGACACATCCAGTACGTGGATGGTGGCCGTCATATTGGGGTGAGCGAGACAAACCAGCTTGAAATTGCCGATCACGGGAAAAACCACTGTGTAGGTTGGCGGGCTCGATATCGTGGGAAGGTTCTGCAATATGCCGCTGTTGACGCAAGCGGTGTTGTCAAAGAGGGAGAAATCGGGCGTCACTCCGTTGGGCATACCTGGACATCCTGCAAGGCGGCTTGGGCGCGCCTGTAAAGGCTTCAGAAAAGTTACGGTGTGGACCTCGCCGACTGGAAACGTCCAGGTAATGCTGTCGCCCGCATGAATCCAAATTTCATTGGGCAAAAAGGCAAGGGCCTGATGGGCCATGTCGCCGTTCTGTGCGCCCACCTGCAGTTGCCAGGTATCGGCCAAGGCCGAGAACGGCAGACTGAGTGCAATCAGCAACCCGCATTGCCGCAGAGTCGAGCGAATCCTGCAAGCTATCAAATTCGTCATCGGTCCTCCTGGAGCACTACGCGATCCCGAGAATCCAGCAATCCCAGGGGAGTGTCAATGCAATGGAAGTGAAACCTGAGTGACACCGGAAGTCATTGGCGCGCCGCGATTTCTGATCGGCGGTGACATCCTCGCCAGGAGCTTTTTCTCCGGGATATACTTGGCGTACTTGGGAGTGGACGGAGGGCAGTTCGGTGAGGCATAGCGTCGTTCGTTTTGGGGGCTACGAGTTCAACCCTCACGCTGGAGAATTGCGCCGGGATGGATTGCGGATCCGCTTGGAGGGCCAGCCGGTCGCCATTCTGAAGATATTGCTGGATCACCCAGGGGAACTCGTTACGCGCGAGGAGCTTCAGAAACAGCTCTGGCCTGCGGATACGTTCGTCGATTTCGAACACAGTCTTAACGCGGCTGTCAAACGGCTACGGGCGGCATTGAACGACTCCGCCGATCACCCCCTCTACGTTGAGACCCTGGCGCGCCGGGGGTACCGGTTCATTGCGCCGGTGAACGCCGCCGAGAATGGCAGCGAAAGCCCCGCCCCGGTTGCGATTCCATTGGCTGAGCAAGCGGCAAGGAACGTAAATGGCCGGATGCTCTGGCCTCAAGCAGTCGTCGCACTTTTCGTCGTCGTCGTCGTCGTTGTCGTTGCCGTCTGGTCCTGGCGCGAATGGCGGCACGGCTTGGCACTTCCTGCCAGCCCCGTGATTCATTCCCTGGCTGTGCTTCCGTTGCAGAACTTGAGCGGCGACCCGTCGCAGGAATATTTCGCCGACGGCATGACTGAGGAGCTTATCGGACTGCTTTCTAAAATTCATGGGCTACGCGTCATATCTCGCACCTCGGCGATGCACTTCAAGAATACACAGCTATCGGCGCCAGAAATTGCCAAGACGCTCGGTGTGGATGCGATCGTCGAAGGGTCGATAGTACGAGAGGGCAGTCAGGTCCGTGTCCACGCCCAATTGATTCGTGCCGCGACTGACGAGCACATTTGGGCTGAACAATACCAACGAGAATGCGGAAGCCTACTCGAATTGGAGGAGGAGGTGTCTCGGAGTATCGCCGAGCAGATTGAAGTCAACCTCACGCCGGAGGATCGGGCCCGTCTCGTACCGACGCACCCCGTCGATCCCGAAGCTCACGAGAATTACCTGAAGGGCCGTTATTATTTCAACCAAAGAACAGAGGGCGCGCTCAACAAAAGCATCGCGTCTTTCCAACAGGCGATCGCCAAGGACTCAGGTTACGCTCTTGCGTACAGCGGCCTGGCAGACGCCTACGCCATGCTTGGATTTCGCGGTGGGTTCCCATCGAAAGATGCCCTGTCGCGTGCGAAAACAGCGGCGCTGAAAGCGATCGAACTGGACCACACCTTGGCGGAACCACACGCATCTCTCGCGTTCATCGCCGAGACCCATGAGTGGGATTGGGCCACAGCCGAGCGAGAATACAAGCAGGCCTTGGAATTGAAACCAGGCGACGCCCGAGCTCACAACTGGTATGCCGGTTATCTGACGTACGTAGGGCGATTTGACGACGGAATCTCTGAGGCCAAGCGTGCTCGGGACCTCGACCCACTATCTTTGCCCATCAACAATGCGCTGGCGGGCAGATTGCTAGCGGGCAGCCGTTACAATGAGGCGCTGCAACAAGTGCAGGAAACCTTGGAACTGGATTCCCATTTTGCACCGGCTCACCAAACCCTGGGCTGGGTCTACCTGCACAGCGGAAAGCAGGAGGAGGCCATTCGAGAATTTCAAAACGCGCTACAACTTTCCGGAACTGAGGACACCGATCTCCAGTTGGACCTGGGTTTCGCCTATGCCGTGACGGGCAAGCAAGATGACGCTAGAAGAATACTCGCCAAGCTGGAGAAGCTGCACGAGCAAGGAGTTGTTCCGTCCGGTTCAGTCGCGATTCTGCATGGAGCGTTGGGTGAGTCGAATGAGGCTTTCGCCTGGCTGGAAAAAGCCTACGAAGAGCGCGACCCTCAACTTACATACATCAAAGCGGGACGCAGATTCGAGCCCCTGCGAAAAGATCCGCGATTCAAACAAGTAGAACACCGTGTTGGCTTACCTGATTAAAGCCAAAAGGCGGGTCATCAGGGCGCGCTATGCGGGAGTCGACGAGCAGCAAGCCACTTCCTCGATTGCCCAGATCAGCCCGGAAGTCGAATAGGATAAATTGCAAAACCGCAGCCCTATCCGGGATTCTGGACGTATTGTCGGCAATGCGGAAGTTGAGAGTTGATCGCGGTGACGCTCGCCACAAAAGCAGTTGTCAGAAAGATAGAGACTGGTTGACTCTGTCCGTCAGGTCGGTTCAGGCATTACACAAAACGACCGATGGATACTTGGGTGGTTTCGATTTCCAGCAAAGGAGACCCACCCATGTTTGAACAGCTTTTGTCTCGTCGTCCGGCACTACAACGGCCCGTATTCTGAAGAACGCCAACGCTATCTTGGCTCTTTGATCGAAGAAGGCCGTTCAAGAGGCACACTGCAGGCCATTCAGTCATTGCTGTACACCCTTGCCCAGTGGTTGCCTTTGGATCGGAGTCCGATTGCTCCGAAAGAAATCGAGGCGACCGCCGAAAGATGGGTTGATACCCTGCATCGCTCGGGCAAATGTCGGCATACCGCAAAGACTTGGTTCATTTTCCATGCGACGAAATGGCTGGGTTTTCTCGGGCGTCTACGCGAAGAGGTTATAGAGCAGCCTTTTTCACAGCATCTCGAAGCATTTCTCCAGTTCGAATTGCGCGATCGTGGCCTCAGCCCTGCAACGACTGACGGAGAGACAGCTCATTTGCGCCTGCTGCTAACCTGGATCGCCGCTTTCGACACCACTGCGATTGATCAGGGCTCCTCGAAGGCACATAGTCCGGCCGTCCGAACAGCAGAATCACCGCTCGACTACCATCATGATGTCTGTGGGTGGTCATGTTTCCTTCTCCGGGTTTTCCCACTAGTGCAAGGAAGAGGCACTTGGCTGAATCCAGGAAAAAATAAATTCGGTGAGGTCCGGGAAAATTCTCGTTAGCAACCCAAGAACCGGCGCGAATCCGAAAGCAGAAAGCTTGATCCAGAATTCCGCGCCCAGCTCTCCGGGCCTGGTATTTGTCACGTAGCTGAGCGTCGCATCTCGGTGCATTTCGGCATAGACTTTGACGATCACAATTCCAAGAGCGAGAAACAGGATCACCAGGACGGTACTCAGCACCTGGCGTGGGTCAAACGGATAACTTGACAGGCCAAGCGTCGACGCCAGAAATAACGCGAGAATAGACATCACTAGCGTGCGCAGCCTGCCTAACACGTTCTGGATGAACGCCAAATAGGTCAGACTCACGAATTCCTCAGCATTACGAATATGCTCTTCGGGCATTGGAGCAGGAAGAGCACCTGTCGTCTGGTCTTCCTTTCGTTCTTTCGCGTCCTTTTCTTCCTTGAACCAGGACATGAGAAGAGAGTGCTTTTCTCTGATCCAAACAGGCACCAGCATGTGCGTCAGCAACATTCCGGTTGCGGATGCAACGCTCGTTTGAAACTGCACAAAACTGGTCAAGTCCTTGGCGCGGGGATTGGTATAGCCGTCGGAATACCAAATGGCGAATGTGCGCCCCGCCGCCCGCATGGCCTTTAGCGAACCGACGCAATCTTGCGCGGCCTTGACTTCTGTGGCATCGATTGAGTTTTTGGCGAATTCTTCGAGCGCGGAAATCGCGTGATTCATCGATTCCAACTGGCGGGAAACTACCTTATAGCGCACTTCCAATACGTTCCCGCTCATCTTCCACACGCTTTCCCATGAGAATCCGCGCAGGGTCGCCAGCGTCCGCCGCAGCGGAAGCCGGTCAAGGAACGCCAAAAGACGGCGCAGCTCCTCCCAAAGTACGTACAGGCGCCAGGCTCCGGCAATCTGCAGACCGATCGAGAGACAAAGCAACAGCAGAACGAACATCGCGTAGCTTGGCGCTCCCAAGCCTCGCAGCGGAACGCCGTCAGCGAGGCTCCAAGCCGCAGCTATTAGTATCAAAAAAAGACCTATCGCTATCGCGGCAGCTTGATGACTCAATGGATAGCCAGCCTTCTCGATGACGGCCGCCGCGTCTTCTTGACTGAACATCCTAAGGAAGTCCCGCTCAAGACCGTTCTCGTCTTTGAGGGTTAGGGAGCTCTTTGACGGCAGGCATGGCCGCTCGGTTCCAAAAAGCGCCAGCCCATGCAGCGTGTACCAGAACCAAAGATAGAGTCCGGCAAAAATGGCGAGAATGGGAATCACCGGGGAGACGCCGCTCGCTAAATGCGTGGCGCGCCAATAGGCGAATGCGCGGCCGTCGTCGCCGAGCTGATGATCGAGACGCACAAGCACAGCAAAGAAAAGAGCACCAGCCGCGACAAGCAAGCCCGAGGGAAGCAGGAAAAGCTGTAACCACTTTCCTTTCGGCTCAGAGGAGAGCTGCACGGCTGTGAAACCGCTTGCAACCGTTGCCGCCAGAGCCATGCACGAAGCAAAAATGGCACAATAGAGACCAGGCGCAGGTGCTGCGAATTCGTAGGCCCCGGGTGAGAAGGCGCCGCATCCCCAACCAGCCACGATCGCCAAACACCAGACCGAAAAGCTGCCAACTGTAATTAGAACCAAGTGACGCCATTCTCCGGTCTGAGCGAAATACGCGCGGAAGCCGGGTTTAGCTGTGTACGAGCCGGCCCAGCAGCACCAGGCATGAAACGCTGCGAAGACTGCGATGGCTATCAGGAATATTTTCATCTGACGCGGCATCTCGAGGGATCGTCCCGGTTCTTGGCCGGCTTTGGCTGGACTGGTCGTACATCCTGCTCCGGCCCGCGAGGTTTTCTGTGGTACGCCCAAGGAAGCGACTGGCCAGAAGCGGTTTCTCCCGATGACCGACAACCATGTGGCCGGGCCCTCATAGCGGCAAGTCACGGGGGATTGTTCGTTTTCGCAATGGACTGGAAACATCCAATGGGGCGGCGAGTAGTCGGGGACTGGATTTTCGCCACAGCTGACCGCCGGGAGAAAAGGGGTCTCGTCTTGCCCCAACACCCGGCAGTGTTTCGGATCAGGCGGTCCGGCGTTGGGGCTATTGGCGTTGAGCAGAGTTCTCAGAGCGATATACGTGCCTTCCGCCGTATCCGAGCTAAACGTACGGTCCGAGGCCGGTAGAGAAGCTGACTCGGTCCAATCCCGGGCAAGCGGGAAAAGCGGATAAGTGCTGATCGTCATTGCTCCGCCAAGCCCGGTAGCGCCACGCTCGCGCGCGAAGAGCAGATCCGAGCCAAAGATCACGACGCGGGCATCTGGATACATGCGGCGAAGAAAATTCGTTAGGAATAGCTGGTCGAGAGTGTTGCTGCCCCGCAACAAGATGTAACGCGCGTGGAGGTCACGAAGGGCCGCAACGATGTTCACGAGCAGCGCTTCTTGTACCAGCGGAGTCTGGTTGGCACCGTAACTTTGAATCGAATCGTGAACTTTTCCGGCTGGGTCGGCCAGGTCGGTCGGGAGACTCCTTCTTTGGGAGTCAGGGGGTGGCGCCGGGCCCCCGGTGTCAAAAAGCGATTTGGTCTGATAAGCCCCGCGCAAGGCCGATATGTCCCGCGGATAATACAGGTTTAGCGCCCCCTCTTGACAGGCCGGGTTCGAACTTGAAGTTGCGGTCTTGTCGTCGTCGGTCTCCACTCCCGACTTACCGTAGGCTGTTTCATCTTCGGAGAGGATGGCAATTCGAGGGTCAGACTGGGAGTACGATTGGTTCCGCATCAGATAATCACAAAATCGCGCAAGGATCACGTCGTCGTTCTGCACGAAACTGTGAAAGACGATGCCTGGGCCATTTAAGAAACGGAAAGTTTCTACCGGGTCTTTGCCACTCACGCTGCCGCTGTAGATCGCGAGGGGCTCATGGCCTATTCCGATGCCGAGCATGGCGACCGTTTTTGTTTCGGCCAGGAGTTGCGTCAAGGATGGGAGCGAACCGGAAAACGTCGGCCCAAGAATTCCCAGGCGACGGTTCTCGGACGCCGAGGCCCCATTCAGGAGCGCGATCCACTTTAGGGCGTTTCGAAACTGTTCTTTATGAATTCCGTAGGTCGCTTCTTCGCCGACAACGAAAATCACTAGCCCTTGGCCATAGCTCTTGGAGAAGCGGGTTCCTTCCGCGCCGGAGTGAAGGCGCCGGACTTCTTCTGCACAGCTTTCCTGTTCCTCAGGATACTTGGATCGAATGCGATCGCTGCAACTAACCGCCCGGCGAAACAGCAGAACGCCAGGCTGATTTTCCGTCTTCATGTTTGCCGACTCTTGGTCAGCAAGCAGCTGGTATGACTGCTCAATGTTGTCCCAAGGCAGCCACGAACTGTCGAAATCGTACTTTTCATCCTGCGCTCCCTCCTGGACGGCAACCGTAAACTGATCAAAAAGAACAGCGAGATGGGTATGGAGCGGATCGGGCACTAGCGCAACCACGAATTTGAGGCCGGAGGTCTTTTCAGTTAGTTCCTTGGATATGCGATTGGCAGGGGGGACGGGGGTTAGGTAACACTCGCCGGGTGCAATCGGGTCTTTGGTTTCGAGAAAATCCTGTAACTGCTCTTCAAGTCTTTGGCAACCAGGGCCAAGTTCTATACGCGACGTTTTTGCAGTAGGTTCAGGGCGCCTCACCAACCCAGGCCGATTGCCCTCGCCGGCCGGCCTTCCGCCGGGTTGCCACGTGAGTCCGACGACTGCCGCGATTGCCAGCAGGGCCGCTGCGCCCAATGTGCCTTCTTTTCTCATGTCCGAGCCGGGAACTCCAGAAAGCAGTGGCATCAGCTCGCTAGATGCGGCAGCGCCTAGTGATGACCTGGGAAGTCTCTAGCGGTGAGCCCGTCTGGTGCTGTGAAGGATCTCTCAGTCCTTTACTGGTTTCTTGAAGAACGCCTTCCAGGCGGGCACTCCGTTAACATGAACGACGCTAACCAACTCCCAGCCATCCGCACCGAGTTTAGTGGCTTCGTCCATAACGTTTTTCTCGGAATTCGTCGCGATCAGCTTATATTCCCATTGTTCTTCTTCTGAAGTCGGTGGCGTACTCGATACATTGAGCGCGATGGTTTGACTGTGAGTCTTACCGTTGCCAGAGCCGGTAACGGTTACCGGAAAAGTTCCGCTGAGAGCACCAGGGGCAGCGTTCAATGCGAGGTTCGCCTGGCCATCTGAAGTTGGCGTTACGCGTGCGGAGATACCGGGTGGTACGCCGGAGACGTCGAATCCGACTTTGGGCAGCTTCCCGGAACCAACGGGCGCGGCGGTTATTTTCACCGAAGAAGGACCACCGCCGTGAAGGTGCATCGTAGGGGCCGAAACCGCCAGACTGAAGTCACCTTCGACCGGCCCAGGGTTAAAAATAATATCGAGGACTGGATGCAGTTCAATCACATTCGGCGCTGCGCCGTGCTGATTGTGGAAGAAGTCAAAAAAACCGACTCCGGTAACCCGTACCGGTACGTTCGCAGTCTGAAACGAAGACGTTGCCTGGAACTGCGAGTCGAATTTAGCCCGGGCGCTTGCAATCTGCGATGCGAATGCGCTGCCCGAACCAACACAGCTCGGCGAAGGAATCTCTGCGACCATGGTGTTGCCAAGATCGTCTTGCAGGACAAGGTGGTAGTCGGAGTCTCCTGTTGAGCCCCTTTCGAATTTGAAATCGGTGAGTGTGGCATCCACAACAAACACCGTGTTCTCAGTTGGGGCAAAACGAGAGTCAGTTGGCAGAGGGTTTGGAGGGGCAAGGGAAATAAGATCTGAGATCTGGGCAGGCTGTGGAGACGCCAGACCGACCGAGCTAACAGCAGCGTCGGTTCCAGTCTTGACCGACCAACGCTCCTTGCCGCAGCGCTGAGCCGTGGCTTGAAGCACAAACGCGACCAATACCAGAACACTCGAGGTCAGTCTTAAGACACTTCGCATGAATCCCTCCCCGCTTCTTGATGCCGTGAGTCTCGAAACCCGTCATTTTGCCTGTTGCTCGGCATTTTTGGCGGCCCCGAGCAGTCGGCAAATTGCCTAACCGATTCCGACTCAATGGAGAGAACGATACACGGGAGAATTTCCCTTCCGCATTGCTGGAGGCCCAAGGGCGCCATGGCGTTGTTCCGAATGCGGAACAAATCCTCGGCAACTCCATCCCCGTGGGGACTGAGCCGCGCGTGGCAAGCTGTTGACGGGACGCGGGTTGCGGATTACGTTCCAAATTCGCAACAACTGCCGTCCAACTGAAGAAGCACAGGCCGGGGATGGTATTCGAGAAGGGCTCTGTTATAAAACTTCGTTCTATTAACTTTAGCCGGAAGGTACAGACGTTTCATGCTCGGCCGGACGCGACACTGACAGACTGGGCCATCTTGTTTACAAGTTGGAGAGAAACATGAAGACCACCTGGAAAGTTCTAGTTTACATGGCCGCCGACGAGACCCTCTATCCTTACGCCAAGGCTGACCTGGAGCAGATTTCGCAGGCCAGCTCGGCTGAGCTCCATGTATTCGTTCAATTGGATGGGCCCCGTCCCGAGCAGGCTTCCCGCTACGTCTGCTCAAGCGGCAACAAGCGCCTGATCTGGGAAGCGCCCGAGGACTACACCGATGACCGGGGAAGGCGGCTGAAGGATTTCTTGGAGTGGACAAGCGGTGCCGAGGCTGCCGTTGCGCGCGATGAGGATGCGAAGCTCTTCTTGATTTTGTGGGGGCACGGTGCAGGACTCGACCGGGTATATGTGTATGGCGACCCGCGAGGAAAGTCTCCATTACAGTTGCCTGGCAGCCCGGCAAATGGTACGCCTCAGGATTGTCCCGGCCATGTGAAAGAGCTGCTCAATGGCCAGAACGCGAACCGCTATTTGAAGGACATAACGCTTGGTAGGGAATTGCGTGCGTTCAGTGCAGCAATCGGCCGGAAGATTGACCTCTTGGGATTCGATGCCTGTCTAATGGGAATGGCCGAAGTTTGCTACGAACTTCATGACGCGGTTTCGATTGTAGTAGCCTCGGACGACACCATACCCGACGCCAGCTGGCCCTACGACTTGATCCTTGGGGATTTAAAGAGACACACCGGAATGGATGCTAGAACTCTGTCGACAATCGCGGTCAGCAGGTTCCAAGAGCGCTACGCTATGGAGCAGCACCAGTCGGACATCGAATTGTCGTCTATTGATCTGGAGGAGTCTCGGATTTTTGCAGATGCGATCCGGGAACTGGCAGCAGCCTTGAGTGAAGCCACCGAGGATTGCGCCCAACGAGGAAGAATCCTGCGAGCACGGGACCTAGCTCAGAACCCTTCAGAGCCGGCATTTATTGACATCCAGGCGTTTTGCAAAGAACTTGCAAACGGATTCGACCGATCTTCGAGTGTGCACGCCAGCGCCAACCTGGTCTTGCGCATAATTTCGCTCGAGCCCTATGTCATCTATCATCGTGATTCCGATGCCGAAGGCGAGGCCAGATCCTGCGGTCTGTCCATCTATTTCCCGGAAAACATCGTTCCGGGCACGTTCGATCTTCAGAAGGCAGCGCGCGATTTCGCCTTGATCCTGCACAGTCCTCTTCATGCTGGGGTCTCCACGGGCCAAATGGAGTCTTTGCCTTCCTTGCGCAAGTCTCCGCCGCACTCGGGCAAGTTTCCACCACACAGCGGGAAGGAGGGGATCACAATTACCGCCAACGAAATACTCTGGGATCATTATGTGGCTTTGGAGTTCAGCAAACACACAGGCTGGGCAAACTTCGTCAAGCACTTTTGGACCACGAGCAGTCGCCCCAAGAAGTCCTTACAAGCTAGTTCGAGCGGCCAAAGCTAGAAAAAGCAGCCCAGTAATACGGGTGGGAGGTCTCGGGATCAAGTCGCGCGAGTTCTTGCGCTTGGGACAAAGAGTAGGCTGCGGCATTCCCGAGAATCAAGCTGTCATACAAATGGTTCATGATCGCTCTGCTGGCCCGAGAGTCGACTGGCCATTTGCTGGCTATCACCTGCGGCACACCGGCACGCAGGAAGGAACGGACAAGGCTATTTGAGTCGGTCATTCCGTTTTCGACCGAGGCGGTTTCGCAACCTGATAAAACCGCGACTCGCAACTTGGTCAGGCGCTCGGGCGTCAAATCGCTGGCCGCCAGCAGAGTAGAGGATTGGTTGTCCGTCACATCATCGGCCAGCAGCAGTCCGGCCCCTCGTCCATGGGAGATGGCATGTCCCGCAAAGTGAAAGACCTCGGCTTGGTTCAGGCTGCGAAGCAAGTTTCGGAAATTGGCATTGCTGCCGGTGAGAAGATACACGTGCTCAAATCTGGAAGCCACCTCGCGCGCTTCTCGTTCCGCGTCACCGAGCGATCGAAGCCCCACATTGTCGGACGAGGGAAGCAAGGGATTGCCTACGGCTAGGATCGTGTGGTCCTTCGACACCGCAAGCTTTCTTTCAAGAAGATTCAGATAAGCGATTCCTGGCGATTCCACAATTTTGAACCGAGCCCCGAGATATCGATCGTTCTCGTCGATGAGCGCACTGAACGGGATCTTTTCGAGGAAACCGTCAGGTTCCAGGGTGACGGACCTGGACTCAACGAGACCGGTCGCTACGGGGCGAACGAGCCATTGGTAGAGTTGCCGAGCATCCATTCTGATGGTTGCGTAGTCCGATGCAGGATCAGAACAGAGTCGGACGAATCGCGCGGTTCGATTGCGGAGCGCGCTTATTGGTACGTCGCTCCATGCCGACTGCAGCGTCGTCCCGTCATACAGCCAGATTTTGACGCCAGTGGGAAAGACAGCCCAGGTCAGCACCGGGGTATCGTGAGGTAACTCCAGAGCCTGCAACGAACGGCTGATTTGTTCGCGAGCTGTCGGACTCGAGCCTTGAGCATCACCTTGGAATGACGGTTCTCGTTTTCCGTTCGTTCTCAGCGCGGCCGCGCGGTACCATTCAAGAAACGCCAGAGATCTGAAGTCATCCCGAGCGCTGCGGGAGTAAAGTTCAAGCAATAGACGATACGCTCGTGCGGAATTGCGATTCCAAGTTAAGCGGTCAGACTCCTGGTCGAGGGATCCGCTTCCTTGTTCACTGACAAGTATTGCGGTGGCCAATTCCTCTTCTGCCGCGCTTAGGTTCCCCTCGTGAAGACCCAGCTTGCCAAGCGACAAATGGTAGAGCATAGATGCATAGGAGTTGCTGACGCTGGATAGCTTGGCCCGAATCTGATTGAGGCGGCCACGAGCAACGTCGAAATCACCGCGGTCGATTTCAAGGGAACCGCGCTCGATCTCCGTCGTCACCTCAGTTGTTCCGGGACTTGGGAGAAGTTTAAACATTTGGCCAGCACTCTGGTATTCCCGTTCGGCCTCATCGCTGTCACCGGCCATCTCAGAAACTTGTGCCAGCCAGTGGTGTGCCGCTGCCTCAAATCCGCGATCCTGCAGCGAGACCATTCGCAGCGATTCGTGGCCCGCCGCCTCAGCCAAGTGCCACATGCCCATATCTTCGGCGGCAAAACCGAGGTCAGAATAGAACTCGAAGGCCGACATTGGAGGATAGGGCTTGCCCCAATATTCCTGCAGTCCCGAACGAATGCGGTGCCAGGCTTCAGGCGCAGCCTCCGGAGGCGTAGCCACGCCGTCCTCGTAAAAGCGAGACCGGAGCTGCAGTATGGCGTAGTGCGAGCGTGCACTGAGCAGAAGGGCCTCGTGAGCGAAACGGGAAGATCTGCCCGGATCGCCGGCGAGCGAGAAGCAGGTAGCCGCCTCAAGCAGCAGGTTGGTTTTGATCCATGGATAATCTTGAGAACGGGCTTGCAGGGAATTGAGGGCGACCGGTCTGCACTGATCGCCTCTCTGCAGCCGATTGAGGCCGATCAGGTATTCGAGCTGGGAGCGTATCTCCCCTGCGTTGTTTCCTAGCTTGCTAAATATCCTTTTGGCGGTCCGGGCTTGCGAGATTGCCAGGGACGGATCTCCGTCCTTGTTGGCGCGCACTGCCTCTGACAAGTGACGGATCGCGGCTTGTCCACCGGGCGAGGGCATTTTGGTCATGATTTCGGAGAGCCATTTATCGTGATGGTGGCTTTTCAGGGCGGAGCTAAGATCCGTCAACGCTCGGCCTGACGCGTTTAAAACCTGGCGGTCGCCCGAGGCCAACATTGGCAGCCAATCGGCAGTTGCTACGCTCAAATAGTCTTCGTCGCTGAACTGATCCAGTTCACCCGAGCTCCCCTGCCGTTCCCGGATTGCTAAAATGGCCAATGCCGGATCGTGCGACGGCGCTACGTAGGATTGTTGCTGCTTCTGGATCCTGCTGCGGAGGTCGGCCAATCGACTCCGGCCCTCGGCGGCCCAACCTGAATCTCGCTCGAGTGTGAGGAACTTCTCCCAATCCCGGATGGCCTCGTCATAAAGCAACATCTGCTCATTCGCAAGTGCTCGATTGAAAAGCAATACGGGATCGTCAGGCGACAGCGCAATGGCTTCGCCCAGCAAATCCACTGCGGCGCCATAGTCGACAGCACGTCCCGTTGCCTTCGCTCTCTCAAAATGGGCGGAGGCTAAATCGCTCAAAAGCTCAGCAGAATCTCCCGCTATTTCTCGTGCCTGTTCGAATGATTCGACGGCGGAATCAAACTTGCCGTCCAGTAAATCGGCCCTTCCCCTGGCTTCGAGCCACTGCGGATCGTTAGGAGCTCTTTTCAAACGCCTTGAGATTAGCGCCTCAGCAGTCAGCAGGGCATGTGGCTTGTCGACGTCCGACCTGGCTGCCCCGCGCTCAATCCTCACCGGGGCGCATCCCGCCCCGTGAAATCCCATCTCACCGGTACATTGGTCCGTATCACTCC
>JACXTT010008144.1_pt1 | contig 14601 bp, 12 predicted proteins | sample 9270951 | NCBI WGS metagenome assembly JACXTT01 (sample SAMN15532306, study PRJNA645909) | rock metagenome | isolation source: weathered quartz diorite | place: Puerto Rico | collected 2017-06-21
GCAGCTCGGCTGGGACCTCCAGACCGGCTACGGGCGCATCAACACGCGCCGCTTCCAGGAGGAACTGCGCCTCGGCCGCATCCGGCCGGTCGCGTGGTTCGACGGGCCGGAGTGGTTCACGCTGTATGATCCGACGGTCGACTCGAAGGTCGAGGTCTTCGGCCACACCGAGGCGCGCCGCTCCCCGAACAATTCGTACGACTGGACTCTCGAGTGGGCGCTTGGCGCCGAGCCGACGACCTTCACCACGCTCGCGAGCGGGACTCGCCAGGCCGCCTTCGACGGCAAGCTCGGCGAGCTCGACCTGACGCAGGTGCCCGCGTCCTTCTACGCGCACGCCTTCGCGCTCTCCAACCAGAAGCAGCTCGAGACGACGGAGAACTACACGGTGACGCTCCGGCTGCGGGTCAGCTACACCGCGACCGACAACACGCAGCAGCAGGTCGTGCTCGGTGGCGAGGAACGGCGCTCGATCTTCGTACACCACGACCCGGACTGGCCGGCAGGTTTCCCGCGGCGCATCCGCAACGGGGCGGCCTGCAACGGCGGCTACGTGACGCCCGGGGGGAGCGGTGATTCCTGCTTCTCGCCCGGCGGCGAGAGTCAGCCCGCGCTCGCAGACATCGCGGGGCTCGGGCGTCTACAGATCATCTTCGGCGACACCGACGGCTACGTCCACGCGATCGACCCGACGAGCGGAAACGAGATCCCCGGCTTCCCGGTGACCACCGATCCGACGGTCGTGATGAAGACCGGCGGTTGGACGGGAGTGAACCCGGGCTTCGAGCCGATCCCGATCAACGTCGCCGTGGGCGACCTCGACCACGACGGCAAGCTCTCGATCGTCGCCGCCACCTCCACCGGGAAGCTCTACGTGTGGGATGCGACGGGACAGCGCCGGCCTGGCTGGCCCCAGAAGCCGGCCGAAGGGGTCGTGCCGCTCGAGTCGCCGCGCATCCCGCGCGAGTACTCCCGACTGCCCCACGAGGGACTCTTCGCCGCGCCCATCCTCGCCGACTGGGACGGCGACGGGCGGCTCGAGATCATCGAGGCGGGCTACGACGGGCACATCCATCAGTACCATGCCGACGGCACCGAGGTTCGCACCGGCCACTGGCCGATCCAGGTACGGGTGCCGGACTCCGTGCCGATCACGCGGCCCACCCTCAACAATCCGACCGACACCCGTACGCCGATCCGCATGCAGGACTTCCGCATCAGCTCGAATCCCGCCCTCGCGCAGCTCGACGGCGACCCGGAGCTGGAGATCGTCGTCCGGAGCCAGATGTCCGACACCATGCCATCGACCGACATCGAGGTGCTCTCGGGCGTCGGCCATCTCATCGCCTACGACCACGACGGCAGCTACCTCTGGACCGCGAAGATGGACGGCGCGGCCTTCTACTACGGCAGCGCGCAGGAGTTCATCACCGAGGGCTCGAACTCGCCGGCCGTCGCCGACATCGACGGCGACGGGAAGGACGAGGTCGTCTCGAATCCGGTCTTCTCGCTGGGCGAATACCCCTTCAAGGGCGACGGCACCGCGTTCACCCCGACCCCCTGGACGAACCCGCCGACGGGGCTTCCGGACCCGGTGCTGCCCATCCCCGACGTCCCGTTGGCGTTCACCACGGCCGGAGCCTTCGGCCTCTTCGGTGGCACGCTCACCTATGCGCAGGCCGGCTCGGGGGCGGCTTCGATCATCGCCGCGCTGCTCACTGCCGGGTCGGGCCAGCCGATCCTCAACAAGGAGCGCGCCTGGAACGCGCGCACGGGCGCGGCGCTGCCCGGATTCCCCGCCAAGTTCCAGGGACTCAACTTCCTCTCGGCCCCGCTCTTCGTCGACATCACCGGCGACGGCCTCGCGGAGATCGTCGACGGCGGCGACTCGAGCGCTCTCCACGGCTTCATGGCGGGCGGCCTGCAGGCAGCGACGGCGAACTTCCCGAAGTTCACGACCGGGTGGATCCTCTGGTCGCCGGCGGCCGGGGACCTGGACTCGGACGGGACGGTCGACCTGGTCGCCAACACGCGCGAGGGCTACACCATGGTGTGGAGGACGCCCGGCCTGGCGTCGGCCAACACCGAGTGGTGGCGGTACCGTCACGACGAGCGGAACACCGGCCGCTACGGAGTCGACACCCGCCCGCCTGGCATCCTGCGCTCGCCGCATCTCGACGTCGCGCAGCGCCGGATCACGTTCGTCGCGCCGGGGGACGACTGGTACGTCGGCCGGCCCGCGAAGTACCTCCTGGTGCACGACACGGGTGTGGTCGAGCTGCCCGCGACCGTAAACGCGGGGCAGACCGAAACGCTCGTCGTGCCCGCCGGGGACGACAGCGGCACGGTGCAGGCGGTCGACGACGCGGGGAATCTCGGGAGAGCGCTCGCCTTCGACCTGATCGAAGGCTCGCTCGGCGGTGCGCAGCTCGTGCTCGGACGCCGCCTCAGCATGAGTGACGGTGCGGACCCGACGCGTCGGAGCCTCAGCTGGATGGCGAAGGACCGGTCGCTGACGCCACTCAACGGCGACGACCGTCCGACGATCTCGGGAGCGTCGCTGCTGGTGCTGAACCCGACGACGGGCGAGTCGGCGACCCTCTCGATGCCCGCGGCGGGGTGGACGCAACTGCCGAGCGGCTTCCGCTACAGCGACCCGACGCTTGCGCGAGGACCCGTCACGCGCGCGTTCATCAAGGGGCACCGCCTCGCGAAGGTGTCCGCAAAAGGCGCCGGCATCGGCTTCACCCTCAACGAGCCTGCGCAGGGGAGCCTGGGGGTCGTCCTCGTGACCGGAGCGCATCGGTACTGCACGCTCTTCGGCGGTTCCGTGCGGACGGACCGTCCGGGGCGGTTCAAGGCGTTGAAGGCGCCCGCGCCGGCGGTGTGCCCGGGGTAGCTCCGACTACCCGAGCACCGCCGCCGCGGCGTTGAGCGCTTGGACGGCCGCGGGGACGCCCGCGTAGCACGCGGTCTGCATCAGCACCTCGATCAGCTCCTCGCGCTTGATGCCGAGGTTGAGCGCGCCCGCGAGGTGCCCCTTCAGCTCGTCGGTACGTCCGAGCGCGGCGAGCTGCGCGACCGTGCAGAGGCTCCGGCTCCGCAGATCGAGGTTCGGCCGCGCCCAGAACATCCCGAACACGAACTGCGTAACGAGCGCGAAGAACTCCGGAGCAAGCCGCTGCCCCGGCAGCTCCTGCCCGCCGGCGCGAACGCCCCAGAGCTTCCGCGTGATCTCCATCCCGAGCGCCAGGTGATCCGTCTGTTCCGCCATGCCGGCGGCATACTCCGCGCCCGGGCGCGCGGGCAAGGTCACCCCACGCAGAGAACGATCTTCCCGAAGTGCTCGCTCGACTGCATGAGCCGGTGCGCCTCTGCCGCCTCGGCGAGCGGCAGGACGCGCTCGACGGGCGGCCGGAGCCGGCCACGCGCGAGCGCCTCGCCGAAGCGTGCCTGGAAGGCATCGACGATCCGTGCCTTCTCGGCCGTCGGCCGGCCGCGGAGCGTGGAGCCGATGACGGCGAGCCGGCGGACGAGGAGCTGCGCGAGGTTCACTTCCACCTGCGCTCCGCCCGTGAGCCCGATCAAGACGAGCCGCCCGCCCGTGGCGAGCGCGGTGACGTTCTTCTCGAGATAGGCAGCGCCGATGTGGTCGAGGATCACGGCGACGCCGCGACCCGAGGTCAGCTCACGCACTCGGGCGGCGAAGTCGGTGGTGCGGTAATTGATCGCGACCGTGGCGCCGAGCGCCTCGCACCGACGACACTTCTCGTCGCTGCCGGCGGTGACGAAGCAGTCGGTGCCCGCCTCGCGCAGGAGCAGGATCGCCGCCGTTCCCACCCCGCCGCCACCGCCGTGGATGAGGGCGGCCTCGCCCGCCGCGAGCGCTCCAAGGCCGGGCATGAAGAGATTCGAGAAGGCGGTGAGGAAGACCTCGGGAAACCCGCCCGCCTCCTCATCGCTCATGCCCGGCGGGACGGGGAGCACCGATCCCTGGTCGACGACCGCCTCCTCGGCATAACCGCCACCCGCGAGGAGCGCCATCACGCGCTCCCCGCGCGCGAAGCGCGTGACGCGCGCGCCGACCTCGGCGACCTCCCCCGCGCACTCGAGGCCGAGGATGGGCGACGCCCCCGGCGGAGGTGGGTAGAGGCCCTGGCGCTGGAGGAGGTCGGCGCGGTTGACCGCGGTCGTCCGGACGCCGATCCGGACGTCGTCGTCGCCGAGCGGCGGCGACGGCGCGTCCCCGAGGACGAGCACCCGCTCGTCGCCGGGCTCCCGGACGAGGATCGCATGCATGCCGCCGGCTCACCACGCCTCGGGGTCGGAGTCAACGCGGCGGGCGTCGGGTGCTTGACGTCCCGGGAGGGGCCGCGTACCGATCGACCGCGATGCTGGCGGTTCTCCTCCTCTGCGTGCTCGGGCTCGCCGTCGTCGTCTGGCGCCTCGCGGCCCGCGGTCGCGGGGTCGAACGCCAGGTGCGTGAGTTGAAGCTCCTGCGGCGCGAGATCGAGGAGGTGCGGGGGGACGTCGAGCGCGGGCTCGCCGTCACTCGCGCCCATCTCGCCGCCGTCGTCCGCGGCGAGGCGCCGACCGCGGAGGCGGTCGTCCGCGGCACGCCGTATCGCGACGTGCAGCCCGCGGACGCGCTCCGGCTCTACGAGACCACGTCGGGGCTCGTCGTGCTCGACGTCCGCACACCCGCGGAGTTCGCGAGCGGGCACATCCCGAATGCGCGCCTGATTCCCGTCGACGAGCTTGAAGACCGTCTGTCCGAGCTTCCGGCGAAGGACACTCCGATACTCGTCCACTGCGCGGCGGGTGGCCGGAGCGCCGCCGCCTGCGATCTCCTCGGACAACGCGGCTGGAGCCGGCTGATGAACCTCGTCGCCGGCATGCACGGGTGGACGGGGCCGGTCGTGAAAGAGGAAGCTCCGCCGCCGGCCGCGTCGACGCCGGCCGGAACCGCGATCACGTATCGCGGTGGTCCGGTCAGTGGCGAGCAGGTCATCGGCGCCATCCGCGAGTGCTTCGATCCCGAGATCCCCCTCAACGTCTACGACCTCGGCCTCGTCTACGGCATCGACATCGACGAGTCGGCGATCGCGATCCAGATGACGCTCACCTCCGCCGAGTGCCCGGCGGCCCGCACGCTTCCCGAGGACGTGAAGCGCCGGGTCGCGACGCTCGGCCAGCCGAACGTCAAGGTCGACGTCGTCTTCGACCCGCCGTGGCACCCGTCGCGGATCAGCGCGGACGGAAAGCAGAAGCTCGGTCTGGTCTGACGCGTCCCTCTCTGGACTCCACCTTCCGACCGGCATAGGGAAGCCCGCATGGATTTCACGCCTTCACCCCGCGTCCAGGAGTTGAAGATCCGCATCGGCGAGTTCATGGACCGCTGGATCCATCCGGCCGAGGCGGAGATCGCAGCGCAGGCCGACCTCGTGCGCGCGGGTGTCCCGTATCCGCCGGCGCTGCTCCCACTGCGCGCCAAGGCGAAGGCGGACGGTCTGTGGAACCTCTTCCTCCCCGACGAGGAGTACGGCGTCGGCCTCAAGAACTGGGAGTATGGCATCCTCTGCGAGATGATGGGGCGCAGCATGGTCGCCCCGGCGGTCTTCAACTGCTCCGCGCCGGACACGGGCAACATCGAGATCCTGGCCGAGTTCGGCACGCCGGAGCAGAAGAAACGCTGGCTCGAGCCGCTCCTCGCGGGCGACATCCGGAGCTGTTTCTCGATGACGGAGCCGGAGGTGGCGGGTTCCGACCCGACGCTCCTCCGCACGCGCGCCGTCCGCCACGGTGATCAGTGGGTCATCAACGGTCACAAGTGGTTCACCTCGGGCGCGATCGGGGCGAGCGTCGCCATCGTGATGGCGGTCACCGACCCCGAGGCGGCGCCGCACCTCCGCGCGAGCATGATCATCGTGCCGATCGACACGCCCGGGCTGAACATCGTCCGCCCCGTGCCGGTCATGGGTCACACCGGAGGGGGCGGGCACTGCGAGATCCGCTACGAGGACTGCCGTGTGCCTGCCGACAACGTCCTCGGCCCGGTCGGGGGCGGCTTCGTGATCGCACAGGCCCGGCTCGGGCCCGGGCGGATCCACCACTGCATGCGGGCGATCGGCGGCGCCGAGCGCGCGCTCGAGATGATGTGCCGGCGCGCCAACACGCGGATCGCGTTCGGCGAGCCGCTCGCCAAGAAGCAGTTCGTCCAGGACATGATCGCGACCTCGCGCATGGAGATCGACCAGGCCCGTCTCCTCGTCCTCCATGCCGCCTGGAAGATGGATACGGTCGGCAAGAAGGAGGCGCGCCAGGAGATCTCGATGATCAAGGTGGTGGCGGCGAACGTCTTCATGCAGGTAGTCGACCGCGCCATCCAGGTGCACGGCGCGCTCGGCGTGTCGGACGACACCCCGCTCGCCCGCATGTGGCGCGACGGGCGGATGCTCCGCCTCGCCGACGGGCCCGACGAGGTCCACAAGCAGGTGATCGCGCGCCGCGAGCTCGCGAGGTTCCAGTAGCCATGCGGTTCGGATTGCAGATCGGCTGGCAGGGCGGGGCGGAGCTCCGCGACGCGGCGCAGGAGGCCGAGGGGCTCGGCTTCGGCGCGATCTACTTCCCGGATCATCTCGTACACGAGGGCCCGGAGCGGCAGCGCGAGGAGCAACCGGCGTACGACCCGATCGTGCAGGCGGCGATCGTTGCGGAGGCAACGCGCCGCGTTCGCATCGGCCACCTCGTCCTCTGCAATCTCTTCCGCCACCCGGCGGTGACGGCGCGGAGCCTCGCGACGCTCGACGAGCTCTCCGGTGGCCGTCTCGTCGCCGGCCTCGGCACGGGCTGGACGGAGACCGAGTTCCGGATGACGGGCCTCCCGTTCCCGGACATCGGCACGCGGCTCCGCATGCTCGACGAGGCGCTCACCTGCATCCGCGGCCTGTGGACGGCGGCGCCGTTCAGCTTCTCCGGCGAGTTCTATCAGTTCGAGAATGCCGTCCTGCTTCCGAAGCCGGTGCAGAAACCGCATCCGCCGTTTCTCCTCGGCGGCAGCGGGAAGGGACTCCTCCGCGTCGCGGCGCGGCATGCCGACGCGCTCAACATCATCTCGGGGACGGGCCGTGCCGGCTACATCGCGATGAGCGAGGTCGGGAAGCTCACCGACGCGACCTTCCGCGCGAAGACGCGCTTCCTGCGCGAGGAAGCCGCGCGCAACGGCCGCGACGGTCACGCGATCGAGCTGAGCCAGGTGCTGTTCACCGTCATGATCACCGACTCGCCAGCGGCAACACGCGGCACCGCGGAGGCCTTCGGGCGGATGCTCGGTCTCGCGCCCGACGAGGTGTTGCGGACGCCGCTCGCGCTGATCGGCACGCCGGAGGAATGCGTGGCGGAGCTCCGGCGGCGCGCGCGCGAGTGGGAGATCGCGGAGACGATCTTCTCCGGGCGGAGCCCCGACGTGATCCGACGGCTCGCGAAGGAAGTTCTGCCGCACGTGTGAGGTTCATTGCTCGGCCTCGGCGCGCTGTGGTACGACCCCCGTCGGAGGACGTGTGGCCCGCGACGATCTGATCCAGATCAAGGGAACCATCACCGAGGCGCTCGCCGGCGGGAACTACCGCGTGAAGGGCGACAACGGGATGGAATTCCTCGCCAAGATCGGGGGGCGCATGCGGCGCTATCACATCCGCGTCATCCCCGGCGATCGCGTGACCATCGCGGTGTCGCCGTACGACCCGACGCACGGGTTGATCGTGTTCCGGGGCGGCTGATGCCCGGGCGCCCCTGCGTTCCGGCCGCGTTGCTGGTCGCGGCCGTGGTCGCCTGCTGCGGCCGCGGCGACGAGGGCTTCCGGCTGATCCACGTCGACGATCTCGCTGGCATGCAGGGCGCGACGGCGCGGCCCGTCACCGTTCTCGACGCGAACCAGGATGATTTCCGTGCGCGGGAAGGGATCATTCCCGGGGCGGTTCTCCTCTCGAGCTCGAGCAAGTACGACGTCGCGAGGGAACTCCCGCTGGCGAAGGACATTCGGCTCGTTTTCTACTGCGCCAATTCCCATTGAATGGCCTCGCACGGGGCCGCCCGTCGGGCGGTCGAGGCCGGCTACACGGACGTGAGCGTCATGGTCGACTGGCTGAAGGGCTGGCGAGCGGCCGGGAAGCCGGTCGCGAGGCCCGACGGCTCAGTGCGCGACGGTCTCGTCCCCGAGCTCGGGTAGCGGATCGTCAGCAGAGGGGTCGCTGTTCGCGGTGACGCCCGCTGCGCTTCTGCCCACGAGCGCGTTCATCACGGCTTCGAGCTCACGAGGATCGTTGCGTCGGATGAGGCGTCGCGCGAGGCGACGCAGCCTCGGGGACGCGTTCAGCGCGGAGGCCGAGGCCATCGCTGGACGGCACGATGCGGGCGAGCCCTGGGCGGTGTTCAACGCTCCGGCAGACGGGGTGGCGCCATTCGACACGAGCGTGAGTTTGCGGAGATGACCCTGCCGGTCGTACTGCACCAGGTAGTTGCGCGCCCCGAGGAGACGCCTGAGGGCGCTCACCACGGCTTCGGACTCGAAGGTCGTGTCGACTTCCTGATCCTCGTCCACCTCTCCCGAGATCGTCATGCCCGTCTGCCGTCCGATCTCCGTCAGAACGTCCTGCAGGCGAGCGCGATGTAGCTCGACGGTCAGGTTGCCGTCGGCATACCGCACGACCGTCACCCGCGGGGGATCTTCAAGGGAAGCTGCGGCGAGCCTTCCGAGGAAACCTCCGACGAATACACTCAGCCAGATGAACTCACGCAGCCGTCTACCGCCTCGCGACGTCACATGTCCTCCCTGTCGTGGCGTGGAGATGATGTGCTGGATCCCGTGGTAGCAATGACGGGGCCAACCGTGGGAAGCCGGCAAACGGCCGCGGGCGGATCGCGGTCGCAAACTCTTCTTAGCAGGGTGGACGACGACGCTTCCGGTCGACCGATCGGCGGCGATCGGCGACCGCCCGTCCTCAGGTGCCGCGCGTCGGGCGCGACGATCCGCCCGCCGGCCGCAGCCGCGCGCGGAGCCGGCGGACGTTGGTGGTTCGGGCGCGTCCACGCGTCGGCGGCTGCTCGGCCGCCGGAATCGCTTCGGCCTCGGAGAGCCAGGCGCTGAGCGAGGCATCGGAAGGCATGCGCCAGTCGCCGCGCGGCGAGAGCGAGCCGCCGGAGCCGACTTTCGGGGCGTCCGGAAGGCAGTCGCGCTTGAACTGATTCTGGAAGAAGCGCTGGAGGAAGACGAGCAGCCAGCGTCGGATGTCGGCGAGCGCGTGACGGCCCGCAAAGGCGTGCACGGCCATCCGCGCGATCCGGCGGGGCCCGAAACCGAACCGCAAGAGCCAGTACAGGAAGAAGTCGTGGAGCTCGTACGGGCCGACGATCTCTTCCGACTTCTGCGCGATCGCGCCCTCCGCGCCGAGGCGGAGGAGCTCCGGGCTGATCGGGGTGGCGAGGACGCTGGCGAGGACGCGCGCCACCTCCGGCTCCTTCTCGAAGACCGTCTCCGCCGCCCAGCGGATGAGATAGGAGATCAGCGTCTTCGGCACGCCGGCGTTGACACCGTAGTGCGACATGTGGTCGCCGCCGTAGGTCGCGAAGCCGAGCGCGAGCTCGGAGAGGTCACCGGTGCCGAGATCGATGCCGCGCTCCTCGGAGGCGAGGGCGAAGAGCAGGAACTTCCGCGTCCACGCCTGCACGTTCTCGAAAGTCACGTCCTCCGCTCCCGGGTCGTGCCCGATCGCCTCGAACACCCGGTCGGCGATGCCCTTGATGTCGATCTCGCGCAGGGTCGCGCCGAGCGCGCGCACGAGCGCCCGAGCGTTCGCGTGGGTCTGCTTCGACGTCCCGAAGCCAGGCATCGTGACGCCGAGGATGCGGGCGCGCGGCAGCCCGAGGAGATCCATGGCATGCGTTGCGACGAGCAGTGCCTCGGTCGAGTCCTGACCACCGGAGATGCCGATCACGACCCGCCTGGCGTCCTCGGGCAACGCGAGGAGCCGGCGCGCGAGCGAGGTCGATTTGATGAGGAAGATCTCGCGACACCGGACGTCACGCTGCTGCGGGTCGGCGGGGACGAACGGCTGCGGCTCGATCCGCCGGCGCAGCTCGCGGAAGAGGGCCGGGTCTCGCGTCTCCGCCACCGAGCCCGTGTCGACGGCGCGAAGCGGCCGGCCGTGGACGGCGGCGTTCTGCCCCCACGATCCCTGGCGTAGGCGGTCCTGCGCCAGTGAAACGAGGTCGACGTCCACCACCACCGTCTCGCCGCGGAGCGCGAAGCGTCGGGTCTCGGCCACCAGCTCGCCGCGCTCCGCGACGAGCCCGTGGCCGTCCCACGCGAGGTCGGACGTCGATTCGCCGAAGCCCGCCGCGCTGTACATCTGCACCGCGAGGTTCTTCGCCGACGAGGAGCGGACGAGGTCCTTGCGGTACTCCCACTTGCCGACCGTCACGTTCGACGCCGAGAGGTTCGCGAGCACGGTCGCGCCCGAGAGCGCGGCGATCGTGCCGGGCGGCACCGGCGTCCAGAGGTCCTCGCAGATGTCGGTGTGGAGGACGAAGCCGGGGACGTGCGGCGCGCGGACGAGCACGTCGGTCCCGAACGGGACGCGCATGCCGAGCAGCTCGATCTCGGTGGCGCGCGCCTCGGCGGCGGGATGGAACCAGCGCAGCTCGTAGAACTCGCGATAGTTGGGCGGGTGGGCCTTCGGCGCGACCGCGACCGGCCGCCCGGCGTACAGCGTCACGGCACAGTTGAAGAGCAGATCGTCGACCACCAGCGGCATCCCGACGGAGACCATCGTGTTCCAGCGCGCCGTCGCGTCGGCGACCCGACGCAGCGCGCCGAGGGCGCCCGCGAGGAGCGTTTCCTGGAGGAACAGGTCGCCGCACGTGTAGGAGGAAAGTCCGAGCTCCGGGCAGAGCGCGTACTGCGCGCCGGCGCGGTAGACCTCCTCGAGCACGCGGAGATGAGCCTCGGCGTTGAAGGCCGGGTCGGCGACGCGGGTCTCGGGGACGCAGACCGCGACCCGCGCGAAGCCGTGCGTCCGTACGTCGAGGAAGTCCGCGTCCATCGGCATCCAATATAGCCGGGTGCCGCGGGCGTTCCTATGGCGCCCGACCGGATTGCGGCCCACGATCTTGAGATGCGGCGGCCGCGCTTGTACCCATGGGGCCGCTTGAACCGTCGACGTCCGTCGCGTTCCCGGCCGCTTCTCGGCGCGCACCAGTCGATCGCGGGCGGGCTCCACCTCGCCCTCGAGCGCGGTCGCGAGGCGGGGTGCGAGGCGGTGCAGATCTTCACCCGCTCGTCGCGACAGTGGGCGTGCCGCCCGCTCGGCGAGGACGAGGTGCGCGCCTTCGCCGCCGCGCGGGCTGCGACCGGCATCGACGCGCTGCTCGCCCACGACTGCTACCTCTTCAACGTCGCGGCGCCGGTCGCGGCGCTCCGCGAGCGGTGGGTGCGCGAGCTCGTCGCCGAGCTCGAACGCTGCGAGCGCCTCGGCATCCCGTACCTGGTCGCGCATCCCGGGGCCCACTGCGGCGCGGGCGACGACGCGGGCATCCGCGCGGCGGCGCGTTCGCTGGGCGAGGTTCTCGCCGCCTGCGGTGGGTTCCGGGCGACGATCGCGCTCGAGAACACGGCCGGGCAGGGGACTCAGATCGGCTGGCGCTTCGAGCAGCTCGGCCGTCTGTGCGCGGAGACCCGAGGCGGCGAGCGGCTCCGCGTGTGTCTCGACACGGAGCACGCCTTCGCCGCGGGCTACGACCTCCGCTCGGCGGCCGGCTTCGACGCGATGCTCGCCGCTCTCGACGCCGCGGTCGGCATCGGGCGGGTCGTCGCCTTCCATCTGAACGATGCCAAGTGCGCGCTCGGCCGCCGCCTCGACCGTCACGAGCACATCGGCCAGGGCGGCCTTGGACTCGCTGCGTTCCGGCGTGTGCTCCGCGAGCCGCGCTTCCACGGCCTCCCGATGTGCATCGAGACGCCGAAGGGCAAGGGCCTGGCCGAGGATCGCCGCAACCTCGCCGTGCTCCGGAAGCTCCTGTGAAGCGAGCGGCGGTCGTTCTTCTCGTCACGCTCGGCGGCTGCGCGCGCCGGATGCCCGCGCCGGCGCCGACGGCGGCAGAGCCGCCGCGGCCGGGCGTCACCGTGACGCTCCGCTGGAGCGCGCCCGTCGACCTCGACCTCTACGTGACCGATCCGGCCCTCGAGACGGTCTACTTCGCGAATTCCCCCACCGCGAGCGGCGGGATCCTGGAGCGCGATGCGCGCTGCGCCGACGGACCGGCCGCCGAGCACCTCGAGCGCGCTCGCTGGGAGCGACCGCCCCCCGGGCGCTACCGCGTCGCGATCGACTTCATCGAGCGTTGCCGGGGCCGCGACGACGTCGCCGAGTACGCGCTCGTGGTCGAGGTCGACGGGCGGCGGATCGACCTGCCCGGGCGTGTCCGCTTCGCCGAGCGGGATCCCCGCGTGCTCGAGTTCGTCGTCCCGCCGGCCGAGCCCTGAGCCACTTGCATTCCGCGCCGTAAGGAGAGACGAGCGGAACGTGCGGCTCGTCCTGTGCCTTCTCGCGCTCCTCGCCCCGGTGGCCGCCGCCGGAGTCGAGCCGGCGGGCCGGATGACCGGGCGTGTGATCGACGAGCGCGGCGATCCGGTCCACGGCGCACTGGTGACGGCACGGTCGCTGGCGCTCGGGCGCGAGACGACGGTCTACGCGGCGCCCGACGGTGCCTTCGTGCTGCCGCTCCTCGAGCCCGGGCGGTACCACGTCCGCGCGCGCCGCGCGGGCTTCCGCGATCAGACCGTGCCGGTCGAGCTCGGCGCCGCCGGCGCGCACCTCACGCTCGTCGTCCAGCGCGAGACGGATCCACGTGAGCTCGCGTGGCAGCTGCCGGCCAACCGCTGGCTCGCGCTCGCCGTGGCGCACCTCCCCGACGATGCGGCGCGCGAGGAGTTCCTCCGACAGTGTACCTACTGTCACCAGCAGGGGAGCTGGGCGACGCGGGTGCAGCGTGACCCGGAACAGTGGCGCAAGGTGTTCGCGCTCATGGCGCGCATGGGCGGTATCCTCTCGACGCGTGTCCGGACGGCGCTCCCCGAGGCCCTCAACGCCGCCTACGACGAGGCGTCCTACGTCCCCGCGCTCGGCGAGCGGTTCGCGCCGCCGGCGCCGCCGGCGCGCGCTGCGGCGCACGCGATCGTCACCGAATGGGACGTCGGCAACGTCGGCTCGATGCAGCACGACATCACCGTCCATCCCGATGGGCGCGTCTACGCCGTCGACACCACCGAGGACAAGCTCTACCGGGTGGACCCGGCGACCAGCGAGCGCCGGACCTTCGACATTCCGCGCGGGGACTCGCCGCTGGGCGGCGTCTTCACGAACCAGCTGGCACCCGTCAACTCGGATGCGCACGTCGCGCCGCACAGCCTCCAGGTCGCGCCCGACGGGAGCATCTGGATCACGCTCTGCCTGGGAAACAAGATCGCGCGCTTCGATCCCGCGACCGAGCGGTTCGAGATCTTCCTCCAGGAGGACGGGCTCTATCCGCACACGCTCCGCTTCGACCGCCGCGGGCGTGCCTGGTACACTCTCGCGGTCTCGAACCAGGTCGCGATGCTCGATCCGGGGAGCGGCGCGCGGCGCACCTTCCGGCTCCCCACCCGAACGTGGAAGGAGTCGCTCGCCGTCCGCGCCGTGCCCTGGGTCCTCTGGCTCGGTCGCTGGGGCGCGTTCGACCCGGAGCGCGCCGGTGATGGGCCGACGCTACCCATCCCGTACGGCATCGACGTCGCGCCCGACGGGGGCATCTGGTTCAGCCAGCTGAACGCGCGGCGCATCGGCCGGCTCGATCCGGAGACGGGCGACATCCGCATCGTCGATACGCCGTTCGCAGCGCCGCGCCGTCTCCGCTTCGACTCGCGCGGCAACCTCTGGATCCCGGGCTTCAGCTCGAGCGTGCTCGCCCGCTTCGATCCCGGCACCGGGGCCTTCCGCACGTGGGACCTGCCGACCGAGCCGCGTGGCACCGAGACGCCCTACGCGCTGAACGTCGACCGCCGCACGGACACCGTGTGGATCTGCGGTACCCAGTCGGATACGCTCATGCGCTTCGAACCGGCGAGCGAGACATTCACGGTCTATCCGCTCCCGACCCGGGTCACGTACACGCGCGAGATCGAGTTCGGGGCCGACGGAGCCGTATGGACATCGAACTCGAATCTGCCGGCGTGGCAGATCGAGGGCGCGACGCCGAAGATCATCCGTCTCGAGCCGGGCGACGCCGCTGGGAGGCCGATCGACGTCGCAGCGCAGTAAGCGTCCCGGTCGCGTGTGGCGACCCGGACGGCTCAGTGCGCTGGCACGTCGGGCGATGCCGGTTCGGGCCCCGGCTCGGTGGGACGCACGTTCGGATCGGTGATGCCGTAACGGCGCATCTTGTCGTACAGGCTCGTGCGGTGGATGCCGAGCCGCTCCGCCGCCTCGCTCTTGTTCCCGCCCGTCAGGCGGAGCGCCTGCACGATCGCGAGCTTCTCCATCTCCTCGAGCGTGAGATGCGCCGGGACGA